>Ga0169931_10002739_pt1 | contig 28439 bp, 35 predicted proteins | sample Kivu_15m_20L_FD_129675 | JGI IMG/M metagenome (GOLD analysis project Ga0169931, IMG submission 129675) | Freshwater microbial communities from Lake Kivu, Western Province, Rwanda to study Microbial Dark Matter (Phase II) - Kivu_15m_20L... | ecosystem: Environmental > Aquatic > Freshwater > Lake...
ATAATTACATTTTCACCAAAATTAGGTGTTGGTATGCATCCCAATGCATATCTTTCTGTAATAATTCCATTAGGTCCACTAATTATTGTTCCTATACCGCCAACTGCTATAGCACCGTCACCACTGTGTTGATGATTTACTGTTGGTTGTCCTGGATATGACATTTGTTCTCCTAATGTGATAAAGGAGGACAGTTTTACCTGCCCTCCTTATCGGTTAGTTTTTACAAACTATGCGGTTGGATCAACGGCTGCATCTGCGTAAGCAACTGCATCCTGCTCTTCCCATTGTAAGCCAAAACGAACGAATACTGTGTACTCGATTGTATCTTTCTTTGGCTTGTACTCACGGTTTACGGTAATATCTCTCTGGAAACCCCATACACGGTTAGCAGGGAATGTCAAATCGACATAATCTGCTGGGTAGTAAGGAACTTCCATAACATCAATTCCAAGAACACGAGTTGTACGTGCTCCACCGAATGTCTGTCCAACACCATCTAGGTATTGCTGACGATTGCGCTCTGTACCAGCAGCACGAGGTGCAAACGCTTCAGCAATTGCATCAGCGAGTGTACCGTTGTTTCTAACAATTCCCTGGAAAGCATCTGTACCAGCATAGAACTTTAGGTTCTGCTTGATAGCACGATACTTACGTGGCATTGCAAGAATGATGTCCTGCATGACCTCTGTTGTCCAGTTGTCATCAGTAACAGTGACGAGTGCCTCATGAGCATCTCCATCATTTTGTACTTTGTAAACAAAGCCTTCCATGATTGAGAGGAATGATGCAGTTGTACCATCACCATTAATGGCTAGGTCTTCGATATCGTTAGCAAATGCATTGGTCATCAAGCGAACTAGATGATCTTCCAACGCACCTCCTTCAATATTGTCTTCAAGTGATTCTGTAGATACTTCCCAATCAAGACGAATCTTTTTGGTTGTTAACTCTACCTTAGTGAATGTAGCACCTGTGTTTGTATAATCGTTGCTTGCTTGTGCAGCAGCACGAATAACACGCTCACCAACGTTAACCTTCTCGATTTCCATGGTGTTTGCTCGCATTGTAACTCTACGACCATCTTTGGCGAGAACTGTTGCATCCCACACGTAGTCGATGAAGCGGCGAGCCTGCTCTGGCAGAAGAATACCACCTGGTGTACCAGTTGGACTTACTGCGTTCGGGCCGTTTGTCACACCAAAGTTTGGTGTAGCAATGTTACCCAGTTGAGCGCCAACATCAGATGTGGTTGGACTGGTTGCTGTTGCACCGCCAATGTCACCTGAAGCGAAAGCACCATCACCTGCGTGTTGATGCGCTACGGTTGGAGCACCTGGATAATTTTTTACGATTTCTTGTTCCGACATATTGTTCACCTCCTAGTGAATATACCTTTAATTAAATAGGTCGGCTGTTTTGAGGAAACGTCCGCCCCATAGGGATTTTTGAGTTTTCATTTCTGGAAACTCCTGCACGATCTCGCCTAGATCGCCAGACTTGCGGAAAGCAGTATCTTTTTCTACAAGATCTACTCGCTTTCCAAACTCATTAAAAGTTCCCTTTACTTGGCTTACCTCATTTGCTACAGACTTTACTTCGCCTGTAACTGTTTCAAGGGACTTTGTGATTGCTTCAACGTTAGCCTGCATAGACTTAACTGTTTCAGCAAGATTGCTCAAGGCATTAGTAAGAGAGTCATTGATTTCAGCAACAGACTTTGCAATCTCTGCTGCACTATCAACTACTGCATCTACTGACTTTTCCGCTGCGATGTCAACAACAGGAGCATCTGCTACTGGTGCTGAATCTGCCACTGGCTCTGCAACAGGTGCTTCTGCAGAAACTTCTGCTGGAGCATCTACTGGAGCCTCTGCTACAGCATCTGCTGGAGCCTCTGGAGCAACCTCAACATGTTCAACTACTTCTGCTGCATCTGCAACTGGTGCATCTACAACTTCCATTGTTTCTTCTGTCATAGGATTTTCCTCCTTTGTAATCTTAATTGTCCTAATGCCTTTTGCACTATCAACTAAGAACTTTACTGTTGTGATATCTTCTTGATCTTCAACAAAGCCAATGTTTTTCATTGAATCATTGCAAGAAGGACAACTCTCATCAGAATCTTTTGAAAGTCTTACGATATCATCTGTTTTGCACCAATAAACTGTATCAACAACTGCCTTTGCTAAATACCCGCCAAGTTGTCCCTTTTCAATAGAGATAACATTAGCAAATTGATTTGCTGGGTTGTCAACAAGCGATAATTCATGCAAGTCGTACTCTTTAATTATACGCACTGATTTATCAATTTTTTCATCATACATGTCATCAGACTTTGTAATATTTCCACCAATTGAAAAACCAGTTAAAGTTCCATCAAGGACTTTCTCCCAAGTATCCTGGGCACCTTTTGAAACATAAGCAGAAACATAGACTCCGCTATAAAACTTTTTTACCTGTGGATCAAAATAGCGATCCTCTTTAAAAGAAACAACCTTGCCTACAGCACTGGGTTGATGCATCTCACGAAGGTTGCCACGGAATTTCTTAAATGCGTCTATACTTGCTTCTGTCGTAACGATATCGCCTTGCTTATCTACGTTATCTAGAGTAGCAAAGCCAGAAACAATACGACGTTCTTGATCTACTTTACCAATGGGCATTGAAAAGCGAACATTGTCGCCATCAGTAACCCAGTGTGCTTTATTTATAGTCATGGCAGTATTATTATAGCATTAGTTTATAATGCTTTCTCAACTATTGAGACGATCTGCCTTCACCTTGTGCATTTCTTCCAGATATGGTTGTAGGAGAATCTGATTCATTATTTGCTCTTTCAGCATCTCTTTCTCTGTTACCCGCCAAGTTTGCTCTGGCATCTGTGGCTTGTCTAGCACTCATTGTAAATGGGTCATCTCCGTCTGGACGCTGTGACATGTTTAGTATTTCACGTGCCTCATTTGGAGTAATAACCTGAGTCTTGACATACCGCTCAATAATCTGAGATTGGGCAATTTCATCTGTAAGTGTAAGTTCATTAAACTTAAGATCAAGAATGTCAGTCTTTTCCTTAACTATCTTATTTACGATCTTCTCTAAATGACGCTGGGCTGGACGAGAAACCTGCTCTTTAAATGTTCTATCCTGTGCAAGGGCAGCAGCGATAGCAGCAGAGTCAGATCCGCCAAGTTTTGAAATAGGAACTTGATGAGCAACCAAAATATCATCACGATTCTGTTTACGATATTTTTCAAATGAACCTTCTTGAACACCATTTTCAATAGGTTGCATACTAAACTCAACCTTATTTCCATCTGTATCTCCAGGAAGTGGGATATATAGTGTTCTGTGATTTTGTCCTTTTAGACCTGTTTGCATAAAGCGGAACATCTTGTCTTCAGCATCAGCAGATAGTTTTGCACCCTTTACTGTGATGATATATCTTGGTACCGCTTTGTTTTGGAAATAATCAATATTATACTGAGCAGCAAGAGAGTCTCCAATAAGAGAAGAAACGGCAGATAAAATATCTGGAACCCCGTAAAATGTATTTAAAGGAGAGTATTGTTTAAGATGTAAAATTTCGTTTGGTCTTTGGTCTGCAGTAAGAGGATTTGTATTTTTTGCACCAAAGTTTCTAAAGTACACTAACTTCTGACCAATGATTTGTACAAAGCCATCACGCAAACGACGGACACGAACTGTGGTTGCTGGAATGTGTCCAACATAACCAATCTCTCCAGTTACGGTACGGCCAATCTCAAGGAAGCCATTTCCTGTAGCCTGAACATCTGTATAGAACTTTTCCATTGTTTGCTGGAAGGTATCCTCATCATTTAAAGATTCTAGCCAGTCACGAACCTCTAGTTTCATACGCTCTACACGACGACGAGCACGATCAACGGCATCATCATCATCGTTCATTTCAAACCTTAACATTGTTCTATCTGTTAATTCAAATTTATAACCAAGACCTACAACATTTTCTACCTTTGCATCAATAGCAGCATGATTAGCAAAAGAAGTATCATAATAACTTGCTAGTTCATAAAGGTTATATGGTGGTGTAATTACATCAAATAAGCCATAGCCATTTTGATATACCGTTCCAGGATTAATCTGTTTTGACTGTGCCCCGTCTTTTCCAGAAGGAAAGGCGTTTGCATCATTTAAATATGCAGGAGTTGTAGCAATTGCAGGATAACGAGGATTGTAAGTCTCTGGAGCCATAGAATACTTGGAAACTGTTCTGCTAGTTCTGCGCTTGAAATTAGTATCTATGCCAGACAGATCTTTAAGTTGGTCCCATGATTTTAAGAAAGGATCACTCTCAAGAAACTGATTGTTTCCTGTATCTTCTGTGTTTAGACTTGCTTGAATATATTCAAATTCTCTATCCATTTTCGTATGCATCTCTTCCGTGTGTTTTTAATGTTTTTTGTGCAGCGTCAACAGCGCCTAGATCATTTAGTGAAGGAATAAGTCCTTGATTAAATCTATCTACCTGCTCGCTATACTCTTCGTCTGTAACCCTGGTTAGACCTGGCACAAATACCGCCTGACCATCACCCTCATCGCCATAGAAAACTGCTGTTTGTTTTAATTTTGCAATCTGGGCAATATCTCCACGAAGCGACTCAATGTTTAAAACATTGCCATCTCCATCTGTAAACCACTTGCCATTAGCCTTTTTATAAACATAAAGACCCCAATTGTAGTCTTTCTCAATCACCTTACGGCGAACATTACTTACAATGGGTTTGCCAGTTTTAGGGTTAATCAATGGATTATTTTTAGAACTCATACCACAAGTATAGCAGATTATACTGGTGTTGCAACATTGGTTGACCAGATTACCTCTGAATATATGCTTAATTCGTTCGGTTCAATACTAAGTCCCTCATCATCATCAATAATAATCTTATTTGTTCCAAGATAGGTCTTATATACATCTACTGGATTTACCCCATATAATTCAGATGAGGAAATAATAAGAACACCTTCCCAGATAAAATTATTAAGCCAGAATTCCCATTCAAAGTTTGTTATACCGTCAGTTTCTACCCTAAGCCATGGCCTTGTAAGATTACTCTGGACCTGCTGAAGATTATTTGCTTGATAATAAGCAATATTATTAAACACCACTGGACCATTAAGATTAATACCACCCAGATATAAATCAAAGTTAAGAGATGTAGAAAATGCTAGACCAAGAACTCCCCATTCTTTAATTGTTATTACTGGCTCTCTTACTAAAGTACCGTTCCAATAATAGGCAAGACCATTAAAATTTCCACCAGTTGCTACGCTTTTTGCAAATACCCTTGCTCTTGACCCATCGCCATCCAAAGCCTCCATAAAAAACTTAATTGTGTCACCCTTATACTCAACTTCAAATAACTCTGTTTCTGCTAATGGGAATTTATCTAAATCAGATCTCATCCACATCTGCATTGCGCTTACACGATAGTTATCAGCAATTGTGCTATTAATTGGAATAGCAATTCCACGACTTACCTGTGGATCATATTGTCCTCGTATCTCTATGCCAGAAGTTCTATTTAAATATAGATATGGAGTACTGCCCTTGTAAATGCTAAAAGGATTTTTTGCTTTATAGTCATAGTAAAGACCAGCACGTGTGTATGGGAATAGGTCAACACCAAATCGTGTTCCAACTGGATTAAATGAATTATCATTAAACGCCTGAGATGCAAGTTCAAGTCTACGAAGTGTAATTGGCTTTGTTAAAATACCACGGATATTAAACTCAAGGTGATAAACAATTGCTAAATCATTAAAGTCAACAGACTTGTTAGGATAAACCAAGGTGTTATCTACTACCTCAAACTTTGTAACATCCCAATACTGATAATCTGAAATGTCTATAACAGATCCTTCTTTAGGTGGCTCTGTAGTAGTAAAAGCAGACTGTGGTGAGTTGGCACCCTCAGCAACATACTGGAAAGTTAAATAACTTCTAATTGATGCTTCTGTGGTGTCGTATTCATAAAACTTAAGAGAATTAGACTCCATATCCTCATAGTTGTTCCAACCAGTAAACAGGTAATTGTCTAAATCGTTATATGTTCTCTGAACTGGATGACGATATTCTTGAAACAGTTCTTCATAAGTCCAGGACGATGTAGTTTCATCTTCTAACAGTTTTGATGGCTTTGGATATCCAATATTAAACTGAATAAAGTCTAGATCGTAGTATGATCCACCTTCTTCGTTTGTAACAAATTGAGCAAAATAGGATAGTGGCAAATAATCTTCCCAATACCCCGCAACTCCAATATCTAAATAATATGTATCATATGCCCCTGTAGGCAAAAGGGTATAACTTGCGGTATGAGCAAGAAGCGCTTTAGCATTTTCTGATTCTGCTGAACCAGTAGCCAAATAACTATCCAAGATTGCCGTTCCATTTAACTCAAAATGATCTTCAATCTCAGATGCGTTGTACGATGTTGATAATCCTACAGAATAGATCTTTCCAGTGAACTGATATGTGTCTGTTCCATCTCCACCAACATACATTTTTAATCCATTTTGATTACCAAAGAATGCTGCCACATTGCCGCCAAAATAACTAGACAGGGCTTGAATCTGAATACCAGCAGCATATTTCTCATCTTCTACAATTATGTCTGTAGTGTATATTTCTTCTTCTGTACCATTAAAAGTTAAAGAATAATGAATTTCATCTAAGTCTTTTCTGATGCTAAAAGAGTTTCCAGTTAGTGGGTTATAAATCTTAAATAAAAGTTCTTCTGTTAATAAATCATCTGAAGAAAATACACCGTAGATGCTATAAATACCGTCATTTATAATATTAAACTGTGGAAAATTAAAATATGGTTGAACAGAAACCCAAGAAGTATTTGGCCTAAAGGTTATAAAAGTATCATCGTTAACATCTTGAATTGCCTGATTATCATCATAGAGTTCTTGTAGTGTTTTTGTACCAGTACTTATCTGTGGTAAAGAATAGGTTGGAGTTGTTATAGATGTTTCTGTTGTTACGAGATTATCAAACGTACCCTGGTCCCAACGAGCAAAGTCTGGATAGTTATAGTTTGCAGTGTAATCAGCAAACGGATAATCAATAAACGCCTGTGTTCCTCCATAAGCAGAGTTAATAGTTTCTGGAGAAAGAACTCCTTGACCATAAACCCAACGACGCTTTGCTACCGTTACCGCAACAGAGTACGGATAGATAGCAACACAATCTAACTCAATTGGACTTACTTCTTCATATGCATAAAATCCAAGCCAGTCTTGATCATCGCCGTATGCGTCTACAATGTTAGGTAAGTCCAAAGTGTCTGTATTGATGCTTAAGCCTATGACCTCTTCTCCATTAATTAGTACGCTAACATTATTTCTAATCATTCTAATATGAACCAGCATGGGTCTAAACCATTCGCCAACAAAGTGTGAAGAGAATTGCTTTCCAATAACTAAAGTTAAAAAGCCCCCCTCAATATACAAACCATCTGTTGATGCTATAGGACCAAATATTCTTTTGGGGACAAATGTATTTGAGTTTACCCTCATCCAAAACTCAACAGTGTAATCTTTAAACTGACCATCTTTATTTAAAAACCCTTTGCCAGGAACGATGAGAGATGGCTCTCCATCATTTTCTCTTAGCCTTGTAATATTTGATGCACCATAAACCATTGGAAGGGCAGTATTACGAGCCTTTAGATTATTATCATTAATTAAATAATATCCAACCTGTCCACCAAGACCATAGGGGTCTGCAGGAATAGCCTGAGCAGTTGTTAGTGGAATGTTTGATGGCAATGAAACTGGAGTAACACCCAAAGAAACGGTATTAAAATCTTCTGACCATTGTCCAAGAGTAAAACCATTTACATAAAATACATAATCAGATGTAGTTCCGCCCTGATCATATTGAAACTCTATAACCATTCTTAATTCTGTATCTTCATCTGGTATTTCAAAGGTACCAGAAACAAAACTCCAAGCCTGAAAAGAATTGGTATTAAAGGTTTGAAGTTTTTCTACAACCTGTGAAGAGGTTGTATCTGTGTACTGGTATCCTATTGATACCGCTGTTAAATAGGGACTTTCTGAATAAAAGTATGCACCAACACAAAATGTTTTTAGGTATTGATCTATCTCTGTAAAGTTTATAATATTTTGGCTAACACAGACAACGCTTTCTGAGGTTACCGCTGGAACATCGCCTTCAATTATAGATGTTACGCTATCTGGAAAGGGCTCATTTGAAAAGGAAGAACTTGTTGCTGTACCGTTTGTAACTGTCCAAAGACCTAGATCTCTATCTGTTTCATCAATAAGACTAATATAGTCAGCCTGATCATCTAACGCCCATAAAATTGTAGGGTGTTCTGCAAATATCTTTTCTGCATATAGGTTAGATGGGGTAGTCATATTTCTCCTACCTTTATTATATCAGTTAGGATATTTTTATTTCACAGGTATCAGTGGTGCAATAAGCCTCTCCCAAGGCCTCAAGATTGTCTACTCCGTCATAAATTGCAGACCAGTTAATCTTCTTTATCTGACCAACATAAGAGTTATACTCGTCTTTTGTAATTTGAGTATATGGTTGTTGTGGATATGTCTTATTGCCCATAGGCAAGAATGATAATGCTTTAAGTTGACCCTCATACATATGAAGTGCTGGAGCAACATGCTCTGTTTCTTTTTCCTTGTCAAATGAAAGGGTAACAGAAACACCATTATCAGACCAATACTTCTGAGTTGTAGCAGCAAGGCCAATCTTCTCAAATAAGGTTACATCTTTTTCAGATCTAGCATGTCCAGAATGAACTGGAAAATATACAACAGTTGTATTTTGTGATACAAGATCTGCCTCAGTTTTATACCCTGCTGCTTTAAATAAATGAATCATTGGATCTGTGTTTCCAAAACGAATTGCACGAAGGAAGAAGTTTCCTCCTGGTCCCCAGTGAACTCCTGGAGTTGCACCAGATAACAATGACACTGAGCCTGAAGGCTTAACGGTTGTTACACGAATAGACTCACGAACACATAGCCACTCAGAATATGAATGATCGTATTTACGAATAGTCTTATATCCTTCATCCATCCATTCACGAACTGCTGGCAAACCTTTTTGATCTGCAAAAGAAGCAATGCCAGTAAGCGATGTTCCAATACGACGGTTGCGTTGCATAATACCGTTTGTAATCTGCCAATGTGTAGGAACAAGAGTAACGGTCTTGCCATATAGATAAGCAAACTTTAAAGTACGCAAGAAATCTTCTTTAGATTCATGACGATTTAAATGTACCTCTACAAGTGTGCAGAGTTCATATGATTCTAATGGTTGCTCAGCACAAGGATTGAATCCCATTACACGATAATCTTTTCCATCTGCAGGATCTGCAAGACGGCCATAGTTACGAGCAACATCAAGCCAAATAAATCCTGGTTCTCCATTGTCTGCAATTAAATCTACATAATTTTCATACTTGGTTCCAACTTCTGCTGCAATGGAATTATTACTCATCCATGCCCATCCAGGATTTTCTGGATCAAATGAGTTGCGCTCTGGAAACATCTCTGAATTCTTTAAATTAATAAATCCATCATCTGATGGACTTCCAAGTGCGAGGGTAGCAGAACGACGAACATTTCCTGCAACCACACAAGTTCCAATAAGATTTACAATATCAACAATTGCACGAGAATCAAGAATATCTCCTGCTCTATCTCCAATTACTTTACGAATGGTTTTGTGTAATTTAATTAAAGGTGCTGGACCTGAAGCGGTACCGCCAAAACCTTTAATAGGTGCACCTAATGGTCTAATTAAAGAATAATCAAAATTAATCTTAGCCTGACCTTGTTTCAAATATGAATTAATAAGTAGTCTTACAGATTCTACCCATCCTTCTCTTGTATCAGGTATTTGATATGATATTTCTTCTTTGGTATTGGTATATATTTCCATACCCTTTTCTTGTCCAAGGGTGTCAAATCCTACTCCTACCCCAAGCATCAGAGCATCCATAACCCAGCCAAAAAGGGCTCCAGGGTCGTTTCTATCAATGTCCCTAGTAGATACCATGGCACAGTTCTGTAAGGCCGCAGAATTGCGTCTCTCCATCGTCATAGGGGTACCAAAAGCCCATAGTCCACGACCTGGGGGAGTCCATTTAAGATTAAACATACGATCATAGGCTTCTTGAGCAGACTTCTGTGCCTTATTGTCATTCCAAGGAAGGCGATTTTCTTTAGCATGATTCTTTTGAACAGAGTACATTCCTTCAATTACCCGCTTACAAACCTCATGCCAGCGTTCTTTTGTGCCATCTTCTTTGACTCTTGAATATGTACGGATAAAAGTTATCTCACCTAAAGAGTTGCCACCTGCGTCGGTAAAGCCAAAAGGAGACTCAACATCTTTATATTTATTAACAAATTCATCCAATAGCCTAAAAGAAAATACATCTGACATTTAATTTACGAACCTCTCACTAAAAATAATATTAGAACTTTACAAATCGTAAAGTACTCCCAAGTATAGCACGAAATTTTATTTAAAAACAAATTGATTTATAACGATTTTATAAACTTTAACTATAAAGTTTAGGTTGAGTACTTTTAATTTTGCAAAGTACTTAACTAATTACAAGACCAGACTTACCATCTTTTACTTCTCCCCATGTTAAACCAGGAAGAGCAGCAGAAATTGCTGTGTTATTAATCTTAAATGACTTACCAGAAACAAGATTCATATGCTCTGAAGAGGTCCAAGCGTCAGTAGCATCTACCCATGTAAAGGTTTTATTGGTTGCTCCTAATAATGTAATACCGCCACCATCAGCACCAGCATCTGTACTGTTTCCATAAGCAAGAACTATGTTCTTATCTTCTACTTGAAGGTGCTGGGTATCAATTGTGGTAGTAGTTCCATTAACTGTCAAATCTCCAGAAATAGTTACGCTGTTATTAAATGTTGTTGTACCACTGGTTGCACCAATTGACAATGTAGTAGCGGCGCTACCAAGATTAATGGTTGTTGCGGTGGTATTAAGAAGATCAAAAGATGTTGATGCAGTGGTCAAAGATGTTCCTACGGAAGGACTTGTCAATGTCTTATTTGTTAAAGTTTCAGCACCCGCAATAGTTGCAAAGTCAGCATCAGTAAGTGCTGAATTAAACTCTGCTAAAGTTCCAGAAACTGTATTTGATCCAAGCGCTATTGTTTTATTACTAAGAGTAAGTGTATTGTTTGTGGTAGCAACAACGGTAGTGTCAACATTTAAAGTTACTGTACCGCTTGTGCCCCCTCCTGTTAAACCTGTGCCCGCTGTAACTCCTTCAATATCTGCTGGTATTAAAATTGTTCCACCAAGAGAAACTGATGTACCATTAATTGTAATTGCAGAGTTAGAAAGTTTATCGTTTGCAATAGATCCAGAAAGCATGGCATTTGTGACTGTGCCTGTATCTCCAGTTGTAATAATAGTTCCAGTTCTATCTGGAATAGTAATAGTACGATCATCAGTAGGATCTACAGAAATAAGAGTTGTTTGATAAGAGTTAGTTGTAGCACCCTCAAAAATTACAGATTCTCTAGTTAAAACATTTTTATTAGCATCTAATTCTGCTACGCCATTAACGGCACCCTTTTCAGTTATTTCAACATAACCTGCAAGGCTTGTATTTAGTTCTGACTCTGTAGCAAGATATGTAAGTTCAGACCATATGGTGCTACCGTCGCCAACCTTAAGTTGAGAAAGAGTAGTATTGTAACCAATTTCACCTTCATTGAGAATCGGGTCTGCATCATTCCATTCGGAACTAGTGCCCCTACGCATTTGAATTCTAACAGCCACAATAAACCTCCAGGTTATCTTCCATTATACCAAAATTTGTCATGCTGCACTACCGCCATCTATTACTGATGTAAACGATGTTGTTGCTGGTGTACCACCATCGAGTGAAGTTCCAAGCCAGGGTCCTACTGGACCGTTTCCTTGATATTGATAAATGCTATCCACAAAACCATCTGCATTATGAGTGTGATCTGTTACTCCAGAAGTGTCATCATAATTTGCTATAGCATACCAAGTAGAACTATAATAATAATAGATACGATTTGTATTTGTATCTAAATGCATTGCCCCATTTGATGGGCTTACAGGAAAAGTACTTCCTACAGTAATAGCAGAGCCTGTAAAGGCTGTGGTTTGAACTGTGTTGTCTGGGAATGTAACTCCAGTAGCGACCTTAAGGCCTTGTTTTACTACAAAGTCTCTATCGGTTGTTGCCACTGAAGTTCACTGTCCCTTCGTGGTTCACATTACGCTTCGATTAGCGTTCTGTGCACCTTTACTGTTGTACCATTTGTTGATGTTACGAGTAGACGAACATCTGATCCTGAGTAGTCTGCATCAATTGCACCAATCTGTGCATTACTTTGAACATCTGCATACTCAGTGATATAAACATTGTTATTTCCATCGACTGTTACAAGGGCCTCTAGAACTTCAATGTCATCTCCATTACGCATTTGAACTACGTACTTGGCAGACTTAAATGTTGCTGCCGCCCATGCGTCTACTACAGTTGCGCTAGTTGTTGTAACGCTTGTTGTAGCAGTGCCCATAAGAGCATCTGTAAGTGTTACATATCCAACGCCAATGCTTACGAATGCTGGGCTAGATGTTGTAGCAATGCTTTGTGGTAAAGATAATGTTACTGCACCAGTTGATGTTGATGCTATAACTTGATCTGCTGTTCCTGCTAGGCTTGTTACGCCTGCGTTTGTAATTGTAAGAACATTGTTTGTTGAAGCATAAGATGCTGTGATTCCTGTACCGCCAGTTACTGCGTTACCGAATGCATCAATTGATGTTTCAATATCAGATGTGAAGGCTAGTGTACCTGTTGCATCTTGAAGTGTAATTGTACGATCTGCTGTTGGATCCGTTACTGTTAATGTTGTTTCATGATCATTTGCTGTACCCTCAAAAACAATACTTGAATCATCTAACTTAAGACCAGTTACTGTTGGTGTAGTAAGTGTTGGACTTGTTAGAGTTTTGTTTGTAAAAGTCTGTGCTGTGGTAAGATCTGCTGTAACTCCAGTATTGATGCTGAATGAGTTACCAGTTAGTGTTAATCCGTTTCCAGCAACAAATGTTCCTGCTCCAGAAAATTGTGAGAAAGTAATTTCTGTTACACCAATAGTTACAGAATTATTTGTACAAACAAAACCTTTGTCTGCATTTGAAGTTCCTGCCTCAACAAATGTAAAGGCTGATGGAAATTCACTACCTTCATTCATATCTAATGAACGAGTTGGTGCTCCAGAGGCTTGAACTACATAAATACCATTAGCAGTTGCATCTGTTTGATCCTTAATAAGAATTCTGTCACCAGTTGCAAGAGTTACACCATCTATTACACTTCCATTATCAAAATCAGTGGCAAGTGTTCCATTTTCAGTTGTAGCAACTCTTACAGATGCTTTAACGTCTAATCCTTGTGCTACAGAATCAACATATTGTTTTGTTGCTGCTTCTAGAGCCTGTGAAGGATCTGCATTTAGAGTTACAGTTCCTGGAAATACTACTGTATTTGGAAGAGATAGAACAATGTCACCAGTAGTTGAACTTACTGCAATCTGACTTGTTGTACCACTCACGCTAGAAACACCAGCAGTGATATTAATTGATCCACCAAGAGAAGTTGCAGTTCCATTAATTGTAATGCTTGAATTTGCAAGCATTGCATTTGTAACAGTGCCTGAATCACCTGTGGTAACTACTGTACCAGTTACATCTGGTAGTGTAATTGTGCGATCTGCAGTAGGATCAGTTACAGTCAAAGTTGTTTCATGATCATTTGCAGTTCCTTCAAAGACAATGCTTGAATCTGAAAGATATAAGCCAGAAACTTGCGGTGATGTAAGAGTTTTATTTGTAAGTGTCTGTGTTCCAGATGTTGTTGCTACCGTTGAATCAATTGCTACTGTTACCGCTGAAGATCCATCATAAGATGTTCCTGAAAGGCCAGTACTAATTGTCAACGCATTTGGATTAACTGCTGTAACTGTTGCAGAACCACCAAGAGAAATTGAAGATCCGTTTACTGTTAGTGAAGAATTTGTTAAAGATCCATTGCCAATATTTGTAATTGTATTTGATGTACCTGAAATAGTTTTATTTGTAAGGGTTTCACTACCCGCTAAAGTTGCAAAGTCTGCATCGCTAAGTGCGGTATTAAACTGTGCAATAGTTCCTGAAAGGGTATTGCTTGAAAGATTTATTGTTTTATTTGTTAGAGTATCTGTTGTTGCCTTACCAACAAGTGTATCTGTAGCATTTGGCAATGTTACTGTTTGATCTTGTGTTGGTTCTGGTGAAAGAAGTGTTAGTTCATAATCATCTGGTGTATTTCCTTCAAAGATGATTCTATCTGCAAATGTTGGTGTTTCCGATACTGCTGCATCAATTACGCCTGTTGTATCATTATATGTAAATGTAATACCTGTTTGTGTACCGCCTGTGAACATCGCTGCAGTAGTATCTTGCAGAAATTCTGTGCTCGCCTCTGTAAGAACGTTTGAGCCATTAACTGTAGCAGATGATCCTTCTACTACCAGGCCGTTCTTGATGCGAAAGGCTTTGTCGACTGTAGCCATTCTTTATCTCCTTGTAGGTCTATGCCTTCAAACCAGTACGGTAATACCTTATGGTCATCGGCGTTAGGGTTGGTGTAACCGTCATGCTAATTGTACCAGAATTTAAACTAGCAGTTATATTTCCTACATTATTACCTGTATTGGCAACTGAGGCAAATTCTGTTACATTTTGATTGGTACCATCAAAAACTAAGTTTATTTCAGTGCTTCTATAAGCACTTCCTGAAGCATTGGATAGTTGAATAAGGTATTTAACTGTTCTCCAGGTAGATGTTTCTATTGTGTCAAATACTGTGGCTGATTCAATACCGTTGATTGTTGCGGAGTTGTTTCCATCTGCCCCCATGGAATCGGCACGGTATGAAGTAGTATCAATTAGATCTGTAAAGTCTTGACCATCAGGCGTATCGCCTGTTTCAAACCTTGCTTTTAATTGATTAATTGGTAGGATGGCCATATTAGGATTATATCATAAAATGTAGTTATTAATACCAATGATAGCAAGTCCAATTGGTGGAGGATTTAAAGGGGTATAAGAAGGAACCGTAATATTAGTAACCCTAATATAAAACGGTAAGTCAGAAATAACAACTGCTTTTCTAGATCTACAAGTTTGGATTACCTCAATGACTCTTTTACTGTCAGTAGGTATGACAGTTGCTGTAGCCATTAGTCTGTAATATCCTCAACCATATTTATAGTACCCTGCAAAACTGTCCATACAATTGCATTGGCTGTAGTAGCCATCTGAATATCAAATTCATCATCTGTTTCTAAAATTTCTGTTTCATCATATTCTAAATATACCGTGAATTCTCCTGGACCGTCATCTTCGTCTGCTTCTGGGGTAACTGTCAAAACAACGCTGGTAGTTGAAGGACGATAAAAATCCATTTCAATTGTCCAATCAGAAATGTCTAAAGGTTCTCCTGCATCATCTTGGACATACATTTTAAAAGAAGCAGTGTCGCCTCTTACGATTGTCCATATAGATTGTGGTGGCTCAGAACCAATTTGATATGGTGATTGATTTCTATATTGTGCCATTATGATAATCCTGCTTTCATTGATCCCCAAGTTCCGTTGCCAGTAACTGTCCCTACAAGTATAATTCCATTTACGTTAACATATGCAACAACGCCAACTGCACCAGAGCCTGAACTTGGTTGAACATCTGTAAGACCCCCACCATCGGCGGTATACAAAATAGAACTAGAAGTAAAAGCAGCAGTATTAACTCCTGAAAATACACCAGATAAAACAATTACTCCACTAGATCCATCAGCAATTGCAGTTTGTGCTAAACCTGCTACAGGAAAAGTATTTATATCTGTTGAATCACATATAGATATTTCTGGTTTGTTTTCTATAGAATCAAACCCGCTTATAAAAACAGGGTCTCCTTTTTGAATATTATCTCCACTATTATTAGAAACTTCCAGGGTATGTAAAGGAAGTCCAATACTTGGTAAAACTAATTCAATTTGTTCTGCTAATGACTGTATATCTCCTGATACATTTACAGGATCAGATAATACTGGATAAGGTAGGTCGTATACGGGAGTTGAGCCAGATGACATAGTTATTATATTATAGCACTTACAAGAGTTGTACTTATGAGTAATTTTGTGTTATACTAGGTGTATGCACCGTATGGTGCATTTTTACATTGGAGGTAAAACTTGGTACGTAGTAGATTACTATCAGGGGGAGTAGCAATAACTTTTGGCTTGACCATGCTTTTGGGTGCCATGCCACAGGCTAATGCTATAAAAACTTTACTAGAACAAGACCAGCCTAATGCTGTTGCCGCCCCAAAGGCGGTTTTTTTGGTTTCTAAGCCTAGTAAAGATATTACACTTGAAAAATATCAAAACGCAACCAGTCTAACTGACCTGCAACTTGTAGAGTTGTTAAAAGCCGTCGGATTTTCTGGCAAAGGCCTTAAGATTGCATATGCAGTCGCTAAGGCTGAAAGCAATGGCAGACCTTATGCATTTAATGGAAATATCAAAACTTTAGATCAAAGTTACGGTGTGTTCCAAATTAATATGCTAAGTATGCTAGGAGAAGATCGCCGTGAGCGATTTGATCTAGCCCATAACGCTGACCTATTCAATCCCGTCATCAATGCAAAAATTGCATACCGTATGACTAAGGGTGGAGAGGACTGGAGCGCATGGTCGTCCTATAACAAAGGCGCTATATATAAATGGCTAGATAAATTCCCTAATCAATAAATTTAGGACATAAAAATACCCCCAGGCTTCAAGGTCTGGGGGATATTTTTTTATTTAATTAAATTTCAATCCAAGAATTTGTAGATTCATCCCAGATGTAGTTTCCTTCTTCTGGAGCAGCAACTGGCGCTTCCCAACGATTGTTTGCGTTTAGCACCCAACTTGGGTATGGCTTACGTGGAATAAATACTTCACCAACATATGTGCCACCTGCTTCTGCAGATTCTGCTGTAAATTCTACACATGTCTTGCCTGTTACTTCCTCAGCGATTGCTTTGGAATCTGCAACGATTGTGTTAAGTACGTTCTCTTCGTCTAAAACTGCAAATTTAGCCATATTATAATCCTCTTAACACATAGACAAATCCGCTGCTACCAGCACCACCAGCGGCACCACCAGGTGTTTGACTTGCACCATTTCCGCCTGTAGAACCTGGAGTTGACATAAAAAGATATGGAGCATTGGATGATGGGCTTCCAGATGCCCCTGTTGTTGCTGGAATCGTATTTCCAATAGGAGGTGTTGCGCCACCACCGCCGTTTGCAGATAATAAATTTCCAAAATTTGTTACTCCGCCAGCATTTCCAGCAGTGGCAGCAGCACCACCATTACCACCAGTCCCTATTGTAATAGGTGTTGAAGTATTTGTAAAAAAATTGCTGCCTGCAAATCCACCAGTGCCGCCGCTTGCGCCATTTCTATATACTGCACTACCCGAACCGCCACCAGCACCGCCAACACAAACTACATAAAGTTGTCCAGTTGTATTATAAGTACTAGTTGTTGTTATAGTATCTAAAGTTCCACTTGCATTTGAAGAAATTGATTGCCCTGTAAGTGTAATGGAAACTAGAACATTTGAACCACTGCTAACATAATATCCAATCTTACTAATTGCTTGTGCAAGGTTAACCGAAACTGTTCCACTTGCGGTTGTACCAGTTGTCACAATTTCTCCACTACTATTATAAAAATCTACAACTGCAACAATGCCACTAGAACATGTAATACTATAAATCCCTGGGTCAAAAGGTTGAATTGATTGATAATAAGATGTTGTTGCTGTAGCAGTAAATGTTTTTGCAATTGTACTTGCAGCCTCATCAGCAATTAAACTACTAATAGCCATTATGCAATCTCCGATCCAAATACCTGAAATGTAAGATTTGTGTCTGATCCTAAAACATATAATTGATCTGTTGCATCCATTGTAATACCCAGCGTTAATGCAATAACATTATTTGCAGTAATTGGTGTATCATATGCAATATAGTGTTTATCTGCTAGTCCTTCATTATTTGGACGAAGAATAATCCTGAATGTATTTTCTGCTGCCTCTCGATTTGCAATTACAATTGAAGAAACAATTGTTTGTGTAGCAGATGGGCAGGTATAAATTGATACCGCCGAAGTTGTGCTTGCCAACTGTCCCAAGACTTTATAAGTTGTTGCCATTAGATTTTCTCCTTATTTGAATATTGTACCATATTATGCACCCATCAACATAAATACTTGAGGAACTGGATCTGTGGATATTGTTACGCTACCGCCCAAAGATACTGCTGATCCATTTACGGTAATAGAACTATTTTCCAGCATAGTATTTGTTACAGTTGCTGTATCTCCTGTTGTAACAAGAGTACCAGTAATATTTGGAATTGTGATTGTTCTATCTGCCGTCGGATTTGTGACGGTAAGAGTAGTCTCATGATCGTCAGCACTAGATCCTTCAAAAATAATACTTGAATCATTTAATGTAAGGCCAGTTACTACAGGACTTGTTAATGTCTTATTTGACATTGTTAAGGTGTTATTTGTTGTTGCAACTACCGCCGTGTCAACGGAAAGTGTAATTGTACCAGCGGTACCACCTCCGCTTAAACCTGTGCCAGCGGTAACTCCAGAAATATCTCCATCATTAGCAGTCCAAGCAGAGCCACTATAATATTGAATTTGATTTAATGGATTTCCACCAGCATCTTGTCTTACGAAACAAATTGTTCCATGAACAGGTGATGTTATTGCTGCATCTCTTGCAGCAGGATTAAGAAAATTATTAAAACCATCTAGGATATTTACAGTAGCATCAAAATTGACGGTATTTAAAAATGTTTGTGTATTAGTCCATTCATATGCTGAAGCAGTATCAATCTTTGCTCCAAAGGCATACCACGTATCTCCAACCGAATCATACATGTAAGCGGGTTTACCGCTGTTGTCAAAGGATGCTGGCATAGTTTAAATTATAGCAGGGATTTCTGCTATCTCCTCTACCTGAAATTATAGCATATTTAACGATAGTCTTTAGGCTGTCTAAACTGCCTTTTATATGAGTCAAAAAATACAGTCCTTAGTTTGTTTGTTACCTTTGCCTGTTGCTGGAATTCTTCATTGCTACCGATTTCCATTTGGAACTCATCTCGTTTAAATGGAATAACTTGCATTATTGGAGTACCCGCTGGAATTAGACCATCCATTTTTGGATCTCGCAAAACAAAGGGGAAGTTAACAGGAGCATTATAAGTATCAGTATCTACAACTCCAGGAAGAACAATAATAGGTGTTTCTCTATGAAGAGGAGATATAAATAATGATGAATATCCAGGAGGAGTTGTTATAGCCCAAGCATTTGTCCATTTTGGATATGATACTTCATGACCCTTGCCATCTGGATGTTCTGGAAGTTGTTGTTTTGGATGAAATCCTAAAGCACCAAAATTAGCCCATTCATAATATGGTTGTAATTTTCCATTTTCATCTGGTTTTTGAGATACAAATAAATCTGTATGAGTTGAAATTATATACCCGCCAGTTATGGCATCAAATATAGGCATACAGCGTTTTGCTGTTGCTGTAGTAGATGCATTTCCATCAGGTCTTTTTTCTCCACCAATATAAGACTCTAAATTCTTATACCATTCAGGAATTATTTTTGAAGCGGGTACTGGACGATATTCTTCTGGTACCCCAATAGTATCTGTAAATTTAATTATTTGCATTATCTTCCTTTTGTAATTCTGTAAATAAATTAGCAATATCTACTACCAATCTATCCTCAATTTTTTCATTTTCTTGTTCTGCAAATTTAGCAATCTTATTCAATATGTTTGGAAGTGTTATTAATTCAGCAAATTTATTATTGATACCGCACATTCTACAAAAATTCATACCCATTTTTTGCACGGTATATAATTTAAAACTTTCCTTACAACTAAAACATTCAGCAGTTGTTATATCAGGAATGTATGTTAGATCTTTTTCCATAATTACCCCCAGATATTTAGTATAGCATAACTAAAGCCCCTATGCAAATATAGGGGCTAGAAGTTATTTAATTATTGTTTATGATTCAATCCAAGAAGTTGTTGATTCATCCCAGGTATAATATTTTGGATTTTCTTCATCAAATGCTGGGTAAGCAACTGGTGCCTCCCATGAGTTATTTGCATTGAGCACCCAACTTGGATAAGGTTTACGTGGAATAAATACTCCACCAACATAGGTGCCACCTGCTTCTGCACGATCTGTTTCGCTAAATTCTACACATGTCTTGCCTGTGACTTCTTCAGCAATTGCTTTAGAATCTGCAACGATTGTGTTAAGTACGTTCTCTTCGTCTAAAACTGCAAAGTTAGCCATATTAGAATCCTCTCAATACGTAAACGACGCCTGGGGAGCCACTTTTGCCTATATGTGTAGCCTGTACATTTGTAGCGCCACCGCCGCCGCCACCTGCACCATATCCCGAGCCAGCATTTGCTACAATACTGTGTTTTCCACCATTTCCACCAGTTCCTATACCAGAACCTTTGCCAGATCCAATAGTTCCATTACCTGCACCGCCACCTCCACCGCCACTGCTTGCACCAGTTACTGAATTGTGTTTAGAAATTGTTTCAGTTGCAGTATCTGGAGCAGTGCCAGTACTTCCTCGGCCTCCATCACCGCCATTAGTACCATTTCCACCAGTGAAAGTTCCACCAGTTCCACCATCAGTGGCAGCAGCACCACCATTACCACCATTAGCAGTTAAGATATTTCCAAAAGTTGTTGACCCGCCAGAGTTTCCACTTACTTGAGTATTACCAGCATTTCCGCCATTTCCTATTGTTATGCTTGTTGAGGTGTTTGTGTATGTGATTATGCCAGTAATTGCTCCACCACCGCCGCCGCCGCCTGCTCCGCTACTAGAAGCAAAAGTACCTCCACCTCCACCTGCTCCAATAGCCACTGCATAAAGTAGTCCAGTTGTGTTATAGGTTGATGTTGTTGTGATAGTATCTAAAGTTCCAGATAGAGTAGACCCCGAAGTGTTTGAAGAAGTATAAGTAATTGTAACTGCTGTACTTGTCGAACCACTTGTATCTGTAAGATAAATTTGTGTTGCATCTGATGCAATAGAAAATGAAACTGTTCCACTTACAGTAGTGTTATTTGATAAAGTAGATGTTGCATCTGCAAAAACAACATTGACCTGTGATGTAGCAGGAGATGTTGTTACAGTATAGCCACCTGCTGCAAATGTACCATTAATTTCATATGTTTTATATGCTTCAGTTATATTAAATGCTTGACCGTCTGGACCAGATGCGGTGGAAGGCGCTGGAAATACTGAAATACTCATTATACAATCTCCACTCCGCTAATATGAAAATTAATTGTTGTTGCAGATGCTGATCCAGTAATTGTTTTTGGAGTAGCATTTGCATCTAAAACTTGCTTCATGTCAATAACAGCAGTTGAATTTTCAGCAAGTGGTACTGCGGATAATACTGCTACCCCGTCAATATTAATAGTGAATGTTCCTGTTGCTGCTGCAGTATTTGCAACTGCAATATTTGTAACTACTGTTGTAGTAGATGTGGTTGGAACTGTATAAAGAGTAGTGTTGCTTGTTGCTGCAGCACCACGAAATAGTGTTTTACTTGTTGTAGCCATTAGTTACTACCTCCAGTAGTATTATAGGACATTTTAATATGCCCCCATTAGTGTCATGATTGTTAAATCGTCTACCTGGGCGGTAGTAGCCAAAGTAACTGTTCCAGTTGGAATTGTAACAGTACCAGAATTAGAAATAGAAGAAATAATAGGTGTTGTTAAAGTTTTATTTGTTAGGGTTTGGGCGGTATTTAAATCTACCGTCACTGTTGTATCAATAGCAATTGAAGGAATTGGACCTGTAGCATCTGTAACAGAAATACCATTTCCTGATGTTACCGCCGTAATATCGCCAGTCTCACCGCTATTAACCCAGTTTGTACCATTGTACATAAGTACTTGGTTAGTTGCGGGGGTAGTTAAAACAACATCTGTTAAATCTTCTAAAGACTGTGTTGCTAAACCAAGAAGGGGAAACCAAGTATCTACATCTGCGTCATAGACATACCCTGGTTTTGGGTCGGTAGTGTTAATAGTTGCCATTATTATATTATAACAGAATTACTCTGTTATACCTCGCTTTCTGGTGTTACTATTTCTACTGGTTTTGTTTTAAATTCATCAAGTTCTGGATCATATATCATTCCAGTACCAGCATATCTACCTCTAAACTCTTCTTCAAGTGATGTTTGTTTCCACTCTGTATCTTCTCCAAATAAATTTTTTAAAAATGATATACCTAAAGGTTCTGATTCTGGAAAAGTTTTATTTTCAAGAACGTTATTGTCTACAACATATATGTCTTGACACGTGTTATTACTAATTTTAACAAAATAAGATATCATCCTATCACCACGATAACTCTTCCTGCGCCACCTGAACCACCGATGTTACCGCCCCTTCCAACATTGCTAGAGTTTCCACTTCCGTTAACGCCTGCTCCACCGCCAGCATAACCTACTGCGCTTCCAGTTATATTTAAAGTTATTTCAGGACCACCCGAGTGACCATTCGGAGTTCCTCCAGCACCGCCACCACCTGCTCCACTACTAGTATTTCCTCCAGCAAATCCTTGGTCAGGAGTTCCGCTTCCTGCTGGTCCACCACCACTAAAGTTAAAAGCACCGCCACCACTTCCTCCAGATTTTGGTCCTAATCCACTTATAACACCACTACCATCTCTTCCGCTACCGCCACCACCACCTACAGCATAATACTGCCAAATATATGACGATGTTCCTTGATTTCCTGGACCACCGTTATTACTACTACTTATATTAGTTCCACCAGCACCAACTGCTACTGTTAAATTTTCTGCTGGTAAAAATGCTGATGCTTCATATAAGACTCCTCCAGCACCACCTCCAGATGTTAAGTTTCCGACTCCACCACCACCGCCGCCTGCAATAACTGCTATTTCAGCATAGCCAGCAGTACCCACAGTAATTGATCCACTACCGTTAAACTCATAAATTGTTTTTCCTGCACGAGCATTATTATTTGTTGTTGGTGATCCAGAAGTTGTATTAACTGTTGCTTTTCCAATACCGCCAAGAGAAACAGGGCTAAATGTAGGACTCATGCGTATTTAACCGCCCCTGCTGCTAACATCTTAAAAGTAGCATCTGCTGTTTTTACAATTGTAAATGAATAAACATCAAGACTTGATGCGTTTCCTGCGCTAGGCGCAGTTCCGCCAGACCAGTTTACTGTAACTCCGCTTGTTGTACCATCTACCTGATAAATATTTGGATAATATGGTGTTGCTCCATTTGTATTAAGCCATAAAACAGTGACTGAATCTCCTACAGCCAAAAGTGTATTCATAGATGTTGTTGAACTACCTCTAAAATTAAGTGTATGGTTTCCTGTAGCATCTGACGTATAATACCAAACTCCAGATGTAAGAACATCGACATTAATTGTTCCTGTTGCTGCTGAAGCAACAATATTCCAACGCTCTTCTGGTCCAACAAAAACTGGAGAACTTACAGTTGCTGATGTAATGGTTGGGGCAGTTCCAAAAACCAATAACCCAGAACCAGTTTCATCAGTTACTGCTGCTGCAAGATTTGCAGAAGACGGGGTAGCCAAAAATGTAGCAACACCAGTACCTAATCCAGATACTGCAGAAGTAATTGCAATATCAGTAATTGTATTTGATGTACCGCTAATTGTTTTATTTGATAAAGTTAATGTGTTATTTGTTGTAGCAACTACCGCCGTGTCTACGGCAACAGAAGGAACTGGACCAGTTGAACTTGTAACCGAAATACCAGTGCCAGATGTTACGGCTGTAAGATCGCCAGTGTCATTTGCAATCCACTCAAGACCACTTGTTGTAGATGAGTTAACTGCCAAAATATATCCATTAGTTGATGCAGCATTTAAAACTGATGCAGTATCATTTGCAGTTCCAATAATAATATCTCCCTTGGCAGAAATAACTGCTTGTGGAATAAATGGATTTGATGTAATTGATGTTGGATCTTTATCTACCCAAATTACACCAGTTGAAAGATCTGATGTTGGAACAGAGTTTGTAAAAACTGAAGTTGCAGAAACTGGTTGTCCACCAATTGTTCCATCTTGATCTACCCAGATATATCCATTTGGAATTCCTGAAGGAGTAAAGTCTCCTGGAACTGGAACGGTAGTAGCAACATCTCCACCAGATGATGGACGATTTTCTAGATCAACGATGTCTTGCTGAATATCATAAATTGTTTTTGCCATAGATGGCGTAACAAGTGAGCCTGGTGAGGTATTTGCTGGGCTATAAGCATATGATCCATAGTGATATACACGAAGAGCAGCCTGAATATCTGCTGCATCTGCATAGCCTGGGATTGCTGTTGGAATTAACGCTCCAATTGATTCTGCTGCCATTAGGTCACCTCTCCAAAATTATACCATAGTTATGGCACTATAGTTATCTGTAAATGGGTTGTAACTTGCACTCCGCTAGTATATGATGCAGTGTCTCCAAGGGCTACCCAAGAAGAAGATGCATCATACTCTACAGCGTGTAAGTTGATTGTTAAATTGCTACCCGCCAAAGCAGGAATTTCCATGGAAGAAGCAATAGGGTTTTCATATGCAATGCTATATTTAACATTGAAATTTTCTGCAGTTAACGGGGTACCAGAAATAGTAACAATATCTCCTACAGGTATTACTATCTGAGCATCTCCATCTTCAAAGGTAGTTACAGCATTCTCTGAATAAATAGTAGGATTAATGTCTAATACTTCTACCCATGTATTTCCACCTGGTTCTGCTACATATTGAAAAATATATCCATAGGTAGCACTTGGAGAAACGTTTACATAAAGATCATTAAGAAGCAGGGTTTGTCCTGCAAATATACCGCTACTAGTCGCAGAATTTGGATCACCAGATCCTACAAAAAATTTATTTCCACGAGTACCCTGGGCTCCAATGTCAAGTTGAAGTTCAATTACACTTGGGGGTCCAAGGACAGTGACATCATCGTTAGATAATAATACATCTACCATTATGCAGCGCCTGTAACCTGCTCGGTAACTGTGATTGTGCCAGTAAGCAAGGTAAATACAAGTGATGGTAGATTTTGAATCTGAACGTCATAAACATATGTTCCAGCATCAAGAGTTCCACCAACACCTGGCAAAATTTTGCAAGTAACAGTATCGTTTACTGTATTAACTACAGCCTCTGCCTCAACAGAATAAGTTGGATTATCTCCACGACTTGTTGCAATAAAAAAATCAGCCTCATAGCCAGTTAAATCAAATGCTCCACCATTAGAAGTCTTTGGGCGAATGACAAATTCATTGGTATCACCTTTATAATAATTAAAATTATATGTTCCTGGAAACGCCATTATGCTTCTACCTTAAATACTTCGTCATTAACTTTAATTAAAGGCGGAAGCAAATCGTTGCTATCATCAACCTTGATTACGGGCGGTAGCGAAACTGTCATAAACTTCCTCCTGGAGTTACATCACCTAGTACACTAATTGTACCAATAACTGGTGTCCAAATTGTCGGATTTGCTAAATTATTTCCAATTTGTACAGATAGATCAAAAGATAATTCTGCAACAATATTTTTATACCCCGTTCCCCATCTTTGGGTAATATCACATTCGGCGGTAATCACTACAGATCCCGTTGTGGCGGTCACATCAAGGTTATCTAGCACATCACCTAGGGGATCATAAACTGTAGCCTTATAGGTCCAGTCAGAGGTGTCAAAAGGGGTGGTCTCATCAAGTTCTAAAAAGTCAACTGTCAAAGTTGCGGTATCGCCACGAACCACTCGCCACTGAATGTTAGCAGGATTAGCGCCATATTTTTCTATATCATTTGAGCAGCAAGAGTTAGCCATAATGTTTGATTATATCATAAAATAAGGCTGAAACCCGCTAGGAGCAGTGGGGGTGGGTAGAGAGCAACCTAGCGGGCCAGCACATTGATTATAACATTTCTTTATTATAAAAACGGACAAAAGGTATAAAAACTTTTAAACCAGACAGTATTTCTAAATTGTTATCAAATTGTTATAAAGAAAAAACGGTATAGAGTTGAAAACTGTAAAACCAGAGTGTATAATTGAAATATATAAAAGAAAAGAATATACTAACTATTAAGATATCTTTTATATATTATATATAGTTACTTCTTAGAATGATCTGCAAGGTGTTCAATCATCATATCAAAGACTTTATCCATTTTATCTTCAAGCCGTGTTACTTGATCTTTAATTGATGTTCCACTATTTGGCTTTAATTCGGACAAAATTTCTTCTACGTATTTTTTCACAATCCACCTTCCGACAAGTCCGACGGCGCCAAGAATGGATATAAGTGTTAATATAAATCCAGCCCAGTCTTGTGCAGTCATGAAATGAATTATATCATTATTTGAGATTAAATTTGGGCGGTATACAACAAAGCCGAAAATAGATATTCAAACCTCCCTTAAGACAATATGTGGATATAAATATCCACTATGTCTGGTAATTGGAAGTATTTCTGGTATAGGCTATAATCAGATATATGGGAAATGAATCAGAAGATGTTAAGCCATGGGATTTGTTAAATCCTAATAAAGAAAGATCGCCAGAAGAATTGGCTCAATACCGCCTTGAAATTTGTAAGGCTTGTCCAATGTACCGCCCAAAATCCAATACCTGCAAAAAATGTGGATGTTTTATGAAATTGAAGACACAATTAAAAGATGCTAAATGTCCTATTGGGAAATGGTAGTTTGCATACCGTTTGATTTTAGGGTATACTGTTTTAGTGGGTAAACAATATCATTTTCTAGCAGGGTTGCATCGTTCTGGCAATACCGTGCTTTCTTCTATATTAAATCAAAATCCAGAGACATACTCTAGTCCTATAAGTAGTTTAGTAGAGCATATGTGGGTTTGTCATAGCACCATTCAAAATTTTGAATCTTCACGGGTGAGTTCCGAAGATAAGCAAAGATCTATAAACATGGTATCTAAAATGACCGAAAGATATTATGAAGACATCGACAAGCCAATAGTTTTTGATAGAAGCAAGGCTTGGGCTAATCCAGCAAACATTAATATGATAAAGACCTATGTATCTAAAAAATCTAAAATAATTTTTACTACTAGGCCAATTTTACAATGCGTGGCTTCTCTTATAGCAATAGACAAAGAAACTATGATTATGAATATGCTGAATTCAAACTTTGTTTTAAATCCAAAACTAAAAGAAAATGAAAACCTTGCTGATTTTTTATTTTCAGATTACTCCAATCCCGAATTAATAAGAAAATATTTTATTGATTCTATAGACAATCCAGATAATGCTGGAATGATTCATGTAGTTAAATATGAAGATCTTTTGTCTACCCCGCAAGAAACTATGGACAATATTTATAATTTTTTAGAGTTAGAATCATTTAAACATAATTTTAAGAATATAAGAAAACTTGAAGAATATGATGATGCTGCAGCAGGTCTTGCTAAAGATCTTCATAAGGTCAGAAGAGTTCTTGGAAAAGGTGATGTTAGAATTGAAGAATATTTAACTCCGTATACCATTGAAAAGTATAAAGATCTTAGATATTTCTAATACTTTGTAGCCAGGCGAAATAATTCAATACCCCGAAAATTATAAGTAAAGCCAGAAGCACATATTTCAAATAGACCACCATCCCCTTATGGTACCGCCCTCTACTGGGCAAATATACTCTTTAGGTTTGTCTGATTTGTAATATTCTGTAAATAGTTTATGATCTAATGCATAATTGGGTTCATGAGTATACCGCCCACAATCAGGGCATGTTTCATGATGAACATATTCATATACATGGCGACAGGGCATTTTTCTATTATACCCTGGAAAATCTGAAAAATTTTTCATTTTGGGAAAATCTGAATATTTTGTTAAGATGTATGATGCAGCATTTTAAAAAAATAATAAAAAAAATTAGTGCGACCACTGTTAAGAGATCGCACCTAGGGCATTTTACCTAATGGGTTTAGTTCCTTGTAAATACCCGTCAATTCCTAAAATATCACAAGTAATTTTTACTCGCTGATTTTTTTTGAGTGATGATTTATACAAGTCAATAAAATAATAGACATCTTCTTTAGTAGGCAGTTCCATG
>Ga0169931_10002740_pt1 | contig 28437 bp, 13 predicted proteins | sample Kivu_15m_20L_FD_129675 | JGI IMG/M metagenome (GOLD analysis project Ga0169931, IMG submission 129675) | Freshwater microbial communities from Lake Kivu, Western Province, Rwanda to study Microbial Dark Matter (Phase II) - Kivu_15m_20L... | ecosystem: Environmental > Aquatic > Freshwater > Lake...
GAGCAACCCGCACAGAAAACCGTCCAAACGGGACTCCACGCCCGCCAGTTCCTTCGCGGTCATGCAGGACAGTTTGGCACTGGCCGCCAGCTGAATCAAGACTACTTAACCTAGTATTACTAAGTTCCTCTTGCACCAGGTTGAAACGATACCCCACACCGAAGTTCAGGCCGAGACGGGCGTTGTCGGTCACCTGCCACCGGAGGTTCGTGTTCAGCATCGAATTGATGCTGAAGTCGTAATTCTGACCGCCGAGCGAGCTCTGGAGCGCGTTGCTGTTATAGGCGAAGGAGACGCTGGCTCCGAAGGTCGCCAATACCGGCCCCAGCTTCAGGTTGTAATTGCCTTCATCAAAACCGGCTGGTCGGTAGGGAACCCGTTCGGCGGCTCGGAAGTCGTCGCCGGCCCGGGTTGCTTCGGTGCTGGGCGGTGGCAGCGGTGCGACCGGTTCGGTAAACGGATTGCGGGTATCGAAATAGGCCTGGCCCAAAACAGAGCTGGAACCGGCAAGGCAGCTGGCCGCCGCCACGAAAACGGCCGGGACAGAAAAAGGATTACTCCGGGGACGCGCAAGCCGCCCCGATTTCATCCCGAACCAGTCTGGTTGCAAGTTGTTCAAATCGACCAATCGCCCTTCGGCATCGTTAGCCGGGCGCTACTTCATTCCGGCGACGCTACCAATCGAGTTCTCATGCTCAAGCTCCATTCCCCTAGCGAAATCTCATGATTCCCGCTCAGGGCACGTCCCGGACCTGATAAAACCGCAGTGAGTCGGTCGGTCGGGTATCCAGAAACTGACCGGACTCACCGGCCACCGTCATCGTCGGGCCAACGGCCAGCCACGAGGCTCCGGCCAGATTCTCCCGGGCATAGACCTGATAGTTCCGACCCGGTGCGCTTTCCCAGGAAACCGTCGTGCCTTGGGCCGACAGCTTTACGGTGGTTATTCGCCAGTTTACCGAGCTGGCTTTAGTCGGATCCGAACCCATCACTGCCTCGCGCCTGTTTACAAACCCGTCGCCATCAGGGTCCTGCTCCGGCCCGGCACCGTCTTGGGTGAACGGATCGAAGTATCGTCTTTGAAACCGGTCGTCGAACCCGTCGAAGTTGAAGTCGGGTTCTGCGGACAGCACCTCGGCAAAGCCATTGGCCCACGCCGTGAAACCGTTGGCGGTCAGGGCGAGACTGCGCAGCCCGGGCACGGCATTGCTGGCGACGGTGACCGGCACCTGCACCAAAGTCAGCGCCCGCAGGGCATTCGGAATCACCTCCACCGCTCCGTATTGCAGGCCGCCACCGGTTAGCCGCAGGGACACGTTGGTCGTAGTCAGTCCGGGCACAAACACGCCGACGGTCTGGCCGGCCACGCTTGGCTTGAGCTGCACGCAAAAGTCCCCGGCGGCCCGGGAAACCGGGTTGGTTCCCGCGCGCATCTCGACGATCCGAAACGGGGGTGCTCCGGCGGTGACTGCCAGGTTTCGGGTGGTGGCCGCGTTGGCGGTGAGGGTGACGGCCGTGTTGGTCAGCGGCAGGAACGCGGTGTTCGCATTGTTCCACCGGCCGGTGGCGCTGATGTCCAATTCGTTGCCCCGCACCAGATAGGTGTCGCCCGAGGTCGGCGGATCGAGCGGAGTCACGCGGACTGTGTAGGCCCCGGGAGGAAGTCCACCCAAGCTGTAGCTGCCGTTGGCAAGTGTCGGCGTGCTGGCGATGGCATTGCCATTCGCGTCTTCAAGGGTCACCACGGCGCCGAGCACCGCCGCGCCGTTCAAGGTCACCGTTCCGGTCAGGCGGCCCATCGTCGCCACGCCCGCGGATGTGCCGTAAAGCGACCGCAACCCGGCAACCTCATCCGGGGACAGTCCGGCCGCATGATCAATCGCACCGGCACTGGTCCAGAACATCGTCGCCCCGCCCAGCGTGGCGTGATTGAGGCCCAGCAGGTGGCCGATCTCGTGAAGGGTGACGCCTTCCACAAACTGCGGTCCGGTTGCCACGGAATTGAAATCAGTTGTCCACGCGAGGCTCCGGTTCAGCACGATGTCCGCCTCGGCGATGGTTTCGTCGAAATCGGAAGTGGAAAGAATGGTCAGTCCGCGGGCGGTGATCGGGAAGAACGTGCGGTTGCCGTTCACGAACCGGTTTGCGTTGAGCCAGACGATGACGTTCTGCCCGTCGAGGGGATTGACGTCGTTGGGGAAGAACGCGGTGCCAGACTCCTCAAACTTCACCTTGGTGCCGGCGATCGCCTGCCACTGCGCGAAGGCGGCGCGGATGGCATTGAGTTCCGCCGGCCGGTTCGTGGTCGAATACGCCTCCGCAGCCAGCGTGTAGCGGATCGCCAGCGTCGTCGGGTTCTGGACCGGGGCCAGCGCCGCGTCGTAGGCGTCGAAGTTCCAGCGCAGCGGCCGGCCGTTGGGCGCATATTGCGAGACCGCAGCTTCGACAGCGAGCATGCCGCCCAGCGCCGTCACCCAGCCCAAGATGTTCCATTTCGCGTTCATGGCCGACCGACCTTCACCCGTTGCCTCAACTCGTCCAAGGCCACCGGAGCCTGGCCGGGCAGCGCGACGCCACCGGACACCCTCGCGCCATCGCTCATCGCGGTGATGTTGCCGGTGGCGGCGTTGGTCCTGACCGAGAACTTCCCGCGGGCCAGATCCAGCGTGACCGCCTCACCGGCAGGATTGAACACCGCGAACACCACGGCATCCTCGCCCAACCGGAACTCGGGTTCACCCAGAACCCGGACCTGCCGCCGGCCCAGCACGGTGCTGCCTTGGACCACCGTCAGGCGGTTGGTGGACGGTCCCTTCCACGTCTCAGCGACGGTCAGTCCGAGGCGCGTGTAGGGGCGGCCTTCCCCATCGCGCAGGGCTTCGATGCTGGCCACGGATCCCCGCACCACGACATCCGCGCGGCGGGCCAGTTCCTCGATGCTGGTCAGGGGAATGTCTGTGGCCCGCAGCGACGCGAACCCGAACGCCAATAGGGCGATCGGGAGGGTCAGTCTGCGGAAAAACGGGGTCTTCATACGGCGGTGACGCGGGAAAAGTAGCCTCCTTGGGCCAGCAATTCAGCGGCCGTTCCGATTTCGGTTACCCGTCCCGCGTTCAAAACGACGATTCGATTCACCTCACGCAGCGTGGCCAACCGGTGCACCACCATCACGGTCGTGCGTCCCTGCATGAGGCGCCGCAGGCTCGCCAGAACCAGCGCTTCGCTCTCGGCGTCGAGGGCGCTCGTGGGCTCGTCCAGCAGCAGGATGGGAGCGTCCTTGAGGAAGGCGCGCGCCAGGTTCAGCCGCTGCTTTTCACCGACGCTCAGGCGCGCCGCGCCGTCGCCCACCACGGTGTCGTAGCCCTGCGGCAGACGGCGGATGAAGTCGTGGGCATTGGCGGCGCGGGCCGCGGACTCGATGTCGGACCGGCTCGCGCCGGGCCGGCCGTAACTGATGTTCTCCGCGATGCTGGAGGGCAGAAGGAGCGATTCTTGCAGCACCAGCGCCACCTTTTCCCGCAGGCGCTCCCGGGAAACTTCGCGCAAGTCGGTGCCGCCCCACGTCACCGCGCCGCCATCGGGATCGAGGAACCGCGGTATCAATTGGAGCAGCGTGGTTTTGCCGGCTCCGCTGGGCCCGATGAGGGCGACCGATTCGCCGGGCTTCACGGTGAAGCTGACTTCGTGCAGCACTGGCTGGTCCGCGGTGTAGGCGAAGTCCACGCGGTCAAAGCGGAGCTCCGCGACCGTCGGCAGCTCGGTTTTCGCCCGCTTCCGCTCACCGGCCTGCGCCTTTTCCTCCGCGAGCAATTCCAACACCCGCTCCGCTCCGGCACGGGCGTTCGCCACGGTGGAGCCGACGTGCGAAAGCTGGTTGAGCGGCTCGTAGAGCTGCGCGAGATACGCGAGGAACACCAGCAGCCGGCCCACGGTGAGGTTGCCGGCAGCCACTTCCCGGGCGCCCAGGGCGACGATCGCCGCCGTTCCGAGCGCGAACACGACGGCAACCGAAGCGAGGTAAACCACCTCGGCCCGATGCTGCCGCCAACGCGCGGACAGGGATGCCGCGGTGCTGTCCTCGAACCGCGCCGCTTCGGTCCGTTCGCGCACGAATCCCTGGATCAGCGGCAGGTTGGCGACGGCCTGCTGCACCAGCGAGGCCACACTGGAATCGGCGGCCTGGGCTTTGCCCGCCCGCTGGCTCATCAGCGGACCGAAGAAGCGCATCACCAGCAACAGCACCGGCACCGTGGCGAGGGCCACCAGCGACAGTGGCCGGTTGAACCGCCACATCACCGTGGTCATCGCCACGAGCGTCAGCGTGGCGCCCATGAACGTGAACAGGCCCTGCTGGAAGAGGGTTTGAAACGCGTGGGTGTCCCAGGTCGCCCGGTAGATCAGGTCACCGGCCTGGGCGCCCTGAAGGCGCCGCAGGGAAAGCCGCAACAGCCAGCCGAACACCGCCCGACGCACGCGCGCCAATCCGCGCAGGGCCGTGTGGATGACGAGCGCCTGCTGCGCCGAACCGAGCAACGCATGGAGGCTGTGGACGACCGCCAGCAAAACCGCCCAACCCAGAATGACCGGCGCCTGATCTTTGGTGGCGGCGCCGTCGGCCCGGGAGAGGCGGTCCACAATCCAAGCCAGCGGCCACGGCTTGAAGATGGCCGCCGCCGTGGTGAGCAGCAGCAACCCAAGCGCCGCCCCGACGCGGAGCCAGTCCGCCCGGTAAAAGCCGAGGATTTGCCGCCACAGCCGCATGAACGTGGCCGGAGGCTACCGGAAAATGCCCGTCAATGCACGGGTTTCGGCCAAACTGCGAAATCTCGTGACCGGGGAGAAAGCCGAGGGCGGGGGAAACTAGGCGTGTGGCGGAGAGGGAGGGATTCGAACCCACGGTAGGGTATTAGCCTACTCACGCTTTCCAGGCGTGCGCCTTAAACCGCTCAGCCACCTCTCCGCGTGCGGCGCGGAATGTGGCGGCGGCCCCCGGTCCGGCGCAACAGGTTTTCTGGTCTCTCTCAGAAGGCGCGGCTTCGGTCCTGCGCGGCCGAAATCGCGGGGTTTGGCGACGCCGGTCGGCGGTGGGTCCGACCGCGCCAAGAGCGAGTCGGCGGAGCTTAGCGGGGCCGGGAAAGCCGTTCCCGGACCAGTTCGGGCAGGTATTTCGTCGGCACCGAACCGAAGTCGAGGACGGCCTCGTGGAAGCGGCCCAGCTCAAAGCGGTCCCCCAGCTCACGTTGCACCTGTTGCCGCAGGCGGTAATGGGCCATGCGACCGACAAAATAAGTGCTGAGCTGGGTTGAGCTCTGTTTTGCGCGGATGACCTTCAGGCGGGCTTCACCTTCCGACTGGAACGCGCCTTCCGTCATGAGCTTCATCGCTTCCTCGTCGGTCATGCCTGTGCAGTGCATCCGGTGGTCGAGGATCGCGTTGACGACAGCGCGGAGGTAGAATTTGAGCTGCATCAGCCGCACCCGCAGATCACCGCCGGCGTAACCCTGGTCGAGCATCATCTGTTCGGTGTAAACGGCCCAGCCCTCGATGAAGACGCCGGATTGCAGCACGCGCCGGATCAGCGAGGGCGAGCGGTTCGAGTATTCGAGCTGCACGTAGTGGCCCGGATACGCCTCGTGGATCGTGAGGATCTGCAGCATGTGCTGGTTGTATTCCTCGAGGAAGCTGCGGACGCGGTCGGCGCCCCAGTCCGCGGGCGGAGGGCTCACCGCGTAGAGGCTCACTGCGCCAGGTTCGAGCGGCGGTGCCGATTCCATGTAGGCGAGGGAATTGCCGCGCTTGAATTCGGGCATCTCGATCACCTGACAGCGGTCGGGCTCGGGCAGGCGGAGGATGTCGCGCTCGCGGATGAAGGCCTTGATGCTGTCCACGGTGGCCCGGGCATCCTGCACCAGAGTTTCCGGTGACCCGTGTTCCCGGCTCACCGCGGCGGTAATCTCAGCCACTGTCTGACGACGGCCGGGTTCGTCGTCCACCGGCAACGCCCGGCCCGGAAAATAGCGGCTCCAAAGCTGCCGGGCGACGACGTAGAGCTCCCGGTTCACCCGGACAAACTCCGCCTCGGCATCCGCGAGCACTTGGTCGGCGGTGAATCCGGCGTCCAGGACGAGGTCCAATTTCTTGGCGAAGTTCTCCCGGCCGAGCCGCCATTCGCCGGTGGCGCGTTTCATCAGCTCTCCTTCGAGGAAGAGCTGGTAAAGCCGCAGCTTCTGGGCGACCGGCGCGGCGGCGGTGCGCAACGCGGCCAACTGGGGCGTCTCGCCGGCCAGCTCGAAAAGGCCCGACTCATAGAAGGCGATCGCGCCCCGGTTCTGGCGGATGGCGGTTTCCAGGATGGTCTTGGGGGGATTGCGGAGATTCTCCCGGGCGGCATCGATGATGGCCGGAATGCGGCCCATGCGGGCGATGGCGTTGGTCAGATTGGTTTCTTTGGGCAGGGTGGACTGCGCCAACAGGGCATAAACGCTGTCGCTGATGTAGCCGCCGTAAACGCGCGGGTCGTCCTCAAACGGCTTGAACCGGTCGGCAAGCCAGAGAGTGGTTTCGAGGTCGTGGTGGAAGATTTCGAAATCAATCTGCCCCGCCCGGGAGAGCCGCTGATATTCCACCTTCTTGGGGAGGGCTGCCAGTGTGGCCCGGGCATGCGCGATCCAAGCTGCCCGGGCCGGGGCGGAGACATCCTCCAGCTGATGGTCAAACCGGTGATCGCCCAACTGGGTGGCGGCCAAGGGCTCCAGGCGGAAGCGTTCGTCGAGGTAGGCGCGGAAGAAGGACGCGAGCGTCGCATCGGCCGGCTGGGCCAAGACCACTGGCGAGGAGGCGAGGGCGAGGCAGGTCAACGCGAAGGTGATCCAGCTGCGGACGGGCAACCAACTGGGTCCAGCCATCGGGCGCGGGTGCGTTTGCTTCATTTCGATATCAGGCCAGTGGCGACGCCGTTTTTCCATTGCGAATCTTGGTTCGCGCGAGCGTCGGAGGCATCTGGAGGCGCCGCCCCCGGGCTCCCTCTCTTCCACACGTAGTGGAGGAGAGGGTTGGGGAGAGGGAGTGCTGTCGCGGGGGCAGTGCCAAATGCGCCTGAGGGTGCCGCACTTGAGTGGCGGGAAATCCCGCCGCCGCCTTTGCCGGGCTTCAGGAATGGAAGCTTGGGTTGGTTCACCCGCTTGATTACGGTCTTCAGGGTCCCGCCTACTGAATCATGGAAACGCCTTCTTCAGCCTGGGTTGCCCGGCCGGTGCAACCGCTGCTCATCCGCGACCTGCTCACCCGCGTGCGCCACTGGGCGCCGCAGCAGAAGATCGTGTATCGCGACCAGCGCGAACACACCTACGCGGAATTCTTCGCGCGGGTCGAAAAGGTCGCGCAGGTCCTCACCGATCTCGGGGTCCGGCCCGGGGACCGTGTGGGCGTGATGGATTGGGACAGCCACCGCTACCTCGAACTGTTCTTCGCCCTGCCCATGCTCGGCGCGGTGCTCCACACCGTGAACGTCCGACTCACCCCGGAACAGATCGCCTTCACGATCCTGCACGCGGAGGACACCGTGATCCTGTTCCACCCGGACTTCCTGCCGCTTGCCGAAGGGCTGGCGCCGAAGCTCGGCTGCGTTCGCCAATGGGTTTCGCTCAGCGAAGACGGCCAGGCTCCGGCCACGAAGCTGTCCCTCGCCGGCGACTACGAAGCCCTCGTCGCCGCAGCGCCCACGGGCTTTCGCTTTCCGGACCTCGACGAAAACACCGTCGCCACGCTCTTTTACACCACGGGCACCACTGGCGAGCCCAAAGGCGTGTTCTTCACCCACCGGCAGATCGTCCTGCACACGCTCACCGTCACGATGACGTTCGCGGCACAGGAGGGGCCCGTCACGCTACGGTCCAACGACGTTTACCTGCCCCTCACGCCGATGTTCCACGTCCACGCCTGGGGCATCCCCTACATCGCCACGATGCTGGGACTGAAACAGATCTATCCCGGCCGCTACGAACCGCAGCTGCTCCTCGATCTCATCGCGAAACACCGTCCGACCTTCTCCCATTGCGTGGCCACGATCCTGCAGATGCTGCTGCACCATCCGAACAGCGGCGCGGTCAGCTTCGATGGCCTCAAGCTGGTCATTGGCGGTGGGCCGTTGCCGAGGGGCCTGGCCCAGGTCGCTGTCGCCCGCGGCATCTGCATCATGGGCGGCTACGGCATGTCCGAGACCTGCCCGGTGGTCGCCGCCCCGCACCTGAAACCGGAACACGAAACCGGTGACGCGGCCGCGCGCCTCGACGTGCTCACCCGAACCGGCTTTCCGTTTCCGCTCGTGGACATCGGCATCTGGGGCGATGACGACCAGTTGCTGCCGCCGGGCAAGGACAACGTCGGCGAACTCGTCCTCCGCAGCCCGTGGCTGACGGCGGGCTACCACCGCGATCCGGAACGCAGCGCCCAGCTCTGGCACGGCGGCTGGCTGCACACCGGCGACATCGCCTACCGCGACGAAGAGGGCTACATCCGGATCACCGACCGCCTCAAGGACGTCATCAAGATCGGCGGCGAATGGATTTCCTCGCTCGAACTGGAAAATGCCCTCAGCCAGCACGAGGCCGTGAAGGAAGTCGCCGTGGTCGGCCGGCCCGATCCGAAGTGGGACGAACGCCCCCACGCGGAGGTTGTCCTTCGCGACGGCTTTGCCGGCAAGGTGTCGGAACGCGACCTCGGCAAATTCCTGCACACGTTCATCGATTCCGGTGCCCTCCACAAACGCGCGGTGCTGACCGAAGTGCGCCTCGTCCCGGCAATCCCCAAGACCAGCGTCGGCAAGATCGACAAGAAGGCGCTTCGGGCGGCGCTACGCGCGGTGTGAATCCGATAGCAGCAATGGAAAGCCATGGTCCACTTCCTTGGCCGCTCGCGTGCCGGAGCCGGGGCTTGCCAGCCGGGGCGGTTGCGGTTGCAGTGGCGTCGTCATGAACGGCTGTTTTGTTTTTCATGCACCGGCTTGGGTGCCCGTTTGCCGCGCCAGGCTGTTGGACGGTTCAGGTAGTGTGGCCGCGATGTTTGCAGCCGACCGGGCGTTTCCGTTGGCCGTCGCTGAACGAGGTCTAAGCCGGGCCGACCAAGTCAGATGCCTATGCCGGCAGATACCGACATCATTTACCGGGTGAACGCAGCGGACCAAATCTGCTTCACCAACAGCCAGTATGACGAGTTTGCGGTCGCCAATGACGGCGATGCTGCCCATTCGGCAACGGTGCTCAACCGCCCCCTATGGGATTTCATTGGCGACCCAACGACCCGTCACCTGTATCAACAGGTAATCGAAAGGGTGAGGGAAGGCCGCTCGATCCGGTTCTCCTTTCGCTGCGACTCACCCACCTGTCGCCGGCAGTCGGAACTCACTGTAGTTCCCGTCGAAGGCGGGTGCGTGGAGTTCAGAACCCACACGATTTCCGAGGAAGAGCGCCCGACGCCGACGCTGCTTCAGCATCACGCCGGCTCTTCGGGCCAACTGTTGCGCATGTGTGCGTGGTGCAACCTGGTGGAGGCAAACGGTGCTTGGGTCGAGATTGAGGAGGCCGCTCGCCGGTTGCAGCTATTCGAACACTCGCGCCTGCCGGCCATCACACATGGAATATGCGAACCGTGTTTTGTGAAGATGAACAGGAGTCTGGCGGATGCATGAGGCGTCGCCTGACCGCGCAACGCAGCGAACCCGGCGAACTCGCCACCGTCGCAATCGTGGCGTTCCGCAGGCCGGGCCGCTGAGTTCGGTCTCTGGACCTGTGGAAGCGCCCCACCCACCATGAGCCGCGGACTGGCAAACACGATTGTCGCCGCCAACGCGGCGCTCATCTCTCGCCATGACCTGGCTGCGGTTGGAGAGTTTTTCTCGCCGGACTACGCGGTCCACCTGACACGCCGGCGCCTGGCCCTGGGACACGACGGCATCCGCCGCATTCTCCGCCGGTATCGGCGCGCCTTTCCCGACCTTCGGATCGAGGTCGAAATCCTCGTGGTGGCCAAAGACCGGGTCGCATGGCAGCGGACTTTTAGCGCCCACCACATGGGAGCGTTCCGGGGCTTTCCGGCAACGGGTCGCAGAATCGTCTGGCGCGACATGGTGAGCAGCCGTTTTTGCGACGGGCTCATCGCCGAGGACTGGTTGATTTCCGATCTGGCGGAGCGCCTATTGCTGGCGAGGAAGAGATGACGACAACGCGACCTAGCCAAAGCGCCGCGGCAAACGGTGTCGCGGGCGTGCGCTCCCGCTTCAGGGAAGTTCGGGAGCGCACCGTGCGCTCCACCGCCGCCGCCGTCGCTGCGCCTGGAAGTCTGGCCGCTGCCCAACCATGTCCACCCAGCGCATCATCTGGCTTCTGAGCGTCACACTCGCCAGCGGCAGACAGCTTCCGTCCGCACAAGTGGTGAATAATGGGGCGGCCATGGCAAACGACGCCTTTGCCGGTTCCCAGGCCGGTGGCGAGCGTGTAACCGTCGGCATCAGGCTTTGCTGGTGTCCGCCGGGCAGGTTCGTCATGGGCAGTCCACGAACCGAGCCGGAGCGTCGCCCCGGTGAAGATCAGGTTGAGGTGACACTGTCGAAGGGCTTCTGGATGGGGAAATTCGAGGCAACGCAGGGAGACTGGAAGCGGGTGATGGGAAAACTGCCCGGTCCACTCACGGCGGAATTGCCAGAAGGGGAAAGGTATCCGGTGGGCAACATGAACTTCGCGGAGGCGGAGGCATTCTGCGGGAGGCTCACCGAACTGGCCCGTCAATCCGGGGAGCTTGGAAAGGGGTGGGAATTCCGTCTGCCCACGGAGGCGCAGTGGGAATACGCATGCCGTGCCGGGACCACGACGGCCACGTCCTTTGGGGACAAACTCAGCAGCAAACAGGCGAATTTCAAAGGTCGGCCATACAACGGAGCTGAGCCGGGGCCATCGCTCAATGGGGCAGCAAAGGTCGGGAGCTATCCCGCCAATGCGTGGGGGCTGCACGACATGCATGGCAACATTTACGAGTGGTGCCGCGATTGGTATCGCCGGAAACTGCCCGGCGGCATCGATCCCGATCTGCATGGCGCGCAGGACTTGGCGACCCGCAGTGAGCATGGCGACATTTCCCGCGCACGTCGTGGTGGTTGCTGGGCAGATGACGGCTGGCCGTTGCGGTCAGCGTTTCGCCTCCGCTTCGAGCCGCATCGCCGCTACGACCACATTGGATTCCGTGTGGTGGCGGTAGAGGTGGCTCCGCAGCATCCGCCTGCCGCATCGGGCCTCAAGCAATGATGGCGACGCGGCCTAACATGTCTCCTTGGACCGAACGAGGGCGGGTCACCTGCGTCGGTCTGTTTTCGGTCCCGGCCACTTCGCACCGCTCTGATTCATGAACACACCAATCCAACAGAGAGACAGTTCACAATACGGCAGACTGGCATTCGCCCTCTGCTTGGGCGGCACTGTGCTGGCCCTCATCATCGGATTCGTGGCGCGAACACTCGGCTACGACGCGCGGAGGTGGGCCTACTTGCTCTTTGCCGCGTTTCAGATCGCGGCCATCGTCATTGGCTGGCGTTTTCGCCGCGAACAACTTGGCCGAGCAAGCGCCATCACCGCCTTCATGCTCTTGGTGCTGTCATTCGGTTTGCTGGGATGACGTGGCCGCGACGTCCGGACGGACGGCGCGGCTGTCCACGATCTTATCGCGGAATTGACGTCGCAGCGGCCCGGTTCGGGCGGGCCCGGCCGGTTGGCTTTCCCCCGCCGCTTGCAGCCAAGTGGCGTTGTCCAACTCCCGGCGGCAATGGGGCAAGCCTTGGCCAACGTCGCCACCGAGAAGGCGGGACGCCTGTATTACGGTAAGGGTCGGCTACCCGGCCCAACTTCGACTGGGCTGAAAGTCCGCGCACACGTTCCGGCTCCTGCGCTGCCGCGGCGCACGGGAAAAAGAACGCCCGGCCTTCGTCGAGGCCGGGCGTGGCGGAAAGGCGCATCGCTACGGGCTGCCGCCGGCGGTGGCCGCGGGCCGGGCTTTGGCCGTGGGATCGGGCGGATCCGGGTCGGGATCGGGCGGCGGCATGGGCGGCACGTAACCGGAGAGGTAGGCGGATCCGATAGGTTCGGAGCCGTTGGCCGGCGGGAGGGTGCCGGCGATTCCTTCAGGCGCGAGCACGGCGCCGGCGGTGGGGATCAAGGCGAGGTAGTTCAGGTCCACGTTGCCGTCGCCGACGGTGTAACGGAGCGTGCGCTCGCCGGCGAGGGTCACGCGGGCCAACTGGCCGTCGGCCGTGCGGAGGGGCACGAAGGTGAAGGTGTCCCAACCGCCCGTGTTGGGCGCCTCAAAGGTGCCCAACGGCACCAGGGTCTGCTCCGCCGTGGCCGCACCGGCGGTGACCTCGTCGAGGCTGGCCCGGATCGGGTTGCCGCCGGAAGACGCGCGGGCCAGGACGTAATACTCGCCGGCCGGGAAGTTGCGGGTGTAGTTCATCCAGTCGCCCGGATCACTCCAACCGGTGCGGAAATCCGCCGTCACGGTCCAGGAGCCGCGGGCGAGGTCGCTGCCCAGCGGGTTGACCCCTACGCCCTGATCGCTGGTGCGGTAGGTGATGCTCTCGGGTGCGCCTGGGTCGTTGAAATCCACTTCGGCCACGGCGGAGAGCCCGTTGTAGGCACCGCCCAGGTAGGGCATGACGCTCGCTTCGGGCCGGTGCTGGCCGCCGCCCGTGTTGAAGTCCTCCGCCTCGATGATGAACGTCGGCTTGGTGGCGGAGACGAGTTGCCAAGTCACGGCAAGGTTGTCGCCGCCGGCGGCCTCCTTCATGAGCGCCTCGACCCAATAGCGCCGGCCGGCTTCCAGCAGGATGAGCGCCGACTGGGCTTCGTCAGGATTGCGGTCCGTCAACCAGGTGCGATGGCCGCGCCAACTGCCTTCCGCGGCGATTTGCCGCCGGTTCGCCGGCGTTTCATCGGTGCTCAGGAACAACGCGCCCTGGTCATCCGTGGCGAGGAAAAACCTGTAGTCGCCGGTGACCGGCGGGGTGATCCAGCCGGAGAGCCTGACGCCATAGTTATCGGCCACGCCCAGCGGGGTTTCGAACAGCGGCACGGTGCCCTCTTCATCGGGGGCTTTGAGGAAACGCGGGTGCGCGGTGAGATCCACGAGCGCGGGGCTGCCGCCGATGTTGAAGTAGGCCTCGCGATTCAGCACGCCAGCGGCCTGGTGCCACGAAGTGAACTCCGCGGTGGCCCCAGCGGCGATCACGTTGGCGAGCGGGGCGTCGTCGCGCACGCCCGACACGGTCACGGTGAAGGCGGTGTCCTCCGCCTGCCGCGAGGTGTGGATCACCACGGTCTTCTTGTCCGCCAGCAGGTTGGCGGCATGCACGGTCAGACCGCCGGACACCGAGTAGTTGCCGGTCGATTGGGCCGTGGTGGGATCGAGTTCCTCGCTGAAGGTCAGACGCACGCGCTCCATCGAGCCGCTGCCTTCGGCGCGGACCAGGGTGGGCGGGGTTTCATCCTGCGTGACCGTGAGCCGGCCGGCCTCGGAGGTCACTTCGCCAAGGAAGTTCCGCACGCGGACCGTGTAGGCGCCTTCGTCGGCTTTCCGGAGGAACGGAATCGAGTGGGTCGCCCCGGTGGCGCCCGTGATCGGTTCGCCTTGGTAGAACCACTGGAAGCTGAACGGCGCCAGCCCGACAACGTGGGCGCGGAAGGTGGCCGCCAGTTCTTCACGGATGGTTTGGGTGAGTGGCGGGGCCAGCAGACGCGGCACGCCCGGACCGTCGAACGCCCGGAAATAGCGGCCGGGGATCGGCGGGTGGCCGTTGCCCGGCTCGTAATCACCCGGCATCTGCCAGGCCACGGCCACGTGGTTGCCATTGCCCTGGTCCGCATGCACCAGGTCGAAGAAGTAGCTGCGACCGGCCTCGAGCCGGACCGGGGCCGACGCGTTCTCACGGTCCAGGCGGGTGCCGCGGGCGTTGCCGCGGTATTCGCGGCTTCCGGACCATTCGGGTTCGTAAGCGAGCCGGCGGCGGTTGGCCGGATCGGCGTCGGTGCTGAGCCAAAGTTCAGCCTGGTTGTCGGCCGCCAGGAAGAACCGGTAATCGCCGGTCACGGGCGGGCAGAGCCAGGCGGTGAGCCGTTGGGCAAACTGGGCGACGGGCACTTGCGGCACCTCGGCACTGCCGATGAGCTCGCTGGATTCCGGCCGGTCGGGGAACGCCGGACTGGCGCGCAGGGCTGCCAAGTCCGCAAAGTTGCCGGGGAAATAATCCCGGCGCAGGTGGCCCGATCCATCATCGGTGATCCGGGTGCTCAGGTAGCGTCCGGCGATCGGCGGCGTGCCCGAGGGCGGCGGCGTCAACGGAACGTCGCGCAAGGCGGCGAAGTTCGCGGGCGCGGGGACCAGGAGCAGGTAGTTGAGGTCCAAGTTGCCCGGCTGGACGGTGAACCGCAGCGTGCGTTCGCCGGCAAGGCTGACCGCGGCCGGGCCTCCCGTGTCGTCGCGCAACGGCACATAGGTGTAAACACCCCAACCGCCGGTGTTCGGCGCGTTGAATTCACCCAGCCTGGTCAACTGCTGGGTCGTCGTGCCGCGGCCGATGACCACTTCCTCGAGGCGGGCGCTGATGGCCGCGCCGCCGGACGACAGCCGGCCGTAGACATTGTAGGTGCCGGCCGGGAAGGTGCGGGTGTAGTTCATCCATTCACCGGCGTCGTTCCACCCGACGAAGAAGTCGTTGACCACCTCCCAGGTGCCGCGGTTCCGGTCGTGCTCGACGGGCGCGATGGCCACGTTGGGCTCTTCACCCAGGCGGTAAACATCGCTCGGATCGCCGACCCGGAAGTAGTCCACGTCGGGCGTGGCGCTGAAGCCGGCGTAGGCACCGCCGGTGTAGGGCATCACCGAGGCGCGCGGCTCATGCTGGCCGCCATGGTGATCGAAATCCTCGGCCTCGATGACAAACGCCCCTGCACCGACCTCGGGCACATGGCGCCAATTGATGCCCACATGGTCACCACCGCCGGCTTCCTTGGCGGCAGCCTCGAGGTAATAGCGGCGGCCCGCTTCCAAGGAGACCGGCCGGGAGATGTTCTGCGGGTTCGCCGGGTCTCGGCTGACGCCGCCGGAGAGCCAGCTGCGGGCGCTGGACCAGGAGGGCTCGGAGGCGATCTGCGTTGCACTGGCCGGGGTTTCGTCGGTGCCCAACCAGAGCGCGCCCTGGTCGTCCGAGCTGAAGTAGAACTGGTAGCTGCCCGTGACCGGCGGCGTGATCCAGCCGGCGAGCCGTTGACCGAACTGTTCGGCGGTATTCTCCGGCACCTCCGCGCTCGGCACGAGTTCGCTCCGGTCGGGGTGGTGCGGATAGCGCGGGCTGTTGATGAGGTCCGCCAGCAGCGCGCCGTTGAGGTTGAAGTAGAGGTCGCGCCGCAGTGCACCCTCGATCGTCCGGGGCGAACGGAAGCACACGACCGTGCCGGCCGGCACCGGGTTCCGGCCGGCTGAGAGGTCACGGACTCCGGCGATGGTCAGGCGGTAATCCGTTGCCTCCGCCAGGGACACCGCGCGCAGGAGCACGGTGAGGTTGTCGTCGAGCAGCTCCGCCTGGGTCACGGTGGCGCCGCCATCCAGCACATAATTGCGGGCGGTGCCGGCGGACACAGGGTCCACCGGTTCGGAGAACTGGACCCGGATCCGGCCCGACACCTCGTTCTCGGCATCCACCAGGACCGGACGCGGCCCTTCAGTGTCCTCCCACGGCACGAAGTGGCCGGCCGGGATAATCTCCCGGTCCAAGCCCGGCGCAGACCAGAACAGCCGGGCGGTGGCACCGCCACCGTTCTCATACATTTCCATCCGGAGGTCGTAGCGCCGGCCGGCCTCGAGGATGATACGGCCGGAGTGTTCCGTTGGGCCATGGTCATTCCATTCATCCACGACCAGCTGGCGGTCCACCCACAGGCGGATGCCGTCGTCGGAGACGGTGGTGAAAGTGTGTTCGCCCGAGACCGTGGGCGTGACCGAACCGCGCCAGCGCACGGAGAACTGGTCGGGACCGATGGCCGGGTCGGGCGAGCCGCCGCCCCATTCGAAGTCAATCACCGGGTCCACCCGCAGCACGCGGAGCGCGGTGAAGTCCTGGTTGTCGAAGTATTCCGCGCTGGGCCCGAAGCCGACCGAGAAATTTAGCCGGACTGCCGCAGGCAGGGAATTGCCTGCGAGGTCGGTGAGACCGGTGCCCAACGTGAGGCGGTAGCTCCCCGCGGGCAGCGAGGCAGCCCCTTCGAGCTGCAGCAGGTTCTGTGTCCCGTCAAAAACGGCCGGCCAGTTCACGGGCACGTCGTCCGGGGTGCCGAATTCGCCGTCCACGCCGGAACCGGCGAAGGCGAGGTTCGCCGGCAGGAAGCGCGCCGGATCCATCGGTTCGCTGAAGAAGACCGACACGGAGCGCAGTTCGGCCGCGCCACCGCCGTTGGCCGGGATGGTGCGGAACACGCGCGGCGGCGTGGCGTCGGCCACCAGCTCGATTGTGTGCTCGGCGGACCAGGTTTCGTTGCCGCCGGTGTCCACCGCCTTGGCCCGCAGCAGGAAGCTCGTCCGGCCGCCCGCGCGGGACGGGGTGACGAAGCGCGTCACGAACGGGAAGTTGCCGTCGGTGGTGATCCGCCGGCCGTCCACGTAGAACTCGACCCGGGCGACCTGCACGTCGTCGGACACGTTGGCGGAGACCTGCACGAGCTTGCCTTCCTCGGCCCGGCCCGGGCTGAGCGGGAAATCGGCGCCCAACGTGATGGTCGGGGCCACGCCCGCGGTGTCGTAGGCGAGGTAGTTCACCACCTGCAGGCCCGCGGCGCCGTCGGCCACATAGGCGAGGCCGTTGTAGAGCGCGAGCGCGTGGCCGATGCCCGGGGTGGCCAGCGTGGTGATGAGCCGCGTGGTCTGGGCGGGATCGGTGACGTTGTAGAGCCACACGTCATGGGTGCCGTCGTCGCGGGGGTTGACGCCCACGGCGGCGACGCCCAGGCCGGAGCCGTTGTCCACGATCTGCTTGAACGAGTTGGGGCCGACATCGGTCGCGCTGCCGAGCTTCCGGAGGTTGGCCGGGTCGGAGATGTCGAAGACGTCGTAGCCCGGATACGAGGTGACAAAGGCGCGCGTCGTTCCGACGAAGAGGCGGTGCTTGCCGGTGATGCCTTCCGGCAGGCTCTGGGTCAGCGGAATCGAGCCGCGCTGGACCGGCGTGCCCTCACCGAGCGCGAAGGTGCGCATCTCGGAATAGGTCAACACGAAGAGCGTGTCGCCGTTCACGCCGAGGTCATGGATGGCGACCCCGAGCTGGAGCCGGTCGAGGATGTCGCCGGTGGTGAGGTTCACGACGGCCAGCTGCCCCTGGTCGGAGCCGACGAAGGCCAGGCCACCGCGCAGGGTGACCGCTTGCGCAAAGCCGCCGCCCACGTTGACCTGGCGCACCAGGCGCGGGTTGCTGAGGTCGCGCAACGCGAAGACTGCGAGGCCGGAATGCCCGTCGGCCGCGACGGCAGTGTCACCCGCCAGTGCGACCGCCATGGCGTCGCCCGGGGTGTCTAGCTGGGCGATGCGGGTGGGGCTGAAACCGTTCTGCACGTCGAACAGCGCCACGCCGGCATTGCGGTCGGCGACCACGGCGACGTTGTTCTCGGCGGCCACATCCACCGCGATGCCCGCGGTATCGCCGCTGCCAATCACGCCGGTGCGGACCGGGAGCCCGTCGGTCGGGTCGGTGCCCTGGCGAACTTCCGCGCCGTCGGGCACGCCGTCGCCGTCGCTGTCGCGCGTGCCGGGCTTGGTGCCCATGACCATTTCAGCCACATCGCTCAGACCGTCGTTGTCGGAATCCAATCCCGCGTCAGGCCGCAGGCTGACGGCCGGCAGGTCAAAGGTCTGGCCCGAATCGGGCGTGAGCCATTCGCTGGTGCCGATGGCCAGGTCGGCGGCGCGCAGCACCCACTGCCGGTAGTGGGCGTTCGGGGCCATGATGAGGCTGTCGTGCCCCTCGCCGTTGCGGCCGGTCGGACCGCGCTGTTCGATGCGGCCGGTTTCGAGGTTCATCAGCGCGAAGTAGTGCAGGCCCGTGGACGGGACCGGCAGGCCCGTGGTGGGCCGGGTCGGGTCGGTGCCTTGGAGCAGTTCCTCGTGGTCGCTCAAACCGTCGCCGTCGCTGTCGCGGTTGCGCGGGTCGGTGCCGCTTTCGAACTCCTTGTAGTTTTCCACGCCGTCGCCATCGAGGTCGCTGGCCGCGTCGGTGGGTTCCGCGGGGTTGAGGCCGTTGGCGGTTTCCCAGGCGTCGGGCAGGCCGTCGTTGTCGCGGTCCTCGGGGAGGCGGACGGTGACTTCGACGAGGGCGGCCAGCGGGTGCATATCCAGGCCTTCCTGGTGGGTGGCGAGGATGAAGGCGGTCCCTGGAGCCACCGCCGTGACGAGGCCGTTGGCGTTGACGGTGACGATGCCATCCGCGAGGGGCAGATACTCTGTCCCCAGGGCGCCGCCGGTGAGGTCGAGCGTGGTGCCGTCCTCAAAGTGACCGGTGACGGTGATGCCGGCGTTCTGTCCGGGATCCAGCAGCGTCTGGCTGATGGTGGCCGTGAGCCCGGTAAGGGCGCCGTGGGCGCCGCCGTGATGGCGGCCGATCCGGGGGAGCACTTCCCCGGGGCCGAGCCTCCGCGGGCAGGCCGGCCAGCCTTGATCGGCGGCGAAGTCGCGGACCCGTTGGATCATGCGATTCAACACGGCTTGGCCCGCCTGATAGGCCCCGTCCGTGGTTTGCGCGTTATGGGCTCTCACCCAGGGACTCCAGACTGCCAGCCAGCTGTTGAACATGGCCCGGAAGTGGCGGTTGGCGCGGTTGCGGAGGCGCACGGCGGCGGTGGCAGCGGGCACGTCGCAGGCCACGGTTTCGGCCTCGATGGCCAGTTCGGCTGCAGTCCACAGGGGATTGATGAAGCGGGGCAAATCCACGTCGCGGTGGTATTCCTCGTGGGCGCGGCTGGCGGCCAGGAGGTGATAGGGTCCCCGCCCGCCCCGCTCCGACGAATAGTTCACCATGGAAGCGATCATGTCGCAGTAATTGGCGCGGGTGACATTGCCGCCGACGACCGGGTTCGGCTCGATGCTGCCGCTGATGGTCAAGTTGATGTTGCCCAGCGAACGCATCGCGGAAACGCGGTAGGCCCAGTTCCGCGAGCCGCGCAAGTAGCACACGGCACCGTCATACTCGAAGCCGGAGGGGCTTGCGAAATTGCCGCCGGCGGCAGCCGCGGTGTAGGTCCAGCGGCTGTAGTCAATCGCCGTGACCCGGTTCGGGCCGCACGGCGCGCCAGTGATCGGCGTGCCGATGCAGCGTCCGCCGACGCAGCGGTCGTTCTCAGTGCAGGGATCGCCATCGTCGCACGGCGAGCCTTCGGCCCCGTCGCAGGGCGGGCCATCGGGTTGCCCGTCGCCGTCCCCGTCGCCGTCAACCCCGCCGCCGCCCGGACCACCACCACCCGGACCACCGCCGCCCGGACCACCGCCGCCCGGACCACCGCCGCCCGGACCACCGCCGCCCGGACCACCGCCGCCGTCGGGGCCGCCCCGGCCACCGCCGTCGCGGATGCGATCACAGCGTCCGTTGGCGCCCGGCGCCGAGCCGTGCCAGCCGGGTTGCCGGATACCGACGCCGGGATCGCTTTCCACATATCTCCCGTCGGCGGTCACGGTCATCGGGCCAACGATCTCCCATTTGCCCTTCTCGTGATTGAAGCTCCAGAGGGCGCTCTTGGCGCCAGGCGGCAGCCGCACGCCGGTTTCGGGGTCCGGAAGGTTGGGGAAGCGCACCGGGGCCGGCTGGTCGAAGTTCAGTCCGCCGTCGGTCTGCACCGTGATCACCAGCGGGAGGTTCAGGCCGGGCGGCAGCGGCTCGGGCAGGCGGTCGGGTGGCACCGGGGCCATGCCGACCTGGCCGCCCCGTGCGCCGTTATTGCTGAAGAGCGCATTGGCCGGCACAAGGAGCTGCACTTCGGCGAGCGCCGGGTTCTCCTGCACCGCGGCCGGCGGCAGCTTGATGGTCGTGACCTCGGTGGCACTGACCGGTTGCAACGTTCCCTGACGGATCAGCGGCAGGAAGATTTCGCCGGTGCCCGCCGCCAGCGTGTCCTCGCGGCCCGCGACCGCCTCCCACGCCTTGCCCACCACCGGGTAGTAATCGCCTGCCGGCCATTGGCTGCCCACGGCAGTGCGGCCGTCCACATGGACGAAGAAGCGGCCGACCGGGGCCGGCTTGAGCTTGAAGAAGCCCTGCGCGTCGGTCGTGGTGCGGAGGGTCTCCTCGGCACCGTCCACCGTAACGGTCACGCCCACGAGCGGGCGGTTCACAAAGGAGCCCGGTTCGGGTCCGGGCACGGGTTCCGAGGCATAGACGTGGCCGATGACGGCCGTCTGGGCGACCGGCACGGCGTTGAAAGTGTCGAAATAAATCGTCCGCGTGCCGCCGGGCTGGCCATCGGCGTCGCCATCAATGTCGCGACCGTTGGCGCCCTTGAGGCCCGTGCCGAGCAGGCTGACACGCACGCGGGCGCCGGCCGGGAGCGGTTCCTGGTAGAGCAGGCTCACCGTGCGGCGGTCGGCGGAAATCTCCGTGCGCGCCAGCAGGCGGCGGCCGCCGTATTCCGCGAAGAGCTGCGTGGTGTCCACCATGGCGTCGCCCGCGAGCGGACCGGTCAGTTCGAACTCCGTCTTGCGGTTCACCGAGACGCCGTTGTCGCCGTTGGCCGGCGAAGTCATCTCGATGCCGAAGGGCACCACAACCTCGCCCTGGAATTCCTGGAGGAACGTCCTGCCGTTGCCGTCGGGGTCGGTGGCGGCGTCGGCGGCATTCAACCCGTCGAGGGCCGGCGCGCGCGCGAGTTCCCAGGGATCGGGCAGGCCATCGAGGTCGCTGTCCAGCGGCGCATCCACGGGCACGCGCTGCACGCGGTAGAAGCCGCTCTGGCCGGCGACCGGCGACCGCGTGGCCAGCGTGCCACCGAGCGACAGTTCGACTGGCAGCGAGACTCCGGTGACTTCGTTGCCGTGCAGCAGCCGGTGGTAGCTGCCAGGCATGGCCGGCACACTGACTTCCAACCGGCCGTCAGGCCGCAGTTGCACGGCGCTGACCCTGAAATCCTGCGCCATGGCGGAACCGGCCGAAGCGGCCACACACAACGCGGCGGCCAAGCGTTGGAAGAAACGGGACGAAGGGGTTTTCATGGGTGGAACGGGGGGGAAGTGGAACGATCCCTGACTGTCGGCCAGCCGGCACGCGGACTTGGGCGAGACACTCGCGCACTGCAAATCCTCCGGCTGAACTTCACACATGAAGCAGTTCCGCCCGAAAAAGCCGAGCGGGATTTCGACCGCCGCTCCCGCGAGTTGCAGCTAAATTTCCGAGGGGCTGGGCGCGAGGCGGGAGCGGCCGATGGGTTTCGGCGCCGAAGGCGAGGCACCGGCGTGAGATGCGCCGGGACACCATATGTCGGGTGAAATTTCCTTCCGTTCCCCGGCCTGCCCCCCATCGTTCGCCCGTCTCGTGGCTACGCCTTCCCATCCGAAACACTATTGCGGCGTCTTTGGCATCTACGGCCATCCGAACGCCGCGGAACTCACCTACTTTGGCCTCTACGCGCTCCAACACCGGGGCCAGGAATCGGCCGGCATCGTCACGACCGACGGGGAGAAGTTCTACCCGCACAAGGGCATGGGCCTGGTGCCCACGGTGTTTTCCGGCGAAGTGCTGCACGATCTCGTCGGTTCGGCGGCCATCGGCCACACCCGCTATTCGACGACCGGTTCGTCCACGCTGGCCAACGCGCAGCCGCTGATGGTGGATTGCGCCAAGGGCAAGATCGCCATCGCCCACAATGGCAACCTGACCAACGCGGCCATGCTCCGCGACGAGCTCGAGGCGAACGGTTCCATTTTCCAGACCACGGTGGATTCCGAGATCATCGTTCACCTGCTCGCGCAGCCGGCCCGGCCCGGCGGCCACAGCGGCCTGGTCGAGGCCGTGCGGCGCATCGAGGGGGCATATTCGCTGGTGATCCTGACCGAGAAGGAACTGATCGGCGTGCGCGATCCGCACGGATTCCGCCCGCTGAGCATCGGCAAGCTCGCCAACGGCGCCTACGTGCTGGCGAGCGAGACCTGTGCGTTTGACCTCATCCAGGCGCAGTTCGTCCGGGACGTGGAGCCGGGCGAGATCGTCGTGATCAGCGAGAGCGGCCTCCAGTCCATCCCGGCCTTTCCCGAGCACACGCGCCGGGCGTTCTGCATCTTCGAATACGTCTATTTTGCCCGGCCCGACTCCACCATCGCGGGCAGCAATGTCTACAGGGTCCGGACCGAGATGGGCCGGCAGCTGGCGCGGGAAAGCGGCATCGAGGCGGACGTGGTCGTGCCCGTGCCGGACAGCGGCGTGTGCGCGGCGCTGGGTTATTCGCTGGAGAGCGGGCTGCCGTTCGAGATGGCCTTTGTCCGCAATCACTACGTCGGCCGGAGCTTTCTGCAGCCGTCGCAGCTCATCCGCGACTTCGCGGTGCGCGTGAAGCTCAACCTCATCGGCGACCTGGTGAAGGGGAAGCGCGTGATCATCGTGGACGACTCGATCGTCCGCGGCACGACGAGCAAGGCGCGGGTCGCCAGCCTCAAGGAGGCCGGCGCGAAGGAGGTTCACTTCATGGTGAGCTGCCCGCCGCACGTGAACCCGTGCGTTTACGGCATCGACTTTCCCGAGCGCAACAAGCTCATGGCCGCGACCAACACCCGGGAGGAGATCCGGAAGTTCCTCAACGCGGACTCGCTCACCTACCTCTCGCTCGAGGGGATGGTGAAGGCGACCGGTCAGCCGAAGAACGGTTTCTGCCTGGCCTGTTACGATGGCAATTATCCGGTCCCCTACGACGACGCGGTGGACAAGCACATCATCGAGCGGCGGCGCGCCCGGGGTGGCAGCCTCGGGGCCGAGCTGGCCGCCGAAGCCGCCCAACGCCGCCTCCTTTGAGGCGGCTTGTCCGCCGTCAGCGGTCAGGAGATTCGATCACCGCAGGATCGGCGGCATTGCGGTGAACCCGTCCAGATTATGAGGTCCCGGCGCGCTGACGTGGCGCGATGGTTTCAGGGCGTCGCGTCCGTCAATCGCTCAAGGCGGTAGAAGCGGGCGGTGCCCGTGACCGGAGCGGTCCACACTGTCTCCGGGAAGGTTCCCTCCAGTTCGGCGGCCGCGGTCAGTTTGCCGGGTTCGTCGCCGGCCCAGACCCGGTAGCGTCCGGGCATGCCCGGCCAACTGAGCCGGACGACCGTCGGGCTCCAGAAGTCGAAGCGCAGCGCGAGCGGGAATTCGGGCGCGCGCGGATCCGAGCCGGCGATGAATTCGCGAAGGTTTGAATAACCGTCGGCATCGGCATCGCCGGCCGGGGCCGCGGCGAGGGAACCAAACCGGGTCTGTTCCCAGCCATCGTCCAAACCGTCACGGTCCGTGTCCGTGAGCGGCACCCCGTGCAGGATGAGTTCGGCATCCACAAAGCCGCCCTCGGAGCCTTCGCCTTCGTCCACGACATTGAGCCGCCATTCGCCGGCAGTGGGTTCAAAGAAGTGCTGGGTGCTCAGATAGGTCCAGTCCACGGGACCGGCATTGGTATCCGTGCCGTAGGTTTGCAACACACTGCGGGTGCCGGTGGGGGCGGTGAGGATCACGCGCAGGTCCCCGCGCAACGGATGCCCGGTGCGCAGCCTCAGCTGCACGTGTTCGCAGGACAACGACGCCGTGACGGTGAAGGTCCGTTCCAGCCCCCGAGCGCTGAGGCGGCCGGTGGCTGCGGCATTGGTGGTCGCCGCCCGCAACGCGAGGCCCGCACTGTGCCGGACGAAGATGGCGGGAAGGGGCGAGAAATCCGTGCCGCCCAGGGGACAGAGCTGTTCTCCAGGCGGGCAGGAATCGGGCGATCCCGCGGCGTAGTTGTAGATCACGGCGAAGGACGCTCCCGCGGCGGCAGCATGGGCGAGCTTCTCGGTGAAATCATTCTCGCCGCGCTCGATGAGGGCGCCCGCACCCGCGAGATTCAGGGCCGGGACATTGGTGGCCAGCCCGAGGTCCACAAGCCGGGCGAAGGGCATGTCCCCGTCCGGTTGCGGTCCCGTGCCCGGCAAGCCCACGAACGCCAAGTTGTTTTCCGGCCGGCCGTCGGGGCGGAGCTCGACGCGCAGCTGGCTGTCCGGGATCACGCCGGGAACCGCATTGGTGATCCGCACGGTGGTCGCCGCCGGGCGGTTGACCCAGCGTCGGGCGAGGCGGACAGCTTCACCGGCATCCAACACACCCAAGCCCGTGTGATGGCTGACGCGGAGGCCGGCGGCGTTGGTGACCAGGGAAGGATCGGCCCGATCGAAGTGGCGGGCGGACAGCGCGAGCACCTGCTGCACATCGCGGGCGGTGAGCGAAGGGTTGACCGACAGCATCAGGCCGGCAGCAGCGCTGACCAAGGGCGCGGCGGCGCTGGTGCCGATCATGCCGAGCGAATTGAAGCGGTAATCGCTGAGGTATTCGTAGGGTGGGAAAAAGCTGATCGGGTTCGCGCCGCTGAAGGAAGTGAGGTCAGTCGTGAACAGCCCGCCGGTCTCGTAATCGCCGCCAGGTGCAGCCAGCAGGATGCAGGCACCGGTCGAACTGTAGCTTGCAGCCCGACCCGATGGCCCGACGGCGGCGACGCAGATCGCGAGCGGATCGTTGGCCCAGCCGTCATCGTTGGCATTGAAGACCGTCTTCCGCCCGTTGCCGGCGATGCGCACGAGCACCGTCCCAAGTCCGCCGCGGCCCGTGGCCAGCGCCTGCTTGATCCCGGAGTGTTCCAACGCGGTGGGGCCAAATTGCCGCGCCGACGCGTTGCCCCAACTGTGATTCTGCACGCTGACCAGCTGTTGTGCCGTCGCATACATTTCCGCCAGGGCATCGTCCGCCGCCAGCCGGCCGTTGGTGCGGAACACCACCCAGCTCGCGAGTTGGGCCTCCGGGGCCAGCCCGCTCATGCCGAGCACATTGTTCGCCGTGCCCGCGATCAGCCCGGCGCAGGAGGTTCCGTGCGCGCCAGTGCTCCCCGTGGCGACGGGTGTGCCCGTGGGCTGGCCGTTGCCGAAGTTGAAATGCGGCATGCCAATCAGGCTTTCCGTCAGCTCGGGATGGGTCAGTTCGATGCCTACGTCACCGACGGCGATACCGATTCCGGCGCCGCGCGTGTGGGCCCAGGCTCCGCGTGCATTCACGTCCGGGCCCAGAAGCGTCCCGGTCACGGGATCGCGGTTTTCGAGATACCATTGCCCTTGGACATTCGCGATCTGGCTGGGAAAGAAGTCGTCATTGGGCGCCGCCGCATGGGCAAATGCCACCGCCGCCGGCCGCCGGCACACCGGCAACGCCGAACGGACACCGGACAGCGCCGCCAGTTCCGCCGCGACAAGAATGGCCCGGCGCGGCGAACCGGCATCCAGCAGCACGAGGCCGGGCGAGACCGGGCGGATCAGCGTCAGGTTGTGGTCTTGGGCAAGACGGGCCCAGTCGGTGTCCGGCGTGAACGCCAGCGCCAAATGCCGTCCGAACTCCCACGGTTCGGAACCCCGCACCGAAAGTTCCAGCCACTCCTCGTCCTCCCCGGCGACGGCAGCCCGCGCCAAGGCCGGTGCTTCCGGCAATTCGACCTCCACGGCGAACGGCGCCCGCAGGTGCAACGTCTCCGCGCCAACCCACAGGGGCAACGCGGCGGCGACCAGCAGGTGGAGCGGGCGATTCACGTTGTGAACGTGGCAACCGGGTCCCCGCCTGTCACGGGCCATTGTCCATCGGCATGTCGCCCGGGTCCGGGGTCCGATCCGCTCCCGCGAACAAGGGACTGCCACGCGCTGAATTCACCCGCCACGCTGACGTCCATCGTTCGACTCTGCTCATGCGCATCCGTCCTCTCTTCGCCCTGGCCGCCGGCCTTTCCGGTTTCGCCCTGCTCGCGGCCGATTTCACTCCGGCACCCCAGAAGTTCCGTCAGGAAACCGCCCGCCGGCTGACCCTTACCAACGGACTGCCGGCCATCGAAATCCAGTTGCTCGATCTCGCGGCGGACGGACGCCACCGGGTGTTCGTGGGCGGCCGCTGGGGCGAACTCCGCGAAGATCACTGGACGCCGCTGGAGGCGCTCGCGCCAAAGTCCGACGCGGAATTCACGTTTGCCGACAACCGCGGCCGGAACGTCACCGTGGCATTGCCGTGGCGGTCCGTGAAGCAGTTGGTCCGCACGCCGAAGGGTGTCTGGCTGGTCACGTCCGGGGATCCCTATCTGGTGCAGGATGGCCGGCTCGTCTCGCAGGGCTGGCCCAGCAAATGGTCCGTGAACCAGCTCACCGCCAGTCCCGGCGGCGACGTCGTGGTCGCTTCCAGCGGCGGGTTGTTTCGGCGGGTGGACAACGGCTGGACCCGGCTGGAGGTCCTTGACGGTCTGGGCCGCGCGTGGGCGGTAAACGAAGTGTTGGGCACGGCATTCGACCACGCCGGACGGCTGTGGTTTGCGACCAAGGCCGGCGTCGGTTGCCGCACGGGCGACACCTGGAACTTCTACGAAGGCAAAGACGGTCTGCCATGGAACGACTTCACCGGCATCGCCGCCGGCGATGGCGACGACGTCTGGTTCACCACGCACCTCGGGGCCATCCGCTGGGACGGCCGGGACTTCAACTACCGGCAGGGTCTGCGCTGGCTCCCGCATGATGATGTGCGGGCGGTGGCGGTGGACACAGCCGGCCGCGCTTGGTTCGCCACGGCTGGCGGCCTCGGCGTGATCGAGCGGCGGGTCATGACGCTGGCCGAGAAGGCCGAATTCTACGAAGGCGAGATTGAGAGTTATGTGAAGCGCACGCCGTTTGGCTACACCGCGGAGGCGCCGTTGAAGACCGTCGCGGACAGGTCCACCGCCGCACCGGACGATTCCGACAACGACGGCCTGTGGACAGCCATGTATGGCGCCGGCGAGTGCTTTGCCTACGGCGCGACCAAGGATCCCAAGGCCCGTGACCGCGCCACCCAGGCGTTCGAGGCGCTGCGTTTCCTCCAGAAAGTCACCCAAGGCGGACCGCATGCGCCGCCCAAGGGCTACGTCGCCCGCACCATCCGGCCAACCGAATGGCCCGATCCCAATGCCGGCCGCCTCGAGCGCGACCGCGAGGAGGCGAAACACGACGGCCTCTGGAAGGTGTATGAACCGCGCTGGCCGAAGAGCGCCGACGGCAAGTGGTATTGGAAGTCAGACACCAGCAGCGACGAGCTGGACGGGCATTTCTTCTTCTACCCGCTCTACTTCGATCTCGTCGCCGAGACACCGGCGGAGAAAGACCGCGTGCGCGAGGTCGTCCGCGACCTGACTGATCATCTCGTGAGCCACGGCTGCACCCTGACCGATCACGACGGGCAGCCGACCCGCTGGGGCGTTTATTCGCCCGCGGCGATGAACGGTGATCCCCGCTGGTGGGCCGAGCGCGGCCTGAATTCCCTGAGCATACTCAGCTACCTGTCCGTCGCCGGCCACATCACCGGCGAGGCCAGGTATCACGCAATCGCCGGGGAACTGGTGAAGAAGCACGGCTACGGACAGAACCTGATGTTCCCCAAGGTCCAATACGGTCCCGGCTCCGGGAACCACTCCGACGACGAGATGGCCGTGATGTGTTTCTACAACCTGCTCCGCTACGCGCGGGATCCCGCGCTGGTGAACAGCGTCCGCTATTCATTCTACGCCTACTGGGCCACCGAGGCGCCCGAACTGAACCCGTTCTTCAACTTCGCCTTCGCCGTGCATGGTCGCGGCCAGAAGATCACCAACGTATGGGGCCAGTTCCCGGTCGAACCGTGGGCCGGCTGGCACGAGGAATCACTGGCCACGCTGCGCGGCTTCCCGCTCGACCGCCTCAACTGGGCCCATCGCAACTCGCACCGCCTCGACGTCGTGAAGCTGTCCCGGCAGAAATCGAAAGACCTCTACGACCCGGCGGACAGCGGCCGCGGCCACCGCACCAACGGCCGGGTGCTGCCGGTCGAGAACCGCCACTTCAACCACTGGAACACCGACCCGTGGGACCTCGACTACGGCGGTTCCGGCAACGTCCTCGGCAGCGGCACCGTGTTCCTGCTGCCCTACTACCTGGGTCTCTATCACGGCTTCATCGAAAAGCCCTAGGCCGCGGAGGCTGAACCAGGAGTGCGAACCCACCCGTCCGTTGGAAGGGGCGCCGCCCCCGGTCGCCGCCGTCACACAGGCAAGACACCTTGGGCGTTGGCCTCAGAACCAACTGTCCGGATAGGAGCAGGTGCGGGACGATCTCCCGACACGTTTGAGCGCGGCGACA
>Ga0169931_10002741_pt1 | contig 28434 bp, 22 predicted proteins | sample Kivu_15m_20L_FD_129675 | JGI IMG/M metagenome (GOLD analysis project Ga0169931, IMG submission 129675) | Freshwater microbial communities from Lake Kivu, Western Province, Rwanda to study Microbial Dark Matter (Phase II) - Kivu_15m_20L... | ecosystem: Environmental > Aquatic > Freshwater > Lake...
GCGTCCAGCGCCACTCGTGATCAGGCGTCCAGCGCCACTCGTGATCAGGCGTCCAGCGCCACTCCGGCACGACGGACCACGGGATCCTTGTCGCTCCAGGGGAAATTGATCCAGAGGGTCGTGCGCTTCCACGCGTAATCGGCTTGCACCACCGAGTGCGGCTTCTCGTACAACACGGCGGTGCGCACTTCGCCCACCTTGCCCTCACAGAATTGCTGCACGCTGCGCAACGTGTGCCCGGTGTCGGCCACATCGTCGGCGATGAGAATCTTGGCGTCGGCGAGGTCGACGAAATCGGGTGCCGGCGGAAGAATGCGAGGAACCTCGAGACGCTCGTCGACTCCCGTGTAGAACTCCACGTTCATCGTGTAGACGTTCTTCACCGAGAGGGCATAGCCGAGGGCACCACCGATCAGCAGTCCGCCTCGGGCGATCGACAGGATCATGTCGGGCTCGTAACCATCATCGGCCACCATCTGCGCCAGCTTTCGGGAGGCCTCTCCGAAGATCTCCCAGGTCATGATCTCGCGCTCGTTCGACACGCCGACTCCTTCCGTCGAACAACTCCGTTCGACGAGTCAAATGTAGACGAGGGCCCACCCTCGACGACCAATCCCCCACCTTGACTTGTTGTCAATCAGACGATGGTGATGCCCTTGAGATCGTCCTTCGGCGCGGGCAACCTCGGATCCATGCGTTCCAGCGCCTCGAGCACGATCTTGGCCACCGCCAGATCACGGACCCACTTCACGTCGGCCGGAATCACGTACCACGGCGCGTGCGGACGCGAGGTCTCGCGCATCACGTCCTCGTACGCCTCCTGATACCGCGGCCAGATGTTGCGGTCACTGATGTCGCTCGGATCGTGCTTCCAACTGCTCTCGGGATTGTCGATGCGCTTTTGCAGCCGCTGCCGCTGGACCTCGTGCGAAACGTGCAGATAGAACTTCAGGGTCGTCGTTCCCTCGTCGACGAGCATCTGTTCGAAGTCCCGGACGTGCCGATAACGGGCGCGCCACACGTCTTCGGGCACGAGGTTCTTCACGCGCGGCACCAAGATGTCCTCGTAGTGGCTTCGATTCCACACTCCCACCTCCCCCCGGGCGGGTAGGGCGGCGTGGCAACGCCACAGATAGTCGTGTTGCTTCTCGACACCCGCGGGGACCTTGAAACTGACCACCCGAACACCGGCCGGATTCATCCCCGTCATCACATGACGCACCAACCCGTCCTTGCCGGACGCATCCCGTCCCTGCAGGATCACCAACAGGCTCTGAGTGGCCTCGGCCATGAGTCGGTGTTGCAGGAACGCCATCTGGCCGATCACCTTGGCCAGCTCCCCCTTTGCCGAGTCCTTGTCCCAGCCGAGAGTCTCGTCGGTGGACCGCGAATCGAGATCGAGGGCCTTACCCCCGGGCACGAGGAACTTCTTCATGAGTTGATCGGCCACGAGCCGACAGTACTCCGACCGGTCAGGGTCGGTCCGGCTCCGGTGCGTACGGGCAGTGGCGACAGCCGCTGTCACAGCAATACCCCCGGTCGGCCAGGAACCGTGCCGTGAAGACCGTGTATCCACTCGATGGATCCCGATAGGTCTGGCGGCGACGGGCGACCGCGTCCGCATGGCGCCGCATCACCTCGACGAATTGGGCCGAGTCGGGGGCCAGACGCCGCGGCAGGGGGATGTCGATCCCGTCCGCCCGCAACCGTCGCCCACCGTTCACCCGTTCATTGTCGTCCACAACCAAGGTCCATGTCGGGTCGGCCCGTCTTCCTTGACCTCGGCACCCCACCGACTAGGGTACGGGCGTGCACGACGGTGGGGGCCGTGTTCGTCAGCCTCTTTCGTGGTCACAACGTGAACAACACATCGAGTCCCGACGACTCGGTAGACAAGGGGGAATGCACGTGAAAACTTCCAGACGGCGTTCGGGGCGAGTCCTCGGCGCGACACTCGCGAGCCTCATGGTCTTCGCCGTGGCCTGTGGCGGTGGTGATGACGGGGGCGACACTTCCGGCAACACCGACACCACCGACGGTTCGGCGACCACTGAGGCACCGACCACTGAGCCCGGTGGCGAGCCGGTTGCCGGAGGCACCTTGCGCGTCGGCCTCGAAGCCGATGTCGACGGCCTCAACCCGACCGCCTCGGCACTGGCCGTCTCCGGCTTGACCATGGCCCAGGCGGTGTTCGATCCGTTGTTCACCTTCACCGCCGACGGCGAGGTCGTGCCGTTTCTGGCCGAATCGATGGAACCGAACGCCGACTACACCGAGTGGACGTTGAAGTTGCGCGAGGGTGTGACGTTCCATGACGGCACGCCGCTCACCGTGGACGCCGTCATCAAGCAGTTCGAGATCACGCGCAACGATCCCCTGGTGGGTCTCGCCGTGCGCCCCTACTACCCGGAAACCGATGCGGTCGCCAAGGTCGACGACTTCACCATGACCTTCAAGCCACTCGAACCGAGCCAGTTCTTCCCGTCGGCGCTGACCGACCAGTTGGGCTACATCGCGTCACCGACCTGGCTCGACGCCTTGGCGGACGATCCGACCCTCGAGCAGCAACCCGTGGGCACCGGACCGTTCAAGTTCGAGAGCCGCACCGAGGATTCGGTGACCCGGTTCGTGCGCAACGATGCCTGGTGGGGCACCGCGCTCATGGGTCCGGCGTACCTCGACGCGATCGAGTTCTACCCGGTCCCCGACCCCGACACACGCACGGAGTTGTTGTTGAACGGTGACCTCGATGTCATCCACACCACTGACACGGCCCAGTTCCAGACCTACCGCGACGATTCCTCGCTGACGCTCGAGATCACCGACACCGGCGAGGAGTTCTTCTTGATGATCAACACCGCCAAGGCTCCTTTCGACGACGTGCGCGTTCGCGAGGCCCTGGCATTGGCCACCGACCGTCAGGGCTACTTCGACCTCTTCAACGGCGGCGAGGGCCGTCTGGCCGATCAGATGTTCACCCCGGAAAGTCCGTACTACAACCCCGACGTCGTTCAGGAAGGCAACGATCCGGAAGGAGCGGCGGCCCTCGTCGCCGAGTACTGCGGAGAGAATCCGACGAGCGCGGACGGCGTCGCCCAGTGCTCCGACGGCAAGGTCAACATGGAGTACCAGTGGTCCGGACCCTCGGTCCTGGCCACCCGTATCGCCGACTTCTTCAACGAGAGTTGGAGGGACTTGTTCAACGTCACCTTCGACGAGAAGTCGCAGGCCGACCACATCCAGGAAGCCGCTCTCGGCATCTACAACGTCGTCAGCTGGCGTCAGTTCGGCGCCGAGAACCCCGGCGACGACCGGGTCTGGTTGGAGTGCCGGAACATCGGAGGCATCTCGTTGAACTGGGCGCGTTATTGCTCCGAGGAGCGCGATGCACTCATCAAGGAGATCGCCAACCCGGCGTCGCCCGACGATCGTGTGGGCCTCATTCAGAAGTTGGTCCAGAGCCTCCACGACTCCTACGCCTACATCTTCTTGGTCCACTCGTCGTGGGCCGTGGTGAACAGCGAAATGGTGCACGGAATGTGCGACCGGGTGTCACCGGCGGGAGATCCGCTGCCGTGCTCGACCAACGGCCGGATGTACTTCCATTCGACCTGGCTGAGCTGACAACGGCCTCCCCGAACGGGATTCCACACAACACATGAGGTACTACGTTCAAAGGGTCGCCCTTGCCGTTCTTCTGCTCCTCGCGGTGAGCATGCTCACCTTCGGGGCGTTGAACGTGCTGGGCGACCCTTTGTTCAACATCCTCGGGCCGGTCGCGGGCGACGTCAACAATCCCGACAGCATCAAGATGATCGAGGTCGCCAAGCGCGAGTTCAGCCTCGATCGTCCACTTCCGGTGCGCTACGCGATCTGGCTCTCCGACTTCGTACGGGGCGACTTCGGAGTCACCTTCAGTTCCACCGGCCAACCGCCGGTCTCCGGCGTCATCAGCGAACGACTGCCGCGCACCGTCACCTTGGTGGCGCTGGCCCAGATGTTCGCCATCTTCGTCTCCATTCCGTGGGCCCTCATCACGGCCTCGCGCGCCGGTCGGGTCGCCGACCGCATTTCGACGCTCAACGCGTTCTTCCTGGTCGCCATGCCCAACTTCGCCCTGGCGGTCATCCTCAAATACTTCTTCAGCATCCGCCTGGGCTGGATGCCACTGACGTTCGTCGCCGACGACCCGTGGCGCAGTCGTCTGTTCCAGATGATCCTGCCCGCACTCACCATCGGACTTCCCGTCGCCGCCGTCTACCAACGACTCCTGCGCACCGACATCATCACCACGCTGCAGCAGGACTTCATCCTGCTGGCCCGCACCAAGGGATTGTCGCGCACCCGCATCCTGTTGGTGCACGCCTTGCGACCGTCGCTGTTCTCGTTCATCACGGTGGTGGGTCTCAACACCGGAGCCCTCATCGGAGGTTCGATCGTCTCGGAGACCGTCTTTCGCATCCCGGGTATCGGGTCGACCCTCGTCGAGTCCGTCCTGCGCAACGACTTCCCCGTCGTGTTGGCCATCGTCATGATCGTGGCATCGTCGTTCGTCGTCATCAACCTGCTCGTGGACTTCGCCTACACACTGATCGATCCGAGGGTGCGCCGATGACCACCGAGAACAACTCCGCCGGCGACGAGACCACGGTCGCCCGCAAGAAACTGGGTTTCGGCTTCTGGCTGTGCGTGACGTGGCTGGCGCTCATGGCTTTCATCGCCCTCTTCACGCCTCTGCTCCCTCTCAAGAGCCCGACATCCAACTTCATCGATTCGGCGCAGGGACGCCCGCCCTACGCACCATCGTGGAAGCACTGGTTCGGCACCGACAAGGATGCCCGAGACGTCTTCGCCCGAACCCTGTACGGTGCGCGCATCTCACTGACCGTGGGATTCTCGGCCATCACCGCCGGGTTCCTGATCGGTGGCACCGTCGGTGTCCTCTCCGGCTACTTCAGGGGCTGGATCGACCGCGTGAGCTCCTTCGTGTTCGTGGTGCTGTTGTCGTTCCCGTCGCTCGTGCTGGCGATCCTGTTGACCTCGCTCATCGAGCGCAGTCTGCTCACGGTGTCACTCGTCCTGGGTCTGCTCAGCATCGCCCCGGTGGGCCGTCTGGCCCGAGCGGCCACGCTGCAATACGCCGACCGCGAGTTCGTCCTGGCCGCCCGACAGATCGGAGCCAAGGACCGACGCATCATCGTCAAGGAGATCCTGCCGAACGTGGCGATCCCGATGTCGTCGTTGGCGCTGCTCGGAATGGCGGTCGCCGTCGTCGCCGAGGGTGGTTTGGCGTTCCTCGGGTTGTCGGTCGAAAAGGGCATCACGTGGGGCGGCCTCATCCAACTCGGATCCGACGCCTCCAAGACACTCGAGAAGGCTCCGTGGATCTCCTTCTTCCCGATCATGATGCTCTTCCTCACGGTGCTCTCGCTGAACTTCGCCGGCGATCGACTGCGCACGTACTTCGACGTCAAGGAGATGACGCTGTGAGCACGAACGACCGCAACGAGATCGAACCGCTCATCGAGACCGTCGAACTCCGTACCCACTTCCGCACGCCGCGTGGCATCGCCCGCGCGGTCGACGGGATCTCCATCCATGTTCGCCGCGGCCAGTCTCTCGGCGTGGTGGGCGAATCCGGTTCCGGCAAGACGGTCCTTTCGCGTTCGATGATGGGGTTGCTACCCCGCAACGGCGTGATCCGCGAGGGCTCCGTGCGCTACGGCGGCAACGAGATCGGCGGCCGCTCCCCCAAGGAGATGCGCGAGGTCTGGGGTCGCGAGATGGCCATGATCTTCCAGGATCCGATGACGTCGCTCAACCCGGTGATGAAAGTCGGCAAACAGGTGACCGAGTCGTTGCGTCTGCATCTCGGCATGTCGTCGTCCGAGGCGTTCGCGGTCGCCGAGAAGATCTTCCGCGACGTCCGAATCCCCGAGCCAACTCGTCGACTCGATCAATACCCGCACGAACTGTCGGGCGGAATGCGCCAGCGCGTGATGATCGCGATCGCCCTCGCCTGCGGGCCGAACATGTTGTTCGCCGACGAGCCGACGACCGCCCTCGACGTCACGGTGCAGGCCCAGATTCTCGAACTCTTGAGCGAACAGATTCGTGACCGCAACATGTCGATGCTCCTCGTCACCCACAACCTCGGCGTCGTCGCCGGATACACCGACGAGATCGCGGTCATGTACGGCGGCAAGGTGGTCGAGCGCGCCCCGACCAAGACCCTGTTCAGCAACGTGAAGATGCCCTACACCGAGGCGCTGTTGCAGAGCATCCCCCGCCTCGACCAACCGAGTCACTCCCGACTGGCCATGATCCCGGGCCGACCGCCCGATCTCGTGAATCCGCCCGCGGGATGTCGGTTCGCTCCACGTTGCGCCTACGCCCGCGACCGCTGTCGCACCGAGGAGCCGCCCTTGGTGGCCGCCGAGACCCCCGGGCACGTGTACGCGTGCCACTTTCCGGTCGGATCACCCGAGTATCAGGAACGCAAAGTCGAGTTGTCTCGTTCGACGGCGGGAGCACGCTGATGGCCGGCACCGGAAAAGCCCATCTGCGCCCGGCCGAGGACGCGCTGCTCCGCGTCGAGGATCTGGTCGTCGAATTCGGTATCGGTCGCACCGGACTCAAGGTGAACGCCGTGTCGGGCATCTCCTTCGACGTCCTGCCGGGCGAGACCCTCGGCATCGTCGGTGAGTCCGGCTGCGGAAAGAGCACGACTGGTCGCGCCATCATGCAGCTCCCCCGCGCCAACTCGGGCAGCGTCGTCTTCGACGGTCGTGAACTCACCACTCTTCAGGGCGAGGAGTTGCGCGCGGTCCGCACGAAGATACAGATGATCTTCCAGGACCCCATTTCGTCGCTCAACCCACGGCGCAAGGTGCGCGACATCGTGATGGAGCCCCTCGGCATCTGGAATCGCGGCGACAAGGAACAACAGGGGGCCGCGGTCGACAAGGTGCTCGAGGAAGTGGGCATCGACCCCAAGCGGGCGGCCGAGAGTCTGCCCCACCAGTTCTCGGGCGGCCAGTGCCAACGCATCTCCATCGCGCGATCTCTGGTGCTCGAGCCCCGACTCATCATCTGCGACGAACCGGTATCGGCCCTCGACGTCAGCGTGCAGGCCCAGGTCATCAACCTGCTCGAGGATCTGAAGAAAGCGCACGGACTGACCCTGATCTTCATCGCCCACGACCTCGCCGTGGTCAAGAACATCAGCGACCGGGTGGCGGTCATGTACCTCGGGAAGCTGTGCGAGATCGGGCCGAGCGAGGGCCTCTACGCCCGACCGGCCCACCCGTACACCAAGGTGTTGCTGGATTCCATCCCGGTTCCGGATCCGAACGCACCGGTGGGCAAGGTCGCCGTCGAGGGTGAACCGCCCTCGCCGGTGAATCCGCCGACTGGCTGTCGCTTCAATCCCCGCTGCCCCAGCGCCTCCGATCGTTGTCGGTCCGAGGAGCCCACGCTTCGCGAGATCGAGTCCGGTCATTTCGTCGCCTGCCACCACCCGCTCTTCGGTGGCGAGGCTCCGGTCACCGTGCGCACCGCCTGAGTCAGCGATTCCGATACGTCGGCGGGCGTTTCTCCATGAAGGCCCGCATGGACTCGCGCGCGTCCTCCGTGTGACTCGACATGATCTGCTGACGGTTCTCCAGGTCGATCGCCGACTGCATCGCGGGAATCTCGAGAGCCGTCCACATCGCCTCCTTCGTCAGATAGACCCCGAACGGAGTGTTGGCCATGATGAGTTCGGCTTTGGCGAGAGCCGCATCTTCCAACGTCTCGGGCGTGTGGAGCTCCACCACCAGACCGATGCGCAATGCCTCGTCGGCATCGACGACGCGACCGGTGAGCATCATCTCCTGGGCCCGCGCGACACCGACGATGCGCGGCAGGAGCCAACTCGTCCCGATGTCGCACGCCGAGAAGCCCACGCGGATGAACGCCACGTTGAACTTGCTCGACGTGGACGCCAATCGCACGTCGCTTCCGAGCACCAGCGCCAAGCCCCCACCCGCGGCGGCTCCGTTGACCGCGGCGATCACGGGCTGCGGGAGCGACCGCAGACGGGGAATCAACGTGGCGATGTGCTTTTGAACCGCGAACGCGCGTTGGGTCGGACCCATGTCGTCGGTGTGGGGAGCCGCCCCGTAACCGCCCAGATCCAACCCCGCACAAAAACCCCGTCCCGATCCGGTCAGAACGACGACCCGACAGTCCGGGTCCACCGCGATCGCGGCGAGCGTTTCATGCAGGGTCTCGACCAATTCCGCCGACATGGCATTGAGACGTTCGGGGCGATTCATGCGCAACAGAACCACACCTTCACGGGGACGTTCGACGAGCAGGACCGGATCCGCAGGGGCAGAGTTCATCGCGACATTCTGGCAGTCGTTCCTCCTCCTGGCGAGCGTCCGAAACCTTGATCAGCGGGGGTGTTAGCGTCTCGGACACGCCGAGTCGCGGCGATCACACCGCCATGAACGAGTCCGCACCCACCCCCGTCGCCGACCCCGACGAACAGCGCACCACCTGGCTCGGGGCCTTGCGCGCGGCGGCCTTTGCGTACGTCGTCTCGCGACTCATGGTCATGATCGGAGCGGCCATCGTGGCCGCCGAGATGCGCGCCGACGAGAACAAGATCCGGTCCCAGAACTTCTTCGGCTTCGATCGCAAGGTCGACCCGCACGCGCGCGATCTGGTCCTCCCGCGTTCGGCCGGCCGCATGATCCTCGATGTGCTCACCTCCTGGGACGGACTCTGGTACCTGCGCATCAGCCGGTTCGGTTACCCCACGTTCGTCCCTCCGTCGATCACCTACGAGGAACCACAGGCCCGCGTCGCCTTTTTCCCGGCGTATCCCTATTCCGTGCGCGGACTCGACCGGATCCTGCCCGGCGGTGACACGTTGGCCGCGCTGGCACTCAACCTGGTGCTCGGGGCGATCTTCATCGTGCTCGTCGGACTACTCACGCGGGCCTGGTTCGGCGTGGAACACGCTCGCACCGCCATGGTGCTGTGCGCCATCTTCCCCGGCAGTTTCGTTCTGTCGTTCGCCTATTCCGAAGCCCTGTTGCTCACCATGGCCGCGGCCACACTGTTGGCCCTGCATCACGAGCGCTGGCTCGTCGCGGGAGCGCTGGCGGCAGTGGCCACCGCCACCCGACCGAACGGGGTCGCCATCGTGCTCGCGTGCATGGTGGCATCGGCGATCGCCATACGCACTCGGCGCGACTTCCGATCGATCATCGCGCCGGCTCTCGCTCCGCTGGGTTTCGTCGGCTATCAACTCTGGATCGATTCCCACGCCAACGAGAGCCGCGTCTGGGCCCGGGTCCAAGGCGAGGCGTGGAAGGAAGGAGCAAGTTTCGGACTGACCGCCATACGCCGCACCCTCGAAACGTTCACGCAACCCCTCACCTCGCCGACCGACATGATCACCGCCGTTTCCTTCCTCGGCACCCTCGCGCTCATCTGGATCGCCTGGAGGCGCCATCGTCTTCCCTTGCCCGCGGCCGCCTACTCGGCCGTCATCGTCGTCCTGATGTTGTTGCCCGCCACGGTCACGGCGCGGCCGAGATTTCTCTACACCGCCTTCCCCCTCTTCATCGGCGCGGCCGTGTGGCTGAACGCGCCCCGCCGACGCGACTGGTGGCCGTACGTCGTCGGTGCGTCGATGGCCGGACTGGTGACGCTGTCAGCCCTCTACGGCGTCTACGGAGTGGTCCCTTGATCGGAGCGGTTCGACGGTGGATCGAACGTCACGTTCTCCACGTTTCGTTGGCCCTTCTCGCGTACGTTCCCCTTCTCCTCACCGCGCCCGGCAAGGTCCCCGGCGACACCAAGTTGTACCTGTACCTCGATCCGTGGCGCCTCATGTCGGACGCTGCCTTCAGTTGGGATTCGCGACAATTCGGCGGCTGGGTCCCTCATCAGAACGTGGGCTACCTGTGGCCCAGCGGCCCATGGTTCGGCTTCTTCGACCTCATCGGCTCTCCGGACTGGGTGGCACACCGGTTGTGGATGGCCACTCTTCTCTTCGTCGCCGGATCCGGAGTCGTCCACCTCGGGCGACGACTCCAGCTGAGCCCGACGACGATCGTCGTCGCGGCCTTCACGTATCAGTTCACTCCCTTCGTGTTGCCCTACATCTCGCGCACGTCGGCACTTCTCCTGCCATGGGCACTGCTGGGTTGGATCATCGCGGTCACCATTCGCTTCACTCACGAACGACGGCTCGGACAACTCGCGGTGTTCGCGCTCCTGATTTTCTCCTCCGGGGGCCTCAACGCCACCGCCCTGCTCGTCATCGCCCCGGCTCCCGTCGCCGTCATCGTGGGTGCCCTGTGGCGTCGACGAGTGTCGATTCGTTCTGCGCTCGTCACCACCGGCATTCTCGGTGCGACCACGATCGCGATGAGCGCCTGGTGGCTCGCCGGATTGGTGATACAGGGACGACACGGTTCCGCGGTGCTGTCCTACACGGAAGCGTTGCCATCCACTGCCGCCACCTCGACCGCACCCGAGGTCCTGCGGGGTCTCGGATACTGGCTCTTCTACGACCGCAATGCCGTGGTCCGTCTCACGTCGGCCGCCGACCCCTACCAGTCCAACCCCATCGTTTTCGTCGCCGGGGTCGTCATCGTCGTGTCGGGCTTGCTCGGACTGCGATCGCTGCGATCCGACGTGCGTCGGCCCCTGGCCCTGATGTTCGTGGCCGGCGTCGTCCTCGCCGTGGGGGCCCATCCGTACTCGTCGCCCACGCCGGCGTGGAGACTCCTGGTCGACAATCCCCAGAGTGCTCTCAGCCTCGCCCTGCGCTCGTCGACGCGGGCCGCACCGCTGATCGTCGTGGCTCTCGCCTTCGGTTTCGGACATCTCGTCGACCGAACACATCATCGGGCACTCCGCTCGTCACGACCCCGTCTCGCCGTGCTCGTCGTGCCACTCGCGTTGGCGATCGTCATGATCAATCTGCCCGCCCTGCTGAGCGGACGGATGGTGGACCCGGTCATGGAACGTCCCGAGCAACTTCCCGCCGCATGGAACGACGCCGCTTCCCTGCTCGACCAGCGTTTCGATGAGGGTCACACCGGAGCTGTGTTGATGTTGCCCGGCATCGAGTCGGCCGCCTTCAGATGGGGCTATCCGGTCGACCCGATCCTGCCCGGTCTCACCAAGAAGCCCATGCTCAACCGCGACTGGGTGCCACAAGGCAGTGCGCCGCACATGGACCTCTTGTACGCGCTCGACGACTCGTTCCAGAACGGCACCGCCGATGCCCGCTCCATCGCCCCGATCGCCCGCCTCCTCGGAGTCGACACCGTGATGGTGGTCAACTCATATCAATACGAACGATTCGGTCTCGACCCCCCGACTCGGGCCGCCGAGATCATCGACTCGGCGCCCGGTCTCGTGCGCGTGGCCGCATTCGGTGATCCCACCACGAACGTTGCTCCCCATCAGGACGACTCCCTCGCGGTCGCCCTGCCCGAGATCATCCTGTACGAGATCGAGGATGCGCGATCGGGAATGCGTGTCTCGGACTCGCCCCTCGTCGTGTCCGGCGACGGCACCAGCCTCGTCGACGTGGCCGCGGGTGGACTGATCGACGGTCGATCATTGGTTCTGCACTCGGCCGCCCTCGACGACGAGGCCCTGCGCGCGGCACTGTCCGCGTCCACCGAACTGATCGTCACCGACGGCAACCGCAAACGAGCGCATCACTGGCGGGGGTCGCAGGACGTGTGGGGCGCCACCGAGACCTTCGACGATCCCCCCGACGACGAATTCGACAATCGGCTTCCCGTCTTTCCCGCCGCCGTCGACGCCGGTTCTTTCGACACCCGTCTCACGACCGTCGACACGTCCATGGGGCCCACCGTGACCGCCACCGCGTACGGTGCCCTTCTCGCCTACTACCCCGAGTACCGCCCCGCCATGGCCGTCGATGGCGATCCCGAGACGTCATGGTTGGTCGGATGGGGTCGAGATCCGGTGGGCCAGATCCTCGAGATCCGCAGTCCGGCGCGACCGATCGAGACGTTGAGCCTGCGGCCGGCGGGTCACCCGATCGGCGTGCGTCCGGTCACCCGCGCGTCGATCAGTGTCGACGGCGAGGAATGGTCGACGCTCGATTCCGCGATCCTCGACGACACCATCAGACTCCCGCAAGCGGCCACGTGGTTGCGACTGCGCATCGACGCCGTCGAACCGGCGCGAGGCGTCGACGACCGGCGCCCGAGTGGGTGGGCCGACGTGTTGTCTCCCGAAGACTCCTCCGTCGAGTTCCTCACCACCCCCACCGACGCCGTCGACGTCGTGGGCCCCGACACCCCGGTCTCCTATCGGTTCGCGCGACTGCGCGCCGACGATACCGACCCCGAGCGTGCCGATCCGGAGCGCGCGATACACCGGATCTTCCATGTGGAGCACGACGACGGCTTCGTGGTGTCGGCGAACGCGCGAATAGCCGACGGGGGCGCGACCGTCGGCACCGACTGTCGCGACGATCTGTTGACCCTCGACTTCGAACCGGTTCCCTTGCGCGTCGCCTCGGTCGGCGGATCCGAGATTCGCCTCGAAGCCTGCGAACCGCTGCTTCTCGAGCCCGGTTCGCGCATCCTGTCCACCGCGTCCGACTCGTCGATCGTCATCGACGCGGTCACGTTGCGTTCGTCACGAGCGGTACCGAGCCCGCCGGCCACGGTGTTCGAGGTGTCCACCAGTCGAACCACGCGCGATGCACGGATTCCCGAATGCCCGAGCGAGCGCTGCTGGGTCGAGTCGACCGACGGCTGGAACACCGGATGGTCGGCGACCATCGCGGGAGACCCGACCGACCCACCGATCGCCAGCGCCTCCGGTCGCGGCACGTGGATCGTGACCGCCGGACCATCCGCGGACTTCCGCAGCGAATGGACACCACAGCGCGTCATGTGGATCGGTCTCGCTGTCTCGGCCGTGGGGATGCTCGCGGCCCTCATCGCTTTGGTCACGGGGCGACTCCGCCGGCACCGCATCGGCCGCGAACCGAACGACGCGCCCGACGATTCGCCGAACTCCTCCACGAGACTCCTCGGACCAGCCGTCATCAGCGGGCTCGTGATCGCCCTCTTCGTCCATCCGATCGCGGGTGTCGTCGCCGCCGTGGTCACGGCCGTTGAGCATCGTCTGCCGCCGATCATCGACAGGATCCTCGTCGGTCTCGTCGCCCTCGGCTACGTGTACATCCTGGTTCAGCAGTCGCGCTACGGGACGCCTACGGGTTTCGGTTGGCCGGGAACCTACGCAAAAGCCCACGGTGTCGTTCTGTTCTCCGCGGTGGCCTACGGCCTGCGTCTCACACGGGACCGACCGTCGACATCCGGTACAATTTCCCACTCGTGAGCCTCGATCCGCGTCCCTGCCTGAGCGTCGTCGTTCCGTGCTACAACGAGGAAGCCACCATCGCGGACCTGCTCGCCCAGGTGCTGGCCTCTCCGTGGGTCGACGAAGTGATCGTGGTCGACGACGGTTCCCGCGATCGGTCCCGCGAGATCCTGTCCTCGTTCAGTCATCCTCGAGTACGGGTCGTTCTCCACGAACGCAACCAGGGCAAGGGTGCCGCGTTGCGCACCGGATTCAGCCACGCCAGCGGTGAGTTCGTCATCGTGCAGGACGCCGATCTGGAGTACGACCCCGGCGAGTACTCGGTCGTCCTCGAACCGCTGCTCACCAACCGCGCCGATGTCGTGTTCGGTTCACGCTTCCTCTCGGGCCGACCTCACCGTGTTCTCTATTTCTGGCACAGCATGGGGAACAAGTTCCTCACCCTCATGTCGAACATGTTCACGGACCTCAACCTCACCGACATGGAGACCTGTTACAAGTGCTTCCGTCGAGAGGTCATCCAATCGATCGACATCGAGGAGAACCGATTCGGTTTCGAGCCCGAGATCACGGCCAAGTTGGCCCGTGCTCGCTGGCGCATCTACGAGGTGGGCATCTCCTACTCGGGCCGCACCTACGACGAGGGCAAGAAGATCGGCTGGCGAGATGGCGTCCGTGCCATCTACTGCATCGTGCGCTACTCGGCGATCGGTGACAAGTACCTGAAGAACCTGCTCGACCGCTGACGTCAACCGCGTCGAATCACCGACCGCATCCGTCGGGCGCGGTGCGCGAGACCCCACCGCGTCACCAACAACATGGACTCCGCGATGATTCGGCCGGACATCTTCGAGACGCCGTGCTCGCGCTCCTTGAAGCGGATCGGGACCTCGTACACCACGAAGTTCGAGCGCGCCAATCGCAGAACCAATTCGGTCAGGAAGGCGTATCCATCGGCTCTGGTGGTTTCCGGAGCGATGGCCGTCAATGCCGAGGTGCGGTAGGCACGGAATCCGGACGTGCAGTCCCGGATCCGGACCCCCAACAATGCGCCGGTGTACAAGTTGCCCCATCGTGACAACACCCGACGATGCATCGGCCAGTTCACCGTGCCACCGCCTCGCACGTAGCGCGAACCGACCACCGCGTCGGCACCCGACTCGATCGCCGCGAGCATGGACGGAATCACCGCCGGGTCGTGCGAGAAGTCCACGTCCATGGTGACGATCACGTCGTGGCCACCGGAGAGCACGTGAGCGAATCCGTGTCGGTAGGCGTTGCCCAAACCTTGCTTTCCGGGTCGATGGATCACCTCGACGCCGATCAACTCTCGTGCCAGCTCATCGGCGATACGACCGGTTCCGTCCGGGCTGTTGTCGTCGACGATCAGGATGGAGATGTCGGGCCGCACCTCACGCAGGCGTTCCACCATGGGTCGCAGGTTCTCCGACTCGTTGTAGGTGGGCAACACCACGCAAACCCGCACCCCCGCGAATCTACTCGCCATCACCGTGGGCGACCGGACTCCCCGACGAATCGGGCCCGTCACTCATCGAAGGCGGTGATCTTTGCGCCCGCATCCGCACGGAAAACGGAGACGGGTTGCCCCAAACGAATCAAGGCCCGCACATCATCCGCCACGGACGGATCGAGGGGCGGCTCGGCGAACAACAACGACGCCCCCGGTCGTTCGAGCGATCCGATCAGGTCGTCGCGACCGGTGAGCTCGAGACCCGAACGAATCTCGGCGATCAATTCGCTCGCGCGCCCCACTTCGGCGTCCGAACGCGGATCCGCGGAGGCGATCTCGGTCAGATTCGGGTCCTGACGGGCGCGTTCGATGGGCTGGCCGACGACCACCCACAGAACGGTGTCCACTTCCGACTCGAATACCACCCGGTGCGGTAATGCCGCCGCGGCGAAGTACAAGTCGACGCCGACGTTGTACCCCGATCGTCCCAGTTCGAGCAACGTCCCGAATCCGGTGGCGTTCAAGGTGTAGGGGTCGTACATGCGGATCAGGTACCGATCCGCGGGATCCAGTTCGTCGCGAAGCTGCGGGGCCAATATCGACACGATTCGCGAGTCGGTCGCACCGGGAAGTCGTAGTCCCTCGACGGCCTGAAAGGTGGTGAAACCGACGAGGGCGACCGAGGACAACGCCGCGAGGACGATCACTCGCCTCTCCGCCAGGAACGGGGTCGGGCGCCCGCGCGGCAACACCCGAAGGCACAACACCACGTTCATCACCACCAGCACCCAGAACCAGCGAATCGTGTACTCGTAATACGGTCCGAAAATGCGCGCCACCGAGAGCACTCCGACGCCGATCACCGCGTTCGTCAACCACAACAGACGCCATTCGATGGTCCCGCGACTTCGTCGTACGGCCCAAATCGTCAGGCCCACCATCAGCACGAATCCGGGCCACCGCACCCAACTGTCGTTCGAGGCGTGAACGTGCGGTCCCGACAGCCATGGTCCGAGCACGTTGTACTGCGTCGTCACGATCCGTCCGACCATCGACAAGGCGATGTACGGCTCATCGGGTGACGTGAAGTGCTCGCGCAGAATCGTCAGATTTCCCGGCTCGCGACGGATCTGGTCGATGGCGGGCGCCAACCACATGATGAACGTCGCCGCCGCTCCTCCCCGCAACGGCAGACGCCACGCCCCTTCCACCGTGCGGGTGTCGGCGAACATCACCGCTCCGGCCAACAACAGTGCCGCCACCACGATCACCAGATAACCGGCGTGACACTGCACGCAATGCGAGCCGACGGCCACCGCGATCACCCAGCGCCACCCCCGCGCGCGTGGGCTCAGTTCGGGATCGGGGGCCGCCACGTCGAACAGCAACAACATCATCACCAGGAACGGCAGGAATGCCATCCAGACGTTCCATGGTTCGACCATGAAGTCGCTTCCCGACGAACGCAACAGGAGGAGGATCGACAGGCCCGAGATGACGCCCGCCCATCGACCCCATCGTCGAACCACCAGCCACACGGCGGCCACGATCGACACCACGTGCACGGCGACCACCGAGGTCATCAAGGCCGCGCTGCTACGACCGCCGAGGGCATAGACGGGATACAAGGCGACCCACAGGCTCGGCCCCGGATGCGAGCCTTGAAATCCGGAGTCGTCGACGATTCGTCCCGCTGCTCCGACCAGGGGCGGATTTCCGAGGAATCCCCGCATGTGGAGTTCGGCTTGCGCCATGTCACCGCAAGGGAACCAACGCGCACCTCCCAACAGAACGATCAGGGCCGCGAGCATCGGAATCGACGTCACGATGGCGACGACCACGGCCACCCGCAAAGTCGAGGCCGAGCGCAACGACCAGCGAGACGTCGTAGTCACCCGAACACTCTAACGATTGTGATCACGATGCCGCGGTCGCACGATTTGACCGTGCAACGGCTCCAACACACCGACCGCCAAGGCGTCCCACGTGAGAGTCCGAGCACGACGCTCGGCCTCGGTCGACAGCCGCTTCCGAAGCACCTCGTCGCTCAAGACCTCGGCCATGGCATCTCCGAGTTCGTTCAACGGGGCGAGTATTCCCGTGCGATCGTGCAGCACCGAGCACCGATGCCCGCTGATGTCGGTGGCCACCGCCGGCGTCGCGCACCCCGCGGCCTCGGTGAGGGCCAGACCCCAACCCTCGGCGAGCGATGCCGACGCGACGATCCATGATCGACGGTAATGATCCCGCAGAACCGTGCGCTCGACCCGGCCGGTCAGGGTCACCCACGAGGCATCGTGATCCCGAATCCAGGCCTCGATCGACCCCCGCTCGGGACCGTCCCCCACCAAGGTCAACGTCACGTTCGGCACCCGTTCACGGGTCCGCCGAACCTGCTCGAGGAGATCCAAGAAGCGCTTCACGGGCGCTTGGCGACCCACGGCGAGAATCGACGGATGCATCGTCTTGTCTCCCCCCGGAGAGAAGAAGTCATCGACACCGACTGGTCCCGTCGTCACCATTTCCGGCTTCCATCCGAGATGCATCAATTCCTCGTGGGTGTCGGTGGACGTGGTCACCGTGGGGGTACGACGGTACAGCGGAGGCGCCAAGCGGGTCTCGATGGTCCGTCCGAGAGCCGCGATCGTTTTGGGGAACATCTGGTTCCACATCGGGCCATGGATGTGGTGCAGGATCAGGATGCGGGGCTTGCGACACCAGATCGGTGACAACCAGGGGACCCCGTTCCAGATCTCGACCAAGGCGTCGTACGGTCCCATGCGCCCGAGCGTCTCCGAGATCGCCACCCGCGGGAACACCGTCGTCCGACTGCCCCGTCGCACCACGTCGTAGTTGTGACGCACATCGACACTCGGACGTCCGACGGCGTGCGACGTTCGATGCATCACCGACAGTCCCGCCTCCTGCCACCGGCGCATGAACTCGTCGGCGTGGTTCTCCGATCCCCCGGCCTCGTCGTCGTCCAGATCACGCCATGCCAACACGTGCACCCGACGAACATCACGATCGACCATGTCGGCCACCATGCTTCTCAGACGGTCCGACTCGGACATCACTGAACCGTGGCCACGATCAGGCGCGCCACGCGTTGTTGACCGGCCGCGGTCAGACCTTCCTCGTCCCGCACGATGACGTACCCGGGGTTGAGACCCTCGAAGATGCAGTCGTCCCACCACAGACAGTCGACGCGTTCGCCCACGACGTTCGGATCACCGATCAACGAGAGCGGATCGACGATGGTGACTCCCCGATCGATCAACGCGCGAACCACGGGAACGTCCCGATCACCGACCTCGAGCCCGACCACCACCACGGCTCGAACATCCATCGACTCGACCTCTCCGACGACCCGATCCGCCACGACGTCCGCGTCGTCACAGTCGCTCGGCTCCGACGGTGCGTACAGCACCACGGCCCGCGTCGGAACGACCACCATCGACGCCACCATCTCGGACAGCTCGCACCAGTCGGCCGGCGAACCGCCCCACGTCGCCGAGTAGCCCTCCTCGCGCAGCCGGCGGAGCACCTTTTCCTCGGAACGACCCAACTGACCGCCCCCGAGAACGACGACGGCCGGAGCCGAGTCGTGGTTCTCCCCGCGACCCATGATCCCGGGCCACCACCAGTACAGCGCCACGACGAGCACCAACCCGACCACCGTCAGGGTCGTCCACCGACCCTGTGGTCCACGCGACCACGACGTCTCGGTTTCCGATCGGGGGGTCAACTCTTCCACAGTCAGTGGAAAGTACCATTGACCAACGACCTTCCGGGCGATACCGGCGAGGGTCCGAGACGCACGATGACCACCGTTTCCCGCTCCCTCGAGGTCGTGCGCGCCCTGTCCGGCCTCGGACGGCGCGTCGGCCTGCTCCTGCTCGTGGCGTTCGCCCATGTCGCCACCGTCATCGGCGATCTCGACGAGGAATGGTCCACACCTCTCGCGGTGCGAATGATCATCATCGCCGTGGCCGGATCACTTCTCGGATCGATCATCGCATCGACCGTGACGCCATCGGTCAGCGATTCACGACGGCTCGCTCGGGTCGTGCTCATCGTCTATTGCGCGTGGTGGTCCACGCTGGCGATCACGGTCGTGGCCAACAACGGCGTCGACACCGGAATTCGCGATCTCCTCGTGCCGGCGTTGGTCTTCGTCGGGTCCACCGGGATCCTCGGCACCACCGCGGGGCCAGTCGCACTCATCGCCCTCGTCACCCTGTTGGCCGTCGTCGTCTCCGATCACCGCGCATCCGGCCACGGTGGCGGGACGTGGCGGTCACGCCTCGCGCCCGCCGGCATCCCGCGCACCCGACACATGATGGGCGTGATCGTTTCCGTCGGCATGCTCACTCTCGTCCGACCGATCACCGATCTCCTGGCGCGTCAGCACGTCGAACGCGTCACCATCGACAGCTCGGGCGTCGTGCGTCGCCTCGTCGGACCCCAACTGCCCCTCTTCGTCTGGGTCGTCGTCACGGTGGTGGCTCTCTCCGTGCTGCTCGGCACCTTCTGGATCGCCGTCGGTGTTCGCCTGATCGAGTCGAGACGACCACCGATTCCAGCGCTCCACCTGTACGCGTCGACCCTGTCGCTGGCCTTCATCGTGCGCCTCGTGACGCTGTTGACCGTGGCCCCCACCCGCACCGACGGTGGTGACCCGCTCTTCTACCACTCCACCGCGAACATGCTCGCCAGCGGGTTGGGTTTTCCGGAGCCGTTGAACTTCATCGCTCATCAACGATGGATGGCCAGTGCGTTGCACGGACCGCTCTATCCGTTGGTGCTCTCGTTCGGGTCACGTTTCGGCGGAACGACCTTCTTCGACCACAAGATGTTCTCTCTCGTCATCGGCACCGCCGTGGTGGTCTTCGTCGGCTTGGTCGCCCGCCAAGTGGCTCGACCCGAGATTCGTGATCGCGTGGCGTTCGTCGCGATGTTGTTGGCCGCCGTGTACCCGAATCTCTGGATCATCGACGGCGTGCTGTTCCCCGAGGGTTTGATGGCCTTGTGCACCACCGCCACCGTCTGGGCCGCGTTCGAATGGAAGTCCGCACCCGCCCGTCGATGGGCCATCGCCATGGGTCTGCTCACGGGCCTGGCCGCGTTGACGCGTGGCGAGGGGCTGTTGCTCTCGGTGTTGCTCATCGTGCCCTGGATCCTCCTTCGTCGAGATCTGCCACTACGCCGACGAATCGCGCACATCTCGTGGGCCGCCTTGGCGTGCATCATCGTGATCGCACCCTGGGCCATTCGCAACGAACGCTCGTTCGAGGTGTCCGTTCCCCTGTCCACCAACGGCAACGAACTCTTCGTGTACGCGAACTGCGACGTCGTCTATTCCGGAGAGTTCCTCGGCTTCTGGTACTTCCCCTGCCAGGAGGATCTGCGTGACCGGGGCATCGACGCCACGGGTGACGAGGCCGAGAAGTCCTTGTTCTGGCGCGAGGTCGGCTTCGATTACGCGCGCGACAACATCGGGCAACTACCCAAGGTCATCGCCGCTCGCATCGGCCGCCAGTGGGAACTCTTCCGTCCCGTGCAGAACACCCAGTTCGCCCCCATCGAGGGCCGCAACGAACAGGCCGCGCGTGCGGGCTTGATCATGTACTACGGACTCGCCGCGTTCTCCCTCGTCGGTGTTCGACAGCTCCGACGCCGACGCGTTGGTCTCATCCCCTTCGCCTCACTCTTCATCAGCGTCACGCTCACCGCGGCGTACGCCTACGGCACCACGCGGTTCCGGGTGCCCGCCGAACCCGCACTGTGCGTGCTGGCCGCGGTCGGATTGTTCCCCGTCCTGCGGCGGATACGAGAGCGCTTCCCACCGTCCGATCGACACGACGATCGTGACGCCGACACGGTGACGAGCACCACGTTCGTGGCCGGCCACCGACTACGGCCACGGCAGGCGTTCACCCGGGGTGCGCGCACGGCGTGGCTCTCCATCGGAGCGGTCGTCGTCGCCGTCGTGGCGGCGCTCCCGGCGTTGTTCCGCTCGGTGGGTGCGACCATGGAAGAAGGCTTCATGTTGGTCTTCCCCGAGCGCGTACTGAGAGGGGCGATCGCCAACGTCGACTTCCTCCATCTCTACGGTCCGGGGTCTCTTCATTTCCTCGCCGGGTGGTTCGAACTCTTCGGTACGTCTCTCACCTCCGAACGATGGTTCGGACTGGGCCAACACCTGTTGGCGATCTCGGCCCTGTACGTTCTGGCGCGACCGTGGGGACGTCGCATCGCGGTCGTCGTCGGGGTCAGTTCGACCCTGTTCATCCTCACGCCCATCGGGCTGCAGGCCCTGGCCTGGAGCGGCGGGCTGGGACTCGCGCTGTGGTCGGTGGTGTTCTTCGTTCGATCGATGCACCAAGAACGTGCCGGCCTCGAGTCCCGCCTCGCGAGAGTGACCGCGGGTGCGCTGGCGGGCCTGGCGCTCACGTTCCGTCCCGACCTCGTCGTGGCCCTCGCTCTCGTTGGCGGCTACTCGTTGTGGAGACGTTCGGTGCGGGCCTGGGCCCTCACGTTTGCCGGCACCGTCGTTGGTGCGGCCTCGCTGTGGGTGCACCTCGCCCAAGCGGGTCCCCGAGCGGTGATCGACGGGATGCTCATCGACCCCGTCGTCAACCTACGTCCGGGTCGTGAACTTCCCCGCCCTCCTTCGTGGTCCCATCTCGACGGTGCGCTCCAGATCATCAGCGAGAAGGTCGCGCCGTCGTGGCCGTTGCCGCACATCGCCGAGTCCAAGCAACTCTTCGTCTGGTTCTTCCTGCTTCCCGTGTCGGCGTTCCTCGTCACGGGAGTCGGCATCATGGCTCGCCGACGGGCCCGGCTCGCCGACCACGCCGGTCGATCCCGCGCCACGGTTCTCGTCGTGGTGGGGTTGATGTCGATCGGCTTGCTCCCCCAAGCGGCGCAACGACCGGACAGCGCGCATCTGCTGTGGGTGGCCTGCGTACCGTGGCCCTTCCTCGTCCCCACGGTGCTCGAATGGCTTCGTTGGTCCCGGCCCCGCGCGCACCCGACTCCTCGTACGGCGATCGCGGTCTCGACCTTGGCGGCCTTGGTGCTCGTGGTGGCACCCTCCTACACGATCCGCACCTATGCCCATCTCGTCGGGGACTCACTCTCCAACGAGCAGCCTCGCTACGAGGTGAGTCGCGGCGACCGCTACTTCTATCTGGGTGACGAGCGTCCGTACCTGGCGGCCCGCGACGTGATCGCGGACCTCGATCGACTCTCCCGATCAGGTGAGCGATTGCTCGTGGGGCCGGTCGATCTTCGACATACCGCGTACAGCGACGCGTTCTTCTATCACCTCTTCCCCGAACTCGTGCCCGCCACGTACTTCATCGAAATGGATCCGGGCATCGCCAACGCCGCGGACTCTCCTTTGGCCGACGAGGTTCGCTCCGCCGATTGGCTGATCCTCACGCGCTTTTGGTCCGAGTGGATCGAACCCAACGACTCGGTGCTCTTCGGTCCCGACGAGCCCAATCAGGTCGTGGAGGAAGAATTCTGCTTGCGTGGCTCCTATCAATACGACCTCGTGCGCCTCTACCAACACTGCTCCGAGGGTGACGGGATCGGTCCCTACGATGCGCCGTATCGCCCCGAGTTCGATTACGCGGTGGAAGTCCGCGTTCCGGTGCCCCCTCGTCCCGACGGCACGTGCACACCGACCTGCAACGGCGAGTTCGATCCGGATTACGCGGCGTTGAACACGTCCACCATCGAACCCGACTGACGCTCCACTCAGCCCAGTGGCAGTCGGCGCCACACGGGACCGGGAAGGTGCCGCAGCGCGGCGAAAACCAAGCGCAGGATTCCGGGAGCCCACACGATCCGGCGACCGGACTTCAATCCACGGACCGTGACGTCGGCGACCGCATCGGGGGTGGTGGCGAACGGCGCCGCCTTCATCCCCGTGGTCATGGCCGAATGCACGAACCCCGGACGCACGATCAACACTCGTGCTCCCGAACCCTCGAGCGAGTCCGACAGACCCTGAGCGAAACCGTCGAGACCGGCCTTCGTGGACCCGTAGACGAAGTTGGCCTTGCGCACGCGTTCGCCCGCCACACTCGACAGCACGATCAGCCGACCGTGTCCCTGCCGACGCAACTGTTTGGCGACGTGCAACGAAACGGACACCGCGCCGGTGTAGTTCACGTGAGCCACCTTGACCGCCGTGGCGGGGTCCTCGTCGAAGCGATCCTGGTCCCCGAGTTGTCCGAAGGCCAGAATCACTACGTCGGGATCACCATGATCTCGACGAAGTTGCTCGACGAAAGCCTCGTGGGAATCGGTGTCGGCCGCGTCGAACGCGACGGCGCGCACGTCGACCCCCTCGCGTTGCAGCGAGGCGATCTGGGACGTCGCCGCATCCGGACGTCGGCAAGCCAACACGACGGACTTCGTCGCCGGGGTGATCAGTCGCCGCGCGATGGCCAGACCGATCTCGCTCATCCCGCCCAACACGACGATGTTCTGGGTCTCCCCGAATGCGTTCTGCACGTGGCCTCCTTATCCCAACAGCGCCAGACGGCGCGACAAATCGCTCTGCCAGATCCCGTCGGGATCGACCGAATCACGGATCCGTCGCCACTCCGACAAGCGGGGATAACCCCGCACGATGGACTCGGCGCGGGTGTGGGCATCCTTGGCCAGATAGTGGCGACCGCCGGCCTCCAGCACGACGTCGTCCAATCGACGGCACAACTCCGACAACCGGTCGGCACCGGCCGGCATGTCGACGGTGAGCGTCCATCCGGACATGGGAAAACTGAGCGGGGCACGATTCGCCGCACCGAACCTCTTCAGAACCACCAACGGGCTGGCCAGGCGGGACTCCACCACCAACTCGATGCAACGACGCAACGCGTCCTCACGTTCGAACGGGACGACGAACTGGTACTGGATGAACCCGCGTGGACCGTACAGACGGTTCCAGGAGCCGATGGAGTCGAGGGGATGGAAGTATCCCGGAATCGACTTGATCTGGCCGTCCTTGCGACGGGGCTCCTTGCGCAACCACAGCTCGTTGAACGTGCGCGAGGTGAGCAGGTTCACGAGACCGGGTGCGGGAACGATCGGAGGCACCGATGCGAGGTGCCGCGGTTCGTATCGCAGGGGATCGACCGCCAGTTTGGAGGCCAGGTCCGACACGCGCGCGTGATCGCCACGCCACAGCACTCCGCGTCCGAAGGATCGCCCACGCGCCAAGAGGTCCACCCACGAAACTGAGTACCGATGATCCTCATCTCCGACCGACATCTCCGACAGGAGTTCGTCGAGGTCACGACATCTGACGGTGCTCACGATGCACCGACTCGTCTCGATCGGCAGCACGGCGAACGTCGCTTCGAGGATGATGCCCGTGAGTCCCATTCCGCCGACGGTGGCCCAGAACAGATCGCTTTCGTCGGTGGGCGACAGTTCGCGCACCGTACCGTCGGCCAGCAGCAACGAGAGACGCCGCACGTGCGCCCCAAAGGAACCATCGGCGTGATGGTTCTTTCCGTGAATGTCGCTGGCGATCGCACCGCCGACGGTGACGAATCGGGTCCCCGGCGTCACCGGCACAAAAAAACCTCGGGGAACGATGATTTTGAGGAGTTCGTCCAAACTGACGGCCGCCGAGGCGGTCACCGTGGCGGACTCTGGATCCAACACCACGTCGGAGACCGAGCCGGCCAGGCGCAGAACCGATCCACCCGAATTCTGGGCCGCGTCGCCGTACGAGCGACCGAGACCACGGGCGATGACCCCACGAACACCCGAGTCCTTGACACACGCGGCCACATCAGCCGGAGCGACGGTGATTACGCGGGCGACCGACGGTGCGGTCAGGCCCCAACCCGTGAGGCGCGTGGAGACGAAGTCGGTGGACATGGGCGACGTCATGTTACTGACGGGCGTCGATCGAGGCGCGACGCCGACCCTCAGCCGACGTACACGCCGAGACCGAACACGAGCGCCCACGCCACGCCCATCCCCTGCAACATGCGATCGGCCGCGAACACGTCCTCGGGGGCCGCCCCTTGCCCCTGCTCGAGCACCAGCAGGTACCGCAGAAGAGCGCCCAACATCGGGATGATCGTCAATTCGTAGAAGGGCCACGTCGACCCGGAGATCTCCTTGGTGGCGAAGGCCCAGGTGCAGTACGCCACCAAAGTCGCCGCGAGGCTCACCGACAAGACGATGCGCAGAAAGCCGAGGCTGTACTCGGTGAGAGCCACCCGAGTGGACCCGACGGTGTCGCCGGCATCACGCAACTCCGCGTATCGCTTCCCGGTGACGATGAACAGCGCTCCGAAACTGGCGCACAACAAGAACCAGGTGCTCATCTCCACACCCGAGGCCTCCGCACCCGCGATGCCGCGAATGACGAATCCAGCGGCCACCGCCATCAGGTCGAGCACCGCCTCGTGTTTCAGACGCGCCGAGTACGAAACCGTGAGCACCACGTAAACCACGACCGCCACCCCACTGCGCCAGTCGGGCACGAAGGCCAAGGTGATGCCACCGACCAGCAGGATCGTTCCGACGATCCGGGCCGAAAGCATCGACACCGCACCCGACGCCACCGGGCGGAGGCGCTTGCGCGGATGCGCGCGATCGGCTTCGACGTCGAGTACGTCGTTCCAGTAGTACGTGCCACTGGCCGCCATGCACAACGCCACGAAAGCGACGAGGGTCTGCCACAACGCCGACCATTCGTTGAGCACACCGGCCGCTCCGGGGGCGGCGAATACGAGAACGTTCTTCGCCCACTGCTTGGGACGGGCCTCGCGAAGATGGGCGCCGACGCTCATGCCGCCATCGGCTCCGGGGAGATGGGCTGGCGGCCTACACGCACCGGCACGTTCGCCATCGCCAGCATCTGATCGTCCCCGGCCGAGTCTCCGTAGGCGAAGACGCGAGCGCCCATCAGACCCCGCGACGCCATCCAGTCACGAAGTCGACGTTCCTTTTCCGCACCGCGACAGTTGCGTCCCCGAAGGCGACCGGTGCACGAACCTCCCGAACCCACTTCGATCTCGGTGGCCAACACGTCGTCGCAACCGAGCAGTCGGGCCAGATGGTCGAGGTACTCCCGATACGACGCCGAGACCAGCACCACTCGGTGACCTTGTTCGCGGTGCCAACGGAGGCGTTGCACGGTGTCCGAACGGAGCCACGCCGGAAACACCCGTCCGGCGAAACGCTCCGCCGAGGACTGAACGATCGTCAGCGGACGACCGGCCATCGCCGCGGCGGTCACCAGGTTCTTCACCTCGTCGCGATCACGACGCAGGATGGCCGACGACAAGGGAATCGCACGTCGCATCAATCCGAGATACCAGCGCCAACCAGCCAACTCGCGGAGGAACGGAACCACGCAGTCACGTTGGGTGAGCGTGCGATCGACGTCGAACGCAGCCACGGTGGGCTCGCCGACTCCCGGAGCGCCATCTGTCGTCGCGGCCGCATCCATCGGAGGAGAGTTTACCGATGGGCACCCTCGAGAAGGGCGCTTCTCACCGACCACCATTCGGGCCAACTCTTGCCCACGACGGTCGGATCATCCACCGAGACGTCCGGCACGACCAGCGCCAACAGCGACCACGACATGGCCAATCGGTGATCGTCGTGCACCGACAATCGCGCGCCGTGATACGTGGCTCCCGGCGTCGGTTCGATGCGCAGGCCGTCGTCTTCTTCGACCACGGTGCACCCGATCGCCGACAGACCGCGCACCAGGTCCCCGATCCGATCGCTCTCCTTGCGCCGAATGAAACCCACACCGGTGATGCGTGTCGTCGACGACGCGAAAGCCGCCACACAAGCCACCGTGGGCACGAGATCGGAGATGTCGGACATGTCGATGTCGATTCCGTGCAAGGCGCCGGTTCCGATCACCGTCGTCGACGTCGCCGTTCGACGCACGCGGCAACCCATCGCTTCCATCACGTCGGCGAAACGCGCGTCTCCCTGCAACGCCCGTTCCCCCAAACCATCGACGCGTACCGACCCGTTCGTGATGGCCGCGACGGCCAACGGATACGACGCCGACGAGGCGTCGGCCTCGATCACGTAGTCACAACCCGTGTACGAGGACGGTTCGACGCCGATCCGGCGTTCCCCCACCGTGATCCCCGACGCCCCGAACGACGACATCACCGACGCCGTGATCGCCACGTACGGCCGCGACACCAGGGACGTGGTGAGGTCGATACGCAAACCGTCGGGCAACAACGGCCCGATCATCATCAACGCCGAGACGAACTGGCTCGAGACGTCACCGCGCATCTCGATGCGTCCTCCGGATAATCCACCGCGCGCCACCCTCACCGGCAAACATCCGTGGGGAGACACCACCTCGGCGCCGAGATCGCGGAGAGCCTCGTGCAGTTCACCCATGGGCCGACGTCGCAAGGCCGCGTCACCATCGACCGTGGTGGCGTCGCTCCCGAGCGCGGACACCGCGGTCAGGAATCGTGACGTGGTCCCGGCCAATCGGGCGTCGAGGGTCGAACCGCCTCGAACGACTCCCTCACGACCCTCGATTCGCGCGCGGTCACCGTCCGTCTCGACGCCGACCCCGAGCGTACGCAGACAGTCGAGCATGGCCGCCGTGTCGTCGCCGGGTGCCATGTTCGACAGGTTCGTCGTTCCTCGAGCCAGTGCCGCGCACACCAGCGCACGATTCGCGATGCTCTTGGAACCCGGCACCGCCACATCGGCGACGATCGGACCGGCCGCGACGGACATCGACACGGACGGGTCCTCCATCAGCTCAACCGTTGAATCGCCGGACGGAATCCGCGGGCCATCAATCCGCCTCTGAACACCTCCGTGCTGGAAGCGTCGACGAGGACCACGGCCACGCCGCGATCACCTTCGGCGGAGTGCACCACTTCGAAGTTCGCGATGTTCACACCGATCTCGGCGGCCAAGGTGAAGACCTCGGCCGCGGCACCCGGACGATCGGGAATCGGAATGCGAACCTCGGCGAGTTCCGACGGCGCCTTGATCCGACCGGGCAGGTTGGTCCGCGCCTCGCGCGCGGTCGACAGGCGCGCCAACAGACGGTCACGATCACCGTCGGCCACGATCGACCGCATCGACGACAAGCCGTCGATGAGAGTGGACAGGGTGGACACGATGGCGTCGCGATTCTCGTCGCAGATGTCGAGCCAGATGGCCGGATGACCCGATGCGATCCGCGTCATGTCCCGAAAACCGCCGGCGGCCAAGCGCAACAAGGCCGCGTGTTCGGTGGCGCGCGAACTGGCCACCCCCATCAGGGTCGCGGCCGTGAGGTGCGGAACATGGCTGACCACCGCCACCAACTCATCGTGACGCTCCGGCGACAGACCGACCACTTCCGCCCCGAGGTCACCGACGATTCCGGCCACGGTCGCGAAGGCCGAATCGGACGTCTCCGAGGTGGGTGTCAGGACCCAGACCGCACCGGTGAACAGATCGGGATCGGCGCCATCGAGACCTTCCAGTTCGCTGCCCGCCATCGGATGACCACCGATGAACCGGGCGTCCCGGATCGACTCGCACACCGCGGA
>Ga0169931_10002742_pt1 | contig 28423 bp, 20 predicted proteins | sample Kivu_15m_20L_FD_129675 | JGI IMG/M metagenome (GOLD analysis project Ga0169931, IMG submission 129675) | Freshwater microbial communities from Lake Kivu, Western Province, Rwanda to study Microbial Dark Matter (Phase II) - Kivu_15m_20L... | ecosystem: Environmental > Aquatic > Freshwater > Lake...
ATCCGGGAGCCCTTCGGCGCGCTGCAACAGTTGGGGGTGGATTGCCGCATCCACGAGCGTCCCTTTCGCTTCAGCAGCTGCATCCGGCCCCACAGCCTGGTGATCTGGCAGCGGCCCCTTCCCGAAAGCCGGCAACGCCAATGGGAGCACCTGCAGTGGCTACGGGAGCGGGGGTGCCTATTGTTCACGGAGTGGGATGACCATCCCGATCTGTTTCCGGAACCGATTCGGGGCCCCCTGGAGGCGATGGGCCGAGCGCCGCTGAACCTGTGCCACGGGCTGCACACCTCATCGGCGCGCTTGGCCCAAGAGCTGGGGGCGACCCAACCCTTGGGGTTGGTGCTTGAAAACCAGCTGGCCAGCATCCCGCCTCTGGATCTGGGCAAACACCAACCGGCTCCCCTAAGGGTGCTGGTGGCCAATCAAAACCGGGGGAAGGAGCACCAACAGATCGGTGCAGCCCTGGGCCAGTGGGCCATGGCGAATCCCCAGCTTCAGGTCGTGGTCGTGGCTGATCGCGCGCTCGTCAAGCACCTGCCCCCAGCCCAGTTGGAGTTTCACCCCCTGCTCGACTATGCCCAATACCGGGCCGTGCTGCGGAGCTGCCAGATCGCCCTTCTACCCCTGGCCCCAGGGGTCGCCAATGGCTGCAAGACACCGATCAAGCTGCTGGAGTCTGGGGCGGAATCGGTGGCTGTGGTCTGCGGACCGGAGCTCTATGGACGCTTCGCCCCTCCTGGGATAGCCGCAATGGCGCCCAACCTGGGGGCCGTGGTTGGCATGGCCCGAGAACTGGCTTGGGATCAGCAGCGGCGGCACCAACAAGTGCGCCAGGCTCACGCCTGGGTGGCAGACCAATGGCAAATGGCGCCGGCGATGTCCATGCACCTCTGGCTCTATCAGCAGGTATGGAGACGACGCGGGCAGTTGGATCAACGGCTGGTGGAGCGACTCAACCGAGACCCAACGGTGCCGGATTTGCTTCACTCAGATTTTGGCAGCAGGATCCCTCAGAGCTGATCGCGATAGACCCGGCGCTCTTTCCAAAGCAGGCGGTAATCGTTGGTGCCAGTGGCTCCCAAATCCGCCAAAGAGCTGGCATTGGGGTTGAGCCGCGAGCGGTGCCAGGCGATGATCCCCCCTTCACGGGTCACGTAAGCCCTGTTTTTTTGGTGGTGCTGGGGCGTGAGTTGGAGAAAATGGCCGTCGTAGTGGCGCTCGCTCTTTCCATGGATGGCAATGGCGCGTCCCAAAACGCCAGGCCCGGTAGGGCTCGTCGAATCACATCCATAGACATGATCGCGGGAATTTTTCAGCACCAAGTCAATCGCTGTCGCCAGTACTGGGTTGGATGGGCGTGAAAACAAAAGCCCGTTCATGCAGTCATAAAAACTGCGGAACGGGGCCAAAAGATCACCTAGATCCCAGAAAAAAATAAAATCAATATCCTCAGACACGGTTGGCATCACATGGTTCCCAGACGAGCGGATACCCAGATCGGCATACCAACCACCAAAGTGATACAACAGGCAGTAACGGGCCAAGTCTGAGCGATAGGCAAAAGGGATCAAATTGTCGTAGGCCTTCAGCACATCGCCCTCAAATTCCTGCGCCAGAAATGCTCGGATGGATGCATCATTCCACAGGGAATACTCGGCGTCGATAAAAACGGTACGTAATTCCTGGGAGGCCTCCTCAAGTACGGGAGGCAAGCGTTCAACCGGAGACTCTGTGATGTAGATCTGGAACAAACGATTCATGGTGCAACCCCCGGAGTTACGAAGCTGTTTTGAAGCCGGGAGGCTGCTCGATGGCGTTCCTGCTCCCACCAACAGCGCAGGCGCCATTGCAGGGCATCCATGGCCGTGGGATCCGCCAATAGGGCTTGCGCAAATTCAGCAGCCTGCTCCCAGCTAGTGAAACAGGGCAGTGGCCAGGGCTCGGAAAAGAGCGCGTTCAGGTCTGCAGGGGCGAGAAGGGTGAGCGGAATCGCCCCCAACTCAAGCGACTCATAAAAACGAAAGGTTTCGAAGTGACGATTCCCTTCTGGGCACAAACTAAACCGCGATTGATGCAACTGGGCCACATAGTCATCATTGGCCAACCCCTTACCGAAGCCCTCACTGCCATGCACAAAGCCGTGAGGGATTTGCTGCTGGAAACAAGTCACTGCCTGCTGACGCGTGGTACCGGGCCAAAGGGTTCCCATAAAACACCACAGATGCTGCCGGCAGCTGGCTGGCACCCAGGGAATATTAATCATGGCCGCGCGCGTGGGTCCAAGTGGCAAATTGCCCACCTGCGGAAAACGCTCAAAACGCGGGTGGGGAAACTCCCGCAGCACCGTTCGCTGGGGGGGTAACACGGGGTACCAGCGATCGCCATCCAGACCCTCCTCATCACTGAGGTGGCAGATGAGCAGTTGGTGCGCATCCTGAAGGGTTTGCAACCGCTTGGCTCGCTGGTGCTCGAACACCTCAAGATTCAGCTGGCGGATCTCCGCTTCCATCAGATGGCGGGCCGATTCCACCAGCACAACCTTGCCGCCGGGTGGCAACACGAAGGGCTCGAATTGCTCATGCCACTCCACTTCGTGCAAGAAACGCGGTCGGAGCAACTGCAGCAGCCAATCGCGCTCGTATTGGTAGCCAGGGTGGGCACCCCAAACCACAACCACCTCTGGATTGATCGATTTGGGATCGCTCATCGCTGCGTTGCAGCCAAGATCAAAGCCACCTGCCCATCAGCCTGTTGCAGGGCAGTGTGCCAGGCATCGCGGGCCCCACAGCGGGCCAGGTGAAAACTGCGGTAGAGGGGGGTGGCGTCGCCCGTTTGCCCCCAGCGCCAATCAGCCGGAGCGCTGAGCAGCAGCACGCAAGGCACCCCCAGGGCGCCAGCCAGGTGCGCCACCGACGTGTCCACGGTCACCAGCAGATCCAATTGCTCCAGGCACTCGGCCGTGGCTTGCCAATCGGTGGAGCTCAAACCACGCTGCAGCTGGCCTGCCTCCAAAGCCCGCGCCACCTCAGGCCGTTCGTGGCCCTCCAGTTGCAAACTCAGCAAGTCCAAACCGTAGTGCTGTTGCCAGCGCAAGGCGTGCTGCCAGAGCTGATCGAAGGGCACATCGCGAACGCGGGCACTGCGCTCGGGCTGGGGGGCGCGATGGCGCCCCGCACTCCAGACCAAACCCAGCTTGCGAGGACCTTGAACATCGAGCCGCCACACACGACGCAGCCAGGGCGGGCGCGGGCTGTTCCCCTGTTGGGGCCAGCACCCCAACACCATGGGCAGGAAAAACAAACCCAGCTGGGGGTTTGCCTGCCCCCACGGCTCTGCATCGGCCGCCATCGGTTCGAGGCTCACATGGGAAGGCAGCCGGCAGCGCTGTTGCACCAACGTGAGCAGGGAGGGTCGGAGCCAGAGCCGCAGCCGCTTGGTGCGGGCAGCCGCCTCTGGGATCCAGGCCAGGTTCTGGATGGAATCGCCATAGCCCTGGTCATCCCAAAGAATCAGCTCATCGACGGGCTCACCACGCCAGCTACTGGCATTGCGGCGGGAATCGAGCCAATACGACCGGTCGTTGGCGGTGCCGGCGAGCAGCAACTGCAAGCCATCGGGGTCATCCGGCTGACACAGCAGCCGGTAGATGCCGAGATTCATCAGCTGCAATTGCAACTGTGCGGATTGGCCAGGGTCGGGCATCGGCCTGGCCACCAGGGTGGTCAGGGGCACTGACGCCAAGGCAGGGGCGTGTTGCTGAAGCTGCAGACCGATGGCCTGGTGCTGGGTCGCCACCGCCTGTTCAAACTGGCACAACTTGTGCTGGCAAATCGCCCGGTTGGCCAACGCCATCACCGACACACGGCGCCGCAGCTGCTGCTCCACGAAGTGCAACGCCCGCTCCGGACACAACCGATAGAGATAGAAGTCGCAGGCGGTGGCATGGAGCAGATCGGCCTGATCATCCGTGAGGTCAGGGAGTGCCAGGCCCCGCAGCAGCCAAGCTTCTGCCTGCTCTGCATGGAGCAGGGCCAGTTCCAACAGGGCCAGGTTGTTGTACGTGGCGGGTCGGTCGTCATCAAGCCTGAGGGCCTGGAGATAGGCCCGACGGGCTTGAGCGGCTGCCCCGAGCCGCTGATGCAGACGGCCCAGGCCGTGGAGGAGGTCTGAGGTGATGGAGAGTTGGCCCGCCATGAGCAAGCCCCGAAGCCCTGTGCAGGCCTCTTGCCACTGGCCCTGGGCTTCAAGACCAAGGATCTGTTCGTAGCTCACCGGGCCACCCATACACTGATGCCAAAGCACCGTTGCGATGCGCATTCTGCTGGTGAACCACGGCACCGCCGGCGATTGGGGCGGGGGAGACGGTGTGCAGATGCGCGAAACGGGCAAACGCCTCCAGGAACGGGGACACCATGTGGAGTTGGTCAATGCGGATCGGTTCAACCCGGGCGGATTCGATCTGGTGCATCTGTTCAACTGCCGGGTACATCATTGCTTCGAGCAACAGGTCCTGAGCTGCCGTGAGGCCGATGTGCCGGTGGTGGTTTCACCCATTTGGGTGTCCATCGCAAGGGCCCTGTGGGGTAGCCGAGGCAGCGTGGGTCTGCTGCAAAAGGCGGTGAACGAGGGGGAGCACGCTGCCCAGGACATGCTCGACCAGCTGCGGGAGCGTCGGCTCACGGTGATGCTGCCCGATGGCCACGTGCAGCCCAGTGGCGATGGAAGTTGGGACCAATCCGGGCTGCGGCTTGTGGCCCAGCTGCTGCGGACTGTGGACGGCCTGTTACCCAACAGCTGGCTGGAACTTCAGGCGGTTCGCAGTGATCTGCACTGGGATGGCGACTGTTTTGAAGTGGCCCACTACGGTGTGGATCCGCGCCTGTTTCTGGACGCCGATCCCAACCTGTTCCGTCACCGGTTTGGGCTCAACGGGCCCTTTGTTCTGCAGGGCGGCCGCATCGAACCGGCCAAAAACCAGGCGATGCTCTGCTGGGCCCTGCGGGACACCAACCTGCCAATCGTGCTGATCGGAAAAAGTGAACACTGGCCTAGCTACCGGGAGTTGTGCGCCCGGATCAGTGGCGACAGGCTGGTGGTGATCGACCATCTAGCCCAAACCGAGCTGGCCTCGGCCTACGCCGCCGCCGCGGTGCACGTGTTGCCCAGCTGGATGGAAACCTGCGGGCTCGTGAGTCTGGAGGCTGCCCTTAGTGGCACCCCACTGGTGGGCAGCACCTTCGGGCATGAATTGGAATATCTCGAGGGCGATGCCTGGTACGCCGATCCGGCCGATCCCCAGAGCATCCGCCGCGCCGTTCTTGCCGCCATGGAAGCTGGCCGACACTGCCCCCAGACCCAGCGAATGAAGCGCAAGGTGCTGGAGCGGTTCAACTGGGAACAGACCGTTGATGCCACCGAAACGCTTTATCAACGGGTTCTGGCTCAACGCAAACGCACGGCGTGAAGCTCCAGGCCGTCGTGATCAGTCTGCTGCGGACACCGGATCGCTTGGCCTGGTTTCAGCGCAACAACCCAACCACGGCTGATGGGTTTGGCACCATGGAAGGGATCGATGGCCAGGAACTGCTGGACACCCTGGCGAGATCACGCCTGATCAGCGCCAATGCACTCCAGGGCTGGACCCCGGGAGCACTCGGCGTGGCCCTGAGCCATCTGCGTTGTTGGCAACAGTGCCTACGCCAGGGCCAGCCGATGGTGATCGCCGAGGACGATGTTGTGCTGGCCCCTCATTGGCAAGCAGAGCTCCACGAGTTAAGGACAACTCTTGGCAAGCGCTGGGATCTGGTGCTGATGGGATGGAACTACAACTCCGTGCTCCACTGCACCGATGACACCGGGATGGAAAGCCTGCAACTGTTTGAACCCGCCTATCCGGATCTGCCGCAGATCCGCTCGATCCTGCAATCGAATCGACCGCGACAACTGCAACGGCTCCAGCATGCCTTTGGGCTGCCGGCCTATCTGATCAGCCCTCGTGGGGCCGCACGCCTTCTGGCTGAGGTGGCACCGCTGCGATCCGTGCCGCTGAAGATCGGGCGAGGTGTACCCATGGTGGAAACCTCTGGCGTGGATGGGCTGATGAATCTCTTCTACGGTCGGATGGACAGTTGGGTTGTGAATCCACCGTTGGCAGTGGCCCTCAACAACCCAAACACCTCGCTCACCCAGGCACCCACCCATTTTGGCAAGTAAACCTCAGCCATAAAGAAGCTTGGGGCATCAGCGAAAGCGCTTGACCCCATCCAGCTGCTTGGTGAACATGTCGCTCAAGATGGTGATCACTGGGCGGGAACGCAATTTGATGTTGGCGGTAACGCCCATGCCGCTCTGAAGATTGAGCTGCTGGCTTCCAGAAAGCACTTGCTGTTGCTTGAGGGTGATGGTGGCAGGAAAGCGATACTGCTGGGAACGCGCATCGGGGGGCAACGCATCGGAACCGATCTTGCTGAGGGTGCCATTGATGTAACCGAACTCACCCGAAGGGAAGGAGTCGACTGAAACGGTGGCAGGTTGGCCCAAATGCAGGAAGCCGATGTCGGCATCGCTGATCTCCACCGTCGCCTGCAGGCGATTGGCCGGCACCAGCTTGAGCACGGTCTGATCGGCATTGATCACGGCATAGCGGGCCAACTTGGTGTCAAACACCTTTCCAGCGACCGGCGCCACCACGGTGCGATAGGAGAGCGCTTCGCGCGTGGCCACCAGGTCGGCCTTGAGACTGAGAAGCTGGCGATTGATGTCGTTGAGTTGGCCAGCAGCCTGTCCAACAACCCGCTCCCGCTCCTCCTGCAAGCTGATCACCTCGGTGCGATTTTGCTGAACCTCGTTCAGCTGGCTGAGGTATTGATTGCGGGCCATGCCGCCTGATTTGTACAGCACTACCAGGTCGTCGGAGATCTTCTGGCTCAGCTTGAGGGTCTGACGCCGACTGGCCAAACGGGCCTTAATCTGTTGCAGCTGGGAGCGGATTTGGTTGATCTGCTGACGGGCCACGTTGAGTTGGGAGAGCAACGCCGGGTCACTCACCTCAGGCAAAGGAGGTAGGGGTGGAAAACGGTTGGGATCGCCACCGCTGGCCAGAATGCCTTTGATGGCCTGGGCCTGAAGCTCAAGCAATTTGATCGTGTTGGCCTTGGCCAAACGACTACTGGCCAAACCCTTGGCTTCCACATCAAAGAGAGGATCGCCTGCTTTCACCACCTGGCCTTCCTTCACAAAGACGTTGCTGACCACACCGGCGCTGGGGGAATCCACATCACGAACACTGCCGGAAGGTTCCAGACGACCTCGTACCGAAATGGTCTGGTCGAGGCGGGCTGTGAAGGCCCAGATCAGGGTGCCACCGAACAACACGGTGCAGATCAGGATCAGCGCCGATGACCAGTGGGTGCCCTGCTCCACATAGGAGGCACTGCCTTCCCAGAGCTGCAAGCCGTGGGGCTGCTTGGTTTGGTTAACGGGATCAGTCAAGGTCGGCCTCCTGCTGGCTGTAGAGCGCGAAATAGCGACCCTGCTGATCCAGCAACTCCCTGTGGGTACCTTGCTCAACCAGCGATCCCGCTTCCATCATCAGGATCTGGTCGGCGGATCGGATCGTGCTGAGGCGGTGGGTGATGAAGAAGACCGTGGAGCCTTCAAAGGCCTGCTTGAGATTGAGACAGACCTGGCGTTCGGTGAGGTAATCGAGGGCGCTGGTGGCCTCATCGAGGATCAACAGGCTTGGTCGTTGCAACACCGCTCGGGCAATCGCAATGCGCTGACGCTGGCCACCGGACAGGGAGCTGCCACGCTCGCCAACGCGACTGGCGTAGCCCTGGGGCAGTTCCATGATGAACTCGTGGGCACATGCTACCCGGGCTGCAGCCTCAATTTCCGCACTGGTGGCATCGGGTGCCGTCAGAGCAATGTTGTCGCGGACACTGCCGTCAAACAACAGGCTGTCTTGGGGAACAATGCCAATCTGCCGGCGGACGGAACCCAACTGGAGCTTGGCGATGTCGTAACCGTCAATCAGGATGCGGCCAGCATCGGGCTCATAGAGCCTGGGCAGCAATTTCATGATCGTGCTCTTGCCACTGCCGCTGCGGCCCACGATGCCAATGAACGCTCCAGCAGGCACCTGGAAGCTCACATTTTTAACCACCAGGGCAGAGCCTTCATTGAAGCGGAAATCCACCCCCTGAAACACCACTTCCCCAGCCACGGGGGGAAGCGGAAGTTGGTCGAGCTCTTCGCTTCCACCTTCCGCCTTGGCATCCACCACATCGCTGAGCCGCTCAATCGAGAGGGCCACCCCCTGGAAGCTCTGCCAACTGGTGGCAATGTTGAGCAGGGGGCCAATCACATAGCCAGAAATGATGCGGAAAGCAATCAATTGGCCGATGGTGAGCTCCCCCTTGATCACCAGGAATGCCCCCACCCACAGAGTGATCAAGCCGCTGATTTGGTTCAGGAACTGACCCGTGGTCCCGGTGGAAATGCCAATGAGGAGGGTGCGGAAGCTCTCACTCATGAAGGAGGAGTAACTGCGCTGCCAACGCCAGCGCACGGTGTTCTCGGCGTTCTGCGCCTTAATGGTCTGAACACCATTGAGGGATTCCACCAACAGGCTTTGGGTGGCGGCATTTTTCTCTGCTGCCTTACGCAATTGCCCCTTGATGGCCGGAGAGGCGATATAGGTGAGCGCCAAGAACAGGGGAATCACACCGAGGCTCACAGCCGTGAGTGTGAAGCTGTAAATCACCATCACGGCGATATAAATCACCGAGAACACCCCATCCAGAACCAGGGTCAGCAGGCTGCCGGTGAGGAAATTACGGATGTTGTTGAGCTCACCCAAGCGGGTTTGCAATTCACCAACCGGACGCTTATCGAAATAGCGCAAAGGAAGGCGCAGCAAATGCTGTATGACCTCAGAACCGAGAACAATATCAATGCGATTGGTGGTATCGGCAAAGAGATAGGTGCGCACGGCACCCAGCAACCCCTGAAACAGGCTGACCAACAGCAGAATCAAGCCGAGCGTGTAGAGCGTGTCGAGGTTCTGCTGGCCGATCACTTTGTCGAAGATCTGCTGCATCACCAGGGGCTGGGCCAGGTTGAGCAACTGGAGCACCAGGGAAGCCAGCAGCACTTCAATCAGGCTGCGGCGGTATTTGCGGATCTGGGGATAGAACCAAGACAGCCCCAATTTGCGCCGCTGGGTGTCACGGCCAGGCTGCAACATCAACAACCGGAGCCCGGGGGCGCCCTCCGTGAGCTGCTCCAGGGGCAGCACCACGCGCCCGTATTCCGGGATGACCAGCTTCACCTGGCCTTTGCTGATGTCGTGCAGCATCGCCGGCTGCCCGAGGGCCATGGCAAAGCAAGGGAAGGGGGCACGCGGAAGCTGGGCCTCGGGCAGGTCGGCCAGGGTGCCGGTGAACCCCATCAAGGTGGAAAGATTGCCCAACAGCTCCAGACTGGCGGCCCGATTGCTCAGACCATCCTTGGCAGCTCGTTCGAGCACATCCCTGCGGAAGGGAGCCTGGTGATAGAGGGCCAGCATCTCCAGGCAGGCCATGGTTTGGCCGAGGGCCCCGGAAGCTGTGACCTCCGGGATGGCACGACCCCGCAGGCGGGGTGCCAGATCGGGAGCGCTGTCGGGGATCCGTTCGCCCTGGGGGGAGGGCAGCAGGTCGGCGTAGCGGTCGTCTGCCCAGAGAGCTGCCTCGGGTGACACCGTTTCGATGATCTGCTCAGCGGGCACCTCCATCAGACGATGCCAGGGCTCCCGCTCCACCCGCAGGAGCCTCAGGGGCTCCCCCCGGGGGATCTCGGCCAACAGGGCCGGATCGACCGGCTCACCGATCGGCAGGGACCGGTGGGGCAGCTGGGAGTTCCAAAGCCACACAGCATCGTCGTTGGGAAGCTGGCGCAGATCGGCAGCGGCGATCACCTGGAGGTGGGGCAACAGCTGCCGCAAGACTTCCCGCTCATTGGGCTCGGCATTGGGCCGGGCGCGCAGGCTGGGCCCGAGAGTGCTGATCAGCTCGGAGGGGGAGTTGTTGGCATCCAACCAGCGGGCAAACCCCTCGCAACCAGCCTCAAGCTCGTAAAACACTTCAGCCTCAAAGCCCAACAGCTTCAGGGGGGTGGCTGCGGTGAGCCATTCGCAGGGGGTGCGGCGCACCAATCCAGACCAGCCCACCAGATCTCCCGGGCGGGCATAGGCCAGGGTGACGGGGCGCCGGAGCCCAGGGTCGTTGTGCAGCAAGCGGCCCCGACCCTCAATCACGCAGAACCAGTGGTCGGGCAGGCGATCGAGCTGGAGCAGCTCCTGGCCGACGGTGCAGTGATACGGACGGGCCTTGGAGGCCAACCAGGCGAAGCGTTCTTGCTCGAGAGCTGTAAACGCAGGAATGCGTGCCAGCAGGTTTTCCAGGGTGGAAATAGAAGGCTGGCTCATGGGGTTGGATCGTAGTGCAGCTCTTCCAGGAGCTCCCCCTTGAGCAGCCGGTCAACCCGTTGTTGCAGGAAGCGATCCAACTCTTCGCGTAGGAGTGTTTCGCGCATGGCGTCGTCGAAGCGGGCGGGGGTGAGTTTTTCCAGGCGCACCAGCACCTGCCACTCGCCAAGCACGCGGGGGGCGCTGATCTCACCGGGGCGCAGGGAGCGCAACCACTGGGCCAGCTCCTGGGGCTGCAGCACACCGATCTGCATCGGGCCCATCACCCCCTTGCGGTGGGATTCCGGCCCCTCACTGAATTGCTGGGCAGCTTCGGCAAAGCTCACCTCACCCTCTTCCAAGCGAATCCACAGCTCCCGGGCCAGACCAGGATCCCGCACCCGCAGCAGGGAATAAATCACTTCGTCGCGACCTCCCTGGGCCTCCAAAAAGCGCTCCTCAAGACCGGGCCCAAAACGCTGACGGGCAAAACGCAGCAAGGCTTCAGGCCGGCGCAGATCGAGATCGAGGTCGGCCTCCGACCAGCCCCGGGTCTCTAAAAACACATCCAAGCTGGCATCAGCCACCAGCTGGCTGCGTTGATCGGCGAGCCAATCGGCATCCAGGGGCACCAGGGCGGCGATCTGCTCCTCCTGCAGGCGCCTCAGCAACTGGGGCGTGAGCTCCATGCGTCGCACCAAGGCTTCCAGCTCGGCGCCAGAAATCAGGCTGGTGGGCTCAACCATGGGAAGGAGTAGCGGGCAGTTTGGCGGCAGCCAACCGTTCCAAATCGAGCAGGAACATCACATCGAGGGCGTCCAGCACCTGCTTCGCCACCGAAGGCCAATCCCCATGGGCCATCTGACGGAACAGCCGCATCGAGGGGTACCAAGGGGAATCGGCGCGGTCGCGCAGCCAGCGGAAATCGGCGTTGTGGGGCAGCAGCAGCCAGGTGGGGCGATGCAGGGCCCCCGCCAGGTGAGCCACGGCCGTATCCACCGAGATCACCAGATCCAATTGGCGCACCACATGGGCTGTGTCGGAATAGTCGCCCAGCCGCTCCTGCCATTCGGTGATGCGGGGATGGCCGCGCCAGGGGGCCAGCTGCTCGGCATCGGGGCCAAATTGAAGGGTGTGCAGGGTGATCAGATCCAGATCGGCCAGCTGCACCAGCCGGGGCATCAACAGCTCGGCCGCCATGGTTTTGTGGCGGTACATGGCCTTGTTGTCGGGGTTGGAGGCCCACACAAAGCCCACGGCCAGACCCCCCGGCGGCGGCGGCACCAGCAGCGACTCCGGGGTGGGTTGCTGGGTACTGAGATAGGGAACCTGGGCCGGCACGGTGTGCATCTCGGTGCCAAACAGCAAGGGCAAGCTCATCAGGGCCACATGGGGCCGCTGGTCGGTGGCAGGGTCGGTACTTCCCAGGGCCTGGATCTTCTCTCCCAGGCCGGTCCAAGCCCGCTGCAGCTCCAGCAAACAGGGCCGGGTAAGGAACACATAGGGAATCCCAGCTGCTTCCAGGAGGGCGAGGTAGCGACAGAACTGAATCGAATCCCCCATGCCCTGCTCACTCCAGACCACAAGAGGGGGATCCCCTGGCTTGGGGCAGTCTTCAAAACGGCGAATCTGGGGACCGGATGTGGGAATCTGGCCTGCGTTGAAATCCTTCGAGCGAAAACGGGCCTCGTAATACTCCCAACCAGGTTTGTAGCGACCCAGCAATAAATTGGCCAAGCCCAGATTGAACAAGGAATTGGTGGAACTCTGCTCAAGCTGAACACCCCGCTCCAGGTAGCGAATCGCCTCTTCAGCCTGGAGCGAATGCATCAAGGCATTGCCCAAGTTGAGGTGGCTGGCGGCGTGGTTTTGATCGAGGCTGATGGTGTAGCGGAACGAACGCTCCGCCTGATCGAATACATCGGAGCCGTAGTACGCGAGGCCGAGGTTGCACCACACATCAGCCACCGTGGGATCCAGGCGCAGGCTGGTACGCAGGGGCCCTAACGCCTCATCGTGGCGATTCTGGTTATTGAGGCTGATCCCCAGGTTGTGCCACACGGTGGCGGAGGATGGATCCAACGCCAAGCTGCAGCGATAGAGGCGCTCCGCCTCTTCGGGTTCATCATCCTTGAGCAAATTGCCCAGGTTGTAGTAGCTGTCAGCCCGGCGGGGATCCACCTCCAGAGCCTGGCGGTAGTAGGCACGCGCCAAGGGCTCCTGGCCCTTGATCTGGCGGGCACACATGCCGGCGATCACCAGCCAGTTGGCGTTCTGCTGGCCGGCAGCTTCCACCAGTTGGAGGGCAGCCAGGCCTTCGCCGTACTGATTCTGGAGGTAGTGGGCCATGCCCACCGGCACCTGCCAGAAGGGATTGCCATCGCTTTGACGGCGGGCTGTGGCCTGGTGGATCACCTGCTCCGGGGTGAGCCTGGCGTGGCAGAGGTCTGCCAGAAGGGCCTCAGGGTCAGCCGCTCCATAGGATGCGCTGACGCCAGATTGGGTGGCTGGAGGGGCTGTGGCAACCAGGTCTGAGGGCATCACATCCGCCATGGGTCAGGCCGGAATCCTGAGGCGGCGGGCGCAAGCCGCACACGCAGGTGGCCAATTGGATTTAGCCGGTGAACTGTATCAACAGGCCCTGGAGGCCCAACCCGCCGGAGAAGCCAGCCTGAGTGATGCGATCAACCTCGGGGCCCTGCTGCGACAACGGGGCCTGCTGGAGGCTGCTGCCAACCACTACCGCCGGTGGCTACCCCAGCTGCCGCCCACTGCCACCTTGAGCCTCAACGCCTGCAATTGCCTCAGGGAGCTGGGCCAAGCGGAGGAAGCCCTGGCCACGGTGGAACGCTGCCTGCAAGCCCACCCCGCCGACAGCGGGCTACTGATCGGCCGGGCCGAATGCCTCTTGGATCTGGGTCAGCTGGCGGCCAGCCGCGGTTTGCTGGAGGAGGTGTTGCGGCACACCCCAGAGTTGCGACCCGCCTGGGTGTGTCTGGGCGTGGTGCTGGCCAGGCAGCAACAGATTGAGGCGGCACTGCACGCCTTCACCCAGGCGGATGGACTCGGACCCGACGCAGGCCAGATGGCGGCCAACCGGATCAACCTGCTCAAGGATCTGGGGCGCCTGGGGGAAGCGGAGACGCTGTGGGGTTCGCTGGAGGCCGACCGTCAGGGGAGCCTGGCGGTGCGGGGGGCACTCGCCAATCTGCGCCTGAGCCAGAACCAACCCGAAGAGGCCAGCCAGCTGTTGGCCAGGCTCTGCGAGGAGCAGCCCCAGGAGGCGGGCCACTGGTTGAATTGGTCGGCCTGCCTGCGCAATCTGAAGTACACCGTGGCACCGGTGGCGGTGCTGAAGCGGGGGCTGTTGCACCATCCCCGGCGCTGGGAGCTGCAGGAAGCCCTGGCGCAGGCCCTGGCAGAAATGGGATTACTGGCGGCCACCCGGCGGGCATGGCAGCGCGAGGCGCCAGGCAGTGAGGCGAACTGGAAGGATGTGCACCTGTTCAACCGCCAATTTCTGGGCATCTGCGGCGAACTGATCGGCGAAGACCATCGGATCACCCAGGCGCAAGCCTGGGAAACGCGCAAGGCTCAAACCGGGGTGGGCCCCCTTTGGCCGGATCACCTGCTGGAACCCCTGGACGGACGGCCCCTGCGGGTGGGCTACCTCACGGCGGATGCCTGCAACCACCCGGTGGGCCGCTTCCTCCTGCCGATCCTGCAACACCACCAGAACGGGCCGGTTGAGGCTTCGGTGCTGAGCTGCGGCAGCCATCAGGATTGGATCACCGACCAACTGCGGCAGGCCTGCCCCCGATGGCTGGATCTGCGGGCGGTGAACGATCTTCAGGCCGCCCGGCTGATCGCCGACCAACGGCTGGATGTGCTGGTGGAGCTGGGGGGCTTCACCGGCGGCAGCCGCCTCGGTGCCCTGGTGCACCGTCCAGCGCCGGTGCAATTGAGCTACCTGGGCTATCCCGCCCCCACCTATCTGCGCTGCATCGACGGCTGGATCGGCGACGCCGTGTTGTTTGGGGGGCTGAGCACGGCTGATCGCGACGCCCATCGGCTGCTCCAGATCCCCGAGGGCTACATGGCCTTTGATCCCGGCGGTGGGCTCGACTTACCCCCCCGGGAGGGGGCCAGCCGCTTTCGCTTCGGCTGCTTTAACCACGCCCGCAAACTGGGCGATGGGGCGATCGCGCTGTTTGTGGCGGTGCTCGAGGCCGTGCCGCAGGCGGAGCTGGTGCTCAAAAGCATCAGTTTCCATGAAGCCGCCGAGCGGGAACGGATCCGACGGCGATTTGAGCGGGCCGGCCTGGCGGCCGAACGGCTGGTGCTGCTGGAGTGGGTGCAAGGGGGGCTGAATCACCTGATGCGCTATAGCGCCATTGATGTGGCCTTGGATCCCACGCCCTACGGAGGGGCCACCACCACCTGCGAAGCCCTGTGGATGGGGGTGCCGGTGGTGAGCCTGGCGGCCGCAGGCATGGCCGGGCGACTGAGCGCCAGCCTGCTGGCATCGGCCGGTTGCGGCGCTTGGATTGCAAACAGCGAAGCCGAGTACATCAGGATTGCCCGCTCACTGGCCCAGGAAGGCCCACGCCGGCAAGCACAACGGCTGGCCCTGCGGGAGCGGGTGGCCGCCAGCTCGATGGCCAACGCCGAGCGGCTGACTCGGTCCCTGGAAGCCTGCTACCTAAAAGCGAGGCAGCGGATCGGTGCCGTTTAAACGGCTTGCTGGTCTTGAACCATGGTGCTAAAAGCCTGCTCAAGGTGGACCATCAAATCGGCCGCATCACCCAGGGGGCTGGAGGCCAGGGTGGAACGCCAATGGTGGCGGTTCTGGCGCAGCTGCTGGAGATCCTGGGCCTGCTCAACCGCCAACTGCACATACTGCTGTTCTGAGGCTGTGACCCAGGCGGGAAAACCGGCACCCCGCAACACGGCGGTGCTCATTCGGCTCACGTAGTGGCTCCCAGCCAAGGTGATCACGGGGCAGCCCATCCACAGGGCTTCGCAAGTGGTGGTGCAGCCCCCATTGGGAACCGGGTCAAGCGCCACATCCAAGTGGCGGTATTGCTGGAGATGCTCGGTGCAGCCTGCGGTGAGGGCCAACCATTCCACGCGTTCCGGGTCCAAGCCCTGGCGGCGCATGCGCCGGGCCAACAGCTCCTGGGTGGGGTGATCATCGCCGGCGCTGGCCTTAAGCACAAGCCGTGCCCCAGGAAGGCGGTTCAGGATCGCAGCCCAGAGGGCAAGGGTGCGATCGGTGAGCTTGCGGTTGTTGTTGAAACTGCCGAAACGGATCTCCCCGATCGGTGCCTCCACCACCTCCACACCACCCTCAGGCAAACCGGCAGGGGGCTGCCAGGCGATGAAGGGGCGGGGCAAGCGCCAGAGCTTTTCAGTGTGCCACTCGCTGGACTCGGCCGGAAACAGCTCCCGATCCCCCAGCCAGTAGTCCATGGTGGGCAGGCCCGAGCTGGCGAAGTAGCCCAGGTAATTCACCTGCACAGGGGCCAGGCGGGCCAGAAAACCAGGGGCGAAGTGGCCACCCGTCCAGCCCGCCAAATCAATGGCTAAATCAGCCTGGAGGGAGCGGATGGCCGACACACGCGCCGCGCCCTGGAGCGACGCCACATCCACCACCTCGATGCCGGGAATGGCTTGGAAGCTGGCCAGGTTCGACTGGGTGCCGTGGTTGGCCAGGCTGACCAACTGATGGCGATGGCGCAGCTTTCCCTGGGAGGCCTGCAGAAAATGCTGCAGAAAGCGGCTGACTGGATGGGGTGTGAAATCGGCGCTGATCCAGGCAATGGTGAGCTGGGCTGATGATGCCAATCGCGCCTGCTGACTCACCAGGGGTGGCGCTGACCGCAGCTGCTGCTGTTGGGGGCTGCGCTCCAGGGCACCAATGAAAGTTTGCAGGTGATCGGGCGTACGTGCCGATTGGGTGCTGGCCAGGTGCAGCACCAGGTTGCCGCTGAGATCGGGATTGGCCAACGGCTGGCGCCAAATGGCCGGGTGGAGGTGCTCAAGCCAATCGGCATCCCCACATTGCTCATAGGAGCAAATCTGGTTGGAAAGGCCGGCCTTGTGGCTGCCTAAGGAGGCCCAAGTTTCCAACAACAAAGCGCAACGGCGGGCATAACCTGGCTGGCGCTGAAAGAGCTTTACGGCGGTCACGTTGTTGAGCAGCTCCGGATGCTCACCGTGCTGGATCAGGGCCTGGCGGGCGGTGGGCACCACCTGGGGCATCTGCCGGGCGCTAATCACCAACTCAAACACCTGGCTGTGGAGCAACAGGGATTGGGGTGCCCGTTGTAGCAAGGGGTGCAACAGGGAAAAAGCATCCTTCACAAGGCCGCGGGCCTGGAGCAAGCCCGCCTGCAACCGCAACTTTTCCAGACAATCGGGAACAGGCGAGGCGGCCAGCAGGCGTTCGGCGCCCGCAGGATCTTGGTTGGCTAGCCGTTCGGCAACGTGCACGATGGCCAGCAGGGGATGCTGCATCTCATCCCGCCAAAACTGATCGGGCAGAGCGGCCAGCTGCTGCAGCTGACCCTGCTGCATCCAGAGCTGGGCCCGCAGCCAGCGGTACAACCAGCCGCTGGGCTGCAGCTGCTGCAGTTGATTGACAAGTTCGTCGCAAGCCGCCAGGGAAGCTTGCTGCAGGCGGATGGTGGCCAGCAGGGCCAGGCTCAGCGCATGGGCATGTGGGTTTTGGCAGCGATGGGGCCAGCTGGCCAAGAGATCGGTTTCCGCCTGCCGCAGCTGGTTGAGACGGATTAGGGCGGCCACGCGTTCCAAGCTGCCTGCCTCAAAGGAAGCCAGGTCGAGCTGATCAGGCCAGGCCAGCAGGGGAGCGAGGCAGCACTCCATAAAAAAAGGGGGGCCAAAGCCCCCCGAGCGTAGTGGATGACCGGGAATCAGCCGAGGGCTGTGATCACCGAAGAGCTCACAGTTGTGAAGGTGATGTTGGTGATACCAACACCGCTACCTGAACCGGCAGTACCCGTTCCGTTGATGAAGGTGATGGAACCACCTGAACCAAAGTTGACTTTTGCGTTGGAGTTGGAGTCGAAGAAGAAGCTAGCCGTAGCCCCCAGACTTGAATCAACGGCAACCACGAGGCCACCATTAGTTTGAGAGAACACAATGGTATCGTTACCATCACCACTTCCGAAGAAGTAAGTGTTGTTGCCGACACCTGTTGCATCCGCGGTGAAACCGAAGGATGAGGTCGCGCCAATAGAACTGAAAATCAGTGAATCATTACCGGTACCACCCACAATCGAAGCACCAGTAACAGTGCTGCTCAGGAAGAAGGTATCTGCACCTGCACCCAGGCTGACAATGCCTGTAGTTTGGCCAACGAAACCAAGGGAATCGTTGCCTGCTCCACCGTAGATCGACGAACCATCAATTGCAGCCGTGCTGGTGATGACATCAGCGCCGTCGGTCGAACCGTAGATCGACGAAGACTTCAGAATACCTGTGAACTGGAAGCTATCAGCACCAGTACCACCAACGATGGTGGAAGATGACAGGGATCCAGCGAACGACAAGGAGTCATTACCGGCACCAGCATTCAGGGAAACGCTCAGAAAGCGACCAGTGCCGAAGGCGAGGGTGTCAGCCGAAGAACCGCCCAGGATTGTGCTGGTTGCGAAGGCTCCCAAACCAGTAATCCGGTTGGAACCCTCACCGGCATCAATGTAGGCACCGGTGGCGCCAGCGATGTTGATGATGTCGTTACCTGCAGCTCCGAAGATGGTGGCAACGCTCACCGTTCCGAAGCTCAGCGAGTCGGCGCCGCCAGCGGTGTCACCAGAGCTGGTATCACCAAAAACAGTGCTACCCCACAGACTTTCAGCCTGGATGGTGTCGTTGCCCAGACCACCGAAGAAGGCAGATGCAGCGTTGATGCCGGTACCGCTGCCGGAGAAGAAGATGGTGTCGTTGCCGTCACCAGCATTGATCGTGGTGGAAACCAGGGTGCCACTGGTGGACACGTAATCGTTACCAGCACCAGCAAAAACGGTGGAACTGATCAGCTGACCTGTGGTGCCAACGGAGCCAACGATCAGGGTGTCGTTGCCGGCGCCGCCAAAGACGGTACTGGTGAGAATGGAAGCAGCGTTGATGCTGATCGAGTCATCGCCAGCAAGGGTTGCTGTTAGGTCAGAACCCAGGATGGCGCTGTTGGCCAAAGCGTTAGTGCTACTGCCCAACAGAAGCAGCGTGTCGTCGCCAAGGCTACCCGCGAGGGTGGAGGCAGACAACGTTAGACCGCCAGTGTTACTGATGAAATCGTTGCCTTGGCCGCCGTAGATGCTGGAGGCAAAGAAACCATTGGCGAGCACGATGGTGTCGGCACCACCATTGCCATTGACCCAGGCGCTGGTCAGGGAAGCATTGAAGCTGATGGAGTCGGCACCATCCAGGGAGGTGTCGTTGGCGGATCCACCGTAAATAGAGGCATTAGCGCTGACTGCACTTGTAAAGATGAAGCTGTCAGCACCCAGGTTGCCAGTCACCACACCGCTGGAGACGGTGCCACTGAAGCTCAGGGAGTCGTTTCCTTGACCGCCGTAGATGCTGGAGTTTCTAGCAACACCAATCAGAAGTGTGTCGGCGCCACCGTTGCCATTGGCGGTCAGCAGCGTAGCGGTGCCGCCAATCGAAATGGAGTCGTCGCCATCCGTGCTGGTGGCGGTGGAGTCACCACCCCAAACGGTGCCGCCAACGGCGCCGTTGGCCAGAAGGATGGTGTCATTGCCCGCGCCGCCTCCAAAGTAGTTGTAGGAGGCTGTGGAGGTGATCGAAAGGGTGTCGTTGCCTGAGCCACCGCTAATGGTGGAGGAGGTCAGGCCGACCGTGAGGAAAAGGCTGTCGTTGCCGTTGCCACCTTCAATAGAGGTGGAGGTGCCATCAACGATGAATTGGATGACGTCGTTGCCATCGCCAAGGTTGACGATGTCGCCATTAACGACATTGCCCAGGATAACGGTGTCATCACCGGCCAAAGCAACAATGGAATCGGCACCAGTTGAGCCCAAAAGGGTGTTGGCGGTGTCGGTTCCGAGAATGGTGTTGTAACTCGAAGCCATGCTTACTCGGTTTTGTGGTGGGTGGTTGCAGTGAACTCCTCACAACCGCACCCACCATGGGGGCGGTGTGTACGTCGGGACAGAACCCTACGTCCACCCACTTATACGACGGTACCCATGAATTCCGCAACACGTCAGTGTCAATTCCCTAACTGCCCGCCGCAATCAGGGTTTGCCAAGCCTCCAGGCCCCGGGCCTGGCCGTAGGCCTGGGCCTCAAGCTGGGCTTGCCCCCCAAGCCCTGCTGCCAGAACTTGATCGACCAGAAGCCTCTCCATGGCAGCGGCCTGGGCTTCGGGATCAAAGAAATCCACCAGCAGGGCGCTATGACCATCCCGTAGCACTTCCTGCACAGGGGCGGTGCCGCTGGCCACGATGGGGCAACCGGCCGCCATCGCTTCAAGCAGGCTCCAGCTGAGCACAAAGGGCACCGTGAGATAAAGGTGCACCTGGCTGCAGGCCAGCACCTGGTGGTAAGCCTCGGTTTGGAGGGCACCCAACCAATGGGTGCGCGCTAGATCCAGGGCCAGCTCCTCCTGAGCCCACTGGCGCCAGCAACGGCCATCGGGTCGCGGAGCTCCGTAGGCCACCACATCGCTGCCCACCAGCAGCACGTGCAACTTGGGCCGCCGAGCCTGGAGCAGGGCGATGGCCTGCATGGCCTGGGGGAAACCGCGGTATTCCTCAAAGCCCCGGCTCACATAGGTGAGCACTTCGATCTGAGGATCCACGGGCAGGCAAGCGGGCCTGGGCCCAACCGCCTGGCGCAATCCCGCCAGGGCCACGACATCAATACCCTCATGCACCACCTGCAGGCGACCACTAAGGTGGGGAGGGAACTGCTGGCGCTGCCACTGGGTGGGCACCACCCCCACGTCACAATGGGCCAACTCCAGCAAAACCTGGGCATTCCAGGTGCGCAGACGCATGGCGCGGTCGGGCTCCACGGCTCCACGCCGCAAGAAATCCACATCGGAATCGCGGGCGTTGTAGTACCACTCAAACAAACCGATCCGGCGGGCCTCAGGGAACACATCGCTGAGGTAGAGGCCATTGCCGAACCCCACGTGGTTGAGGATGCAATCCGGTTTCCAGCCCTGCTCGGCCAGCTGGTGGGCCGCCCGGTAGGCCGCCTGGCCCTCGAGCACACAGTTTTCAAAGCGCCGTAGATAGGGATGGAGTGCTTCCCCACCCCCCTGGCGATGGGGTTCGTAGGGGAGCAAGCGCAGACCTGGCGAAGGCTTGGGCGCATGCCACTCGGTGTTGCGGCAAAGAAACACCACCTCGTGGCCCAGATTCACCAGAGCAGGGGCTAGCCGGCGGAACTGGGCGGGGTAGTTGGTGTGGGAGATCAGGATGCGCACGCCAGGGCCTCAACCCCCGGCGGGAATGGCCTCGGCGAACACCTGCTGATAGGGGGTGAACAGCCAGCCGGGCAGCTTGTGCTCGGCCCCTTCCACCCGCATGCTGCCGGGTTCAAAGAACAACATGGCCACCAGGAAGGCGTTGAGGGCGCCGGGGGTACCGAAGCCACCCCCCTGGGCCGGCTGCAGCCGCTGGGTGACCGCCTGCTTCAGGGCCTCCTCCTCGGGGGTGGGGGCTTCTTTCTGCACCCCGGAGCGCACCATGGCCCAGAAGCGATCGCCGAGATCGGTGCTCCAGAGCTGCTCCAACAGCTGCTCAGGGCACCGCTGGATGGCCGCCGCCAGATCCAGGCGCAGCTGGCGCAGTTCGCCGCAAATCTCCTGATCCTCAGGATCGATGTAATACAGATTTGCCAGACCCAGCATGCGGTTGAGCTGGATGCGGTTGTTGATCAGATCTTGCAGGGTGGCCGGGAAGGTGCCGAAATCGGGCTGGGGCAGCTGGGTGGCCGGCTGGGGTGGAGTCGCAGGGGCGGGGGCGGCAGGCACTGGGGCCCCAGCTCCTGAGCCGTAGAGCTCCTGATAGGCCGGCAGCAGCCAGGCCGGCAACTGGGACTGGGGGTTGGCGATGGTGAGCAGCCCAGGCGGCGAGTAAAGCCAATTGGCGATCAACAACTGGATCGCGCAGGGGGCCTGGAAACCGGCCTGCAAGCGGGCGCCGATCGCGTTGCGCCGGTTCACCTGCTCGGGGGTGAACACGGAAGCGGGGGTGAGTTGGCGCACCAGGGCCTTGGTGGCTTCCCCCAGGGGGGACGCCCAAAAAATGGGCAACAGATCCTCGGGCGCGGCCAACCAGAACAGGGCCAGTTGATCGCGTTGGTTGAGCGCCGCCGCACTGCCGGCGGACCAGGGCTGCTGGGGAAGCTCTTGCACCACGGGAACGATGGAATTTTGAACAAGCCTACGGGTTGCGCTTCCTGCTCATCCGAAATTCCTGTTGGGCCAACCAGAGCGTGACCCCGGCCAGGATGGCTGCCATCAGCAGGGGAGCCAGCATCACCTGGGCGATCCAGACCAACCCCTTGCTCAGCAACCAGATCAGGCACGCCAGGTAGGGCAAGCAACAGAGGGCGGGGAACAACCACTGCTGCCAGCGGCTGGTGATCAGGCGATGACGGGCCCTGACGGCCAAGGGAAGGATGGGGTTCATGGCTGATGGTGCTTGGCCCGCAACTGCGCCAACAGGGCAGGGCGCTGATCCTCGGATGCGGCCGTGAGCACCTGCTGCCAAAGGCCTTGGCGAAAAGCCACCACCGCCTCTGGCGGATCCTGCACCAGCGTTGGGCTGGCCGGCTGGGGCGGCCGATTAGCGTAGCCGGCAAACAGCCGCCGCGGATCAAGGGCCAATGGCAGGGGCTGGGGGGTGCGCGCCTCGGCGGCCGCCGCCGCTCGGATGGCCTGCAGTTCGGCAAACAGCTCTTGGTATTGGGCCATCACCACCGGTGCATCAAACCGCTGCAGGGCCCGCTCCCGGGCCGCCTGGCCCATGGTGCGGCGCAGGTTGGCATCGGCGAGCAGGCCCTCCACCGCCGCCTCGGCCGCGCGCAGGTCGAGTTGCACCAGCTGGGCCAGGGCCCCCGCCGTGTGGGGAAAGGTGCTCAAGCCGGTGAACTGCTGCCAGCCGAGCACCCCCGACACGGCCTCAGCGCCAACGGCCCAGCGGCTGTTGATCAGCACCCCATCCACCCCCGGCCGCACCAGATCGCGATAGCCATTCCAATTGCTGGCAACACAAGGCAAACCGGCTGCCATGGCTTCCACGAGTGCCAGGCCGAAGGTCTCCTGGGTGTTGTCCACCAGGAACAAACCCAGATCCGCCGCCGCCAGGGCCTGCTGTTTGGCGACCTCCTCCACCGGCTGCTCGCCACCTAGGCGCAGAAAACGCACAGCCGGGCAAAGCTGGCGCAACTGCTCCAGGTGTTCGCCCTGCTGGGGCGAATCATCGGGACCACATTCGATCAACACCAGCGGCCGCCCCAGGCGGCAAGCCAACCGCTGCAGCAGCGCATAGGCCGGCCAGGGATCGAGTTTGGTGAGCAGGGAGAGGCGCCCCAGCCAAAGCAGCACCGCCGCCTCAGCGGGCAGCTGGAGGGCCTGGCGGGCCTCGGCACGGCTGGGCAAGGCTGCCTGCAGCTGGCTCACCTCCAACGGCAGGGGAATCACTGGCAGCTGGGGCTGCAACGCACTCAGGCGGCGGCGGTCTCCGCCACTACGGGCCAGCACTTGATCTTTGCGGTCTTCAACCAGTGCCTGCACCACCGTGCGGCCGGCGGTGCTGGTGCAGATCAGGGCATCCCAGGGCTGCACGGGTTCGGTGACCAAATCCTGGATCAGGGCCTGGGCAGCGGGGGTGGAGAGGGTGTGGATCTGGCCAATCAACGAAAAGGCCGCCGATCCCACGGGCCTGCGCCACTGGGCCCAGCGACCAATGGAAGGATCAGGCAAAAACAATCCGCCCCAGGGCTCCACCTGGCGCGGATCCGTGAGGGGCAGGCCGTGCAGGGGGCCGCTGTGGCCCGCCTGGCGCAGCAGAGGCAGCACCGTTTCGAGAGAGCTCGGTTGGGCATGGGCCAGGGCCATGGGGGCTGGCCCACTTGCCTGGGCCCAGCAGCGCAGCAGGGTCTGGCCCGCCCAGCGTCGGCCATTGAGAGGTCCTCCGCCCGGCAGCAGATCGCCACTGGTGATCAGGGCAGGCAGCTGCACCGCGCGACACTATCGACCGTGGTGCCCACCTTATGCACCAGGCTGGAGGGCGATGAACATTCTGCTGGTCAGCAACTTGTACCCGCCCCAGGAACTGGGGGGCTACGGACGCTGCATGGCGGATTTTGCCTGGGGGCTGCTGCAGCGGGGCCATCGGCTGCGGGTGCTCACCAGTGATGCGCCCTATCTCGGCCCTAGCGCCCCTGGCCCCTGCGGCGAACCTGTGAACCGGCGGCTGCAGCTCAAGGGCAGCTTTGAGAAGGGTGTTCAACTGCTGCGCGATCCGCAGCATTGCGCCGCCCTGGATCAACACAACCGGGCGGCGCTGGCGGCGGAACTGGCGGCAACGCCAACGGATGCGGTGCTGTTGGGCAACCTGGATCTGCTGGGACCAGAACTCTTGGCGGCCCTGCTGGCGGCAGACGTGCCACTGCTGCACCACGTGGGCTTTGTGGCGCCGCCCTTCGCGGCGTGGCAGTGGCCCCAATCCCCTTTTTACACCTTGGTGGCCGCCAGCCGGGCGGTCCGCCAATCCCTTTTCGACGCGGGATTGCCCGTGGCCCAGGCCCCGGTGGTGTATCCCGGTGCCCGCACGGACATCCTGGCACCGGCGCAGCTACCCGCCAGGATGGCCGGCACCAGTACCCCCCTGGGCACGGCCGGCAACCCCTTGAAACTCTGCTTTGCCGGCCTGTTGATGGCCACCAAGGGCGCCCACACGGTGGTGGAAGCAGCGGCCCAGCTGCAGCACCAGGGGGTGAGCGTGCAGGTGAACCTGGCAGGCAGTCACTTCGAAGCGGGCTACTGGGAACGGCTGGAAGCCTTCAGCCACACCGCTGGGCTCGGGGGCCTGGTGTCCTGGGTGGGGCCCCTGCAACGGCCGCAATTGGCGCGGTTTTTCAGCCTCCACCAGGTGGGGGTGTTCCCTTCGATCTACCCGGAGGCCTTTGGCATCGTGGCCGCCGAGATGCAGGCCTGTGGGCTGGCCCTGGTGAGCAGTGGCGTGGGTGGCGCGGCTGAATTAGTGGTTCCTGACCGCAGCGGCTTGCTCTTCCAGGCCGGGGATGGCAGCCAGCTGGCCAAGCAACTGCTGCGGCTGGTGCACGAGCCAGGGCTGCTGCAACGCCTGCAGACGGCGGGACGCCAACGGGTGAACCAGCACTTCAGTGTGGAGCAGGCGGCCCAACAGCTCGAGCAGCTGTGGCTCGGCGCAGCCCCTCAGCCCAGGGGGCTCTCCACCATTGAGGCCAGCTGCGGCAGCGTGACCTTCTGATCCCAGGCCAGGGCCGCCTGGCGGGCCGCCCTACCAAAGTGCTCGCGGCGGCAGGCATCAGCCAGGCAGCCGAGCACGGCCTGGGCCAGGAGCTGGGGATCGGTCATCGGCACCAGCACGCCTTCCACCCCGTTGCGGATCACCTCTTGCACGGGCATGCCAGTGCTGGCCACCACACAGCACCCACAGGCCATGGCCTCCAACAGGCTCCAGCCCAGCACAAAGGGGTAGCTGAGGTACACGTGCACCCAGCTGGCCTGGAGCAGGCCGATCAGCTGCGGGTGGGGAATGCGCCCCAGAAAGTGAATCCGCTGCAGATCCAACTGGCCGGCAAGTTCATCGAGAAGCAGCTGGCGCAGGGGCTGGCCTCCGCTGGGTCCACCGCCATAGCCACTCTCGTTGTCGCCCACCACCAGCACCCGCACGGTGGGGTGCTCCCGCAAAATCCGCGGCAACGCGCGCATGAACAGATCGAAGCCCCGTAGCCGCTCCAAGTTGCGGTTGACAAAGGTGATCGTGGGGGTCTCCCGGGTGATCGCCAGGCCGCGCACCTCGTAGCGCACGGCAGGATTGGGACAGGCCAGATCAGCATCGATGCCCTCATGAATCACATGCAGGCGGGTCGATTGGTAGCGGGCAGGCAAGCTGTTGGCCTGGTGGCGGGTGGGCAGCACCCAGGCGCTGGCCTGGGCCAGGGCAGCACGGGTGAGGCAATTACGGCCCAGCTGCTGCAACTGCTCCTCCAAGCCAGGGTGACTCATCAAAGGGTCGTGGCCATGGCCGCCATGCTCGGGCAGGACCCAAAGCTCGGGCCAGAGGATCTGGGGCACATCGGGCCACACCTCCGCAATCGCCAGGGTTTCGCCCCAGCCGCTGTGGGCCAGGATGCGATCCGGCCGCCAGCCCTCGCGCTGCAACTGGTCGCACAGCCGGGCCACCGCCGCGGCCCGCTGCAACCCCTCGTGCCACAGCTGGGTGCCCAATGGCAGGCCTTCGCCCTTCTGCGGCTCCCCGTAGCGCAGCACGGGACCCCGCAGGGCAACCGGCCTTTGGTGGGAGCACAGGGCCACCACCTGATGGCCCTGTTGCTCCAGGTAGGGGGCTAATTGGCGAAACTGCCCGGGAAAATTCTGGTGGATCAGCAGCAGGTTCACGGTGCCTCCACCGCCTGGTAGCCGGGCAGGCTCACCGTGCGCCCCAGCAGGCTGTGGAAACAGTTGCCCCAATGCTGGAGCTCCAGCCAAGCCGCCATCTCCATGGCCGGCTTGTAGAGCCGAAACACCCGGCTGATGCCCAGGGTGGCCGCACTCTCCAGCGGCGACACCAACGAGACATCCCCGTCCTGCCAGCAGGGGTTTTGGGTCCACTGCAGGAGCTGGGCATGGGAGAGAAAAAAGCAGCCGGCATGGGGGTTCCCGGGGGATTCAAAGCGCAGCTCGCCGTTGAGCCCCTGGGCGATCAGGGGTTCGGCCGGCTCCGGGATCACCCGCTCAAGGTCGTGGGTGGGCATGGTGCCATCGATGTAGAGGCGATCCACCGGATGGGGATGGCTCACCAGCTCCATGCGGTGGGGGAGCAACAGGGTGTGCGGGCCGTAGGTCCGCGAAAACCAGGCGATTTTTTGAAAAAACAGGGGATCGCGAATGATCAGGTCATCCTCCAGGTAGCCGTAGAGGTCGTAGCCGTCGTCGAGCCGGCTGGCGAGAAAACGCTGGACCTCAAACCCCAGGTGACGGGGCGAGGGCGGCGAGGTGAGCACCAGCGAATAGAGCCCGTGAAAGCTGGGATGCAGCCGATCGATCAGGTGATTTTCACCATCGGTGACCACGGCGACGGTGATCTGATGCTGAAGGGCCTGGTTCGCTGGTCGGGCCTCCATGGCTGCGATGTTCAGCCCGGCCTGACGGGGCCCCAGGCGCTGCAGGGCCAAGAGCTGCTGCTCAAAGGCTTCAATACGGGGTGCGGGATCGGGGCGGAGCGAGCCGTGGCGGCCACCACCCTCAGGGTTCCAGTGGTGCACGATGGCCAGCAGGATGCGCATGGTCTCGCACAACGTCTGCCCAGAATCCCATGGCGAGCAAGGGGTTTGCACCGTTTCCCTGGCGTCCGGCGCAGCAGCGGCAGCTGGAGCTCGTGGTGGGTGGAAACCAGCCTTGGCTGGAGGTGGCCCTGCAAGGGGCAAGGAGGCCGCGGGTGCGGATCCCGGAGCGGGGCAGGGGCATGGGGCGGCGCCTGGAGGCCCTGCTGGGATTCTGCGATGGGGCCGCCCAACTGCTCGCTCACCGGCGGGGCGTGCTACGGGTGCAACTGCTGGATGAGGCTCCGGAACAGGCCTGCATCCGTTTCGATGCCCCGATGGAAGCGGATGGGGGCGGCCCGTTGATTCCCGATCCTTACTGCCTGATGGGCGATGGCTACGGAGCACTCCGGCAGGAATTTGGGCGGCGCGGATTGCCCAACTGGCGCGAGCGGCTGCCCCTTGCCCTCTGGCGGGGATCCAGCACGGGCCTGGAGCCCCTGGATCTCTCCAATCTCAACCAAAACCAGCGCTATCAGCTCTGCCGCCTTGGGAAAGATCATCCTCAGCTTTTGGATGCCCGTTTCACAGCGGTTGTCCAAACACCCGACAGCACTACCCACCAAGCGCTGACAGCCCACCTGCAGCATCACGACCTGATGCGGCCTCGTCTGGAGCCCTGGGATGCGGCCTTGCATCGATGGCTCATTGAAATTGATGGCAATGTGAACTCCTGGGGACTGCTCTGGAAGCTGCTCAGCGGCAGTTGCGTGCTGCGGGTAGCCAGCCCTCGGCGCCAGTGGTACCACCATCAACTGCTCCCTTGGGTGCATGTGGTGCCCGTGTCCGCCGATCTGCAGGATCTCCCAACCCAACTCCAGTGGTGCCGCGACCATGGAGATCACTGCGAGGCGATTGCGACTGCGGGCCAAAGGCTTGCAGAGCAGGTGGTGGACCACCTCGGGGACAGCCTGGTGGCCGCCAGCCACACCTACGGGGAGCGCTGGCTTGCCCCAAAATGAAGCCATGGGTTGGACCACCGCCGACTGGATCAATCGGGGCGGAGAGCTGCTGGCCACGGACCCAGCCCTGGCCCAGCGGCTGCTGGCCCGGGGGGTCTGTGAAGCGCCCGAGCATCCGGTGGGCTACTACAACCTGGGCATTGGGTTGCACCAGCAGCGCCGCATCCCGGCCGCCATTCGGGCGTACCGCACCAGCCTGGCCCTGGCCGGGGCCCCGGTGGTGCAAGCCACCAACAACCTCTCCCAGGACCTGCTGCTCAACGGCCACTGGGCGGAAGGCTGGGAGCTGTATGAACAGCGCTTCGCGCGCGAACCGGGCAAGACGCCCCTGATGCGCCAACACTTCGGCGAGCCCCGATCGGGCCCCTTGGGCGATGGCCAGCCCCTGATCCTGATGGCCGAGCAGGGCTTTGGCGACA
>Ga0169931_10002743_pt1 | contig 28422 bp, 26 predicted proteins | sample Kivu_15m_20L_FD_129675 | JGI IMG/M metagenome (GOLD analysis project Ga0169931, IMG submission 129675) | Freshwater microbial communities from Lake Kivu, Western Province, Rwanda to study Microbial Dark Matter (Phase II) - Kivu_15m_20L... | ecosystem: Environmental > Aquatic > Freshwater > Lake...
CCACCTGCTGCCATTCATCCAACGGAAGCGCCTGCGTCCAAAGTGGGTCGGTTTGGCTCAAGGGTAACTCCTCTTTGGGAAGACAGGCGCTAAAAAATAGAGGGCCAGCCAAGAGGATGCTTGAAAAATGTAATCGAGTTCGTTTCATGTGTTGTGAGTTAAAAAGTGAAGGATTACTAAAAAATAGTCACGAATGGAGGGGGCTAGCCTCTAGCATTTGCCTGCTGCAATGGTAAATACAAAATAAATTTAATCTTAATAATTTAATTTAAAAATGATTTTTTAAAATTATTTTAATTCTTTTTTGAATTAGTTGCTATATGCAACACTAAAAATAGACTACTATTCCATTGGGCTGGAAGGGTTATTCAAAAAAAATGAGTGCTCAATTTCAATGAACCAGGTAATCTTTCCGAGAAAAAATTTTGACCTTCTCTGGTCCAATAAGTTAATTTTTGAAGACGAAAAGCCCCCAAGAATTAATTTTTACGCTCAAAAAATAGATATCCCTACTGAAAAAAAATGATTTAGAGCATTTCACCCAAAAAGCCATTACCAAATTTTCATGAAGGTTTTTTTTATTTCTAGCCCCTTATTCCAAATTTTCTGAAAATAATTTTTAGCAATTGCAAAAAACCCATAAGAGTACTTTTCACGCTTATTTTCTAAAAATCAAATCATTTTTAAACCAACAATTATAATTTTTATGATTTAACAAGAAAATTTAAATAAAAAAGGAGCCAGTTTTTGAAAAACTGACTCCTAATTTGGGGTTATTGTTAATGGAATAAAACCATATAAACTTCTGCAAAATGCTGGGTTGAGCACTAATTCTTTGCGATAAAGTTTCTTAAACCTATGTAATCGATTGTATTTATCAAAATTTCGGAAAAGATTTACAGAAAAAAAATTCAAATAAATGGGCATTCCGGAGAAAATGCACTAATCCTTACTCCGGATAAAGGTTGCAGATTAGGTGTAAAGGTTAAGGAAGTAACCTGTGGACTCTTGCTCCTAGGCAATTATTGGCAAGATTATCACTCCATTTAAACTACCCATGATATTGAGGACCATCTTTTCAACTTTATCTCTATTTTTAATCTTACACTCCTAACATAGGCATGGAATCAGAAATCCACTTCGAAAACTCTAGATTTGGCAAACTCCAAGATTACCTCAAAGAATTTGTATATGGAGGAATTGATGGCGCAGTCACCACCTTTGCTGTAGTAGCAGGAGGATTTGGCGCCAATTTGGATACAGGCATCCTATTGATTTTGGGCTTTGCCAACTTACTTGCAGATGGATTTTCCATGTCCGTAGGCGCCTATCTGGCTGCCAAAAGTGAGCGCGACACCTACGACAAACACGAAAAGATTGAATACTGGGAAATTGAAAACCTTCCAGAAATCGAACGCGCCGAGATCGAAGAAATCTATGCTGCGAAGGGTTTTAAAGGAGAACTATTGCAACAAGTAGTGGATCACATCTGCGCCGACAAGAAACTCTGGGTAGACGAAATGATGAAAGACGAGTTGGGAATGATGCGTGATTCCAAAAGTCCCTTAAAAATTGGCATGGCTACATTTGCCTCCTTTACCATCGTAGGTCTAATTCCACTTACCGTATACCTCTGGAATTTTTTCTTTCCTACCCCGATTAACCTCTTTTTCTGGACCAGTTTACTCACCGGCCTGGCCTTCTTTTTGGTAGGTTGGCTCAAAAGTACTGTCAATCAAACTTCTGCCCTAAGAGGCATCTCAGAGACCGTTTTATTGGGACTTTTGGCCGCTGTTGTGGCTTATTTTGTAGGAGATGTATTGGAGCAGTTTTTCGCTTAAATTGGAAATCAGTAGGAACCTAAGAACTTTTCCAATTGGCTTGTCGCGTCAGGAGGTTCGGTCAGTTGAAACCTTTCTTTTTGCTTTTTTCACCGGACTGCTTTTGAAATACTCCGCTTTTCTGCTCGTTGGCCGCATTGGTAGCCTCTGCCGCCAATTTCGATGCATAGAAATGAGTGGACTGGAAATAGCTGAGCCGAGCTTCCGATTCTCCACTCGCACGCTGCCATTTTTCATCTTTGTACAATTTGACCTAGTCCTCATGCAATTCCAGGAGTTCATCGTAAGGCCCACGAGAAGAAATTAACTTGACAAAAATCGGAGCGGTTTCAATTGCTATAAAGAGCAGCACCAAAAAAAATTGAGCTGCAGCCATGGCCTCACTTTCCGCAGTTAGTTTGGCCAGGCCATCCATTCGCGCAGCGAAGCCATCGAATCCATCGATACCGGGCACCTGCTTCTCAAATTCCAATTGCCGCTTGACTCGGAAGGCTTCGATTTGAGCATCCAATTCCTGTAGCCGTGCTTCATTTCGAATAGAAAGGGCCTTCAAATCCTCTTGAGCCCCATCCAATTGCTGCTCCTTTTTCTTGGCATTCGTTCCCAAACCCACTACCCCACTCGTACTACCTGTTTTTTCTCCAAATCGTTCCGCATCGTATTCACGCTGCAACTTGTCTCGGTAAGCGCGCTTGATTGATCTCCTCTTTGACAACCTCTTTTTCAGATTCCAAGGCTTGAATTTCGGGGAATCCCTTAGCCAAACTATCCTTGGATTGCTTGAAAAAAGCGATTTTTTGTTCATCCAACTTACGGTTGATTTCCCGCTCAAAGAGTTTCAATTCCAAAGGCTTTGAAATCACAACGGCTAAAAGGATAGCCAAGACCAATCGAGGTATAGCCAGTTTCCACTCCGACCAGCCTCGCTCTTTTTTGCGCATGCTGGAGACAATAAATCGATCCAAATTGAAGACCATTGCTCCCCAGAGCAAGGCAAAAATCAAAGCAATCACCCCCGTTTGAAAAACGGTGTAAAGCGCATAAAACCCTGCTAATGCAGCAAACACAGCAGTGAAAAATACGGTGGCTCCAATTCCCAAATATTTGTTGGACTCGGTTGGCACTTTCTGGAGGATGGAAAAATTTGCACCACTACAAAACCAGAAAAATCGGGTGAGTACTTGCATGGATCAGATAGTTATTGGACTTAAGGAGAAGAAGCGAAAACACGACCAAAAAATCATTGACGTAATGCCTTCCGGCTAAAAGCCCTGAAATAGGCCTAAATCAGCAAAATAGGCATTAAACTCAGGTCATCCATTTTTGCATAGGCTCGGTACAAGCGGTTCAATTGTTCGGTTTCGATCAGCAGATTGGTCGATTTCAGTTCATATTTTTTTAGTAGGTTTGGTTGATGAAAAAATCAGTACTCCTTTTTCTAATTTTCCTTATTGAATTTACGACAGGTTTTGCCCAGCAACATCCTTTTGAGGGAGAGGTAAGAAACCTAAGTGCACGTATCGATAGTTTGGGATGGAATCCTGGAGGAACGGTATTCACTGGAAGTTCCACGATCCGAATGTGGCGAAGCCTTTCTGCAATCAGTTCAGGGGAGGACATCCTCAATACGGGTTTTGGTGGTTCAAAGGCCGCAGACTTGGAGCGTTTCCTGTTTCCACTGGTCTTGAAGTACAACCCCAAGCGAGTCTTTATTTACGAAGGTGACAATGACCTTTGGGCAGACCTACACCCAGAAGAAATCCTGAATAGCCTCAAACAAATCGTAACCCGCATCCATCTGGTGGATCCGGGAACAGCAATTATCCTCATTGGCGCAAAACCTAGTCCTTCCCGATGGGAGAAAAAAGAGAAATACCTGTCATTTAATCAGCTGTTGAAGGACTATTGCGATAAAACCGAACAGGTTTCTTACCTCGATACTTGGAAGACATTGACTGATGCACAAGGCAACCCTAGGCCTGAACTCTACCTCCAGGACCAACTTCATTTAAATTCAGAGGGGTACGCAATTTGGAATGGGATTTTTAAATCCTATTTCAACTAGATTCCGAACCATTTTTTCTTCGACCCCAATAGGCAGCCAGTATGGATCCAGTGATGTTTTGAAGAGGACCAAACACGGCAGGGGCCAATCCTAAAGTGGTGGGTTTCCCTAAGATATTGGCCAATCCTGAAGCAAGACCAGCATTTTGCATACCTACTTCGATAGCCAAGGTACGGGCATCCTCTTCTGGAAAACCAAAAACCTTGGAGCAGCCATAGGCTATTCCATAGCCCAAGACATTGTGGATCAAAACCAATCCAATCAGAATAGGGCCAATTTGCAAAAGGCTATCTCTTCCAGCGGCAGTAATGACTAAAATAATCAAGGCTATACCCACCATAGACACCAAAGGAAGGATTTTGCCCAGAACCCTTGAATCTTTCTTTAACAATTGATTGACTAAAAGACCTGCTCCCACAGGCAATAGAATAATCTTCACAATATCCCACATCATCTTCACTAGATCGATTTCTAGAAACTGTCCGGCCAAAGACTTCATCAATAGCGGGGTAATGAAGGGAGCCATCAAGGTGATGATGGAAGTAAGGGTGACAGAAAGGGCCACATTGGCACGCGCCAAAAATACCAAGACATTCGAGGCTGTTCCACTGGGTGAACAACCCACCAGAATAATTCCTGCAGCCACTTCTGGGGTCAAACCACTGAATTTTGCCAAACCAAAGCCCACCAAAGGCATGATGGTAAATTGAAGCAAAATTCCTAAAACAACGGATTTGGGACTTTTCGCAACGGCAGCAAAATCCTTCCAACTCAAGGTAGCACCCATTCCAAACATGATGAGTTGAATCAAAGGATTGATCAGACTAGCCAAGGAAAATCCTCCAACTTCCTGGAAGGGTTTTGGAAAAAATAAGGCCAAAGTCACCACGCCAAGGATAGCAATTGGAAAACTGTAAGGCTTCAAATCTGCACGAAGCCGAAATCCAAGGGCAAGGGCCCACCAAACCAATACCAAGCAAATTCCAGCAATTCCATAACCGCTCATCCACAAAAATCGAATGCTCAACAGGGCTAGACCCAGGGAAAGAATGAGAAAAAACCGAAACATAGCATACCAATTAGTGTAAGAAAAAGCGCCCTAAATTAACCCAATTTAACCTTAAAAAAGAAAGCATCCAAATGGATTAATCTTGAATTGCGCACAGAAACTTCATGGGCGGATAACCTAATTTCCAAATAAAATTCGTACTTTTGCGGCTTCAATTAGGCAAACCATGCAACAAATTCGGAATATCGCGATCATCGCACACGTTGACCACGGTAAAACAACCCTTGTGGATAAAATCATCCACATTTCCAAAATCTTCAGAGAAAACCAACAGTTTGAAGACCTCATTCTAGACAACAACGACCTGGAGCGTGAGCGCGGGATCACCATCCTTTCCAAGAACGTATCTGTTCGCTACAAGGATCATAAAATCAACATCATCGATACCCCTGGTCACGCCGACTTTGGAGGTGAAGTAGAACGCGTATTGAAAATGGCTGATGGGGTAATCCTTCTCGTGGATGCCTTTGAAGGTCCCATGCCGCAAACGCGTTTTGTATTAGGCAAAGCCTTGGCCCTTGGCCTTACCCCAATTGTGGTAGTCAACAAGGTCGATAAAGAAAACTGTAGACCGGATGAGGTATATGAATCGGTGTTTGAATTGATGTTCAACCTCGATGCCACTGAAGAGCAACTAGACTTCCAGACACTTTACGGTTCTGCCAAGCAAAACTGGATGGGGCCAGATTGGAAAAATCCAACCGACTCCATCCTCCCCTTGTTGGATGCGATCATCGACCACATCCCTGCTCCAAAAATTGAAGAAGGCACCTTGCAAATGCAAATCACTTCCTTGGACTATTCCAACTTTGTGGGCCGAATAGCCATCGGACGTATCGCTCGAGGAACCATCTCTGAAAACCAGCAGATCGCCCTCTGCAAGGCAGATGGATCGATCAAGAAAATGCGTGTCAAAGAATTGCACACCTTCGAAGGGCTAGGTAAAAATAAAGTTCAAACGGTAACTGCTGGCGATATTTGCGCCGTTACGGGTATCGAAGATTTTGAAATCGGGGACACCATTGCAGATGTGGACAATCCAGAACCACTCAAGCGTATCTCCATTGACGAGCCTACGATGAACATGCTCTTTACCATCAACAACTCTCCATTCTTTGGCAAAGAAGGCAAATTTGTGACTTCTCGCCACTTGAGAGATCGTTTGATGAAAGAAACCGAAAAGAACTTGGCCCTTCGCGTAGAATCTACGGATTCAGAAGATCGTTTCTTGGTGTATGGTCGAGGCATCCTGCACTTGTCTGTATTGATCGAGACGATGCGAAGGGAAGGCTACGAACTACAAGTAGGTCAACCTCAGGTAATCTTCAAGGAAATCGACGGAATCAAATGCGAGCCTATCGAAACCTTGGTAGTGGATGTACCTCAGGAAACTGCCGGAAAAGTAATCGAATTAGCGACCCAACGAAAGGGGGAATTGCTGATCATGGAACCGAAAGGGGATTTACAGCACTTGGAATTTAAAATTCCTTCCAGGGGTTTGATTGGTTTGCGAAACAACGTACTTACTGCTACCCAAGGGGAGGCAATCATGAACCACCGATTTACCGCTTATGAGCCATTCAAAGGCCCAATCCCAGGCAGAATCAACGGTTCCTTGATCTCCATGGAAGGTGGACAATGTACCGCTTACGCCATCGATAAATTACAAGATCGTGGTGTCTTCTTCATCGAACCAGGGGACGAATTGTATACGGGTCAGGTAATCGGGGAGCATTCCCGTGACAACGACATCGTGGTCAACGTACAAAAAGGTAAGAAATTAACCAACATGCGTGCCTCTGGTTCGGATGACAACGTACGAATTGCTCCTCCAAAGCGTTTTTCTTTGGAAGAATCCATGGAATACATCCAGAAAGATGAGTACTTGGAAATTACGCCCAAGTCCATCCGCATGCGAAAAATCTACTTGGACGAAAACGAGCGTACCCGTATGGCGAAAAAGGAGGATTAATTCAACCTCAAGCAAGCATACCGAAGCCCTTCTCCAAAAGAGAAGGGCTTTTTTTATTTTTTAAATTGATCGTTCCTAATTTCCTTGACTTAGTCTCCTGCATTGATCAAAGTCTACCTTATGAAAAAAGGTGCATTTAAAGACATATAGTTCAACAAAGCAGTTTTATTTTTATATTTAGAGCGTCTCAGCAAATCTCTAGTGATGCTACTAGGAATTTGTGATGCAAAAATGCATGAAATCTCGTCGTAAATTTATTCAAACCCTTACGCTTGCAGGCGCTGCAAGCCTAGTCCCCATACACTTGACCCATTCCACACCTATGGCAACTCAAAAAATCATTCACCAAGTTTATTTCTGGTTGCACAAAGAATCGGATGTTGCCGAATTTTTACGAGATGCAGTACCCATGCTGGGTCGCTGCAAGGATGTCACTCAATTTTACCAGGGCGTGCCTGCTCCTACAAAAAAACGAGAGGTGGTAGATCACAGTTTTCACGTGTCCTGCAGTCTCTTTTTTGATTCCTTGGAGGGACAGGCAGCCTATCAAAAGGATCCACTCCATTTGGAGTTTATTGCCAAATATTCTTCCTTTTGGAAAACAGTGAAGGTGTATGACATTATGCTTTAAAACAAGAAGCCCAATTTTACGTTAGAATTAAAAATTAGACTACTCCTATGAAAAAATTGATTTGGATAAGTGCTTGGTTGTGGATCGGTTTGTGGTCTTGCACCCCTACGGAAGAACCAACAACTACGACTCCTACCCCAGATAAACCAGTGGTAGATGAAGTCAAAAAAGCCATTGTGGATGTGATGCGGGAATGGTATTTCTGGAATGGACAACTTCCTGCGACTGTTGATTTAACCAAGTATGCTTCCAACGAAGCCTTGCTTGACGGCATTATTTTCAAACCCATAGATCGATTTTCCTATTTGACTACCCAGGAGGCTTTTAATAACTCTTTTGTGGGTAAAAATGCGGGTCATGGTTTTGGATTTGCCTTCACTGCAGACGAGAAGTTGTATGTTTCCTTCGTATTTGCTGAATCCCCTGCGGGAAAAGATGGATGGCAACGCGGCTGGGAAATCACCCAAATCAACGGCAAACCCATTGCTGATTACAAGACTGCCTCGGGAGGCTATGACTTTAAATTGGGTGGTCCTGACCCAGGAATCGTCAATTCGTTCACCTTCAAACTTCCTAATGGAACCACTACCACACGTTCCAACGTGAAGGCAGAATATCAGTCCAATTCGGTATTGGATCAGCGCGTGATTCAGGTAGACAACAAAAAAGTGGGCTATTGGGCCTACCAAAGTTTCAAAGCCACTGCAGGACTTAGCCCTACGCGCAGTGCTGAGGTGCAAACGAGCATGGAGTTTTTCCAGAATCAAGGTGTACAAGAATTGATTATCGACCTTCGTTACAATGGAGGAGGATCAGTAGCGGTAGCCGAACAGATTTGCAATTACATCGTGCAGTCCTCAAATACGGGCAGATTGATGTATACCAATCAATTAAACGCGTTGAAATCCACGCAAAATACATCTCGTAATTTTACCAAAATCGGAAGCATCAACTTGACTCGTGTGATTTTCTTGACCTCACGTAGTTCAGCCTCTGCTTCAGAATTGATCATCAATGCTTTGGATCCTTACATGGATGTGGTTTTGATTGGAGACAATACCTTTGGGAAACCGGTGGGATCCTTCCCGCTATCTAGTTACAACCGCATCCTTGTAACCAACAACGTGGAAGTGGTTCCGATTACCTTCGCAATTGCCAATGCAGCAGGAAAAGCAGAATATTTCGAAGGATTCCCTGCTGATTTCAAGGTAGGCGATAGTCCGCAGTTTCCTTGGGGGGATGTAAAGGATCTTCGTTTGGCTGCTGCCATCCAGTACATCCGTACGGGTACGGTGGGCAACCGTATGAAGGACACCTACTACAAGCCTAGTTGGGAAATCATAGATGCCTTCAAAGGTTTGCAACAAGAATTTCCTGTTTTCTAACACGGAGGATATCCCCATAAAAAAAGAGCGCGATGATCATCGCGCTCTTTTTTTATTCCTTTCAAATCAGGATTTATTTCGAATGCCGTTGCTTGAGTACTTCCACTACCTCATCTAATTCGTAGCCTTTGGCTTCCAAAAGCACCAAGTAATGAAACAGGAGATCTGCAGCTTCTCCTAAAAAAAGTTCCTTGTGGTCATCCTTGGCTTCAATCACCAATTCCACGGCCTCTTCCCCTACTTTCTGCGCCAGTTTATTGATTCCTTTTGCAAAGAGGCTAGCGGTATACGAGCCTTCTGTAGGGTTTGCTTTTCGATCTTTGATAATGGCCCGAAGTTGGTCGATAAATCCTGTTTGTGAGGTATTTGACTCATCAAAACAAGTAGCCGCCCCCGTATGGCAAACAGGTCCAAGTGGCTTGGCTTTAATTAGAATCGCATCTCCGTCACAGTCCTCTTGCATGCTGATGACTTCTAGAAAATTACCAGAAGTCTCCCCCTTGGTCCAGAGTCTATTTTTGCTACGCGAGAAAAAGGTAACTCTCCCCGAATCTTGGGTTTTGGCAAGCGCCTCCTCATTCATGTAGCCCAGCATCAATACCTTTCCACTCAGCTCATCCTGAACCACTGCTGGAATAAGCCCCTCCATTTTTTTAAAATCTATGTTCATTATTTCTACTAATTCACTTGAAATTACTTATTTGAACGAAATAGGGTTGAAATAAAATAGACATACCCGCCGCGGCGGGCGAGCTTCGTGAATTAGGGCTGAATCACGAATTGAATTCCCTATTTCACCGAGCTTGCCCGGTCTATTTCCACTCTATTTCAAGGTATTTCCACCTTATTTCCCTCCCCTATTTTAATTCCGTACTACTACCCCTTCCTTCTCCAAATACATTTTCAATTCTGGAATTCCAATTTCCTTGAAGTGGAAAATGCTTGCCGCCAAGGCTGCATCTGCTTTTCCATTAGTAAATACCTCCTTGAAATGGAGCATATTGCCGGCACCTCCAGAAGCAATTACCGGTATAGGCAATTCCTTGGAGATCGCAGCAGTCAATTCGGTCGCAAAACCTGCCTTGGTCCCGTCTTGGTCCATGGAAGTGAGCAAAATCTCTCCTGCTCCCCGATTGGCTAGTTCTTTAGTCCAAACTTTGGATTGCAAGGTGGTAATTTTTCGCCCTCCATGGGTATGTACCCAGTCTATTCCACCAGACTGCCTCGAATCAACAGCGACAACTATGCATTGAGAGCCAAACTCCCGTGCCAAGGCATCCACAAGTTCTGGCCGAGCCACGGCAGCAGAGTTGATGGAAATCTTGTCTGCACCGGCGGCCAACAAGGCATATACATCTTCTACCGAACTGATGCCTCCTCCTACGGTAAAGGGAATTCGAACCTCCTTAGCCACCTGAGTCACCAGGTCTACTAGGGTTTTTCGCTTGTCCACCGTGGCGGTAATGTCCAAAAATACGAGTTCATCCGCACCCTGCTCGGAATAGAGTTTGGCCAAAGCCACTGGATCTCCCGCATCTCGAAGTTCCACAAAATTGACCCCTTTGACCGTACGGCCATCCTGAATGTCGAGGCAAGGGATAATTCGTTTGGTGAGCATGGGTGCGTTAGAAATAGGTAAGTTAAACGAGTATAGACTGGAGTGATGGAGTAGGATTGTTAATTTTCATGGAATTGAGCAAGATCTTCCAAACTCAACTTCCCCTCGTAATAGGCTTTGCCTACAATCGTCCCATAGACGCCAATTTTTTGCAAGTCCTCCAAGTCCTTCAGGCAAGATACACCCCCAGAGGCAATGAGCTTTAAATCCGGTAATTCCTGTAATATCTCCGCATACAAGCCAAATGAAGGCCCTTGAAGCAATCCATCTTTTGCTACGTCGGTACAGATCACTTCCCGAATACCCTTTTGGTAATATCCTTGAATAAAGGGTATCAATTCGAGCGAAGTGGTCTCTTCCCAGCCTCCAACGGCAATTTTTTTATCCCTGGCGTCGGCACCTAGAATAATCCGATCCGCACCAAAGGCATCGAGCCAAGCCTCAAATAAATTGGGATTTCGTACCGCAATACTTCCTCCAGTCACTTGACGGGCACCTAAGTCAAAAGCCTTTTCAAGTTCCTCTTGTGCTTGAATGCCTCCACCAAAATCCACAGCCAATTGAGTTTCGGTACAAATGCGTTGCAACACCTCTCCATTCACGATTTGCTTCGCTTTGGCACCATCCAAATCCACCAAATGTAGTCGGGTCAGCCCTGCACCTTCAAAGCGCTTGGCCATCTCCAATGGGTCATCGTGGTAATCTGTTTGACGACTGTAGTCCCCTTGGCTAAGGCGAACGCATTTGCCTCCAATCAAATCAATCGCTGGGATTACATGCATGGTATCAATTAGAATTGGACAATTGAATAAACTTGAAATAGGGTTTAGGTGGTAGGTAATCTTAGAAAATTATCCAACAACTTTTTCCCCAGGGTACTGCTTTTTTCGGGATGGGCTTGAATAGCCCAGTAATTGTCCCGATGCAAAATGGCCGTGAAATCATGAATGTAGCTCGTAGTCGCAAGGGTATGTTCGCCCAATTCGGCATAGTAGCTATGCACGTAGTACATGAATTTAGAATCAGGAAGATCCTTTAGCAAGGGATTCTTCACTAGGTTTTCCAAGGAATTCCAGCCTACATGTGGAACCTTTTCTTGGCCACTGGCACTTGGGATAAATCGTCTGACCTTGACGGGAAAAATGCCCAAGCAGTCCGTATCATTCTCCTCAGAGTGGGCACAGAGCAGTTGTAAGCCCAAACATACCCCGAGAAAAGGTTGCTTGATTTCCCTAATCACCTGATCCAAATTCCGTTCTTTCAAGTAGGCCATGGCAGAACTCGCCTCTCCCTGACCGGGGAAAATTACCCGATCAGCGGCACGAATTTTTTCTACCTCATCCGTAAGTTCTGCCTCCACCCCTAGACGCTCTAAGGCATAAAGGACGGATTGCACATTACCGGCATTGTACTTGATTAAAACTACCTTCATGGACTCAGGAAGAACTCCTCCCTTTCAAGGTGGGCTCTTTTCAACTCGTTTAATTTTTATTTTCCAACTGCATCAGTTCCTCTAAAACGACTTCGATTTCGGGAAGAGAGGCAAACAACTGCTCGTAATTTTCAATGACCCAATACTTATCTTGAAAGCGATCTTTCCAATAGGTGGTCGACATGATCTGTCGGACATCGTAGGCAATGTGACTTGGCTCATCAGATAATGCATAGGTGGTTTCTGCTGCCGAACTCAATATCCCGGCTCCATACACGCGGAGCTCGCCATCTTCTCGGATCAACCCAAATTCGATGGTGAACCAGTAAATTCGGCTGAGCAATTGGATCGCCCAAGGGTTCTGGATATGTTTCAAAGCCAGCGCACTTAACTTTTCCAAAAAGTCCACGTAAGGCTGATTGGTCAACAAAGGAAGGTGGGCAAAGGCATCGTGAAACATGTCGGGCTCCTCCAAATAATCCAATTGTTCCATTTTGCGAAGCCAAGTAGAGGAAGGAAAACGCTTGTTGCTCAGCAAGCCAAAAAACAAGTCATCGTCTATCAATCCCGGTACTACCTCTACTTGCCATCCTGTGGTTTGGCGGAGGATCTCGTTTAGTTCCTCAAAATTTGCAATGCGGTCAGCGGTAAATTTTACCGTTTTCATTCCTTCCAAATAGGCCTTGGAAGCCGCTTTGGGAAGTTGTGGCACCTGCCGCTCAAAAAGAATTTTCCATACCTGGAAATCCTCTTCGGTATAAGCGGCATAGTCCTGATGCATGACTTTTAATCTCGGGTCCGAAAAGACCCATGCTTTGGGTTTTTCAATCATTTTTTTTGGGTTTAATTCTCTGGGTAATCTAGGGGTACGCTACTAAACTTGTAAACTGCAAGCAAAAGGTCGATTGCTTTACAGACTCATTGGTTTGAACTCAGAAAACAGCATGTATGTTGCATTAACTCAAAACTTAATTTTTCCTACTTCAATTCGAACTCATTAAAGGTAGGAAGGAGTTAGCGAAGTACTTGAAATTTTCAACTCTTGGAAACCAAGTTACGCACGAATTTTAGGAGCAGCAAAAAGCCATTCTTGATTTGATCGCAGTTTAACTTCGCCTATACCTGCACCAATACTCCTTGGATAAAGGTTTGAATATCTTGCTTTAAAGCGGTAGAGTTGGAAATGTGCTTGATAAATGCCGAACCGATAATCGCGCCTTGGCTGTATCGCGAAGCAAGTTGGAAGGTGGCCGCATCCGAAATCCCAAATCCAATCAAGCGGGGATGGGTTAGTTTCATATTCGCTACCCGCTCAAAGTACTCCTCCTGCTCCTTGGAAATCGCTGCCTTGGCGCCCGTAATCGCATGGGAAGATACCATGTAGATAAAGCCACTGGAGTTTTCATCTACCTCTCGAATTCGCTTTTCGGAGGTTTGAGGAGAAATCAGGAAACTGATAAACAAGCCATATTCTTCAAAAAGGGCCTTATACTCCACCAGGTACTGGCTCATGGGTAGGTCCGGTAAAATCAATCCATCTACACCTACTTCCTTGCATTTTTTGCAAAACTCCTCCACCCCAAACTGGATGATTGGATTGAGGTAACCCATGAGGATTACGGGAACATGGATTTTGGCACGGAAACCCAGCAATTGGCTGAAAAGGGTTTTGATGCTCATCCCGTTTTCCAAGGCTCTGGTATTGCTTTCTTGGATAGTCGGTCCATCCGCAATCGGATCAGAATACGGTATACCCAGTTCAATGATGTCTGCCCCAGCCGCTTGGACGGCTTCCATCACGGGTAGCGTATCCTCCAAGTTCGGGAAGCCGGCCGTCACGTAGATGGAAAGCACGCGCTCTTTTTTGGATTTAAATAAATAATCTATTCGATTCATAAGTTCAATGCTTCTGTGAAAAGGGATGGGTAGCCATCCTTACTATCACTACCATTTAATAATTTCCCCACTGGATGTAGGTTTCCAAATCCTTATCGCCCCTACCGGAAAGGTTGATGACGATGAGGTCGTTTGGATTGAAGGAGATTTGGTTCAGGGCATGGATGGCATGGGCCGTTTCGATGGCGGGAATGATTCCCTCCGTACGGCTGAGCAGGATTCCTGCCTTCATCGCATCCTCATCTTCTACACCCACAAACTCCGCCCTTCCCACTGCGTGCAGGTGTGCATGAACGGGTCCGATTCCTGGATAGTCCAAACCTGCCGATATGGAATGTGGCTCAATCACCTGCCCGTCTTCAGTTTGCATCACCAAGGTCTTGGAACCATGCAAAATCCCAGGTGTGCCCAGTACCGAGGTAGCGGCAGACTTCCCGGAATGAATTCCCAGACCTGCTGCCTCCGCTGCGATTAGTCTCACTGCAGGTTTGTTGTAGTAATGGTAAAATGCACCCGCGGCATTGGATCCTCCACCTACGCAGGCAATGACCAAATCCGGATTTTCTCTACCTTCCTTGGCGAGCAACTGCCATTTGATCTCTTCCGAGATGACGGATTGAAAACGAGCGACCATTTCAGGATAGGGATGCGGGCCTACCACCGAACCGATGATGTAATGCGTGCCCACGGGATCCGCGATCCAGGCACGCATGGCCTCGTTGGTGGCATCTTTTAGGGTTTTTGAGCCTGACACAGCCGGAACTACCTTGGCTCCAAGGATGCGCATGCGCTCCACATTGGGACGCTGCCGCTTGATATCTAGTTCGCCCATGTAGATGGTGCAATCCATTCCCATCAACGCACAGACGGTAGCCGTGGCCACGCCATGCTGTCCCGCTCCGGTTTCTGCAATGATGCGCTTTTTGCCTAGTTTCTTCGCCAAAATGATCTGCCCTACAGTATTGTTGACCTTGTGGGCACCCGTATGGCAGAGGTCTTCCCGCTTGAGGTAAATTTTGGCTCCAAACGTTTCTGAAAGTCTACCGGCAAAGTACAGGGGTGTGGGACGACCCACGAAGTCCCTGAGGAGTTGTTGAAATTCCTCCTGGTAACTTGGACTGGCTACAATGGCCTCCCAGTTTTCTCTGAGTTCCTCCACATTGGGGTACAACATCTCGGGAATGTAAGCACCCCCAAATTTTCCATAAAAGCCTTTTTCGTCAACTTGTATCATCTTCTCGCTAGTTATCGTCTCTCACTGATTTACTTCGTTAATTCTTGTTTAAATGCCTGCAAGGCAGCCATGTCTTTTAGTCCTGGTGCCAATTCAAAGCCCGAGTTGACATCCACTCCTAGCAACTGCCGGGTACGCTCAGCCAAGTCTCGGATGGCTGCCGTATGAGCAGCAGTCAAGCCTCCGCTGAGCATAAATCCCTTTTCAAAGGGATAGTCTTCCAAGAGTCTCCAATCGAATTGCTGTCCTGATCCTCCTTTACTCGCCGAAGCGGTATCAAAAAGGAAGCGGTCTACATGGGGGACAAAGGCTTCTAGGAATTTCCAATCGATGAATTCCCCTACAGAAATCACTTTCCAAATTTCCACCCCTGTGGTTGCTTTGAGTTCTTGGACCAACTCTATGGATTCTCCTCCATGCAACTGCAAGGCAGAAAGACCGAAGGTGGAAATCTTTTGAAGCATTACAGCAGCCTGCTCATCCACTACTACTCCCACTTTCTGGAGGGGAAGGGATCTGATCCAATCGGATTCCTCTTCCTGGACAAAACGGGGCGACTTGGGATAGAAAATCAATCCCATCCAATCTGGAACTACTGTTGTAGCCAATTGTTGACAATTGACCCGCTCTCGCATGCCACAAACTTTAATTTCCATAGGCTTCTTAACCAATGCTTTGATCCCCCATCAAACGTCTAAACTCTTGAATGAATTCCATTGCTGCCTGCTCTGGACTGGAGGTTTTCATAAAGTTTTCCCCGATCAGGAAGCCATCAAATCCTGCCTTTCGAAAGGCCACCAGCGTTCCTGGATCCGAAATTCCACTTTCTGAAATTTTGACTGCCTGGTTGGGAATACGATCCACCAATTCCAGAGAAATGTCCAAAGACACCTCGAAAGTTTTCAGGTTTCGATTGTTGACACCGACTACATCCAGTGGCTCACAAAACGACTGTTCCAACTCCTCCAGATTGTGCACTTCCATCAGCACCTCAAGACCCAGACTCTGGGCAAAGGTGGCTAAAGATTTAACCTTTTCTGGGGACAAAGCAGCGGCAATTAGTAAAATACAATCGGCACCCATGGCTTTGGCTTCCAAGATCTGGTACTCGTCCACCACAAAGTCTTTTCTCAAGATCGGGATAGTCACCTGCTTTCTCGCTAATTCTAAGTCTTCCGTACACCCTCCGAAGTAGTCCTGGTCTGTTAGCACCGATAGCGCGGAAGCACCGGCCTGTTCGTATCCCTTAGTCACCACCTCCACCGAGGAAGTACCATTGATCAGTCCCTTGGAGGGAGACTTTCGCTTAAACTCGGTGATAATTCCAGACTTGCTGGGGTCGAGCAGAAAGGACTTTAAGGAAAGTGGAGTTCTTGAAAAAGCGCAGCTTTTTTCCAAGACAGCCACGGGACACTGCTGCTTTCGTGCTTCCACTTCCAGGTACTTATCGGCAATGATTTTTTCTAGGGTATTCATCCGGATCAACTTAATTGAAGGAAACAAAGGTTTGGGGCTGAATCAATCCCGTAAAGACACGAAGGGCTTTGCCGCTCAGGAGTGTTTCTTTAGCTAGGTCGATTGCTTCTGCAAAGCTTAGCCCTTCACGAGCAGTCACCAGAGCAGCGGCGGCATTGGCGATCACGACCTGATTTTGCGCAGCGCTACCCGCTCCACGAAGCACCTGTTCAAAGATACGAGCAGACTCAGCAATCGTGGATCCTCCCAGAATACTCTCTGGAGAAAGTTGCTCCAAACCCAAATCTTGAGGATGGAAGAGTTTTTCACCCCCATTGGTAATCATCTTGAAAGGTCCCGTCAGGGAGATTTCATCGTAGCCATCTAGGGCATGCAAGATCGCAAATCGTCCCTCCGTCTCTTGGTAGAGATAACCATACAATCGAGCCAGTTCCAAACTGAATACGCCCACCAGTTGCTTGCGAGGAAAACTTGGGTTGACCATCGGCCCGAGCATGTTGAAGAAGGTCTTCACCCCAAGCTCCTTTCGAATAGGAGCCACACTTTTCATGGCAGGATGGAAAAGCGGGGCATGCAGAAAGCAGAGTCCTACTTGATCCAAACTGCGCCGCAGTTGGTCGGGATCCTCGCTAAACTCGTAGCCAAAATGGGCCAGCAAGTTGGAAGAACCACAAATGGAGGAAACGCCCGTATTGCCGTGCTTGGCCACCGCCTGACCTGCACCGGCTACGATAAAGGAGGAAAGCGTAGAGATATTGAAAGTGTCTTTGCCATCTCCACCCGTACCGCAGAGGTCCATGGCATCGTACTCCGAAAGGTCCATGGATATGCAGAGTTCGAGCATGGCTTCTCGGAAACCACGCAGTTCCTCTACCGTAATGCTGCGCATCAGAAAAACGGTCATAAAGGCGGCCACTTGACTGCTAGGATATGCTCCGGTAGCCAAGTTTTTCAAGACCTCTTTCGCCTGCAGTTGAGAGAGCGTCTTGTGTGTAATGAGGTGATTCAGTATGTCTTTCATCAATGGTTTGCGATCAGGTTAGGATTGAAGCCAATTTTGGATCAACTGGGATCCGTGTTCGGTGAGGATACTTTCTGGGTGAAACTGTAGCCCGCGCAGGTCATACTGCTTGTGGCGAATCGCCATAATGTATTGGTCAGGGCTACGAGCAATCACCTCCAAGTCAGCGGGTAAATACGCCTCATCCACCACCCAAGAGTGGTAGCGACCTACAGCAAACTGTCTGGGTAGTCCTGCAAATAGTCGATCGGGCACTACGGTGAGGGTGGCTGCCACTCCATGCTGCACTTCTGCTAGGTTGTGTAGCTTTCCGCCGAAAGCTTCGGCGATAGCCTGATGGCCCAAGCAAATCCCAAGGATAGATTTGGTGGTACCAAACTGCTGCAAAACTGCAGGCATCAGCCCCGCTTCTTCTGGAATTCCTGGTCCTGGAGAAAGTAGAATTTTATCGAATTGTTCCAATTCTTCAAGTGCAAAGGCATCGTTTCGACGAATGTCCAATTGATTCCCATAACCCAATTGACGGATCAGGTACACCAGATTGTAGGTGAAGGAATCGTAATTATCTAGGACGAAGATTTTCATGGACGCATCGCTTAAATCTGTTCTGCGGTATTCAAAGCCACCCGCAAGGCTTCCAGTTTGTTGGCCACCTCCTGCAATTCGGATTGGATGTCACTTTTGGCAACTACGCCGGCACCGGCTTGAAATCGAAGTTGATTGTTTTCCGATACAAAGGAGCGGATGACGATGGCATGGTTGAAGTCCCCGTTGAACCCGAGGTATCCAATCGCTCCCCCATAAAATTGACGGCTGACCGATTCCAATTCGTCAATCAATTCCATGGCTCGGTACTTTGGCGCTCCAGAGAGGGTTCCTGCCGGAAAGGTGTCCGCCACCAACTGCAAAGGATTTGCTCCTTCGGGTAGCTGCCCGGTTACTTTAGATACCAGATGGATTACATGAGAATAGTATTGTACCTCTTTGAAGACCTCCACTTCTACCCGATCGGAAGATCGAGAGAGGTCATTTCTTGCCAAATCCACGAGCATCACGTGCTCTGCATTTTCCTTGGGATCGTCCACCAACTTACGTGCAAGGGCTGCATCCTCCACATCGTTGCCCGTACGGCGGAAGGTACCTGCAATCGGGTAGAGCGTTGCTTTTCTATTTTTGACTACGATTTGTGCTTCCGGCGAGCTACCAAAAACCTTGAAGGATCCGTAATCAAAATAGAACAGGTAGGGAGAGGGATTGACCGATCGTAGCGCACGGTAGACATTAAACTCATCCCCTTTGAAGGCCGTGGTAAATCGTCTGGAGAGCACTAGCTGGAACACATCCCCACGCTGGCAATGCTTCTGAGCTTGGGCGAGGAGTTCCAAAAACTCCGCATCGCTGTAGTTGGACACTTCCTCCCCCACCTTTTTGAAAGAGTAGGCAGGGATATTTTTGTTGTTGAGCAAGGTCTCAATTTCATCCAAGTAGGAAGCACGACCAGCCCCCTCTGGCAGGTGTTCGAAAAGGTGCAACTCGTTTTTGTAATGATCCACTACGATGATGTTTTGGTACATGGCATAGTGCATCATGGGTACCTCCTGGGAAGGAATACCTTGGAGTTGGATGTTTTCAAACCAGCCCACCGTATCGTATTGGGTGTAGCCAAAAAGCCCATTTGTACTGAATTTGAAGGAGTCAGGATTGGATTGGAAGGTATTTCCAAAACGACGCAAGCAATCCATCAGCTGCTGTTCTGGACTCACGGCGTAGGAATTTTCCTGTCCATCTGGCATTTTTTCCAAGACCTTACCTGCGGTGAAGGAAAACGAAGCGAGGGGATTGAAGCAGATGTAGGAGTAGCTATTCTCCTGTCCTCGGTAATCGGATGACTCCAGTAATATGGGATTGGCAAAGCGATCGCGCACTTGCAGGTAAATGCTGACTGGCGTGATGGTATCGGCCAATCGCTTGCGGTACTGCGTGTGTAGGGAATAGGCTTGGGACATGTTTGGTTTGGAAAAGGGCATAAAAAAAGGCTTACCGGGAAATCCAGTAAGCCTTTTGAGGTATGTATTGCGCAAAGTTTAGGCAACGGCTTTCTGAGCTTTCCCGAGGAAAGTTTTGGAATGCCACCACCAGTAATTATTTGCGATTGTTTTCATAAGGTGGAACAAATTTAGAAAGGCTTTGGAATAAGCAATGCTTACTCTCCGTTTTTTTGAATTATTTTTGACAAAAACCTGAACTCACCGTGGCTAAAGCAATTTCTCAGTATTTCAAACGAATTTTTGACGATTACCAAGTTTTGGTGATGGTCAACCCTCAGGATTTTACAGGCACCGAACTGATTGTGCATCCCAATGGGCGCATTGAGAAAACGGACATTACCGCTGACGAAGAAATTTTTGAAGATCTCGAAGCCGATGAGTTCAAGCCCTGCAGCGCCTTGGAGTTTCAACTCCTCCTGGCCAAGGCCTAAGTTCTCTCCCATTCACTCACGCTATCCAGTCGCTGAAAGGAATCTTTTCTAGGTTTGTGAAGCCGTGTAGCCACATTCTCCACTTTTGCGACAACCTTCTTCATTTTTTTGCAGCATCCTTTTTTTATCATTCTTTTTGTCTATATTATACACATTAAAATGTTAATTATATTAACATTTTATAATTATCCGCTTTTTAATAGTAACCAAAGAAAATAAGGATAGAAGTTCAATTAAATGATGTCGTCTGTGGACGATTATCCGCAGTAGGTAACGCCCCCATTGAGCTACTGCTAGGATTGCGGATAATCTTATTCACTAACCCCTGCCTCATCTTCGGGAAAGGGCAATTCCCTTGAATTCTAGTTTACTTATCCCCTTCATCCCGAGGACAGTCTTCGGGAAAGACCTTGTCGACTCCATGTTTCTCAATTGCCACAGCCACTTCAGTTTCAAATACGGCACTTTGTCGGTGGATGCGCTCGTATCCGAAGCAAAAAAGCGAAAGGTAGACGCCCTAGCACTCACCGACATCAACAGCAGTGCAGCGGTATTTCCCTTTATCCGAGCGGCACAAAAAGCAGGCATTCATCCGGTCATCGGGATTGATTTCAGGAACGGCATCGCGCAGCAGTACATCGGGCTCGCCCGAAATCAGGAGGGCCTGTACGAACTCAACAAACACCTCTCGGAGCACTTAATTCAGAAGCGGCCTTTTCCGGACAAGGCACCTGCCTTTGCAAATAGTTTTGTAGTCTATCCTTTTCCGAAGGAGTACTTCCCCTTGGCTGAGCATGAGTATGTCGGCATCCAACCCAGCCAACTCAACAAGTTGCATTCCTCGCACTGGTACCGGAAACGAGAAAAATTGGTACTCCTGCAGCCCGTTAGTTTTTCCTCCAAACTCGAATTTAACGCGCACCGACTCCTGCGCTCCATGGAACTCAATACGCTGCTCAGCAAACTCCCTGTGCAGGAACAGGCGGATCCCTCGGATCAGTTCTATGGCTATGCAGAGCTCATCGCTCGCTGCGAAAGCCACAGTTACCTCCTTCTCAATGCCCAAAAACTGCTGGAGCAGTGCCAGTTTTCCTTCTATTTTCAGGCGGTCAAAAACAAGTGCGATCTGCTCGGTACTGGAGGAGAAGATCTCGATTACCTCCGGCAGGAAACCTTCCGAGGAGCACAGCAGCGCTACCCACAGCTCGCCACAGCTGTCCGACAGCGCATTGAAAAGGAACTGGAGCTGATCCAACAAAAAGGCTTTGTGTCCTACTTTCTAATCAACTACGACATTGTGCAGTTTGCCCATCGGCGCAATTTCTACCATGTGGGTCGAGGCTCCGGAGCCAACTCCGTGGTGGCCTACTGCTTGGGAATCACCGATGTGGATCCCATGGAACTGGATCTCTATTTTGAGCGCTTCATCAATCTCTACCGAGAAAATCCTCCCGACTTCGACATTGACTTCAGTTGGACCGACCGAGACGAGGTATTTGACTACCTCTTCAAAAAATATACGGTGGACCAAGAAGCACATGTTGCCCTCCTGGGATCGTACAGCACCTTTCAATACAATTCCGTGATTCGCGAACTCGGTAAGGTCTTTGGCCTCCCCAAAGCAGAGATTGAGTCCTTGCTGCAGCAGGCCGACAAGGCAGGCTATAGCCCCGATGGCTTGGGCAAGTTGATCCTTCGCTATGCGCAGGTGCTGCATGACATGCCGTCTCACCTGACCATTCATGCCTGCGGACTGCTGCTATCGCACAAATCGATGCATTACTACACCGCCACCAGTTTACCCCCCAAGGGCTTCCCCGTGGCGCATATCGACATGCACGTGGCCGAAGACATCGGCTTACACAAGTTTGACCTGCTCAGTCAGCGGGGACTGGGGCACATCAAGTCCAGCTTGGAGCTGATCCACCGCAACCAGGGAATTGAAGTGGATATCCGAGCAGTGGCGCAGTTTAAACAAGACCTCAAGATCAAAGAACTTCTCCGAAGCGGGCATACCATTGGTGCCTTTTACGTAGAATCTCCTGCCATGCGCATGCTGCTGGCCAAGTTGAAGACCGACACCTACTTGGAACTCGTGGCGGCCAGTTCCATCATCCGTCCTGGGGTGGCTCGATCGGGCATGATGCGGGAATACATCTTGCGGCATCGGGACCCGGAGCGCAGGAAGCAGGCCCATCCTGTGCTGGCGGAGATCATGCCCGAGACCTACGGCATCATGGTGTACCAGGAGGATGTGATCAAGGTGGCTCACCATTTTGCAGGGCTGAGCCTGGCCGAGGCCGATGTGCTGCGAAGGGGCATGAGTGGCAAATCCCGCTCCAAGGATGAGTTTGAGCGGGTGAAGGCTGCCTACTTTGACAACTGCAAGCGGCTGGGGAGGCAGGATGCCGAGGCGACAGCGGTATGGATGCAGATTGAGAGTTTTGCAGGCTATTCCTTTGCCAAGGGGCACTCTGCTTCCTTTGCAGTGGAGAGCTACCAGAGTTTGTACCTGAAGGCCTACTTTCCTTTGGAGTTTCTAGTGGGGGTGATCAATAATTTTGGAGGGTTTTACTCCGCCGAATTTTACGTACACGAGTTGCGCATGCAGGGGGCTACGATAGAAGCCCCCCATCTCAACGAGAGTGAGTACCTGACTCGAATCAGTGGGACGACCGTTTACTTGGGCTGGATCCACCTGAAGCACCTTGAAAAACGAACCGTGGAGCGGCTTTTGCAGGAGCGGCAGGCACAGGGACCTTTTTTGGGGCTGGAGGATTTTGTGCGACGGGTCTCCTGTGGACTGGAGCAGTTGCTGATTTTGATTCGAATCCAAGCCTTCCGGTTTACGGGCAAGCCCAAGCAGCAACTCCTCTGGGAGGCCCATTTTTTCCACCACAAGCAGGTGGGAGCACGACCTACGCAGGAACTGTTTGTGCATTCGGCAGGAGGCAATTCCTGGGAGAGTTTGCCTCCTCAGGTACCGGTATTGGAGGAGCTGGATGTGCGTCAGGACATCTTGGATCAAATCGATATTTTGGAATTCCCACTGGAATCCCCCTTCCACTTGCTCCAGGATCCAGCTATCCAAGGGGTGAAGTCGAGGGAGCTGCCGCAGCAGTTAGGGAAAATCGTTCAGGTAATTGGTTACTTGGTCACCGTCAAGTACACCCGGACGATCAAGGGGGAAGTCATGAATTTTGGGACCTTTATCGATTCGGAGGGGCATTGGATCGACACGGTTCACTTCCCGCCTACGGTCAAACAGTATCCTTTCAAAGGCCGAGCGATCTACCGCATCGAGGGGAAGGTGGTGGAAGAGTTTGGCTTCTACTCCCTCGAGGTGCAGCGAATGGAACGGATGGCCTATTGGAATGCGGAGGGGTAGGGATCTATAAAAAAAATGCAAAGTAACTTTGTGCAAATGCGATTTCTTCTTTTTTCGGATCCCCGTTTTGAGCAATGAGATAGCAGGCATATCGAGTAGGTAGGATATCCTCCTTTTTTCTTTCAGCTCCAGAACCGATTTTGACCATTTTGTTGACGTTAACGAAATGGTCTGAAATGGTTTTCTTGGTGTTTTTGCAACTTACCTTGGCTTTATCCACTGCATTCACAAAATTTTGCCAGCTTAGAATTAACCAGGAGGATGTAAAACCTAGGGGTATTTTCGAATAGTTAGCTCTGTTTAGAAAACCTACCCAAGCCAGGAGAAGAAGCAGTTTAAAAAAATCAGCTTAAAAAAATCACCCATTAAGAAGACTTGCCCGTTCCTCTTAAAAATTAGCTCAAAAAGTAGGTTAAAAAATCACCCTTTTGTTGCTCCCTCTCCTGCTTGGTAAGTGATGGAAAGATAGTTTTAAATGGCTTTGGTGTTGAAACTAGGCGGATTTGGAAAGCGAATTGTTTTAGTGAAAAATCCCAAAAAATAAGGTTTGAAGGATTGAATAAGTAGATTTTACTAAACCAAATTTGAAAAGACCGGTTTTTAGTAAAATCTGCAAAAAATAGTCGGTACCCAACAAAGAGTCAGGAGTTCAATTCAGGCAAAAAAAAACAGTACCTACCCGTGCAAATAGGATTGGGGGAAATTATCCGTCCCAGGTTTACTTCAGTACAGGAAGCAGCACCTCTAGTTGGCCATCAATACCCTCCGGGATAGGAAGACCCAAAATGCGGCAGAGTAAGGGATAAATGTGGATGTTTTGAAAAGGCTCCACCTTCAAGCCTTCCTGGATCTGCGGTCCCTTCGCATAAAAAATCCCACGCATGTCTTTGTAGCGGGGTGTAAATCCATGCTCTCCAAAGACCTGGGTTTGAAAGCGGGCGGCATTGTTTTGGTAACGAACCTTTCCCCGCACATCGGTCAAGTAATGCCCTTGGCTAGGAATAATCAAAAGGTCCCCTTTGCGCTGAGGAAAAGCCGTCAAGTCGCTGTAGTTTTCGCTGCTGCTCAGGTCATCGATACGGATGTTTGGATTTCGTGTCTGTAGGATTTGAATGACCTTTTCTTTCTCCTTAGGGTCTTCCAAATGCAAGTGAGCCAAAGCCCCATTGTTGACCACTCGGCCTTGAATCCCTTCAGTTAAGTCCTCCAACAAAATCAAATTTTCCTGCTTCACTTCCATCATCCCATGGTCGGATACAAGCACCACATGAATGGGAAGGTCAAAACTTTCCAGTCCTTCAAACAAGGCACCAAGTTCATGATCCAATCGATCTAGCGTTTTTTTCAATTCCAGGTCATTGTTGGGACCATAGCGATGACCCGTATCGTCCATATCGGAAAAGTAGAGGGTAATCAGTCGGGGTCGCTCTACCGTAGGCAAGCGTAACCAATCAAAAACTTTGGCAATTCGAGTCAAGTTTGGCACTCCCCCATCGTAGTCGTAGTAATAACTGGGTCGAATCCCCTGAATTGGGGCTTCCGTACCCACAAAAAAGTAGCTCGCCACCTTGATTCCGTGCTGCTCGGCCAACACCCAGATCGGCGTGCCTCCATACCAATACCCATCCTGTACAATCTCTCGATTGCCCATGGTGTACACCTGATCTTTGAAGGGTTCGTAAAAGGCATTGTCCACCAAGCCATGGTGCTCAGGAAGCATTCCTGTGGCGATGGTGTAGTGATTGGGAAAAGTTTTGGTTGGAAAGGAAGGAATCAAGCCCTTGGCAGCAGTGCCTTCGGCTATAAAACGAGTCAGGTTCTCGGGCTGAAATCGCTCCACATAATCGTGGCGAAAGCCATCCAAGGAAATTAAAATCAGAATGGGCTCTTTTTCCTGAGAAAACGATGCAGTCCAAGCGGACAGCAAGAAAACCAAAACTAGAAAAGAGCGCTGCATTTTTTTTCTTTAAAAATAGGGAGACTCCATTTGCCCTGCAAGAAGTAGTTACTTGAAGACACGCTTCTTCATAGCTCCATCCGCATCAACCAATCGTTTTGGATTTCGTCCCCAAAGGGAAAGGGATGGCTCCCAAAAATGCGGAGTCCATTTTTCTCGTAAAAACGGATCGCACGTGCATTGTGCTCCCAAACTCCCAGCCAGAGCCAAGTCTTTCCCTCCTGCTTCGCAAAAGCGAAGGCCGCTTCGAGGAGCAACTGCCCCAGGCCAGTACCCCATACCTCTTCCAAGGTATACAAGCGCGCTACCTCTACAGAAGCGGGATCCTGCACATCGGCCTGTGCCGCAGCCAGGTTGAGTTTGGTGTAACCTACGAGTTTCCCTTCCAAACTGGCTACGATAAAGGTAGAAGCAGGATTCTCCAATTCGATGGTCAATTGTGCTTCATTAAACGCTTCTGCCAAGTAGGCCTGCACATTTTCAGGTTTGTTCCCTGTAGTAAATGCCTGCAAAAAGGAGGTTCTTGCCAGCGCCAGCAGTTCGGATAAATCGGAAAGATGGGCTTTGCGGAGTTCAGGAACAGGTTTGTTCACCACGGAATTAGAGTTTTTTGAGGGCTATAGAAATTTGCGAAATGGGAAACTCGCCCAGGATTGCTCGGTAGTTGCCCTTGGGACTAATGACTACAAAACTTTTGCAAGGGTAGGGAAATTGAAAGAATTGCTGAGCAAAGACACCTTCTGGATCGGGGATCCAAGTGTGAATGCCTGCATACTTTTCCAAGCCATGCGCTTGCTGGTACAGATATACTGGAGGAGCCGTCCCAAATTTCTGGGCGTACTTGAGTACCGCTTCGTGATTGGAACGGAGCAGTTTTGGATCGGAGGTGGAAGCAGCAGAATTGCACTCGTCCTTGCCTGGATAAAAAATCACCACCAAGGGCCGCCCTGCCTGAAAGTCGGCCAGCATTCCCAATTTTTCATAAAACAACTTGGCATTGGTCAGGCCTGCTGGCATGCGATGCACCAACTTTTTATCTCCTTCTTTCGCTCCTGGAACACCAAAATACGGTCCAGAAAGAATCTTTTGTTCGTAATCGGCGTAGGTGATTCGCTTGCCCAACTCATTGAAATAACTCTGTGCCTGGAGTGGAATCGATAGAATAAAGATAAGCCCGATTAGCCCAGTACGCTGTACAAGTTCTCCTACCTTCATTTATTTGGTTTCTTTCTGTGAGGAAGCCACGTAATTCCCAAAGAAAATTACCAAGGCGGCTGTTCCAAACATGATCAAACTGTAAATGGCAGACGGAATGGTCATCACCGAATTCATCAGTAGCGTAGCGGCAATCGTGATGCCTAGAGTGCCATTTTGGATACCTGACTCAATCGCGATGGTCAGCCCCTGACGGAATGGAAGTTTAACCAATTTGGCCATCCCAAAACTCAAAGCCAAAGTGGCCACATTCAAAGCCAGTGCGGCAGGACCTGCCTCCACAAAATATCGAACCAAATTTTCCTTCTCCTTCAACACCGCTGCCACCACGATGATCACAAAGAAGATGGCAGAAATGCGCCGGAAAGGCAGGTCCAACTTTGAGGCTAACTTCGGTGCTTTGGCAAAAACTAACATCCCCAACGCTACGGGAATGATGGTAATGACCAGCACAGAAACAACGGTGCCCACGACCTCCAGTTGCTGTGCCTCCCCTCCCGGGATAAAGTATCCAATCGAATAGTTGACCAAAAAAGGAATGGTAAACACGGTGATGACGGAGGAAAAAGCAGTGAGGGTAATCGATAGTGCTGCATCCCCCTTGGCCAGGTGGGTAATTAAATTGGAGGTAGCTCCCCCAGGACAAACCGCCAGAATCATCAACCCCACGGCAAGTTCTGCCGGAAGTTCAAACAGATTGGCGATTCCAAAAGCAATCATGGGAAGTAGCACCAATTGATTGAGTAGCCCAATCCCAACTGCTTTGGGATAGATCAAGATGCGTTTGAAGTCTTCGATACGCAAACTCAGTCCCATGCCAAACATGATGACGGCTAGCGAAAAAGGCAAGAAAAGTTCGGTTAAAACACTGGATTGCATAACATTAAAATTGGGTGGTGTATTTGGGTTCGTCTAAGTTAAAACAAGCCGCTTGCAACAGCAAATCCAATGTAAGTTCCAATGGCATTGCCCAAACTTCCTACCAGGATTCCTGGGATCAGCAGACCAGGACGATTTAGGCTTTCCGCAGCGGCCAAGGCCGTGGTGTTTCCTCCGATATTGGCTTGAGAAGCCACTGCAATCATGTCCCAGTCCATTTTAAAGAGGGCCCCTACTCCAAAGATGACGAGCCCATGTACTAGGATCAATACAGTTACAAAAAGGATGAGGGTGAGCGCAAGATCTCCTACGTCGACCAATGCACTCAAATCACACAAAGTGCCAATGACTGCCAGAAACAAGAGAATAAAGAAGTAGCCGAGGGTATGCTTTCCTTTCAGTTGCTGCACTGCTGGAAACTGGGCAAGGATCAACGCAATGGAGGTCAAGAAAAGAATTTCGGGCACTTGGGGAAACCAGAACACCAAGGCCTTACTTACCGCAATCCCCATGAAGGCCATCGTAAACAAGGCCGCTAAGGGTCCCAAAGCAATCGATTCTTGGCTTTGCATTTTTTCACCTCCAGCAGCAGAGGCTATCTTTTTGCGTGGATACAATTTCTGAAGGTATTTGGGCAAAATAAGCGTGGCAATGATCCAAGGAGTGCCTACCAAATTATCTACCACGGTGGCTGCTGCAAACAGCGTTCCTGCCTCATTGACCTGGTAGTGCAATGCGATCGCGTTGAAATTGATCGCTCCTCCTATATAAGTGCCAGTATACATGCCTGCGATGGCAGGGGCCAAGGCACCGATTGTGTCAGCCGGCTGCACAAGCACCCAAGCAGTGAGCACCCCGATCACG
>Ga0169931_10002744_pt1 | contig 28421 bp, 31 predicted proteins | sample Kivu_15m_20L_FD_129675 | JGI IMG/M metagenome (GOLD analysis project Ga0169931, IMG submission 129675) | Freshwater microbial communities from Lake Kivu, Western Province, Rwanda to study Microbial Dark Matter (Phase II) - Kivu_15m_20L... | ecosystem: Environmental > Aquatic > Freshwater > Lake...
TAATTTTTGGAATCCATATACTGGATTATTTACTACTTTGCCAACTTTACAAAATGATTTTTCAACAATGGGAGCAGACCAAGAAATAGCTACTCCTATCAAGGGTTATGGAGTAAAAGGAGAATTTGTTTATCGTTATGGTGCCCCTACGGTCGCTTTAGCTGATTATGATAATTTAAGTTAAGTTATAATAAAATTGCCGCTATCATAAAGATGGCGGCAATTTTTTCTTTACTAACAAAGGGATATCAAAATGATAATCAAAAAATATTCTGAAATTAAAAAATACATCAATGAAGGTGATGTTATACTATTTAGAGGTAAGGGTTTATTTTCTAAACTCATAGGTTCCTATACAGAAACTCCTTATTCTCATGTAGGTTTGGCTTCCTGGGTCAATGGAAATTCAAATACAGATGAAGGAGTATTAGAAATATTAGAGTTTACAGAAGGATCTGGAGGAAGAGCAGTTAATTTTGAACAAATGGTAAAAAAAAATCCAAAAAAAATAGATATATATCGTCCAAACCCTTCATTCTTTATAATAGAATATTCTGAAAAAGAAAATAAAACAATTATTAAAGAAAAAATCTTTTCAGGCAAGACAGTTACGACTATAATGAGGAAAATGACAGGGCTTCCTTATGGTTGGAAAAGAATTTGGTGGATTTTTAGACATAAATTATTTTTATATAAAATTTTTATGGATACAAATAAACTTCGATTGGATTCTTTAGGGGGAGAAATGATATATCCTGTATGTAGCACGGCAGTTGCTTATTCTTTTAATTGTAATGGATACGATTTAGTTAAAAATAGAAGTGATGAATGGACTGAACCGGGAGAAATCGCTAAAAGCACTCAACTAAACTATCTCTTCACACTGGAATAAAAATGAATAAATCACAAAGTATTGCATCAGATATAATAAATATTTATCAAAGACTTGATAATAAAAAAGAAAAAACTGTAGAAGACCCTATAACAATTATAATGATAGCATCAGTGGTCATAGAATGTATAAAAATTATTAAAGAATGTAAAAAAAATACATATGAAGCTCTTTTTCTTATTAAAAGACTTTCAGATAGACACGACAAAGTATTAAAAAGAGAATTAAGAAAAAGAATGGGATTTGTGAAATATCATTTATTTGGAAAAAAATATCTTAGGGCTTTTAGATATGCGGCTAGGGAAATTAAAATCGCAGATATTATAGAACTTTATGAAGAAGTCAAATAAAATATAAATTTTGAAAAGGAAAAATGGAAAAATTAACAGAAAAAGTAAATAAGAAAATAGAGGAATGGTCACAAAATTATAGAGAACTAATAAATATCATAAGCTGGGATGAATACTTTTTATTACAAGCATATCTAATTTCTTTAAGAAGTATAGATGCCCAAACACAATGTGGCGCTGTTCTTGTGAATGAACTTAAAACTATATTATCTACTGGATATAATGGATTTATGACAGGAATAAATGATAATATTCTTCCTAATTTAAGACCAGAAAAATATCCTTATTTTTTACACGCAGAACATAATGCTGTATTAAATTGTGCAAAAAATGGAATAAGTACATTAAATGCAACCGCATATATAACAAGTCCACCTTGCTCTAATTGTTTTCAAATTTTACACCAAGCAGGAATAAAAAAAATAATTTATTTAAAAAATTATAATGTAGCTAAAATGATAGAAAACGAAGAAGAACAAATTAGATTAAAAATATTGAGTATGTTGTCTCCAATTGAAGATTGCGGTATAGAAAATCCAAGCGACGACCTTTTACAAAAAATTTCACAAATTAAAAGTTGGCGTTAGATTAAGAGAGTGTATAATATTAAGGTCGAAATAAAAGAGCATTTAAAATTTATACTGCTAAGTGGCATGTATTCGGCCTGTAAAAATTAATATACTAAAACACAAATAATAAACACAAGGTCAATATTCAAAATATTGAGGTTTTTAAAGTATAATTAACATGTCACTTTAAAATCAACAAGCCCATCTATTAGGTGGGCTTTTCTTTCTAATGTATTTAAAAAAATTAAAGAGGAAAAAATGAGTATTAATATTAATATAGGATCAAAAAAAGAAGATAAAAAAAATTTTGAAATAGTTATAGAATTAAAAGATAAAGAAGGAAATCCAACTGGTGTTAAAAAATATTATCAAACAGATGACTCAAGTAAATTGCATCAATTTTGGACAAGAAATACTGGAAGTATTAAAAAAAAGAAAAAGAGAAAATCAGAAGCTATTAGCAATAAAGAAGATATAAAACAAGCATTAAAAGAAGTTGATACCTATACATCCAAAGTGCGTAAGCAAAGGAATTTAGAAGACTGATGAAAAAATATACATATGAAGAAGCACTTGATGAATCTATAAAATATTTTGGAAATGATTTATCAGCTAGAGCGTTCATTGACAAATATGCGTTAAGAAACGAAAAAAATGAATTATTAGAACTAACCCCTAAAGATATGCATAAGAGGATAGCAAAAGAATTAGCAAGAATAGAGAAAAATAAATTTGGAAAACCATTATCAGAAGAACAAATATTTAATTATTTAGATAAATTTAAATGTATTATACCGCAAGGAAGTCCTATGTATGGCATAGGAAATGAATATCAATATGTCAGCACTTCTAATTGTTTTGTTGTTGAAAGTCCATTTGATAGTTATGGTGGTATTTGTCTAACTGATCAAGAAATAGCCCAAATAAGTAAAAGACGAGGAGGAGTTGGCGTAGATATATCAACATTAAGACCAACTGATTCTCCTACTCATAATTCATCTAGATCAAGCACCGGAACAGCCTCGTGGATGGAAAGATATTCTAATACGATTAGAGAGGTTGGACAATGCGGGCGGAGAGGCGCCCTTATGGAGACAATAAGCATTCATCATCCAGATATTTTAATTTTTTCAACAATTAAAAATGATAGCACAAAAGTCACAGGAGCAAATATATCTGTAAGATTGTCTAATGAATTTTTAGAAGCATTAGAAAAAGATGAAGAATATGAAATTAGGTGGCCAGTAGATTCGGACATACCAGAATATAGTAAAATGATATCTGCAAAAGAAGTTTGGAATAAAATTATTCATTCTGCTTGGTTAAGAGCCGAACCTGGATTATTATTCTGGGACAATATAATTAATGAAAGCCCAGCAGATTGTTATGAAGGTTTTAATACTGTTTCCACAAACCCCTGTATTCCAGCAAGTGAATATTTATTGACTAAAGATGGCTATGTTAAATTTGGAGACTGTTACAATAGTGGTAAAGAACAAACAATAGTAATAGATAACAGGATATCCTATAGGGATAGCAAACAACTAAAAGATAAAGAGCTACCAGAAAATTGGATAATTGATAATAAGGTATCGGGAACAAAACTTTCACAAGCCAGTCATGTGTTTTTAACAAAAGGTCTGGCTGATATAATTAAGATAACGACATCCAAGGGATTTAGTATTAAATGTACACCAGATCACCATATAGCCACAACCGATGGTATGATTGAAGCCAAAGACATTCAGCCAAACCACAATATCTTGATATCTATACCAGATCATAATAATACTTCTATCATAAATAAGAAACCAGAAACTACCGAAGAACAGCTAGCAGTTTTAATAGGTTTAATTTGTGGAGATGGAACTTTTGACAAAAAAAGAAAAAGAGTTCATTTAGATTTTTGGGGCGAAGATAAAGACGAAATGACCATTCTTGTTTGTGGGTTAATTGATCAGCTCTTTGATTCTTTAGGAGAAAGATATAATAATAGAAACAGAAAACTTAGTAAATATTTTGTATCAAAAATTAAACAGTCTGATAAAAATAGAATTTCTTCTGCGTGGTTAGCCTATATACTAGAAGAATATGGGTATTCAAGAGAAGTTAAACACGATGTTCCAAAATTTATTATGGAAAATTCAAGCACAAACATTGGTAAATTCTTTTTGGCAGGTTTATTTTATTGTGATGGATCAGTACAAGGTTCTAATGTTAGCGGTTATACCGTAAGATTATCACAAAGCAATAAACAACTGTTAGAAAAGATTCAATTAATTCTACATTCTAATGGTATGTTGTTTGGAATATATAATCGTCGTAATGCTCAAAAAAGATTATTACCAGACTCAAATAAGGATCTTAAATATTATAGCTGCAAAGAAAACTATGAACTTATTAGTATTTGTGGTAGTGTAGTAAAATATAGAGATACAATAGGATTTTTGTCAACCTATAAAGACATACAGATAAATACTATCAATCATAATTTTCAAGTTAAAGAGTCTTTTACTGATGTTGCTGTAAAAACAGAGATATTAGAGCAACAGCCTGTTTTTTGTATAAAAGAGCCTATATCTAGAAGTATGATAGTCAATGGTATGTCAGTAAGAAGATGTGGCGAAATACCATTGTGTGCTTATGATTCCTGTCGTTTGTTAGCCATAAATCTATTTCATGCTATGAAAAATCCATTTGAAAAAAATGCAGAATTTGATTTTGATTTATTATATGAAACTTCTTATATAGCTCAAAGATTAATGGACGATATTATTGATTTAGAAATTGAAGCTATATCAAGAATAATCAAAAAAATACAAAAAGATCCAGAACCAAATACAATTAAAAATACTGAACTTGATCTCTGGTTAAAAGTAAGAACTAAAGCACAAGAAGGAAGAAGAACAGGAACAGGAATAACTGCTTTAGGAGATGTGATAGCAGCATTAAATATAGATTATGGCTCAAACGAATCTGTTGAATTTACTGAAAAAATATATAAGACACTAAAATTAGGGGCTTATAGGGCTTCTGTAGATATGGCTAAAGAATTAGGACCATTTCCTATTTGGCAAAATGTTTTAGAAAAAGATAATCCATTTTTACTTAGAATTAAAGAAGAAGCTCCTGAATTATATTCTGATATGTTAAAATATGGAAGAAGAAATATTTCAATATTAACCACTGCTCCAACAGGAACAGTTAGTATGATGGCTTCTATTTCCGTAAATAATAAAACTTTACATGGCACAACTTCTGGCATTGAACCAGTATTTATGGTCGAACCATATACCAGAAGAAAGAAAGGAAATCCAGGGGATTTAAATTTTCAAACAGACTTTGTAGATCAAAATGGAGATCACTGGATGGAATTTAATGTATATCATCCAGGTGTAGAATTATGGTTAGAAATAACAAATAATGAAGATTTGAAAAATTGCCCATATATACCAGCGGGAAAAATCAACTGGACTAATAGAGTAAAATTGCAAGCTGCTGCTCAAAGACATGTAGATCATTCAATCTCTTCAACAATAAATTTGCCTAATGAAATAACAGAAAAAGAAGTTAGCAATATATATGTAGAGTCTTGGAAAAACAACTTAAAAGGAATAACTGTATATAGGGATGGATGTAGAACAGGAGTATTGGTTAAAAAAGAAACAGGAATAATAAAAACAGATGCTCCAAAAAGACCAGAAAGTTTAAAATGCAATGTTCATCATATAAACGTCAAAGGACAAGAGTATTTTGTTTTAGTCGGCTTATATGAAAATCAACCATATGAAGTTTTTTCAGGTAAAAATGGTATTATAGATAAAAAAGTTAAAAACGGAAAAATTATCAAGCAAAAAAGAAGTAGATATAAAGCTATCTTCGACGACAATACAGAATTATCACCAATTGGAGTTTTTACAACAGACGAAGAAGATACTTTGACTAGATTAATAAGTGCAAGTTTAAGACATGGTGCTGATATATCTTTTATTGTGCATCAATTAGAGAAAGCAAAAGGAGATATGCAATCTTTTGCTAAAAGTTTGGTTAGGGCTCTTAAAAAATATATACCAGATAATATGGAAGTCAAAGGAGAAGAATGTCCAGAATGTGGAAGTGTATTGCATAGACAAGAAGGATGTATAATTTGTAAAAATTGTGGGTTTTCTAAATGTTAAATAATTAATAATAAGAGAAATAATAAATGACAATAAAAAAAAGAAGAAATCCTAATGATTCACATTATAATGAAGAGAATTTTAATGAAAATGTATTTAACTTTAAACTTAAACCCAAAACAGATAATCAAAAATTATATTTTGATTCTATAGAAAAAAATAAAATTACATTCTGTTGCGGACCAGCAGGATGTGGCAAAACTTATATTCCTTCTTTATATGGATTAAAGGGATTATTAGAAGGAAAATATCAAAAAATGATTATAAGTAGACCATTAGTACAAGCTGATGAATCTACCGGATATTTGCCAGGAGGAATTAATAGTAAATTAGATCCATATCTTCAACCTATTTATGATGCTTTTAGTCATGTAGCGATAGGTAATGAAATTGAAGATCTTATAAATAGAAAAAAAATAGAAATAGTTCCATTTGCATATATGCGTGGAAGAAATTTTTTCAATAGTTTCATACTATTGGATGAAGCATCAAATTGTACTTATAATCAATTAATTTTAGCCTTGACAAGATTCTCAAAAAATAGTAGAATGGTATTTGCGGGAGATATCACTCAATCTGATCTTCCAATTAGACAAAGAGGAGGATATGAAACGATAATAGATAGTTTAAAAGATACTGAAGATATTGGAGTAATACATTTAAATTCTTCTGATATTATTAGAGAACCTATTATAAAAATTATTTTAGAGAAACTTTATAATGAAAATACACGAGAAACAAAAACATAAAAGAGTCTTAGTTTTAAATGCCGACTTTTCTCCAATGGGATTAATTGATTGGAAAAGAGCAATAGTATTAACTATTATTAATGATTGTGAATCTTTAAAAGGATTAGAACCAATTGATTATTATGATGAATTTGTTTTAACTTGCGGGAAAAAATATTATCCAATTCCTTCTGTTGTTCGTAGTCCTATTTACATTAGGCAAAAAAATAAGAGAATACCATTTTCTAGAAAAAACGTATTTGTAAGAGATAATTTGACATGTATGTATTGCGGCAAACAAGATTTAAGTGGGCAAGATTTAACATTTGATCATGTTGTGCCTAGAGCAATTTGGAAAAAACAAAATCATAATGGTACTCCAACAACATGGAAAAATATAGTAACATGTTGTAAAACATGCAATAGAAGAAAAGCAGACAGAACTCCAAAAGAAGCTAAAATGCAACTTTTAAGAGAACCAAAAGAACCTAATCATCACCAATATATTTTAGGATTATCTCCTTGGAGCAAAATACATCCAGCATGGGAAAATTATTTAACACCATTATATAAAAATTTATTACAAAATGAAGGTGTATAATAAAATAGTAAAATAGTTAAGATACTGTCATATAATATATATTAAAATGCACACAAGGAATGAGAAAATATAATAAATTAGAAATACTAGAAATTCTAGATAAAAATGAGGTAAATAAAGAACATTTGGCAGCAATTTTTAGAAAATGCCCTCAACCAATGTCTATTATATCTACTGATGCATATTTTGTTAAACCAAATGAAGCATTGTGCAATTTCTTAGAATATTCTTTTTCTGAATTACAAAATAAAACATTCTATGATATAACGCATCCAGAAGACTTAACTAATGAATTAAAAGAAATAGAAAGACTTTTAGATAATGATATTGATCATTTTGTTTTATTTAAAAGATATATTAGCAAAGGAGGGAGAATAGCCCCAGCATTATTAACATTATTTAAAGTTGATGATGAAGAAGGAAATATTATGTATTACATTAGTCATATAGTGCCAGTAAAAAATGGTGCGGAAAATAATATTAAAAAATGGGTATTTGAACATTCAACTAATCCAAACACAAATTTTAAAGAAAAAGCTGGTATATGGATGGTAGAAAATTGGAAATTTGTTTTTAGTTTTCTTTTGATATTAGTAGGAATTATATACGTCGCCATAGATTTTAGAACTATATTTTTAAATAACTACGAAATACAAAAAGAACTTTTAGAAAAAATAGATCAACTAAGGAAATAATAATATGCCATTATATACTTTTGAGTGTTATAGTGAAGATGGTGGTTGTGGTCAAATATTTGATATTTCTTGTGGAATGAATGAAATATCCACATTGCCTAAACCTTTATGTCCTAACTGTAATGACAACTGGTCAGTATCTCGCAATTTTAATTCAAGTATATATGTATTTGATAGTTCACCAAGAACAGTTGGTGCTTTAGCAGAAAGAAATACGAATAAAATTAGCGAAGATCAAAAAATTATGCTTAATGATAAGCATACGAGCTATAAAAAGCCTTTTACAGGCAATTTGCCCAAAGGAGGATCTTTATTTCCTGTTGATAAAAAGGGCAAAATAATACCATCTAATAAAAAACATCAAAGGAAAAAAAATAATGGCTAGAGAAAAATTTACAGAAGAAGAACTTGGAAATGCTGTTTTTACTACCGCAGAACATAATAAAAAAGAAAAACAAAACAAAATTACTATATATACTATATATGGAAAGCATGAAATAATTGATACAGAAGGATATCCAGTAATATTTGATGAGAATAGCGATAATGCATATGCAAAAAAAGAAGGAGATAAATTTTTCATCAAAAGTAATGGATCAAGATTAGCTGACCCATTAGGAATATATGGGGGAACAGATTTGAATAAAAAAATAGGAGATCATTCAGTATGGAAGTGGAGAAGCACAAGCCCTAAAATATTTGAATTGTTTATAAGATTTTTAAAAACAAAAAATAAAAGCTATTATCTAAATGCTACAAGGGAGATGTTATAATGGGAAAAATTAAGAAAAACGGTTCTTCTAAAGCCAGAATGACTATGATTGAAAAGTACAAAATTCAACAAATGCTCGGTTCTGGTAAAGAAATTTCAGAAATAGCTAGTTCTTTAGAAAGAACAGAAGAAACTATATCTAAGTATATTGAAACAGAACTTAAAGATTTAGTAAATTCAATATCTCCTAGTAAAGAATCTGAATCTGAAAATATAGAAGAAAAAATTAATATTGATATTTTTAATTCTGTTATTAATTCTTTAAAAAGAAAAGGCATTGAAGAAAAAGATGCAATTAATGCTATAAATAAAGTTAAAAGTAAAATCAATGAAAAAATTGATGATGTTGAAAAATTATCAACATTATGCATGAAGGAATTAGAAGTTCATAATGCCATAATTAGAGAAGCAATAAACGGACAAAAAGGAGTCACTATTATGACCAAAGCAGCTTCTGAAATTATTGAGAACAAGAGAGTAGATACAAGGGCGGCAAATAGAAGAAATAGTTTTTATAAACCGCAACAAAATGGCTAAAGAACAATCTAAAAATAACAGTTATCCTTCTAGATATTCCCCTAATGGATGGGTTCGTTCTGATCAATATATAATTGAGTTAATATGTGAAAAAAAAGCACAAATAGAAAAAAAAGATTTACCAATAAAATTTTGGGAAAATCCAGAATGGTGTAAATTTTTTAAATCTCAATTAAGAAGATGCCAAATACTGCTTAAAAAATATTCATCAGATTCTATTATCAAAGCCTTACAAGATAAAAAATCTTGGAATATTTACAGCTTGTTTGCCCCATGGCTGGAAGATATAATCATCTATTACGAAAAAAACAAAAAAGAAATAAAAATTACAAAAGATATAAATAAACCGGAAATGTCCTCTGGAACTTTCAGAAAAAATTCTTTTGAAAATAAAACGAAAAATATTAAAAAAATATTAGAGGATTTATAATGGCAAAAAAAGATAAAGAAGAAATAGAAGAAAAGGACAACATAGATCAGGCTTTAAAAAAGAAATTTGGAGATGATATCTTTTTTCCAGGGGATCAACTTTTAGAAAAAGAACCTCATATTATACCAGTAAGTCCAGCCTTAGATCTGATTTTAGGTGGAGGGATACCTATGGGCTCATTTGTTGTAATTACTGGTAAACCCAAAATAGGAAAATCTTCTCTTTGCCTACATTTTGCTAAAAATGCACAAAGTGAAGGTATGAAAATTTATTATTTTAATGTTGAGGGAAGAATAAAGCCTAGAGATTTAAAAGGTATCCCTGGATTGAAGACAGATATTGATAATTTCCAAATTGTAGGATCTGTTAAAGGCCAAATATTATCTGCGGAAGACTATTTAGATATATTGATGACTTATGCAGAAACAAAAGAAAATTCTATATTTATTATAGATTCCGTATCTCAATTATGCAGCAAAGAACGAAGAGCCAATGAAACAGGAAAAAGATTTAGAGATGATGTTCCTTTGATGCTCGCAGATATGACAAAAAAAATAAGTAATGTATTACCAATAACTAATAATACAGTAATATGTATTACACACTTAATTGCTAATCAAGGCATGGGACATTCGCAATGGAGTGAAGCTTCAGGGCAAAAAGTACAATATCAAGCAGATGTTAAATTAAAAGCTTTATATTCAGAAGCCTATAAAGTGGGAGAAGAACAAGTTGGGCAATTAGTACATTGGCAATGTGATACAACAGCATTATCAGCACCACCGTGTCAAAAAACACAATCTTTATTGAGATATGGATATGGCATTGATGCTGAATATGAAATTTTGAATATGTGTATTGATTTAGGAATTATTGATAAAAAAGCATCATGGTTAGTTTTTCCCGATGGAAATAAATATCAGGGCATTGAAAAGGCTAGACATTATCTTTTTGAAAATAAAGATATATATAATAATTTAAAACAAAAATTAAAAGAAATGATGGGATTATAATTAAGTTAATATTTGGATCATAAAATATGAAAGTAATGACGCTTGATGGCATTGAGTATGATTGGAATATTCCTTCAAAAATAGCAAAAGGAAATAAAAGAGAAACAAGTTCTTTACATACCATTGCTAAAAAAATCTTACACGAACTATATCCAATGCTTAATATTTATGAAGAAATTCCTCTTATTGTTGAAAAAAATAAAAAATTATATCTAGATTTTTATATCCCGTCAATTCAAACTGCCATAGAAGTCAATGGAAAGCAGCATTATTCTTTTAATACATTTTATCATAGAAATCAAATACATTTTATGAAAATGAAAATGAATGATAGAAAAAAAGCAGAGTGGTGCGAACATAATAAAATAACACTTAAAATTTTACCATATAATATGGTAGAAAAATGGAGAAATATAATAAATGACTCCTGATGAATTAATGGTAAAAGCAGAAACCATTTTAGATAATTATGAAAAAACTAATGGAATTCTTGAATTTAGAATATATGATGTAGATGAAGTATCTAAATATTTTCATTTAAAAATAGAACAATTAAATAAATTATCAGCAATAGAATGTGCAGAAGTATCATATCTTTTAGCACAATATTCTTTTTATCTTCAAAGAATGTACAATAGAGAAAGTGCAAAAAATAGATGGGCTCAAGATCAAATAACAAAAATAGTTTGTGATAAATTAGACTCATATAATAATGGAACTTATATGAAATACGACCATAAAATATCCATTATAGCAAAAGAAAACAAAGTTGTTGAAAAATTACAATCAATATTAAATTATACATCTCAAATTATGGAAAGAATGAATTTCTTATCAACATCGGTAAAAAATATGAGCGAAATAATGTCAAATTTGCAAAAAGCAAAATTTTTCAAAGGCAACCAATAATGGACATACAAGATCTATTAAATATATTAACAGCCGAACAATTAGAACAATTGGCGGCATTAAAAAAACAAGAGGATCAATCTGAAAAAACAAAAATAATAGTTCCTCCAGCAAATAAAAAAAGAAACCAGAATAGGAAGCCTAAGAAAAAATTAATAGAAAATATAACAGGAGAAAATCACCCTAAAATACCTAAGAAAAAAAATACAAAAAGAACACAATTAATTTTAGGGGAAAGAGAAAACATATTTATTAAATCACCAGAAAAAGATATGTTTAAAGAAGACTCATTAATAGATCAAAAATTATTTTCAGGCAAGATAGTAGAAAGAGAAAAAAGAAAAATAAGCTATATAGACGCTAGATGTAGTCAGTGTGAAAATATGTATGAGGATGTTCCGTTTTCTGAATGCTATAAAGATGACAATGGATATGTTTTTATCTGTGAGGAATGTGTAGGGAAACTTAAGAAATGAAAGCTTTATGCGATATAGCAGCAGAAAGAGCAGTATTATCTGCAATATGCCAGTTTGGTGAAAATTCTTTTTTAGATGTATCAGATATTATAACAAATAAAACTTTTACTGTAGATTACAATCAACTTATTTATTCTTGCATTAAGCATACTTTTAATAATAATCAAACAACAGAAATAGATGTTGCTTCGATATATTCTGCTGGGGAAGAATTAGGGATTGGAAATATTTTATTAAGACCGGAAATTTTAGAACATATAAATTCTCTTTTTAATTTTCCTGTAAATCAAAATAATATTAGAAAATTTGCAGCTAAAATTAGAAAGCTAGAAATAGCTAGGCAACTTAGAGAAAAGTTAAAAACTACTTCGGATTCATTATTAGAACTTAATGGTACTGAAAATATTTCCCATATATTAGGAATAGCCGAAACTTCTGTTTTTGAATTCTCCTCATCATTAAATAGCAGTAATGAAGAACCTAAAAAAATATATGATGGTTTGTCTGATTATATTAATTATCTTGGAGAAAACACTGTTGATCAAATTGGAATTTCAACAGGTTTTCCAGAGTATGACAAAGCTATTGGTGGAGGATTAAGACCTGGAACTATCAATGTTATAGGTGCTAGAACAAAGATTGGAAAAAGTTTAATATCTAGTGCTATTGGATATCATATTGCAAAAGAAAAAAATATTCCAGTATTAAACATGGATACAGAAATGACTTATGAAGACCATATTCATAGGTTATTAGCCATGGCTAGTGAATGTTTTATTTATGATATTGAAACAGGAAAATTTACTGAAAAGCCACACCAAGATAAAAAATTAAGAGATGTTGTGAGAAAAATAGAAGATGAAAAAATTCCTTATTATCACAAATCAATAGCAGGAATGCAATTTGAAGAACAAATGGCAATTATGAGAAGATGGATAATAAAAGAAGTTGGACTTAATAATTCTGGACATTCCAATCCTTGTGTAATAATATATGATTATTTAAAACTCATGGATTCAAATGCTATAACATCTAATGTAGCAGAATTTCAGGCTTTAGGTTTTATAATGTCTTCATTACATAATTTTACTGTAAAATATAAAATACCAATTCTGGCACTAATACAATTAAACAGGGATGGCATAAATAAAGAAGGAACAGATGTTGCTAGTGGATCTGATAGAATCATATGGCTATGTTCTAATTTTACAATATTAAAACAAAAATCTGATGAAGAAATATCTCAAGATGGTATACAAAATGGAAATAGAAAATTAGTACCAATTGTGTGTAGACACGGGGCGGGAATTGAAGATGGGAACTACATTAACTGTTTTATGCAAGGATCTATAGGAAAAATATCTGAAGGTAAAACTAAATTTCAATTATTAAAAGAACAACAACAAATCAATATAGATAGCGAAGAGGGAGAATCAGAATGGCCCAATTAAATGCAAATATTCCTTATCAATATGCTTATGTACAAAACAAATATTTATTTGGAGACAATTTACTTGAAAATTTAACAGAGTGTTATATTTTTGGCGTAAAAAGTATCATTAATAAGCCTTTACAATTCCATTGTCAATTAAAAAATGGTTCTGTATTTTGGGGATTACCAATTTCTGCTTTTGTATGGAAAAAAGAATATGTTTCTTTAGGAACTACAGAACAAGAAAGACTATCTAATTTACAATGGTGGGATTGTCAATCAAATGATATCGCAGTAACTTGTTTTTCTTATTTGCAATATTATGGGGTGGATGTAATTAGCAGAAATGAGAAAAAATGGATGAAAGGTAAATATTTATTTACCATAGATGATTATTATTCAGATTTAAATTCTTTACCTCTAGGTTATGCAACCGGACCAGATAGCAAATGTTTTCATTTTATACAATTAGATAATGGAAATTATTGTGTTTATCCAAATAATTATTGTAGGTGGCATAATTTAAATTTTGTAGATCCTTATGATGTAAAAAATCCCCCAAGATATAAAGCTAATGCATTTGAATTTAAAGCGGAATTTGAAAAAGATGAATAAAACAATAAGTGTTGCAATTGATTTTCAAGAAGATCCAAATTCAGGTTATGCAGCCAGAACTAAAATAAACGCCTCTGCTGATGCCACTATTGCTTTAGCTGTAGACTTTAATAGTGCTGGAGAAAAGTTGACTAAGTCTTCTGTATTGGGACAAGGTAAGCAATATATTGCTATAGATGCTAATTCGATGGAGGTTACGGATAAAAGGGTAAATAAAATAGTAGATATGCTGAATGCAGTTGCTGCTAAAACCTTGAACATTGCTGGAAATGGTATTTACACCATGAAGGGTAAATACACACAGCAGCAAGTAGATGATTTCACTTATCGGCTATTAAAAGCTGTTGTAGAATCTCCAAATCTTAAAAATAAAATTATTTCTATTAGAACAGGTGGACAAACAGGTTTCGATGAAGCGGGAGCTAAAACTGGTATTAAATTAGGCATTCCTACAACAGTGTTAGCACCTAGAGGTTGGAAGTTTAGAAATATATCTGGACAAGACATATCTAATGAAAAAGCTTTTAAAGCTAGATTTGAGAAGAGATGAATAAAACAATATTAGAAAATATGGATAAAATTATATCCTATTTCAATTTAAATTTATCTGAATATACAAGATACTATATAGGGCCATGTCCAATTCATGGAGGGGATAATCCAACAGCATTCAATCTATATCATTCTGGAGAAACAAATGTAGGAAATTGGTATTGTAGAACACACAAGTGTCATGAGCATTTCAATAACATTAATAGTATAGGCTTTATACAAGCCTTATTATCTGTAAAAAAAAATAAATGGTCTAAACCTAATGATAAAGTTGTTAGTTTGCCAGAAACTATAATATGGTGTGAGAATTTTTTTAATGTTAAATATGAACCAACAGATATAAATTTAAAAAAAGATATAAGTTATTCTATAAATAGATTATGCAAAAATAAAAAAAGAATATATGATTTATTTTTATCTGAAGAACAATATAATAATTGTGATTTAAAAACTGATGACTATTTTATTTCAAGAGGATACGCTTTAGAAACAATAAACAAATTTAATATAAAATATTGCGATAATCCATCAAAACCTATGTATTGTAGATCAATAGTGCCGTTACACGATCATACAGGCAAAAATATTATAGGTTGCTCTGGTAGAGCCGTATGGGATAAATGTGACATATGTTCATCATATCATAATCCTAAAAGGATGTGCCCACCAAAAGAAAAGTTAGGAATTTATTGTAAATGGAAAAATTCAAGAGGATTCCCTGGTAAATATGAATTGTTTAATTTTCATCGGGCAAGAAAGGCAATAGAAAAAACAGGCATTGTATTTTTAACAGAAGGTCAACCAAATGTTTTTAGATTATTTGAAGCAGGATTCGAGCAATCTCTTGGCTGTTTTGGTTCTAATTTTTCTATAGAGCAAAAAAAAATACTTGATATTTCTATGGCCCATACTATAATAATAGTGCCAGACGCCGACAAAGCTTCTTTAAAATTTATTGAATCCATAAAAAAAATATGTAAAAATTCCTATAATATAGTAACTATAGAACCATCATATCATGATGATATAGGTCAATGCAATATAGAAACAGTAAAATATTTATTACTTCCCTTTGTCGAAAAATATACGAGGACATTATGAATGAAATTAAAGTTTTAGGATTTTGTGGAAAAAAGCAGTCTGGTAAAAACACTTCAGGAAATTATATTTTAGGAATATTTCTTGAAGCTCTAGAAATATCTAAAGAATTTAAAATTACACCTAAGGGAAATCTCTGGGTAAGTGATATCTTTGGCAATACAGAATATGCTGGAATTTTAGATTTAAATTCTAATTCAATAGCAACAAAAACATTTGCAGAAGAACATATATATCCGTTTATAAAGATATATAGCTTTGCTGATTTATTAAAGAAAAATATATGTATTGATATATTGGGATTATCTTATGAAGAATGTTTTGGTAGTGATGAAAAAAAGAATAGTTTAACAAATTTAAGATGGGAAAATATGCCTGGAATTGATGAACTTCGTATATCCAACGAAAATGCTTTGATGACTGCAAGAGAAGTAATGCAGTTTGTTGGTACAGAAGTTTTTCGTAAAATGTACAATAATGTTTGGGTGGATGCTACTATGCGACAAATAGAAAAAGATTCACCAAGTATGGCGATTATAACTGATGTAAGATTTCCAAATGAAGTAGAGGGAATCATGAATTGTCAAAATTATTCAAGCATAATGACAGGGAAAGTTATAAAACTAAAAAGAGACATATATCCAAATGATAATCACCCAAGCGAAACCTCTTTGGATACACATGGAGATGAATTTTATTCTTATATTATAGATAATCAAGACATGTCTATACAAGAACAAAATAAGCATGTATATACTTTCTTATCTGATATTGGTTGGATTCCACACCACATTCCAGAAGAATTATTACAGGAACTACCTGTTGAATGAGCATACCAATAACATATATTCGTAGTTCATCTTATAGTTCTCATGAAATGTGTGAAATGAAATATTTTGGGGAATATGTACTAGGATGGACTGGACCTCCAAATAAAAAAGCAGATAAAGGAACCATTGTCCATAAGGTAATGGAAATCTTAGCCAATGTAAAATTAGCTAGACAAAATGGACTAAATAATTTTGAAGATGATATCATAGGGGAAGTTTTTAATCTAGAATTAGACAGTGAAACAGGAAAAAGATTTAGAGATGATGTTCCTTTGATGCTCGCAATCTTCGATAAAATATATGGCCATTATACAAACCAATCATCAAATCATATATGGGCACCAGCAGACTATAGAGAAACGTATAAATGGTTGATGAAAGCCATTTCTTATAATAATGGGTCAATGCATCCATTTAACCAAGAAATAGTTGAACCAGAAAGACATTTCGATATAGAAATGAAACAAAACTGGGCTAAATACGAGTATGATTTAAATGGAGAAAAAATATCTGGCAATCTTAGATTAAAAGGAACAATAGATCTAATTACCAAAATAGATAAGACAACACATGAAATTATTGATTATAAAGGACTTCCTCTATATACTAAAATACCAACAATAAATGGTTGGACGACTATGGGAAATATAAAAGTCGGTGACACGATATATGATAAAAATGGAAATGAGACAAAAGTAATAGGAAAATCTCAAATTAAATATAAAGATTGTTATGAAATTACATTTGATGACAATAGCTCTGTTGTTTGTGATGATGAACATATTTGGCTTCTTTCAGATGGATCAGAAATAAAAACAGTTGACCTATCAGAAAAAGATAAAATAGATGTTACAAAACCTATTTTTTGCAAATATAAAGATTTACCAATAGATCCATATGTTTTAGGTGTTTGGTTAGGAGATGGTAGAAATAGAACAGGAGAAATTTCTGGTCAAGATTCTTTTATTTTTAACGAAATAAAAAAACGAGGATATAAAGTTGGCAAAAATATTAGTCAGAAAAGTTGTCCATCTCATACAATTTTTGGTTTGGTAAATCAACTCAAAAAATTAAATTTATTACACAATAAACATATACCAGATATCTATCTAAGATCGTCAGTTAAACAAAGACTAGATTTATTAAGAGGACTGATGGATAGTGATGGGTATGCTAATGCCACAAGAAAACAAGCAGTATTTATGAATTGTAATAAAATTTTATCTGAAGATGTTAAAAAATTACTTATAACATTAGGACAAAGACCATATCTTTCAAAAACTAAAGCCAATGGATTTGGATTAGAAGTTGATGCTTATCCTATATTTTTTAGACCAGTTAATATAAATCCATTTTTACTTCCTAGAAAAGCAAAAAAAATTAAAAAAGAATGGGGACCAGGAAGATCTAGTGTAAGAAAAATTACGAAAATTACAAAAATTAAAAAACAATTCACACAATGTATTATGGTAGATAGTCCTACGCATACATATTTATGTACAGAAAATATGATTCCTACACATAATACAGGTAAAAGAATAAATTGGGCTACTGGTGAAGAAAAAACTTATGAATATTTACACAAAGATTTTCAGCTTAGGCTATATCATTATGCCCATAATATTATTTATCCCCATATTGATAATGTTCTCGTTACTATTTTTTTTATTAATGACGGTGGAGCTTTTACTTTGGCTTTTGGTAAAAACGATATTCCAGAAACTGTTAATATGATCAAGGAAAAATTTGAGTATATTAAAAATACAGAACAGCCAAAACCAAATTATACATGGAAATGCAAAAAGTTTTGCCATTTAGGGAAACAAACATTTGAAGATACTCATATTAAAGCACTAGAGGCAAAACCAAATAGTAAATTATCAATAATTGGTGAAAAAATGTGCATGTGCGATGAAATAAAATACGCACTTGATTTTAGACCAATAGAAGATGTAATATCTAATATGACAAAAGAATCCTACTCAATATCTAAATATAAAGCTCCTGGGGAAATAGAATGAAATATACTCCTTTACATGTACATTCAGATGCTAGTTTATTAGACGGTCTAAGTCAAACAAGCCAGATTGCACGCCGAACTATAGATATTGATGCAGATGGATGTGCATTAACAGATCATGGTAATATTAGTAATTGCGTCTCTTTTCTACAAGAAATGAATAAGGTTAATAAAAAAGCAATCCTTGGATGTGAGTTATATATTTGTGATGAGGATGCAAAAATTAGAGAACAATCTAATAGATATTTAGCTCACTTTCCAGTATTAGCAAAAAATACTAAAGGATGGAATAACTTAATAAAAATAGTATCTGAATCTAATTCTCCAGAACACTATTATCATAGACCAAGACTTAGTTTAGATCAGCTAAGTAAATATACTAATGGAGATATTATAGGATTTAGTGGTCATCTTGGTTCTCATATTGCAGATGCTATTTCCAATTATGGAATTCAAGGAGGAATTAAAACAGCTTATCTCTTGCAAGAGATTTTTGGTAAGGGAAATTTTTGGTTAGAATGTCAATTAATGGATCAAAAAATAACACCTAAACAAATAGATATAACTAAAGCTGTTAGAGAAATAAGTAAAAAAACTGGCATCCGATGTATAGCTACTCCAGATGCTCATTATGCATATAAGGAAGATGCTATATTACAAAGAATATTATTATGCTCAAATTTAGGAATAAATCTACAAAAAGGCAGAGATCCTAATTTTGGTATGAGTACGTTTTTTAGATCAGATTGTTTCCATATTCCTTCTTACGAAGAAATGTTAAGCTATGGTCACACCAAAGAAGAACTAGAAAATACTAATACTATTCTATCTCAAATAGAAAATTACGATATTTTGAAACCACCAGCACTTAAGCAATTTGAATGTACTGATGGAATGACACCAGATCAATATTTAAAAAAGCTATGTAGAGATGGTTGGAAAAAATTAATAGCAAACAAAATTCCAAAAAATAAACAACCAGAATATGCAGACAGAATAAAAAGAGAACTAGAGGTTCTTCAGGGCGCTGGACTATCAAGTTACTTTCTAATTGTACAAGATATTTTAAGTTTTGTAAATAAAAACAATTGGCTACCTGGGCCTGGAAGAGGTTCTGCTGCTGGTTGTTTGGTATCTTATTTAATTGGCATTACTAAGATTGATCCTATAAAATATGGATTATTATTTGAAAGATTTTATTCATATGGACGAAATATTCCTAAGAATATCAGTTTTGATGAAGAAAAATATGAAAAATACATGAAACTGGTGTAATATATTGCGTGTTGCATTTAAATATCTTTCAAAAAGACACAATATATAATGATAAAATATAAATGTAAATATTGCAAAAAAATATTCGAGAATTATCCTAGTAGAAAATCTATCTATTGTTCTTTAGATTGCTCAATATTAAGTAACACTAGATTGCCTAATAATCTCTTTGATATTGAATCATACGATGCTTGTTATTGGTTAGGATTTTTATTTGGAGATGGTTGTGTAGATACTAAGGGTAAATTGCAAATATGTCTATCTATTAAAGATATAGATCATCTATATAAATTTAATAATTTTATCTTTTCTAGAAATATTAATGCTGTAAATAAATATAAAGATAGATGTATCATACAAGTTAATTCTAAAAACTTGTGTAAAAATTTAGAAAAATATAATATAATACCTAATAAAACAAAAACTTCTCTTATTGTTTTACCTCAATCAAAATATATTAACCATTTTATTAGAGGGCTATTTGATGCTGATGGTTGGGTTTTTAAAAAGGAATATAAAAATAATAAAGGATATAAGTATTATAAGTATTGTTGCGGTATTTGTTCTTATTTAAAAGAAAATTTAGAAATTATAAACAATCAATTACCAATACATGGTATTATTTCAAGAAAGAAAACACAAGAGTTATATGAGTTAAGATTTCAAAGCAAGCAAGATATAAGAAAAATTAAAACATTCTTATATCAAGATTCTTTAACTTCATTACATCGTAAAAGGATATTAATGTGTTCAATTTAAGAGAATTAACTGATGAATTTTGTTCTGAAAGACTAGAAAAAGTAAAAGATAATAAATTTTTTATAGAAGAATGTAATATAGTTGAATCTATGCCAAAAGGTATAGAATATTATAAACATATTATTAATAATATTGGTTTAGATACAAATAATAAGAAAAATAGTTATATTATGTGGATATGTGGTAAAGTTGAAAAGCTAGATACAAACAAAAAAGTAGACTTTTCAAACGCCCGTATTTCAATGCCAGATATTGATGTTGATATTCCTATTCAACACCGTGGAGATATTATAGAATATATTACTAATAAATATGGTACTGATCGTGTTTCTCAAATGATAACATACCAAAAGATGAAAGGCGCTAAAGCTTTAACAGAAGTATTTAGAGCTTATGGAGATACTTCATTTGAAGAAATAAAAGAAATAACTAAGAATATAGTTGAAGAAGCTAAGATTGCAGACCAATTACAAGAAATGGAAGAACCATCAATTATAAGATGGTGTTTAGAAAATAAGAAGAAAGATTTTAAGGATTGGTGTGAAATAGACGAAGAAGGAAATTTAACAGGACAATATGCTGATAGATTTTCTCTTGCAATTAGACTCGAAGGAACTAAGTCTGCACAATCTAAACATGCTGCTGGTATAGTTATTTCACCAATACCATTATCTGAAATGTGCCCTATGGTATATGATTCTAAAACTAAAAAACAAGTAGCAGGAATGGAAATGAATGACTTAGAAGCTATAGGGCTTATTAAGTTAGATATTCTTGGTGTCGCTATGTTAGATAAAGTTATGTGTGTAAGAGATCTATTAAAAGTTAAAGGAATAGATTTTAATCTAGATATAGAAGAAATACCTTTAGATTGCGAAAGAACATGGGCATTATTTGCAGAAGGAAATACTAAGGGCGTTTTTCAATTAGAGTCAAGACTTGGACAAATGCTATCTAAAGAATTAAAACCAGAAAATATGGAACACTTAGCTGGATTGGCCAGCATTATGCGTCCAGGGTCTTTAGAGGCTAAAAAAGAAGACGGTAAAACAGTTACAACTCATTATATTGAAAAAAAGAATAATAAAGAACCAGTAACATATATCAGTGACTCTTTAAAAGAAATATTAGATAGTTCTTATGGAGAAATGATTTATCAAGAACAGGCCATGGCTATCGCTCAAAAAATAGCCGGATTCGATCTTAAACAGGCCGACATTTTGAGAAAAGCTATTGGTAAGAAAAAACCAGAAATCATGGCGGCATTGAAAGAGGAATTTTTAGAAGGATGTAGAAAAACAAATCTTGTAAATGAAGAGGTGGCTCACACTTTATTTAATTGGATAGAAAAGTCCCAAAGATATTCTTTTAATAAGAGTCATGCTGTTAGCTATGGTTTCAATGCATATTTAAGTGCTTATTGCAAGGCTCATTATATCAAGGAGTTTTTTACCGCATATTTAAAGTTTTCTCATGATAAGATTAAACCGCAAAAAGAAATATATGAACTGGTTAATAACGCAAAAGCTATGGATATTTGGATTATGCCTCCAAATATCAAAAACTTAAATGATGAATTTGAACTTATCAACGATAAAATATATTTTGGTTTGTGTGATATTAAGAATGTTGGAAAGTCTGTAGTTGATAAACTAAGAGCTTGTACTAAAGAAATAGAATGTAAGCTTAATAAACAAATAAAAGATTGGAATTGGATTGATTTTTTAATATTTCTATCTACAGAAATCAAAGTAAATTCATTAGAGTCTTTGATTTATGTAGGAGCATGTGATTGTTTTGGGAAAACCAGAAGTTCCATGATATTTGAATGTAATTTATTTAGAAATCTTAGTAATAAAGAATTAGAATGGATACAAAATAATTGTAAAGATTGTAAGAATTTTAATGAAATTTTAAATAAGATGATATCTTCTGGAAATGAAAACAATAAGAATAAAGCTTATCATAATACTAAAAGATTAGAAGCTATAAAAGATATTCAAGTTTCTTTGAAAAATCCCCCTTCTGATTTAAATGATAAGCCGCATCAGATATCACAATTAGAATATGAATTACTAGGCGTTAATATAACGGCTCATGGATTAGATGAATCCAATACAAAATATAAAGCTAATTGCACATGTCAAGAATATGCTCAAGGATACGGAAAAAATAAAGATATACCTGTAGTAATAGCTGCGAAAATAGACTATGTAAGAAAAATAAAAACTAAAAATGGATTGAACCCAGGACAGGAAATGTCTTTTATAGAGATAAGTGATGAAACAGGGACAATAAATTCTTTAGTTTTATTCCCTGACCAATGGGACGAATATAAACATATGGTTGTTGAAGGAAATCGTTTGTTGTTTTGCGGCAAAAGAAGTTCAAATAAAGAAAAAGATTCTTATATAATAGAATTAGTAGAACAATTATAAAAATTTTTAATTTTGTCTTGTAAAAACTTTCTTGATGGCTACAATATTTTATATTGGTTTTTAAACTTTTAAAATTGGAGGAAAAATGAATAAAGTATTTTTAAAGGGCAATTTAGTAAAAGATCCAGAGTTAAAGGAACTAAAGAGCGGAGAAAAGATTTCTTCAGTAGTAAATTTTTCTGTGGCAGTTTCAAGGTTCTACAAGAAAGCCAATGGTGAAACAGATAAATCTACTGAATTTATAGATTGTGAAGCATGGGATACTGGAGCAAATTTGGTAGCAAAATTATTGAAAAAAGGAGATCCAGTATTAATTGAAGGTTCTTTAAAAACAGATAAATGGGAAAAGGATGGAGTAAAGCATTCTAGGGTTAGAGTCAGAGTTATTAATTTTGATAAATTAGCTAGATATGTAGCAAAACAAGAAGAAGAGCAAAAAAACGCAGATGAACAAGCTGTGTCTGTTGTAGACGATGGTGAAGACATACCATTCTGATCAGAGATAAAACACCAGCATATAGAAATATATGCTGGTTTTTTTAAGGAAATATTATGAAAAAAATTAGAATTTTATATAGTGGAGAATCTAGTGGTGCAGCGTCTGGTTTTGGAATATATGGACATAATGTATTATCTAGATTAATTAAAAATCCAAAATTTGAAGTTGCTGAATTTGCATCTTTTGGAAGTATAGATGATGGAAAATATAAAAATGCAAAGTGGAGATATTATCCAAACGCTGTAGATCCAGGTCATCCAGAATTTAATGCGTACAATCAATCTCATCAGAGTAAATTTGGAGCGTGGAGATTTGAAAGAATTCTATTAGATTTTAAGCCAGATATAGTATTTACAATAAGAGATCCTTGGATGATGGAGCATGAGCATAAATCTCCATTAAGACAATTTTATCATTTGGCAATTATGCCCACCGTTGATTCGTCTCCTCAACAACATTCATGGATTGAAATGTTTTCAACAGCAGATGCTGTATTTACCTATTCTGACTGGGCAATACCAATACTACAAAAAGAAAGCAATAATAAGATTAAGCCTATATGTAGTGCATATCCAGGTACAGAATTTGATGCTTTTTTTCCATCTGTTGATAAAGCCATAGATAAAGAGAAATTAGGATTGCCTAAAGATTCTTTCATTATAGGATCTGTAATGAGAAATCAAAAGAGAAAACTATTAGAAGATTTATTTTCTATGTTTTCTATATATTTAAAAAAATATGGACATACAGAACAAGGTAAAAAGTCATATCTTTTAGTCCATACTAGTTATCCAGATTTTGCAGGATGGAATATCCCCAATTTAATTAAACATTTAGGAATATCTAGTAGAGTATATTTTACTTATTTTTGTCAACATACTGAAAAAATAATTATTAAAAAATACTCTGGCACAAAAACATATTCTCCATATTCAAACGGAATTAGTGCTGGTTTTCCCAATGTCGGCAGAGGAGTAACAAGATTTCAATTAGGCGATATTTATCGTGCTATGGATTTATATGTTCAATGTGCAATATGCGAAGGGCTTGGTATGCCACAAGTAGAGGCCGCTGCGTGCGGAGTTCCTCTTGCTTCTGTAGACTATAGTGCTATGGCAGACATTATAGAAAAAACAAAAGGATTTCCATTAAAGATTTCCAAAATGTTCTATGAATGGGAAACAAATGCCTATAGAGCATATCCAGATAACGATTATGCAGCAGATCTTTTTTATAAAGTTCAAAATTTAAATCCTACAGAATTAAAATTTAAACAAGAAAAAGCTAGACATGCAGCAGAAAAATATTTTTGTTGGGATCGTACTGCAAAAATATGGTCCGATCATTTTGAATCTGTAGTATTAAAAGATTACCAAGGCAAATGGGATCATCCAATAACTATTAATGATTTAAATATACCTGAATATAATTTTCATCAAAATATGAATACCACACAATATGTTGAATGGCTATGTTATCAGGTTGCCAAGAGTCCAGAATTATTTATTTCAACTTTTGGCATAGAATTGATAGAGCAATTAAATAATGGTCTTACATCGGCTTTTAAATCTGGAAATCCGATAGATCGAAAAGCTGTATATGATATGTGTGCTATGATAGGTCAAAATAAAATAGTTTGTGAAAAAGCAAGAGTTCAAAAAGAACCATTACCTTTAACAGATTTTATTGAATTTGCACATATGTTTGAAAAAGGAGTAAAATGAATTATTTTTTAGTTTTTGATTTTGAAACAGACGGCAAAGACCCAAATTATTGCAATCCAGTACAATTAGCTTCTATATGTATAGATCCTTATAATTTAGAACCAATAGAAAGTTCTATTTTTTGTAGTTATATGAAACCTATTGATATTGATAATGAAAAATATTTTACAGAAGAAAGAATGAAAACTATTGAATGGCATGCAAAAGTTAGAGAAACAACATCTGAAGAAATTATAAAAACTTGGAAAAACGCACCGTCTATTGAAAATGTATGGAAAAATTTTTCAAATCATGTAAATAGATATAATCCTAAAAAGACACAATACAATGCTCCATATGCTGCTGGTATGAACATTAAAAATTTTGATCTTATTATTGCTGCAAGATTAAATGAAAAATATAAAATTACCACTATGTTTAATTACGAATATACTGATATTAGAGATTGGGCATTTCATGCTTTAATTTGGGATACGGAATTAAAAAGCAAAACTATGGATAGTCTTAGAAAATATTTGGGATTAGCAAATCATAATGCTCATGATGCATTACAAGATGTCAAAGATGAAGCGGCTGTTATAAGTAGATATCTAAAGCATTATAAGAATTTATTTAATAAGAACAAATATAAAGGAAGTATGAAATAATGAATATATTATTTATAGGCCCATATAGACAAGCAGACGAATTTGCTAAATTTTCTATTAACTATATCAAAGCACTAAGTTTAACTGGGCACAATATTGCAATTGCTCCTATATATATGGGCAATACTGCTAATTTGAAATTAAAAGACGAATTACTAGAATTAGAAAATAAAAAATTTGAAAAATATGACATTATCATACAAAATGTTTTACCTATATTTTTTGAGAAACAAGAAGGCTACAATATAGGAATACATTATAATGAAACAAAAAATTTAAAAAACTCATTGTTTATTGATAAAATGAATTTAATGGATGAGCTTTGGGTTTGTTCAGAATCTGAAAAACAAACTCTTATAAAAGCAGGAGTAAAATGCAAAATAAATATAGTACCAATACCTATTGATATAGAAGAATTAAAAACATATGAAAATGTTGAACCTACAAAAATTCCGGCATTGGAAAATAAATTTGTTTTTTACATAATGGGTGATTATATAGAAAGAAAAAATTTACATGCTGCAATCATAGCTTATAATTTAGAATTTACAAAAGAAAATGATGTTGGATTTTTGATACAATCAAATATACCAAATCAAACATTAGACGAAAGCATTAAAAAAATACAAGAAGATATAATAAATTTAAAGAAAAAACTTAGATTATATAATAATTCATCTCTTTATAATAATGAAGTTATTGTAAGTAGTAATTTAGATTTGGAAAACAGAATTTCTTTATATAAAGCTTGTAATTGTCTAATTATACCTTCTAGGGCAGAAGCATATTCTGATATAGCTTTTGAGTCTTTATATGTCGGAAATTCAATAATATGCAATAAAGATTTACATCTTTCTAATTTGTTAAATGATTTTTATGGCGTTGAATCTTATGAAGTTCCATGCATAATGAACAATCCTGCTAACCCTATATTTTATACTTCTTGGGAAACTTGGAACGAAATAAATATTTTAGATTTACAAAATAAAATGAGAGAAACTTATAATAAAGGAAAAGAAAACAATATTGATGAAGTTATCAAAAAAGCAAAAGGAAAATCGTGGGTTGTAAACAATTTTTCTTTTGAAAAAATATCTAATAAAATGAAAGAAATATTATGTCAATTATAAAAAACTTATTGTATAAAAAAATAAAAATAAACAGAAAGCCAAGAGCATTATGTTTTTTCTTTGATGGCAAATTTGATAGTGAATTTGCACAAACTTTAGATATAGAACTTTTTGGGAACGAGGATTTATCTGTTTATAGATGGGATAAGAATCTAAAAAATAAAAATATAACAATAATAAGGAAAGAAGAAATATACCAATATCCATATGATTTTATTATATTTAATTCTTTTTCAGTATTTGAAAACCATATAATGAATCTTCCAAAAAGCTTACATATTCCTTCGGTTGTTTTTCAGCATGAAGATTTAGCAATGACTAATTTTCATTTAAAGCAAAAGTTAGCACAAGCAAGAACAGAATTAGTAATAACTAAAGATAAGCTTTATGGAATTGAAAATAAAACAGATATTAAAAAAGATATTGATATTTTAGTTGCAGGACTATTTCAACCAGCAGATTATCCTTTAATAGATAAAATTAAAAAGCAAATACCTAATTTATTAGTCATCGGAAATAACCCAGGTTTATCATATTCTGTACCCATTTCTGATTACAATTCTTATAAAGAACTTTTTTATAGAAGTAAAATTTTTATAAATCTCACCACTCAAAAATCTGTTAATTATGAAGTTTTATGGGCATTATCAGGAGGGGCTAAAGTAATAGGTTTTAAATTAAATGAACTAAAAGATATAGAGAAATACATAAGTGCTTTTAATAATATAGAAGAAATAATAAATTGTGCCAAAAGAGAATTATCAAATATAGATTCTCCTTATCAATTTCCACATTTAGAAGAATTATTGAAAGTTTTTGATATGAAAAAGGTGAAAGAAATTGGATCTTCTATTGTAAACAAATATTATAATGAGGTATTTAAATATGAATGAGCCAAAAATAAATTTATCAATGCATGAAAATAGCTCACTTCCAACTATTAATTTAGGAAGAGGCTTAGAGCAATCAGAAGGTGACCAGATAGAAAAGATTATTTCTATGTGTGCCCAAAAATTAGCCTATGGAGGCAAATTGTCAATACAAGGATTACATTTAGAATCTTTTTGTAAAGAATTTATTTTTGGTATCCAACCAAATTCAAATTTATTGCTAAATATTAAATCAATAAATCCAATAGACAAAATAAATTTTTTGTTAAATCAAAATAGATTAAAAATAACATCTTTAGAATTAAATAATGGAGTTTATTATTTAGAGGCAACAAAATGAAAAGATATACAGACTGTAGTAA
>Ga0169931_10002745_pt1 | contig 28420 bp, 21 predicted proteins | sample Kivu_15m_20L_FD_129675 | JGI IMG/M metagenome (GOLD analysis project Ga0169931, IMG submission 129675) | Freshwater microbial communities from Lake Kivu, Western Province, Rwanda to study Microbial Dark Matter (Phase II) - Kivu_15m_20L... | ecosystem: Environmental > Aquatic > Freshwater > Lake...
ATGCCGGCAAGCCGACTTCCACCCGGTTCCGGGTGCTTTGCCGCATGGCGGACGGCACCACTTTGCTTGAGGCGGATCCTCTCACGGGTCGCACCCACCAAATCCGCCTCCATCTGGCGCATCTGGGACATCCGGTGGCGGGCGATCCCTGCTATGGTGCCGGGGCTGCATCCGCCGCACTGCCGACGCTCGCTCCGGGCGATCCGCCGATGATGCTGCATGCATGGCGGATCGTGTTCGTCCATCCGATCACCGGCGATGAGGTCTCGTTCGAAGCACCGTTGCCCGGCTGGGCCGATTCCGCGGGCGATGCGTTATTACCGGTTGCCAACCGCCAACCCGGGGGGATGCTGACGACGTGATGGATTTGGATGCCAACGCGACCACCGCGCTGTTGCCGGAGGTGTTCGAGGCGATGCTGCCGTGGTTGCGCGATGGTCATGGCAACCCGTCGGCTTCACATCGTGCGGCGCGTGAGGCGCGGCGTGCGATCGAGACCGCACGCGAGCAAGTGGCCGCACTGATTGGCGCGGAGCCCGACGAGATCGTCTTCACCGGTGGCGGCACCGAGAGCGTGAACACCGCGCTGCATTCGCTCGACCTCGTCTGCGGCAGTGGTGCGGCGGTCACCAGCGCGATCGAGCACAGCGCGGTGCTGCACACGCTTGACCGGCAGTCGCGTGAGACGCGCCGTTCGGACGTGGACGGAGGGGGACGCATCGTGTTGGATGACATCGGCCGCATGCTCGATGGCGCGGCATTTGTCTCGGTGATGTGGGCCAACAACGAAACCGGCGTGATTCAGCCGTTGGTGGAAATCGCGGCGATGGCGAAGGAGCGCGGACTGCCAGTGCACAGCGATGCGATCCAGGCGGTTGGCAAAATCCCGGTCGATGTGCGTGCCGCTCACGTCGATCTGCTCTCGCTATCGGCACACAAGTTTCACGGACCCAAGGGAACGGGTGCCTTGTTTGTGCGCCGCGGACTGTGTTTCGAACCGCTCCTTCACGGTGGCGGGCAGGAGTCGGGCCGACGCAGTGGCACGGAAAACACGGCGGGCATCGTCGGCATGGGTGCGGCGGCGCGCATTGCGATGGAGCGACCGGCGACGGTCGCCATTTCCGGCATGCGGGACGCATTCGAAGCGAAGGTGCTCGCGGAAATCCATGGCGTGGTGCGCAACGGCGACGCCGCGCACCGGCTGCCGTCCACCAGTCATTTGTCGTTCGCCGATTGCGATGCGGCTGGCTTGCTGATCCTGATGGACGAAGCGGGCGTCGCTTGTTCGGCGGGCTCGGCTTGCATGACCGGAAAACAACAGCCATCGCACGTCCAGCTCGCGATGGGGATTCCCGAAAGCCGGGCACGCAGCAGCCTGCGCTTCGGATTCTCGAGACTCAACACGATGAACGATGCGCTTGGGGCTGCGTCAGCACTTGCCAAGGCGGTGGCGAAGCTGCGCGAAGTGCAGTCGCCCGGGGTCGGGCCGGTCGTGATCCACACCCGCTGAGGTGGCGCTTCGCCCGCAGATCATCGCGATTTCACCGCATTCGCCGCGTCGATCAATCGTTTGTACACCGCACGCATGTCCTGATCGAGTGTCGAGTCCCTTGCCTCGCCGGTCTTGCGCAGAAATGCATCGGCTTGGCCGGGATCGCGGCGGATGATGTCGACGAGCATGCGCTCGAGTTCGATGCGCAGGCCGGAGTCGGTGGCGTTGGCGAGGTCGGCGAGAAACCCGTCGAATTGCGCACTGCCGACTTGTGCGCTGCCGATGTGTTTGCGCAGGCAGCGCAGTGCGGCCACCGCAACGGTCGGCTCCGGGCTGCGCGTGAGTGCGAGCATTGACGGTACGACGGCGGGGTTGTCGCGCTCGGCGAGCACGTCGCTGATGAGGACGACGCGTGCTTCCTTGGGAATGTCCGGACGATCCGCAAGAAACCCCGCGATGCGTGCGTCGATGTCGGTGCCATCGGTCGGTTTCGCCAGTCGGAGCACGCGGCCGATTTCCTGGATGCGCGCGGCGGGCAGCGGCCCGGCCAGTGCGTTGAGCGCCATGTCGAGTGATGCGCCGTCGATCGCGACCTCGCTGGCACCGGGCAGGTTGGAGGTGGCGATCAGGTCGTTGAGAACCTGATCCGGGCCTTGCCGGACGAAGAGGAACCAGACGAGAATGCCGGCGACAATCAGCGAGGCCGCAGTACCAATGAGGAGGGGAATGCGATTGGGTTTGGCGGCGGATCCCGCGGGTGTCGCGGCCGTGGCGACGGGTGCCACGGTCTTGACCGGGGTGGTGCTGCGCCGGGCATTCGACTCGGCGGGATCGAGTTCGTGAAGCGACGTGTGCACGCTGGGTTTCGCGCCATCGGGCGGCGCGAGCGGCTGCGGCGCGGCTGCGGGCGGCGCGCCGATTTCGGGCGAGAGAATCGACTGCGCGGGCGCTGGTGTTTGCGCTGCGGCGTGCGGTCGCGGCCCGGCGTGGCGGCGGAGTGGTGGCCCTGCGGGTGCGGTCGGCGGCGTGCCGCTGCTGAGTGGCGTTTCCTGGTTCATGCGGTCGTTTTTGAGGAAGAACGAAAGCGCCTCGCGAGCGGATTCCGGGCGGTCCTGCGGGTGGCGGTTCAATTGCCACATGATCCAGTCGCAGGCCCATCGCGGAATGCCGGCCCGCACGTCTTGCAGCGGCCTGACCCGATGGTCGAGGTGCGAACTCATGACCTCGTTGCCGGTCATGCCGTCGAACGGATAACGACCGGCCAAGGCCTGATAGTAAACGCAGCCCATCGAGTAGAGGTCGGACCTCGCGTCGAGCGGTGTGCGTTCGAATTGCTCGGGGGGCATGAAGAAGATTGACCCGAAGACCGCCTCCATCGACTCGAGGTCCTCGCGCGTCTGCGACTGGACGAGGCGCGCCAGACCGAAGTCGACGATCTTCACCTGGAACTTGCCCGAGGGCAGCCAAGTCAGCATCAGGTTCGTCGGTTTCAGGTCGCTGTGGATCAGGTTCAGCTCATGCGCGGCGATGAGTGCTTCCTGGGTCTGCATCGCAAGTTCCTTGAAGTCCGGCCAAGTGAGCGGCGCGCGCTCGATCAACTCGTCGAGCGTCCTGCCGTTGATCAGTTCCATCACGACGTACGGGCCGTCCTCGTCGGCACCGACGTCGTACACGGTGACGATGTTCGGATGCTGCAGCGCGGCGAGCGCGCCGGCTTCCTGCAGCAGCTGGCGGGTTCCCTCCGACTGGGTGTCCGGATCGGCGGCCTGGCCGATGCGTTTGACCGCGACTTCGCGGTTCATCCGTTTGTCGTAGCCTCGGTACACCGAGCCAAGGCCTCCCTGGCCGATCTTTCCGCGGATTTCGTAGCGGTCCTCCATGGCTTGCTCCCGGGCAGTATGGCCGCATGCGGCCGATGGTGCAATCCGGATTGCCACCCCCTATGACGCGGCTTTTTGGAACTGTTCGCGGCGCCAGAGGGTCGGCGAGGTGCCGGTGATGCGGGCGAAACTGCGGTTGAACTGGGAGAGCGATTGATAGCCGACGAGGAATGCGATCTCCGAAACGCGCTCGCCGGGTTTGAGTAACTCGCGCTTGGCCCAGTCGATGCGGCAGCGGTTGACATAGTCCGTGAGCGTGATGCCCGAGAACTCCTTGAAGAGACGGCAGAAATGCGACTCGCTCAGTCCGGCGTGCCGCGCCACCACGCCCAAGGGCAGCGGTTGGTCGAGGTGCGCATGGATGAACTTGCGGGCCTTGGCGATCGCATCGGGCTCGCTGCCTTCCTCGATGATTGCCAGTGCGTCCGCGTGATCCGAAAGTTGCGCTGCGAAACTCTGCAGCAGGACCACCATGCTCTGGTAGCGTTGCGGATCGACATGCCGCGTTTGCAAGTAAGCCGCGCGCAGTTGACCGATCTGCGTTTCATTCATCGTCCGGCGGCCGAGTGCACCGAGCAATTCGTCAAACCGGCGTTCGTCCGGTTGGCGGCTGAACACTTGGCCGGTCTTGAGGTAGCCGATCACCGATGCGCCGAGTCTCACCGGCACCGCGGTGGCGGTGAGTCCGGCGAAGCAGTGGCAGGTGGTCGGGCCGTTGACTTCGGCCTCCTCGAGCAACCGGCGATTGGTCTCGATGCAGGCCCGGCAGGCGCTCTCGCACGGGTTGAGCGCTTCGCAGAACGGGCTGCGGTTTTCTGTATTGCCGTCGAGACACCAGGCTTCCGGGTCGGCGCCGACCATGCGCAACGGCAGCCCGGTGGCGGTGCGGAACGCGTCCTGATAGATTTGGAAATGATCGGAACGGATGATCTTCTCGAGCAGGCTGCGCTCGAATTCCCGGTGCGGAGCTGAAGCGGTGACATTCATCTTCAGGGGCGGATTCCTCAAAGAGCCTAGGGGCCTGACGGGCGATTTCAACCCATCCCGCCGGATTTTCTCATTGTGTAAACAATGATTACGATTGAAATGATCGAGCTGAGTGGCATGATCACCGCGGCCAGCAGCGGGCTCATCATGCCGGCTGCGGAGCATGCGATGGCGGTGATGTTGTAGAGAAGCGCGAAGACGAACGCGGAGCGCACGGCCAGCGAGCGCTTGAAGGCGGTGTCGAAGAGTCCGGGCAGGAATCCCATCCCCGATCCTAGCGTGTAGAAATCGGCCTTGGATTCGAGCAGGCTGCGGTCGACGACGGGTGTGCCGGTGACGTAGGCGGCATCGAAGGCGAGCGAATCGTTGGCGCCGTCTCCGAGGTAGAGCGTGTCGTGACGGTCGAGGGTTTTCACGCGGGATTCCTTTTCCTCCGGATTCAGTCCGCCATGTGCGTGGTGTTGCTCCATTCCGATGCGGTCGGCCATTTGCCTCACCTTGTCGGGATGATCGCCCGAGAGAATGTGGAGCGTCATGCCGGCGCGGCGCAGAAATTCGGTGGCGCGCAGGGCTTCGGGGCGGAGTGATTCGCGGAATCGGAACGACGCGACCAAGCGGCCGAGGTGTCTGAGTTCGCTTCCCGCTTCCGTCGGCTGCGCGGATTCCGCAGCCGTGCCGCCGGTCCATCCCGCCCTGCCGAGCGACCAATGTCCGTTTTCGTTGTCGAGAGTGACTCCGAGTCCGGGATGATCGCGGACGGCTGCATCGCCGTGATGTCGCAGGAGTTTTTGTCCGCGGGATCCGAGGGCTTCGAGCAGGGTGCGGGCCGCGGGATGCAGCGAGCCACGGGTCATGCGGGCGAGCGCGAGTGCGGCGTCGTCGTCGAGCGCGTCCACGGATTCCGGATTCTCCAGCACCGGGCGTTCGAGCGTGAGCGTGCCGGTCTTGTCGAAGATCACCTGGCGGATGCGCCGCAGTCGCGGCCAGAGCGTGACGGTGCGGACGAAGACGCCGCGTCGCTCGACCGCGGCCGCCGCGAGGTCGTCAGCGAGCGGGATCGCCACACCGAGCGCGCACGGGCAGGAGACGACGAAGATGGAAATCATCGCCTGCAATCCGGTGAGCCATGCGTTGCCCGTTCCCCAAGCCGCGAACACGAGCAGTCCCGTCACGAGCACGACGCTCAGGTAAACGCGCAACAGGCGGTCGAGTCCGGGCGATCCGCGGTCGACTGCCGAGGGGGCGGTCAATTTCTCCATCAGCGAGTCGCGCCAGGCCTCGGTGGCTTCGACGGCGACGGGGGTGCGGCCGAGCAGGATCGCGCCGGCCGGCAGGCGTGATCCCGCGGTGAAGCGCAGCGGGTCGGCCTCGCCGTGGATCCATTCCAGCGAGAACTCGCTCTCGCCATCGGTGAGCACCGCGGAGACCGGCAGTGCCTGACCGGCATCGATCAGGAAGCGCGTGCCCGCCGCGATCGCATCACGTGCGATCGGTTGTTCGGGAGCATCCGCATTCGGCACACTGGACGGCACTGGTTGGCGGCGCAGCAGACGGCGGCGGTTGCGGTCGAGCGCCGCGGTTTGCAGGAACCGGCCGGCGAGCATGAGAAACACGAAGGTCGAGACGAAGTCGAAGTACATCAGCCGGTCGTTGCCGAGCGCCCAGCCGACGATCGAGCCAAGGTAGGCCGCGCACAGCCCCAAGGCGATGGGCAGGTCGATGTGCATCGATCCCGCTTTGGCCGCGCGCCACGCGCGGTCGATGAAGTAAACGCTGCCGACCAGCATCGAGAGCGTCGCGGAGAGGAAGGCGATGAGCTTGAACAAGCCGGCGTATTCGAAATCGGCGGGCATGCCGAGATACACCGGCAGCGAGAATCCCATCGTGTTGAGCGCGAACGCGCCGCACAGCCCGAGCCGAGCGGCGAGGCGTCGGCGTTCGTGTCCGCCACCCGCGGCCGCCGCCGGAGCCGCAACATATCCGAAGCGGGTCAGCTCGCGCAGGAATGACGCGACATCGCAGTTTCCGGCCACCCATTCGACATGCAGCGATCCGGATGCCGGTTGTGCCACGGCGCGGATGCCGCCCGGGTGGTTGGCGAACAGTTTTTCCACCAGCCAGACGCAGCCGACGCACGAGATGCCGTCGAGTCCGAGGTCGAGCCGCGCCGGTGAAGCGGAACCGCGCGCCCTGGCCTCGGCATCGGTGATGCGCGGTGCGAGCCAGCCGAAGTCGTGATCCTCGAATGGCCGACCCCGCACCGGTGATACAGCGGCACCACCCTTGAGATCGTAGAAGCGGTCGAATCCGTGTTCGGCGATCAGTCCGGCGACGTATCCGCACCCGGCACAGCAGTACCGTTGATCGTCCTTGGCCGCGAACTCCGTTCCGCAATGGGCGCACGCCGTCATGCGGCTTCCATCATGTCGGCGTGGCGGCCGGGTGAAAAGGCGAAATCGGTGCGCGGCGGGTCGATCGGACGGCGGGGAATGCGGCGATCGAGATGATGCATGATTTTCGGATGGAGTGCGGCTGCTTCCGGGTGTTGGCTTTGCGCGTCCATGAAGATCGGCATCGCGCAGATCAATCCGGTGGTCGGGGATTTCCCCGGCAACGCGAAGAGGATTCTCGCCGCTTACCGCGAGTGCCTCGACGCGGGTGCGGAGCTGGTGGTGACGCCCGAGATGTCGCTCGCGGGCTATCCGCCGCGCGATCTGGTGTTCAAGTCGCGATTCGTTCCGAAGTGCTTGCAGGCGCTCGACTACCTGTCGGGCGAGGTCGGCGAGGTGCCGCTGTTGGTGGGATACGTCGACCACCATCATCCGGCGCGCCCGGGCAAGCCATTCCGCAACGCGGCCGCATGGCTCGAGTGCGGCGAGGTGAGGCACCGCGTGTGGAAGACCTTGTTGCCGACCTACGACGTGTTCGACGAGCGCCGCTATTTCGAACCGGGCGAATCGTGCGAGCCGGTGCTCTGGCGCGGCCGCAGGATCGGCATCACGATTTGCGAGGACATCTGGACCGAAGAGGACCTGCAACGTCCGTTCTACGACCGCGATCCGGTGGGCGAGTTGATCGGCAACGGCGCGGAGATCCTGGTCAACTTGAGCGCCTCACCCTTCCACCTCGGCAAGCCGGCGGTGCGCCGGGCGATGATCGGCGGCATCGCGCGTCGTGCCAAGGCACCGGTCGTGTATTGCAACACGGTGGGTGCCAACGACCAGCTGGTCTTCGACGGGCATTCGCTGGTGGCCTCGGCCAACGGCCGCATCGTCGCGCAAATGGACGGATTTGCCGAGGCGTGCCGCGTGGTCGATGTGGGCGTCACGGCGGACGACGACGTGCCGTGGGACGGATGCGAGCCGGCGCAACTGCACGCCGCGCTGGTCCTCGGGCTGCGCGACTATGTGACGAAGTGCGGGTTCTCCAGCGTCTGCCTCGGGCTGAGCGGCGGCATCGATTCGGCGGTGACGGCGGTGTTGGCGGTCGAAGCGCTCGGTGCGGAGCGGGTCTTCGGACTCACCTTGCCCGGCCCGTATTCGTCACGCGGCAGCGTCGATGATTCGTTTGATCTGGCACGCAGGCTGGGCATCCGCTGTGCGGAGCTGCCGATCGGGCATGTCTTCGACGCGGTGAAGGAGGCGATGCGTCCGGTGTTCGGTGGCAAACCCGAGGATCTCACCGAGGAGAACATGCAGGCGCGGATCCGCGGACTCATGCTGATGGCGTACTCGAACAAGGAGAACCACCTGCTGCTCACCACCGGCAACAAGAGCGAGCTGGCGGTGGGATACTGCACGATCTACGGCGACATGAACGGCGGCCTCGCGGTGATTTCCGACCTGCCCAAGACGCGCGTCTGCGAGCTCGCACGCTGGATCAACCGCACGCACGAAGTGATCCCGCAGGCGACCATCGACAAACCGCCGAGCGCCGAGCTGCGTCCGGACCAGAAGGACCAGGACACGCTGCCTCCCTACGAGACGCTCGACGCGATCTTGGAACTGTACGTCGAACACCAGTTGTCGTCCGACGAGATCATCGCGCGCGGATTCGCCGAGCAGACGGTGCGCTGGGTGCAGCGCCGGGTGGACCTCAACGAGTGGAAACGCCATCAGGCGGCACCCGGATTGCGCGTCACCTCGAAGGCGTTCGGGATCGGCAGGCGCATGCCCATCGTCCAGCGATTCGTCGATTGAGGTGGATGGGAAACATCATCGGTATCCGACACCCACGGTGATGGAGTGGCGAATGCAAAGCCGATCCGCGCGAGCGTTCGCGAAACGGTAGGGCTGTTCTTCCTCGACCGGCCGTGACTCTCAAAAAATAGAACCACAGATGGCCAGAGTTCACGGATGGAAGAAACTCATCTGCATGCGTGTTCATCGGCGTTCATCCGTGGTTCCTCTTCCCGGAGAGGAGTCGGACGAGAGCGGGGCCGCTCGTCCCTGCCGTGGTCGATACCGCAGGCTGGAAGCCCGCGGTCCGTGACAGGCAAGGATGCCTGTCTTCCAATGAAGACATCCGCATCCCGTTCATCCGTGGTTTCCGATTCCTGAAATCAGATCGCGCGGCAGTGAATCTCCGCGACGAGGTCGCCGAGGAAGGGGCAGAGGTAATGTGGCAGGTTGAGCAGCTGGTAACGAACGTTCTGGCTTTGGGTCGTCGACAGGTTCATGTCCTGTAGGCTGGGTGGATTGCGGTCGAGTCGCAACGCCAGGGGCATGCTTTTGTCGTGCATGAACTGATGGAGACTCTTCATGGCTCCGGACGCTCCTCCTTTCACTTCCACAGGAAGCATGCCGCCGTGGAGTTCGATCAGGTAATCGATTTCCCCGGCACGGCCTCCCTCGCGCCGCCAGTGGAACAACTGCGCCTCGTGGCTGAATCCCCCGCCGAGGAGATGGAGCTGCTGGGCGGCCATTTGTTCGCCGATGCCGCCGCGGATGGAAGGAGCAAGGGCATCCCAGCGTGGAAACGAGGCGAGTGCCGGGGTGTTCCACAAGGCGTGCGCCAGTCCCACGTCGAGCAGCGCGACTTTGCGAAGGCGATCGTTCTTTTCCGCGGCCAGCGGGATGCCGTTGGCGGCACTGTGCGGGATGAGACGGCAAAGCCGCGCTGCCGCCAGCATTTCGAGCGCACGGCGCGCGGGGCCTCCTTTCACGCCCTCTCCCACAGTACTGTAGACGAATTTTTCGCCCAACGCTGCGACCGCCGCCACCAGAACCTGACGCAGCACCCGCACGTCGGTGCGGCCGGCGTATTTGGCGAAATCGTCCTGATAGGTGTGGAGCAGGTCGCGCTGGAGGCTGCGGCAGCTCATCGCATCCGCGCCCGCGGCATCGGCAGCCACCACCGCCGGCATGCCGCCAACCATCTGGTAGCGGTCGAACCACTGCAGCGCCATTTCATGCACGGCGGCTGACAGCGTTCCGCCTGGCCGCCACGCACGCAGGCGTTCCAGCAGCGGTTGCTGGTCGTGCGCCTCGAGGTATTCGACAAATCCAAGCGGCTCGACATAGGCATATGCCACCCGGCCCACCGGCATGCTGTGAGAGAACTCCGCCAACGCGAAGTCCAGCAGCGAACCCGCCGCCACCACCGCAAGCTCCGGCATTTCCTCCGCGAACCAACGCAGCCGTGCCAACACCTCCGGTGCCGCCTGCACCTCATCGATGAACAACAACGAATCCGCAGGGGCCGCGCGGTGATCCCGCAACAAGGCCAGATCGTCAAACACCCGTCGCGGATCCGCCTGCTGGAAGGAATCGGCCAAGCTCGGATCACGCTCCAGATTGATTTCGAGCAAGGCCAGCGGACGCTTGCGCGCCAATTCCCGCACCAGCCAGGTCTTGCCGACCTGACGCGCTCCCCTCAGCACCAACGGTTTCCGCTGGGAACCCTCCAGCCATGCCTGCAATGCCACACTCACGTGCCTGTTCATCACTGGAGCCATTCCCATCAAACCGTTTAAAAATCAAGTGGAATGATTAAATAACGCGTTGTTTTGTTTTTTTATGCCCTTATCCCGCGAAACTGAGTCGTTTGGAAGAGGGGGCGAAGAGTGATCGCAATTCGTTTCAAAAAGATGACAGAAAAGTTGCTCGTTGCGTCCTTGCTGAGCGTTCGTGGTTCCCTCTTTTGGGAGAGGAGTGGCACAAGCGGGCTTGCCGCATGACGACGGCCGGAAAGCCGTCGTTGCCATCCATGGCGGCTTCAAGCCGCCATTCCAGCTGCATGGATCCAGCACTCCGATCGCGAGAATTGGGGTGGCTGCCTCCGGGCAGCCATGAATCGCAGATGCGGCTTTCCAGCCGCACGACGACGGCAGGAAAGCCGCCATTCCACGAAGGGGTGCTTCGCGTGGATCGCTCGCATTGAAGAAAAGAACGGGGGGGCCGCGACGCCCACGCTCCTTGAGAACGTGCTGCGCTTCATCCAAAATCCAAAATCCAAAATCCAACATTCAACATTCAACATTCAACATTCAACATTCAACATTTTCATCCCCGTCCTCGACCGGCTGTGACTCTGAAAGGATAGAACCACAGATGGCACAGAATTCACGGATGGAAGAGGCCGAGTGGCTCACGTGTCGCCTTCGATCCGCGGATCGGGGATGTGGGTGAAGCTGATGCGCATGGGCGCGTGTTGTCTGGCCTCGTGCGCGCTGCCGAAGCCGATCGCGCCGCGGCCGTAGCGTGCGCGGAGCCGGTCGAGTGTGCGGTCGAGCTGACGGTGTTTTTCGCCGAGCAAGGTCGGCGGCGGGGCGTGAATGCCGTCCGCCGCGTCGTTGAGGACGCAGGGGAACAGGGCGGGGGTGTGATTGGCGTGTGCGACGAGACGGGTGAGGGTGACTGCCACCTGGATGAGCCGCGCCTGCGGGTCGGGTCGGGATTTCCACAATCTCGAGAGCAGGTGCATCCACACGAGGGTGGAGTCGGTTTCGGGTGCGGTGGTGTCGGCCTGCCAGGCGCCCTGCCGCAGGTAGCCGAGGTGCAGCGTGAGCGAGGCGGCGAGCAGTCCGTGAGACCGCAGGCGTTCGCACGCCTTGTGGAGCAGCTTGCAGAGGATCGGCCACGCCTGGTCGGGCGCGCGCGCTTCGGGCGGCAGCACGTGGCTGTGGCCGATCGATTGTTTCGACGTCGAGGCGTCCGGGATTTCCACGCCGCGCAGCAGGTGCCACAGGCGTTCGCCGGTCACGCCGTTCCACGCGCGGCGCAGCAGTGGTTTCTTGGCCGCGCAGAGGTCGCGCACGGTGTGGATGCCCATCGCGTGCAGTCGCGCCTCCATGCGGCGGCCCACGCCGTGGAGGTCGGCCAGTGCGAGTTCGTAGAGGACATCGGGGAGGTCGGCATGGCGGATGACGAACAATCCGTCGGGCTTGCGCATTTTGCTGGCGGTTTTGGCGAGCCAGCGGTTGGGTGCGATGCCGATGGACACCTTGATGAACGGGGAGACCTTGTGTGCGATGCTCTGCTTGATGTGGCGGGCGATGTGGGTGACGGTGTCTTCGTCGCGCAGGTTGAACGGCAGCCATGCCCAGAGTTCGTCGATGCTCAGCACGGCTTCGACGTGGATGCAGTCCTCGACGGCGGCGACGATGCGGTGATGATGCCGGATGTATTCTTCCGGCTTGCTTGGCACGATGGTGATGCCCGGGCACAGCCGGCGCGCGTCGGCGATGCGGGTGCCGGTCTTCACGCCGAACGCCTTTGCCTCGTACGAGGCCGCGATGCAGCAGCTCGACTCCGCCATCACCGGTGCGACGGCGACCGGCCGCCCGCGCAGCGAGGCATCGAGGTGCTGCTCGACGCTGGCGAAATACGAGTCGCAATCGACAAACAGGGCGGTGAGCGGCAGGGCGGACATTGGAGGCGGGATGGGGATGACCATAGATGTTCAAATGAACAAATCAAGCGGCTTCGCTTGTCGGTGGGCGCGGGAACGTGCTTCGATCTCGGCGATGCGGGGCGGATCGATGGAGGAAACGCTGGCCGGGGTGTCGCGATCGTTTTTCCTGACGCTGCGCCTGCTGCCGGAGCCGATGCGCGGGCCTGCGTCGCTCGGCTACCTGTTGGCGCGGACCAGCGACACCTTGGCGGATACGGCCGACGCGCCGATGGCGCTGCGTTTGTCGTGTCTCGACGCGTTCCGCGTCGCGCTTGCCGGGCAGGGGGCGGTGCCGGATTGGTCGTCGGCGATGACCGACGCCATCGCCGATCCGCGCGAGCGGCGGTTGATGGAGCAGACCGGTGCCTTGTTCGATTGGCTCGACCGGATGCCGACCGCCGAAGCACGGCTGGTGCGCGAAGTGGCGGAGGTGATCACCGGAGGTCAGGCATTGGATCTCGAACGCTTTGCGACTGCCGATGCGGCGCATCCGGTGGCACTGGCCGACGCTGCGGCGCTTGAGGACTATGCCTGGCGGGTGGCGGGGTGCGTGGGCGTCTTCTGGACGAAACTCGGCTGCCTGGTATCGGGCGGGCGGTTTTCCAGCGCATCGGAGGAGGTGCTGCTGCGGCGTGGAGCCGCGTACGGCGCGGGGCTGCAGTTGGTGAACATCCTCCGCGACTTGCCGCGCGATTTGGCGCAAGGCAGGTGTTATCTGCCGGCGCGCGATCCGCGCGACACCGACGAGTTGCTGCGTCTGCACGCCGCATGGAGCGGCAAGGCGATGGACGGAGTGCGCGAAGGATTCGCCTATGCGCGGTCGTTGCGTTCACGACGGATCCGCGTGGCCACCGTGCTGCCGGCGATGATCGCGGCGGAGACGCTCGAGCGGATGCGCGGTGCCGGGATGGAGACGCTGCGCGCGCGAGTGAAAGTGCCGCGCCGCAGGGTGTGGCTGGCGCTGGTGCGCGCGTGGGCGGGCGCATGGCGCGTGCCCGCGGGCTCGGCCGACGCGCGGGTTTGACATCGGTGGCGTGGCTGGCATCCTGCATGCCGGATCACGATGATTGAAAAGCCCCAACTCATCGCCGACGATCCGTGGCTCGAGCCGCATCTCGAGGCGGTGGTCCGGAGGATGTCGCGCTTTGATGCCGAGCATGCCGCGGTGGTCGGCGGATCCGGCGGACTGCGCGATCATGCCGGGCTGCACCTCGCCCATGGCGTGTTGAGGGATGCGGGCGATGGCGGCTGGACGGTGCGCGAGTGGGCTCCGGCCGCGCGCGGATTGTGGTTGGCGGGCGACTTCAACGGCTGGGATCGTGGTTCGCATCCGCTGCGACGTGATGCCGACGGAGTTTGGGAACTGCATTTGCCTGCCGCCGCGCTTGCCCATGGCGATCGGGTGAAGCTGCATGTCCATGGTGCTGACGGCTCGGTGCGCGACCGGATCCCCGCGTGCATCCGCCGGGCGGTGCAGGACGCCGAAAGCCAGGATTTCAGCGGACAGGTGTGGCAGCCGGAGGAGCCGTATCGTTGGAGACACGCGTTCGATCCGTCGGCGATCGGCGCGCCGCGGATTTACGAATGCCACGTCGGCATGTCGGGTGAGGAACCCCGGGTGCACGGGTACCGTGAGTTCGCCGAGCATGTCCTGCCGCGCGTTGCGGCGGCCGGATACAACGTCGTGCAGCTCATGGCGGTGCAGGAACATCCGTACTATGGATCGTTCGGCTACCACGTCTCGTCGTTCTTCGCGCCGTCGTCGCGGTTCGGCACGCCGGAGGAGTTGAAATTCCTCGTCGACACCGCGCACGGCTTCGGCATCGCGGTGTTGCTCGACCTGGTGCATTCCCACGCGGTCAAGAATACGGCCGAAGGCATCAACGATTTCGACGGCTCGGGGCACCAGTACTTCCACGCCGGCGCGCGCGGTGATCATCCCGACTGGGATTCCAAGTGCTTCGATTATGGAAAACCCGAGGTCCGCCGCTTCCTGCTGTCGAACGTCCGCTGGTGGCTGGAGGAATTCCGCTTCGACGGATTCCGCTTCGATGGGATCACGTCGATGCTCTACCACTCACGCGGCAGACGTGCGTTCTCGCATTACGGCGATTACTTCGGTGCCGACACCGACGATGACGCGGTGTTGTACCTCCAACTGGCCACGACGCTGGCGCGCGAGGTCCGCCCCGGCTGTCTGTTGGTGGCCGAGGACATGTCGGGCATGCCCGGGCTGTGCCGGCCGGTCGCCGAGGGCGGCGTCGGGTTCACCCACCGGCTGGCGATGGGTGTGCCGGATCACTGGATCCGCCTGATGAAACACGTGCGCGACGAGGACCTCGATGTCGGCGGATTGTGGCAGGTGCTGGCGAACCGGCGCGGCGGCGAGCCGGCCATCGCTTATGCCGAAAGCCACGACCAGGCGCTGGTGGGCGACAAGACGATCGCGTTCCGCCTGATGGACCAGGAGATGTACTGGCACATGGCGGTCGACGATCCGCATCCGGTGATCGAGCGCGGCATCGCGCTGCACAAGTTGATTCGTCTGGTGACGCTGGCACTCGGCGGCGAAGGCTGGCTGAACTTCATGGGCAACGAGTTCGGTCATCCCGAGTGGATCGATTTTCCGCGTGAGGGCAACGGCTGGTCGTATCATCACTGCCGGCGCCAGTGGTCCTTGGTCGATGATCCCGCGCTGAAGTATGCGTGGCTGGCGCGCTTCGACCGTTCGATGATGCGACTCGCCGCCGGGCACCGCCTGTTGGAGGCAGCGCCCGCGGATTGCCTGCACATGGATCCGGAGGCGAAGATGATCGTGGCGATGCGGGCCGGACTGCTCTTCGTCTTCAACTTCTCGGTGGCCGCGTCGGTGTTCGGTCATGCAGTCGCCACGGGTGATGGAACCGTGCGCCGTCTCGTGCTCGACAGCGACGACCCGGCGTTCGGTGGTCACGGCCGGGTCGATGCGACGATCGACTGCCCGCCCGATGACGAGGGAGTGATCCGCATCTACAGCCCGTGCCGCAGTGCGCAGGTGTATGCGCCGGTGGGCGCGGGCGGTTGACTCCCGCTCGCCTGGTGCGGTGCGTACTTCGGATTACTTGTTCGCGGGCTGCGGTGGCGCGGCCTGCTGGGCTCGCGGGGTGAGCGGGATCTGGCCTTTGACCTGACCTGCCGGGGCGTCTTCGATTTTCACCAGTTCGAGTTCGAACACGAGCGCGCTGTTGGGAGCGATTTTTCGTCCGCGTCGTTGTTCGCCGTAGGCGAGGTTGGGCGGCAGGAAGAGCTTCCACTTCGCGCCGACCGGCATCGTGGTGAGTGCCTCGCGGAATCCCGGAACGACTTGCAGCGTCATCGTGACCGGCTTGCCTTCGGGTGAGGCGTCGAACTGGGTGCCGTCGGGCAGGCTTCCCTTGTAGTTTACGAGGAACTGCTTGTTGGCGGGCTTGCCTTCCTCCGGGGCCTGGTACTTCTCATCACCTCCCGGCGCGAGGATTTCGTACTGCAGTCCGCTGGGCGTGCTGATCACGCCTTCACGCTTCGCATTTTCCTCGAGAAACTTCTTTGACGCTTCGAGGTTGACGGCACCGAGTTCCTTCTCGCGCGTCTGGAGCATCATGGCGAGTTGCTCCATGACCTTCTGCATCGCATCGCGATCGACTCCCGTCTTTTCCTCGCGCAGCGCGGTCATGAATCCCTTGATGAATTGCGCCTCGTCGATGTCTTCGGCGGTGAGGCCGAAGCTCGAGTAGTTTTGCGCGAAGTTGCCGCCGGCGCGGAAGCCGAGCGCGTAGGAGGCATCCGGGCGGATCGCGGCGGCGTCGGGTGCGGCCGCCGTTTCCGATGCCGCGGAAATGGTGACGAGGCCGATGGCGGAGATCGCGGCGACCAGCAGGGAGGCGGATGGGATTGGATTCATGGGCTTTGGGACGCCGGGTTGTTAGCGGGTTGCCCCTGCTGTGTCGAGGCCGGGTTTTGCGGGTGCACGCCCGTTGCGGCTTTGCCGCCCACCTCAGGTTTTGGCGAGGGTGTCCTTCCACACCTCAGGCTTGAAGCCTGCCAGCGCGATACCGCGGCCGATGAGAAACGGGCGTTTGACGAGCATCCCGTTGCTGGAGAGCAGGCGAAGTACCTCCTGCGTGTCCATGCCGGGGAGGCGATCCCTGAGGTTCATCGAGCGATAGTCCATGCCCGATGTGTTGAAGATGCTGAGAATCCTGCCGTTCATCAGACGCAGGGCATCGCCCAGTTCGGCGACTGACGGAGGACGTTCGCGGATGGATTCGATGCGATGGGGAATTCCATGGCGGGTGAGCCAGTCGAGTGCGTTCCTGCACGTGCTGCATTTCGGGTGGATGTAAACAACAAACATGATGAGGGCGGCGTGCGGGTCACTGTTCTATTGCGTTTGGTGATTCCGCCAGCAGCGCTTCCGCGGTGAGGTCGGCGAATGATCCTGGGCCGCCCGCGTAGTGGATCGTTCGGGCTCCATCGAGCACGAACACGGCGGGCCAATTCGCCACGCGGTACTCGGCGGCGAGTTTTGCCTGGGGGTCGGAAAAGTTCATCCATTGCCCCCTTGGAAACGAGTCCTCCGCCTCGAACGCGCGGAGTTTCTCGACCGGATCGTGGTTCACGCCGATGATCATGAATCGCCTGCCCGCGAACCTGCGCGCGGTCTCCATCATGATGTCGCGGGTGTGGTCGGCCTCCCACATCGAGTCGCTCCAGAACAGCAGCATGACCACCTTGTCCTTTTGCTCGGAGAGCGTGCGCGTGCGGCCGCCCGAATCGGTGCCCGAGAGATCGGGCGCGGTCCGCCCTTTGCTGAGGTGGCGGATGATGTGGAGTTCGTCTTCCGCGATGGCGGCGACCGTGTTGCCTTCGAGTTCGACGTCCGAGCTTTCGATGATCGCCGAGCGCAGGTGTTCGAGGCGGCGACGCATCACCGGTGGTTCATCGCCGAGCGCGCGCAGCGCCATCGCGACGGCGAGCGAGGCCACGCCGCGCACTTGCTTGTCCGGATTGCGGGCGACGATCCGTTCGAGCATCGGCAATGCGCGCGGATCGCGGCTCTGCGCCAACGCCATGCACAGGGGCATGAGTTTCGCGCTGGCAAGGTGGTGTTGGTCGACTGCCTTGAACAACGAATCGACCTCCGCGGCAAAGCGCGGCGTGGTGGATCCGTCGTCGTTGCGGACCACCACCGTGGCCGCGTTGCGGAGGAACCACGCCGCGGGGTCGAGCGTCCACTCCTGGTCGAGCGAGCGCGAGACGGCCGACCACACGCCGCGCAGCGACGGCGTCGGGTCCGGGCGCTCGCCTGCGACGCGTTGGCGTTCTTCCGGCGTGACGGCCGCCGAGAGTCTTGCGCTCCATTCAGCGGACTTGCGTTCCCAAGTCTTGCGGGCCTGATCCGCCTCGGCAGGAGAGGCCGCCAAGGGTGGAGCGATCGCGGAATGAAGGACGACGAGCGCGGCGATGAAGCGGCGGGGCATGCCGGATCATTAGCACGGGGAAGCGCTCATCGGGAAACCGAAATCGCGGGAATTGCCCTGGTTGCCTCAAGATGTGGCCGCGAATCAGCCGAGGGGATCGGTGAGGATCACTGGATCGCGCATTCGCGGCTCCCAGATGATGCGGCGGAACAGCACCTTGATCGCGGCGGAAAGCGGAATCGCGACCAGGGCACCGACAAATCCGCCGAGCACGAACGACCAGAGCAGGATCGAGAAGATGACCGTGAGCGGATGCAGGCCGACCGAATCGCCGACGATCTTTGGCGCGGTGACCAGCGAGTTGATTTGCTGCACGATGACGAAGATGGCGATGATGCAGCCGACATAGGTCCACGGCCCCATGCCGAAGGGCGCGGTCGCCTGGGCGTGCAGCCAGCCGATCAGGCACGCGGGGATCAGGCACAGGATACTGCCGATGTAGGGGACGATGCCGAGCACCGCCATGAACAGACCGATCACCAGTCCGTAGGGCAGACCGAAGAGAGTGAGTGCGATGCCCACCAGCACGCCGTCGATGCCGGCGACGAGCACTTGTCCACGGAAGAAGGAGATCAGGTAGCCGTTGATTTCCTGCAGCGTGGAGACCAGCTCGGTCTTGAACCGTGATGCGCGGAGCGGGACGTAGTCGTGCCAGCGTGCGCGGATCGACGCGGAGTCCTTGAGGAAGAAGAAGAGGTACACCGGCACCATGACCAAGCCGATGAGAAACCCGAGGAAGCCGAGCACGCGTGAGGAGCCGGCCATCGCCCAGTCGCGTGCGGTGCGCAGGATAGCTCCTTTGTATTCGAAGAGCATCCGGCCGCCGCGGCTGCGCGCGTAGGATTCCAAGTTGCGTGGCGGCGCTGATTCACCGTGCTCAACGACGTCGCCCGCGTCGTCGGTCTCGGTGAGCACCCAGCCGATGACATTGTCGCGGTGGTGTTCCTCGATGCGTCGCAACTGACGCTCCAGCGCGTTGCCGAGTTGTTCCGACTGATCGACTTCTTCCTCGCCGTCGGTGGCTTCGATGGTCTCTGCGACCCACGTTGCGGGTGGTTTCGGGTGGGATGTTTCCTGCATCAGTTCGCGCAGCTTGCCGTGGCCGCGCTGGATGCCTGGCAATACGGCGGCGAGCATTAGGGTAATGCCCGCCAGCAGCGCCGCATACACGCCGAGCACCGCGCCGAGCCGACCGATGCCGCGCCGTTCGACAAAACCGACGACTGGATCGAGCAGGTAGGCGATGATGCCGGCGACGATCAGCGGGATGAGCACCGGCTGCAGGAATCCGAATACCTGACCGATGAGCCAAACGAGGCCGACGACCAGCAGTCCGAGCACGACGATGGCGATGCCGGTGGCGGCGCGCCACAGGATCCTGCGCTGGAATGCCGTGGGAAACTCACTCATCGGCGGGAACGGGCGTGCGGGATTCCTCGCGCGGTTTTCCGGTCTTGTGGGCGATCGCGTCGAGCACGCCGTTGACGAAGCGACCGGACTCGCTGGTTCCGAAGCGCTTGGCCAGCTCGATCGCTTCGTTGATCACCACCTTGGCTGGCGTGTCGCCGCCCATGAGTTCGTCGATGGCGAGTCGCAGGATCGCGCGGTCGATCGCATCGATGCGTTCGGGCGAGTAATGCTCCACCGTACCGGCGATTTCCGCATCGATCGGGTCCAGCCTTGCAAGCACCCGGCGTGCGGTTTCTTCCGAGCGCAGCCGCCATTCGCGCAGCTCGTTTCGCGCGTTGCGGATGGGATTCAATCCGGCATCATCCGGATGGTTTTCCGCATGTTCCACCGCATCGATCCGCCCGCAGCATTCCCGCAGTTTGCGCACGGCGGCCTCCACCGGCTCCAGCCAGCCGCGCAGGGGCGAGGGAAGATCGGTTGGCTCGGGCATGCGTCCGCAAGCCGCCAGAAGCGTCCGGTTGTGCAGGAACAGCGCATCCAGCGCGGATTGCAGGGGCACGAGCGCGGCGGGATCGTCGGCGGGTTTGGGCAGTCGCTCGAGCACCGCGAGCGCCGCCGACCATGCGGGAGTGAGTTCGTCGATGCGGTCGAGCGCGCTTGCCGAGACGTCACCCGACGGGTGGGCGATCACGCGCGGGCGCAGCGACTGCCAGCGCTCGGTGAACGACCGGACCCTGGTGTCCTGGCCATGCGCGGCGTGCAGTACCGCGCGGGCGGTGGACGACATCAACCGCATGCGGTCGGGTCCGGCGACGAGATCCCAGAATGCATCACCGGGAAGATCGGGAGTCGTCCGCCCGTCGAAGTCCGCGGAATAGAGAAGCTGCACTGCGGCTTCCCGGATCTGGCGGCGGCTAGGCATGGCGCTGCTTCTTCGCAGACGGCTGGCGCGGCATGGAGCGGTCGAGGTCATAAAGCACGTCGATCATCTCGGCAGCGGCACGCGCGGCCTCGCGTCCGCGGTTCATCTGCGATCCGATGCAGCGGGCGTATGCCTGCTTCTCGTCATCGACGAGCAGCACCTCGTGGATCACCGGTTTCATCGATTCGATCGCCAGCCGTTGAAGCGAATCGGTCACCGATCGTCCGACATGCTCGGCATGGGCGGTAGAGCCGCGGATGATCACACCGAGCGCGATGACGCAGGCGGGCGGCTCGCGGTCGAGCAGGTTGGCGACCATGACCGGGATTTCAAACGCGCCCGGCACGCGGATCAGGTCGATGCGCGCCTGGGGCAGGATGTCCTCGAGTTCCTCGATCGTGTTCTGGACTAAGGCGTCGGCGAACTGCGTGTTGTACTTCGAGGCCACGATGCAGACGCGCACCCGGTTTCCGAAGATGCGCGGCTTGGGAGGCAATGCGGTGGACATGCGCCACGGGTATGAGGCGGGAGGGCGGCAATGTCAACCTGCGGCGGCGGCCGGCGTGCAGGGAGTGCCGCAGGATCAGACCCCTTGCCAGCCGAGTTTCTGCCGCAGCGCGGCGTAGAACGAGCGACCCTTGAGGCGCAGCAGATGGAACGAGCGGGGTGATCGTGCGACCTCGACCGAGTCGCCTGGGCGGATGCGCACGGTGTCGCGTCCGTCAACGGTGAACAGCAGCGGCGCGCCGTCGTGACCATCATTGGCACACAGCGACACAATGCAGTCGTCGGGCAGCACCAACGACCGCTGGCTCAGGCTGTGCGGGCAGATCGGTGTGATGAGGAACACGCGCGCACCGGGCGAGATGAGCGGACCACCCGCGGAAAGCGAATAGGCCGTTGATCCGGTCGGGGTGGCGACAATCAATCCGTCGGCGCGGTAATCATTGAGATGTTCACCGTCGACCCGCGCCGTGAGCGAGACAAGCCTGCCGGTTTCGCCGCGGGCCAGCGCGATCTCGTTGAGCGCGGTGAACACCGATGTGTCGCCGTCGTGCCGGTGCACGCGCGCTTCGAGCAGGCTGCGTTCGCTGGTGGTGAATTCGCCCGCGCGCACCGCATCTGCGAACTCGTCGAGTTCGCCGTCGGTGCAGCTGGTGAGAAAGCCGAGCGTGCCAATGTTGATGCCCGCCACCGGCTTGTCGAACGCGCCGAAGCGCGAGACGGCGTGCAGCATGGTGCCGTCACCGCCGACCACCGCGGCGATGTCGGCCCGATCGCGGAATGCCGCGGCCGGGATGCCGGCGGAGCCATCGACGAGCCGCGCGGTCTCGTCCTCCAGCACGGTGGCGATGCCGCGGTCGGCCAGCGCCGCACGCAGCGAGGCCACGGTGGGTGCCGAGCCGGGTTTGTGCGGGTTCGCGAAAATGCCGACGGTCATGCATCGATCCTGCACCGGAGTGGCGGGGGATGCAAGCGGCGTGGTCAGGCCTCGGTCGCGGGCGCGGCCTGGGGATGCGGGGTCTTTGGTCGTCGCGCGGATTCGACGGCGCGCACGACGAAGCCGAAGGCGAGGATGGCCGAGAGGGCGGCGTAGAAGCTCCAGATCGTGTTTTTACCGGCGGTGAATCCGTAGCTGTGCAGCCCGACGCCGAGGAAATTCACATGCCACCACGAGAAGGTGATGACGATCGCGGTGAAGATCGAGGCGAGGTGCAGTCCCCATTCGCCGATGTGGCCGCCGAGCCGGGCGTGGAGGATCGCCAGCGTCCACAGCACGATCAGCAACGCGCCGTTTTCCTTCGGATCCCAGCCCCAGAAACGGCCCCACGAATCGTTGGCCCAGATGCCGCCGAGCACCGTGCCGATGAGCGAGAGAAACAACGTGAAGCAGATCATGCCGTAAACCGCGCGGGTCATCGAGCGGCGCAGGCCGCTGTCGCCGCCGTCGAGCCCGAGCCCGCGCAGCAGCACGTGCAGCGCGGAGAGGAATGCGGCGAGCAGGCCGGCGGAGTAGCCGAGGGTGATGGTGATGACGTGGGTGGTGAGCCAGAAATTCGAATCGAGCACGGCGACCAGCGGGTCCATGTGGTCGTTGGCTTCGCCGAGTTCGTAGCGACGCGCGAGCAGGATGAACGCGGTGCCGAGGATCGGTGCCGTCGCCAGGGCGAAGCCGCGGCGCGTGAGCCATTCGACAATCAACGCGAACAACACGACGCTGCTGCCGATGAAGATGATCGTGTCGTAGAGGTTGCCCACCGGCGGGCGCTCCATGATGATGCAGCGCTTGACGATCGCGGTCGTGCAGAACGCCAAGCCGACGAGCGTGGCGAGGGCGGCCGCGCTCGAGAACCAGCGGCCGGCGCGCGATTCGCCGACCGTCCACATGCCGAGCACGGCAAGGCTGCCGAAGAGAAACCAAGCCAGGCCGCTGAGAAACCAGTTCTTGCGGTAGTAGGCCGACTCAAGTGCGACGTGTTTCGCATCGCTGCGTGGTTCGGCACGTCCGGCGAGCCGCGAATGCAAGGCTTCGAGCTGGGTGCGGAATGCCGCTTCATCACCCGGACCCGCGCGGGCGGTCGCCTCGAGCTGACGGATGTCGTCGATGAACGTCCCGGGATCGGCGGCGGATCCGGTCATCACCGTCATGATCGCGTCACCGGCGCTGAGCCAGGTGGTTTCCGACGGATCGATCGGTGGAATCGGAAACAGGACGAACTTCGAGTGATTCGACAACTCGACGACCTGTTGCAACAGACGGCGGATCGGGCCGGCGGCGTCTTGCATGTCGCTCGCGTCGATCTGCGAGCGGATCATCGGTGCGGTCGCCATCAGCGCGCTGACGTCCGCGCGTTTTTCGGTCGGGCCGCTGCCGTCGTCGAGCCCGTCGAGGACGACACCCGCACGCGCGAAGGTGAAGTAATGCAGCAGGCCTTCGTAAAGCCGCAGATTCGTCGCGAGATCGACGATCTGCGATTGCAGCGGGTCGCGCTGCTTCGATTCGATCCGGCTGTACGACTGACCGAGCTGCACGAGTTTCTCGCGTCCGCCCAGCAGGTCCTCGTAGCTGTAGCGGTCGCGGCGTCCGCGCGCTTCGACGCCGATCGCTTCTAGCACGTGCGCGTTGTCGATGCGGAACGTTGGTTGGCGCATGGCGAAGGCCGGGCGGAACAACAGATCGAGCATCCATGCCGTCGGTCGCAGCACATGGGTTTTCGATCCGTCGGAGACTTTCATCGAGCGCGCCCCGTGCAGTGCGAGCATCGTGAATCCGGCGAACGTTTGCAGCGGCTTGACGCGTCCGCCGTCCTGCACCGGCAGCGTTTCCGCGGCGGCGATGGTTTCCGCCGACCAAGGACGATAGCCGTCCACGGTGCGGGCCTCGCCCTTGGGTGTGTTGTCCACCACGAGGTGGTAGAACACGGTGGCGAGGCCGGCCATGGCCAGAACGGCCGCGGCCCAGCGTCCGGCGCGTGAAGTGCGGTCAGCCATAGGTGGGGGACTTGCGGGATCTCGAGGCGATGTAGCCGCCCAGTTTGATGAGGAAGGTGACGAGCATGCCGAAGCTGACGATGTAGAGGCTGTACGCGGGCCATTGGTCGGCCGGGTTCTTCACCACCTCGAAGACGGAGTACAGTTCCTGGCCCGGGCCTGCGCCCGGCGGGCCATAGCTTGCTTGGTAGAACGTGAGTCCCTCGTGGCGCATCGGCTCGTTCATCTGGATGGTGACGCCCACTTCGTCGGCTCCCTGGATGCGCGTGACGCGGCTGACGAATTTCGCCGGTTTCATCGTGCCCGGGTGGAACTCCGCGGTGAAGCGGTCGAGCTTCACGGTGAAGGGCATCGGCCACAGCCGCTTGCGCATGTCGATGGTGAACATGCGGTCGCCGTCGCGCACGGTGAGCGGGTGGAAACTCGCGCCGGCGAGGATGAACGGCGCGTCCTTCGATCCGTCGCGCCGCACGACGCGGACGTAGCACGCCGCGGCATTCGCCTCGGCATTGACCTCCTCCGGGCGCTCCATCAGGTAGTAGCCGTCGCAGACGAGTTCGCCGCGCGCGGGCGCGCGCTCGCGCACCGACACCGGCAGCGCATTGGCGAGATACGACGCGGCCTCAAGGTCGAACGGCAGTCCGGGCAGGCGCAGCAGCCGCTGGCGGCCGTCGCGCAGATCGTCGATGTGCCTGCCGCGGACGACCTGGACCGATGCGGGTTTGCCGTCGCGGATCTCGGCGATCTCGATCACGTATTCGAAGTAGTCCTCGGCGGCGTTGTTCATCTCGCCTTCGCGCACCGGCATGTTGCCGCGTTCGGAGGCGTGGTGGGCGACGCCGCCGGCCACCAGCAGCATCAGGATGCCGAGATGGGAGATCAGGTTGCCGGAGTGCTTCCACCCTTTGCGGATGCGGATCACGCCGCCGAGCAAGAGGTTGACGAACAACAGCGCGCACACCCAGTAGCCGCCGGGCAGCGGCAGCGGCACCAGCCTGCCTTTGATTTCGGGAAGCAGCCACCACGCCTTCCAATGGAAATATTTCCGCAGTGTCTGATGTAGGCCGTTGTCGATCTGCTCGAGCGTTGCAAACCAGGTGAGCAACGCCAGCAGCAGCAGCAGCACGGTGGCGAGACCGAAGCCGGAGAACAAGTCGATGAGCCGCGACCCGGACGAGCGCGGTGCTCGCGGTGTTTCGGTGGTCTCGTTGGATCGGGCGCTCATGTCAGCGGGCGAGTTCGAGTCCTGCGGCAAATTCCCTGAGCACGGACTTCGCCGCGGCGACCTCGGCCTCGGGGCCGACCATCTTGACCGTGAGAATGCCGGCATCGATCGTCGCGACCACTCCGGCGAGGGCGAATCCCGGTTTTGGCGGTGCGCCCATGCCGGACGCGTATTCGCCCGCGGCCTCGACCCACACACCCTCGCTACCAGCGACGGTGATGCGCTCCATCGCAGCCACGCTAGCGGCATCGATCGGCGCTTTTCCGAACTGACCGAGCCAACGGTTCACGTTGTCGGCGACGCCGCCGCTGGCGATCGTCACCCATACCTCGCCCATGCCACTTTCGCCAAAGCGGTAGTTCAGCAGGCGGAATTGCGAGGCGGGCAGCTCGAGCCAACCCTCCGGCGTCTTTCCGCGCACCGGCGCGGGCTTGGCGTCGCGGAACCGCTCGTCGCTCGTCGCGCCGAGCTTCACCGGTTTTTCATCGTGCGTCGTCAGCGGCCGCGATTCGCCAACCACCCGTTCGCGGTCGTCCTTGCCGCACGAGGAAACGAGGGCGACGCAGGCAATCAGGCATGCGGCACGGCCGGTCACGCCCGGGCGGTAGCCCCGAAGGTGGCCGCGCGCAAGCGGAATCGGGCGGCATTTGCGGTGGGAATTCCGTGGCGTTCCGCCATAGGATCGCGGCACGCCCCGCCATGCCCGCGTTCTCCACCTGCTGGAACAACAGCCGCCACACCGACGGCGAGCCGATGATCGAGGAGATCAACGGTCTCGGGTTTGACGAGATCGAGCTGTCGCACGGGATGACGATCGCCAAGCTGCCGGGCATCCGCCGTGCCTTCGAGCGCGGGCTCTTCCGCTGCGCCGGGGTGCACAATTTCTTTCCGTCGCCCGTCGAGGTGATGATCGACGCGCCCGACGCCTACGAGTTCACCTCGCATCGGCCCTACGATCGCCGCCGCGCCATGGAGATGACGATGCGCACGCTCGACATCGCCGCGGAGTTCAACGCGCGCTACGTCGTCCTGCACATGGGATCGGTGCCGATGAACCCGGCGCGCTGGACGCGGCGGCTCACCGCGATGCTCGCCGACGGACTCGCTCACGACCCCGGATTCGTGAAACGCAAGTTGCGCTTCATCCGCAAACGCGAGAAGATCGCGCCGCTCTATCTCGCCCGTGCCGCCGATGCGCTCGCGGAGATCGCCGACCGCGCGGAGGAACTCGGAGTGAAACTCGCGGTCGAGTCGCGCTCGCGCTACGAAGACGTGCCGAGCGAACGCGAGATGATCGGTTTGATGGAGCGCTTCAAGGATCACGCGTCGGTCGGCTACTGGCACGACTTCGGTCACGTCCAGCTGAAGCACAACCTCGGCCTGCTCGACCACGGCGAGTGGCTTGAACGTATCTCGCCGCACCTGATCGGCGGCCATGTGCACGACGTCGAATGGCCCGCGCGCGACCACCGCGTGCCGTACTCCGGGACCATCCGCTACGCCGACCTCATCGGCTTCTTCCCACCGGATGCGCCGCTCGTCTGGGAGATCAGCCCGACGCGCCCTGCGTCCGAGATCCGCGCCGCGCTCGACCGTTGGCGGACGGAGTTTCCCGAAAGGTGAGCGGCCGTTGACAGCTCGCAGCGGCTCCAACATGCTGCGCGGCCTTTCGCGGCAACTCCACCCTCATGAACCCATCGCTCACCGGCACGGAATACTATCCCGATTCGAGACCCTGGACCCGTTGGTGGTGGTATGCGAATCCGGTCACCCCCGATCAGATTCGCTCGCAACTCGACTGGCTCGCGTCGATGGGCTTCGGCGGTGTGGAAATCGCCTGGGTCTATCCGCAGCCCGACCTGCCCGCCGGGGTTCCCTGGCTGTCGCCCGAGTGGTCGGCGTTGGTCGCGGAGGCAAGCCGTCATGCGGAACAACTCGGCATGGGGTGCGACTTCACGTTCGGCACGCTCTGGCCATTCGGCGGCACCTTCGTCAGCGAGGCCGACGCGTCGAAATGTTTCGACGGACCATCGCCGCAGCGCCTGCGCAAGTCGTGGGAAGATCCCGCGCAAGGACTCATTCTCGATCACCTCAACGCTGGCGCGCTCGAGCGCTATGCGCGGCGCATGGCCGACGCCCTCCAGCCCGCGATCGGCGCGCGGCGGCCCGGGTTTTTCTGTGACTCATGGGAGGTCCGCACCGAAGGGCTGTGGGCCGATGGATTCCGCGAGGCGTTCGAACAACGCTTCGGGTACGACCTGCTGCCGCTGATGGCGTCGCTCGACGAGCATCCCGGCGCGCGCTACGATTACCGCAAACTCATCGGCGAGTTCGCACAACGGGAGTTTTTCGAACCTTACACCCGGCTCTGCCGCGATCACGGCGGATTCGCGCGCGTCCAATGCCACGGCGCGCCGGTCGATCTCGTTGCCGCCTACGCCACCGCCGAGGTGCCGGAAAGCGAGGCGATCCTGTTTGATCCGGAGTTCAGCCAGATCGCCGCGTCGGGTGCCTTGCTCGGCGGCAGACCGGTGGTCACCGCCGAGGCGTTCACCTGCATCTACGGATGGAAACCGTGGCCAGGTCCGGGCCACCACCAGGGCGAGGAACAGATCGGGGACATCAAGCTGCTCGGCGACGCGATGATCGCCAACGGCGTGAATCACATCATCTGGCATGGCACGCCGCTGCGGCCGACCGATCCGCCCGCCGATGCTCCGCACCGTCATTGGTTCTACGCCTCGGTGCACGTCGGACCCGAAGCCGCCTTCGCCGACGCGCTCCCCGCATACAACCGCTACCTTGCCGACACCTGCACGTTGATGCGCCAGGGTCGGCCATTCACCGATGTCGCGGTGTACCTGCCGCTCGAGGACAACCGCATGCTCGACCGCGTGCCACCCGATCGCAAGAAACCCAGCGGCGAGTATTTTTGGGAACTCCACGATCTGCGCACACCCGCTGCGCTTGAAGGACGCCAGCCCGCGTTCGTGTCGCAGCCGTTCCTCGCGACAGCCTCGTTCCGCGACGGCGTTCTTCACTGCGGCGATGTCGGTTTTTCGTCACTCTACATCGACGCCGAATGGCTCGATCGCGACGCGCTGGTCGAAATCGTCAGGCTCGCCCGCGAAGGCATGCCGGTCTGCCTCGTGCGCCGACCCAAGGCGCCCGGGCACCAGCCGTCGGCGGACCATGACGCGCTCATCGACGAATTGCTCGGCTGCGCCAACGTTGTCGACGAGGTTTTCAAACTTCCACTCGCTCCGCCGCTGCTCGAGGCCGGTGCCTTGCCGCCGCATCGCTGCCGAGTGGTCGATGACGAACTCATCTTCTTCTTCGCCCATCCCTGTGCTCGTGATCTTCGCTATCCCATGCGGCCCGGCCAGTACCTCGAGGCGGGCGCGTGCTCGGTCCCTGTCACGGTCAACTGGCAAGGCCGCCGCCACGACGTCGTCCTCGACTTCGGCCTCGCCGGATCGGTGGTCTTGCGCGTGAGCGCGACAGGCGACATCAGCATCTCACCCGATGGGTTGAGATGCTGATGGGGGTGAGGGAAGGGGAGAAATTCCAACGGGATACGCACGAAGACGCAAAATCGGTCCTGATGGACTGGTTGGCGGA
>Ga0169931_10002746_pt1 | contig 28400 bp, 26 predicted proteins | sample Kivu_15m_20L_FD_129675 | JGI IMG/M metagenome (GOLD analysis project Ga0169931, IMG submission 129675) | Freshwater microbial communities from Lake Kivu, Western Province, Rwanda to study Microbial Dark Matter (Phase II) - Kivu_15m_20L... | ecosystem: Environmental > Aquatic > Freshwater > Lake...
AACCCGGCGTTGGGAGGCCCGGCCGGGGAACCCGGCGTTGGGAGGCCCGGCCGGGGAACCCGGCGTTGGGAGGCCCGGCCGGGGAACCCGGCGTTGGGAGGCCCGGCCGGGGAACCCGGCGTTAGAAGTAGGCGCCGTCGGCCTTGAGCTGCTCGAGTTCTTCGGGGGTGAACCCGGCCGCGAGCAGCACCTCCTCGGTGTGTTCACCGAGCTTGGGGGCCACGAGCCCCGGGGTGGCCGGCGTGTCGGACAGCCGGATCGGGCTGCCGACAATCCGGGTGGGGCCCCACTCGGGATGCTCGGCCTCGACCAGGTAGCCGTTGAGGTACGGGTGCGGGTCGGCCGCAAGCCCTGCGTAGTCGTTCACCGGTGCGAAGCGCTGACCCTCGGCGTTCATCCGCTCGGTCCACTCCGCGGTGGTGCGGGTTCGGAACACCTCGGCGACGATCACCTTGAGCGCAGCGAGGTCGTCCGGGGTGAGGAACAGCGTCCCGAAGCGGGCGTCGGCGAGGAGGTCTTCTCGGTCGAGCGCCCGGCAGAAGCCCTGCCACAGGTGGGGCGGGACCCCGACGACGGCCACCCAGCCGTCGGCGCTCGCGAAGATCCCGTACAGCCCGGGGATCAGCGGGTGCCCGTAGTTCGCCCGCGGGTGCGACCGGCCCGACAGCAGGTGGTGGGTCAGTTCGCTGGCCTGCGCCCACACCTGGCCGCCGGTGAGCGACACGTCGACCCGCTGACCCCGGCCGGTGCGCTCGCGCGCCCACAACGCCGCAAGGATCCCGACGGTCATGTTCTGGCTGGCGCAGTGGTCGGCGATCGTGACCGGGATCGTGGTGATCTCCCCGCCGTTGACGCCGGTGGCATGGATCAAGCCGCCGAAGGCCTGCCCGAACAGATCGGCGCCCTCCCGGCCGGCGGCGGGCCCGGGGCCTTCGGTGCCCAGGATCGAACCGGTGGCGAAGATCAAGCGGGGGTTGACCGCGGCGATCACGTCGTAGCCGAGGTTCCACTTCTCGAGGGTGCCGGGGGCGAAGTTGGTGATCAGCACGTCGGCGGATTCGCAGAGCTTGAGCATCGCCCGGCGCCCGCCGGCGGTGCGCAGGTCGAGCGACACGCCTTTCTTCCCGCGGTTGCACGCCTCGTAGTACGGCGCCCGCGGGTCGTCGGGTGCGATGGTGATCCAGCGGGCGAGGTCGCCGAGGCCGGGCAGTTCCACCTTGACGACCTCGGCGCCGAGGTCGTGGAGGAATGCAGCGGCCTGCGGCCCCTGCACGAGGATCGAGCAGTCGATCACCTTGATGCCGTCGAGCGCACCCATGGGTCGTTCTCCCTGTGTCGTCGTCGGAGGTATCGCACACGTTCCCGAGCCCCGGTGCCAAACCGGGCCGGGAATCGGCGCGGCGGTCGCGCCCGGGAGGGCGCCGCTGGCAGACTCCGTCGATGGCTCGTGTTGCGTTCCTCGGTCTCGGGGTGATGGGTGCCCCGATGGCCCGACATCTCGCCGGTGCCGCGCACGAGGTCACGGTGTGGAACCGGACCACGGCCAAGGCCGAGGCCTGGGTCGGTGCCCACGGCGGCCGAGCCGCCGCATCGCCCCGGGATGCTGCCGAGGGGGCCGACGCCGTGTTCACCTGCGTCGGCAACGACGACGACGTTCGGGCGGTCGTGCTCGGCGAGCACGGGGCGCTCGCCGGGATGCGGCCGGGTGCCGTGCTGGTCGACCACACGACGGCGTCGGCCGCGCTCGCCCACGGGCTCGAGACGGCCGCCGGTGCGGTGGGGGTGCGGTTCGTCGACGCCCCCGTGTCGGGCGGGCAGGCTGGCGCCGAGAACGGGACGCTGAGCGTGATGTGCGGCGGCACGGCCGACGCGTTCGCCGCCGCCGAACCGCTGGTCGCGGCGTACGCCCGGGCGTGCCGGCTGCTCGGCCCGGCCGGTTCGGGCCAGCTCACCAAGATGGTGAACCAGATCTGCATCGCCGGGATCGTGCAGGGCCTCGCCGAGGGGGTTGCGTTCGCACAGCGCGCCGGGCTCGACGTGGACGCCGTCGTCGAGACGATCTCGAAGGGCGCAGCCCAGTCCTGGCAGATGGAGAACCGGGCCCGCACGATGGCGCGCGGCGAGTTCGAGTTCGGGTTCGCCGTGGAGTGGATGCGCAAGGACCTCGGCATCTGCCTCGACGAGGCCGCCCGCAACGGCGCGCGTCTGCCCGTCACGGCGCTGGTCGATCAGTTCTACGCCCACGTGGTGGCGCGCGGCGGACGCCGCTGGGACACGTCGAGCCTGATCCACCTGCTGGCCAACGACTAGCGTGCCGGCCGTGCGTACCGCCACCGACGAGTCGATCGCGCCGGCCCCGCTGCGGTCACCGGCGGATCGTCTGGCCCGCCGGGTGCTGCGCCTTCCTGAGCACGGTCCCCGGGGCAGCGCGGCGCAGGCCCGCAGTGCGCTGCGCGCCTCGCTTGCGTTCACGACCGTCCGCTGCCTGCTGATGTACATCGTGCTGCCGTTCGTGGCGCCGGCCGTCGGCCTCGCCTCGGACGTCGCTCCGCTGCTGGGTCTGGCGATCAACGCCGTCGCCGTGGCCTGCGTGATCGCAAGCATCCGCCGGTTCTTCCGGGCGGACCACAAGTATCGGTGGCATTACGGGCTGTTCGGCTCGGCCGTGTTGGTCGCGCTCGTCGTGCTGACCGTGCAGGATCTGGCGTCGATCTGAGCCGCGGCGCTCGGGCCTGCCATCCTTGCGGGTATGAGCGCGTTGAGCTTCGAGAACCGGGTGGCGATCGTGACGGGGGCGGGCGGCGGCCTGGGGCGTGAGCACGCCCTGCTGCTCGCCTCCCGGGGGGCGCAGGTGGTGGTCAACGACCTCGGCGGCGCCGTCGACGGCAGCGGCTCGGACCTGGGCCCGGCGGCCCGGGTCGCCAAGGAGATCAACGATGCCGGCGGCGTCGCCGTCGCCGACGGCAACTCGGTGTCCAGCCCCGAGGGTGGCGAGGCGATCGTGCAGCGGGCCATCGACGAGTGGGGCCGGATCGACATCGTGATCAACAACGCCGGGATCCTGCGGGACAAGACGTTCCAGTCGATGACCCAGGACCTGCTCGATCCGGTGATCGACGTCCACCTCAAGGGTGCTTTCTACGTCACCCGGCCCGCCTGGGTGAAGATGCGCGAGCAGCGCTACGGGCGGATCGTCAACACCGCATCGGCGTCGGGCATCCTCGGCAACTTCGGGCAGTCCAACTACGGGGCGGCGAAGATGGGCCTGGTGGGCCTCACCCGGGTGCTCGCCGCCGAGGGCGCGAAGTACGGCATCCGGGCCAACGTGATCGCCCCCGTGGCGCGCACCCGGATGACCGAGGATCTGCTCGGCCCGCTCGCCGACAAGGTGCGGCCCGAACTGGTGGCCCCGATCGTGGCCTGGCTGTGTCACGAGGACTGCCCGGTGACCGGGGAGATCTACTCGGCCGGCGGTGGCCGGATCGCCCGGTACTTCATCGGGCTCACCCGTGGGTACTACAACCCGACGCTCACGCTCGAAGACGTGCGCGACCACTTCGGGCAGATCCGTGACGAGGCCGATTACCTGGTGCCCGGCGGCGTGCCCGAGGAGTTCGCCGAGCTGGCCCGGGTCTTTCGCGAACACGACGCCTGACCCCGGCGGGGCCGGCCGGGTTCAGTTGCCCGCAACGCGGCGGTCGCGGCCGGCCCAGTAGGGCTCGCGCAGGGCCTTGCGCTGCAGCTTGCCCACGACGCTCTTGGGCAGCGGTTCGGTGCGGATCTCCACTCGGGACGGCTTCTTGTAGGACCCCAACCGGTCCCGGCACAGCTCGATCAGTTCGGCCTCGGTCACCGGGCCGTCGACGCACACCACGGCCACCGGCGATTCGCCCCAGCGGTCGTCGGGCACCCCGAACACCGCTGCCTCGACGACGGCGGGGTGATCGCACAGCACGGTCTCGAGCTCGGCGGGCCAGATGTTGAACCCACCGGAGATGATCATGTCGTCGGCGCGGTCGAGCACGTACACGTAGCCGTTGGCGTCGATGCGGCCGATGTCGCCGGTGCGAACCCAGCCGTCGACGATGCGGACCGCCGACAGCTCCGGGTCGCCCCAGAAGCCGCGCATCTGTCCTTCGACCTTGGCGACGATCTCCCCCTCGGATCCGATCGGCAACGCGGTGCCGTCTTCGTCCCAGATCTCGAGCTCCGCGTACGGCATGACGCGCCCGGCGGCCCGCAGCGGGGTCGACCCGGGGATGTCCCCGAACCATTCCCGGGGGCCCATAAACGCGAGCGGTAGCGCTTCGGTCTGGCCGAACCCCTGGTAGAGCGTGTCGCCGAACACGGCGTGGGCGCTCAGCGCCGTGTCGTCGGTGATCGGCGCGCCGCCGACGACGAAGGCCCGCAGCGCCGCCCAGTCACGCGTCGTGGCCGTCGGATGCCGGGTGAGCGCGGCGAGGATCGTCGGCACGACGAACATGTGGCTCATCCCGTGCCGCTCCATCAGCTCGAGCACCTTGCCCGGCTCGAATGCGCCGAACAACAGGTTCGCCGCCCCGTGCAACCAGCCGGGCAGGAACAGATAGCCCGACCCGTGGGAGATCGGTCCGGCGTGGCCGACGACGGAGTGCGGTTCGATCCGGGCGATCGGGTAGGCCCAGTTCCGGCAGACGAGCAGCCAGTCCTTGTGGGTGTAGGCGACGCCTTTGGCGCGCCCGGTCGTCCCGCCGGAGTGACGGATCACGTACCAGTCGTCCTCGCCGATGCGCACGTCGGGATCGTCGGCGGGTTGGGCCGCCAACCAGTCCTCGTACCCGCCGTCGCGCACGAGCACGTGGGCGAGGTCGGCGAGCCGCCCGGCGAGGCCGGCGACGCCGGCGGCGTGGGCCTCGTCGGCCATGACCGCAGCGGCACCGGTGTGCTCGAGCATGTGGGCATGCGCCTCGGGCGAGTTGCGCGGGTACAGCGGCACCCGGCAGAACCCACCGACGGCACAGCCGATGAAGAAGTCGGCCGCGGCGAGGTTGTTGTCCTCGAGACCGCCCACCCGGTCGCCGGGGCGCACCCCGAGCGCCAGCAGCCCGTTGGCGAGCCGGCATCCCCGCTCCCAGGCCTCGGCGAAGCTCAGCACCCGGTCCTCGGTGATCACCGCGGGCCGGTCGCGGTTGAACTGCACGGCCCGGCGCATCTGCGTGCGTACGTCCATCGGCCGGATTCTCGCAGGCCCGGCGCGAGTCGCTGTCCGCCACTGGCCGCCACTGGCCGCCCCCGGTCGCGGCCGGTCGCCGCTGGTCGCTAGTCGGTGCCGGGCCGCCGGGTGGTCTCGGCGGTCGGGTCACCCCGGTAGCCCGGCGGGTAGGTGCGCCGCAGCTCCTCGGCGGTGGGCGAGTGGACCTGCCGGGCCTCGTCGGGGAGCAGCGCAGCGATCGCCGCCATGATCCGCTTGGTGTCGGCCTCTGCGCTGCGGCGCCGTAGCTCGACCGGCGCGCCCACGCGCACCTGGACCGTCGGCGGGTCGAGCACGTTCCACAGGTGCGGCACCCGCGACGACCGGGGCCAGACGTGCTCGGTGCCCCACAGCCCGACGGGGATCACCGGCACGCGGGTCAGGGCCGCCAGGCGCGCCGCCCCCCACCGGCCCCGCAGGACCGGGTCGAAGAACGCCGGCCCCCGCGGGATCGTCCCCTGCGGCATGATCGCCACGAGCTGACCGTTGCGCAGCGCGTCGGCGGCCTGGGCGAGCGGCTCGTCGCTGCCGGTGCCCCGATCCACCCGGATGCCGCCCATCGCCCGGGCGATCTGGCCGACGACCGGGGCGTCGAAGACCTCCTTCTTGCCCAGGAACCGCACCGTGCGCCCGCTGCGGGCGATCGCGACCGCCATGGCGGTGACGTCGAAGTACGACCGGTGGTTGCCCACGAGAAGACCGGGGCCGCCGGCCGGGATGTGGTCGACGCCGGCGACGTCGAACCGGGCGAAGGGCAGCAGTTCGGGCCGGGCGAGCTGCAGGGCGAGCTGCTGGGGTTCGAGCCCGAGCACCGGCACCTTGGGCACCCCGGCCGGGACGTCGAGGTGTTGCACCGGCCAGCGCCGCAGGGTGGCCCACAGGGCGAGGCGCGGGTCGGGGTTCACCGCCACGGGGTGGCCGACGGTCGACAGCAGCGGCAGGTCATAGATGCTGTCGGAGTAGAACCAGCTCTGCGCGAGGTCGACCCCGGCTCGGTCGGCCCATTCCCGCACGGCGGAGCGCTTGCCGGCCGACCAGACGAAGGGGCCGTTGAGCGTCCCGTCGTAGCGGCCGTCGGCCGAGCAGCCGTACCGGGTGCCGATCACCTCGTCGAAGCCGAGCACCTCCCCGAGCGGCGCGACCAGGTCGTAGGGGGTGGTCGTGGCCAGCACGAGCGCCCGACCGGCGGCCCGGTGCTCTTCGAGCAGGCCGAGCGCGTAGGGCTGCACCAGGTCGGCGAGCGGCGCGGCGGCGGCTTCGGCAGCGGCCTGGAACGCGGTGCGCGACCGCCCTCGCGCCAGCGACGCGGCCTGGCGGGCGAGCGCCATCACCGGGAGGGTCTCGCCGATCCGGTTGAACAGGTCGTAGACGAGCCCCTCGCCGGGGATCGACGGACCGTCGATTGCTCCGCTGGCGCGCAGGGCGGCCGACAGCACCGGGCCGCTGGCGCCGGCGAGCAGCGTCCGGTCGAGATCGAAGATGGTGGCGGCGCGTCGCATCCGCCCAGCGTACGGGTACCGCAGCGCAGAGCCCACGGCCGGGGACAGCGGTCACGCAGCCTCGGATCCCACCACGGGAGAAAACGGGAAAGGCCCCGCCTGGGGGTGCGGGGCCTCTCTACCTGCCCGACGAGTTTGGGGGGACTCGCTGCCGGGCGCTTTTTTGTTGGACCTGCGGTTGGGGGGTCCGCTCGGTCCGTGTTGTTGGCTTCAGTATGAGCCCCCATCCTCGATCGTTCAAGCAGTAGTTACCGATAGGTACGATCTGTTCGACAGATAGGAGTGCGGGTGGACCTCCGCCAACTCGAAGCGCTGCTCGCGGTGGCCGACCACGGCTCGTTCACGGCTGCGGCCCGAGCCCTCTATACGGTGCAGTCGAACGTGTCGGCCCACGTACGCCGCCTCGAACAGGAACTCGGCACCGTCCTCGTCGACCGCCAGCACGGCGAGCTCACCCCGCAGGGCGCGCTCGTCGCCGACCGGGCCCGCCGCATACGCCGGGAGGTGCAGGCGATCGCCGACGACGTGGCCTCGTTCGGGGCCGACGTCGCCGGCCAGGTCCATGCCGGCGTGGTGTCCACCGCGGCCCGCTGGCTGTTGCCCCAGGTGCTCGCCGCGCTGCACGAGCAGCATCCCAAGGTGCTGCCGACCGTGCTCGAGGCGAGCACCACCTCGTTGCGGCCGCTGCTGGTGAGCGGCCGGCTCGACCTCGCGGTCGTCAACCTTCCCCTCGACGACGACGAGATCGTCGTCGAGCCGCTGCTCGAGGAGCAGCTGATGGTCCTGGTGCTCAAGGGTCATCCCTTGAGCGGGCGGGCGTCGGTGTCGGTGCGTGAGCTGGCGCCGTTCCAGCTGCTGCTGCCGCCGTCGGGCACCGCCCTGCGCGACGACATCGAGGCGGAGGCGTCGCGTCATGGCGTCACCCTGTCGCCGTTCGCCGAGATCGACGGCGGCCGGCTCATGACCTCGCTCGCGCTCGAGGGGATCGCTCCGGCGATCGTGCCTTCGACCGCGCTGCCCGGCTGGATCCGGGGCAACTTCGACCGGATCCCGCTCGACGGCCTGGCGCGCCGCGTCATCGGGTTGGCGCGGCGCCGGGGTTCGGCGCTCAGCGCGCCGGGCGCCGCGTTCGCCGAGGTGGTGCGCACCGTCGTGGCCGCGCGTGCCTGGCGCCAGCCCGGTGTCGCGGTCGTGGAGGACCTCGCGCCGACCACGCCAGCCGCGCCGGGCATGCCGAGCGTTGCGGCCCGTGGCGTCGAGGCGTGAGCGCGTAACCTCGCCCCGATGGTCGATCTCGCGCTTCGTGCCCGCACCCCCGGGTCCGCTCGGGCGATGGTGACCGAACTCGGCGGCCGTCGAGTGGTGCTCGCCGCCGTCGACTCGACGGTGCACCGCGGGGCACTGTCGTCGAGCGCGTCGGAGGTGCTCGCGACCGCCGCCCGGGTGGCGCTCGCCGAGCGGCTGCCGCTCGTCGGGGTGCTCGACTCCTCGGGGGCCGACATCGTCGAGGGCATCGCCGCGCTCCACGGTTGGGGTGGCGCCGCCCGGGCGATCGCTGCGTGCTCGGGCATCGTGCCCGTGGTGCTCGTCGTCACCGGTCCGGCGGTGTCCGGCCCGGCGCTGCTGCTCGGCCTGGCCGACCACGTGGTGATGACCGACGCGGCGTACGCGTTCGTGAGCGGGCCGACCATGGTCGCGGAGTTCACCGGGATCCACGTCGACATCGACGAGCTCGGCGGGGCCGCCGTCCACGCCCGCCACAGCGGCATCGCGAGCCTCGTGGTCGCCGGTCGCAACGCCGCGCTCGACGCGGTCGGGGCGCTGCTCGAATACCTCCCCGACCACGCCGACGCCGAGCCCGAGCCGTGGCCGTGCGACGATCCGGTCGACCGACCGACCCCCGAGGCCGGGGCGCTGCTGCCCGAGGCCGCGACCGGCAGCTACGACGTGCGGGCGGTCGTCGCGGCGGTCGTCGACGAGGACAGCTTCACCGAGGTGCGGGCCCGTTGGGCCGCCAACCTGGTGACCGGGTTCGCCACCCTGGGCGGGCGCCCCGTCGGGGTCGTGGGGAACCAGCCGGTGGCGATGGCTGGCACGCTCGACATCCCGGCCAGCCAGAAAGGCGCCCGGTTCGTCGAGTTCTGCGACTCGTTCAACCTGCCGATCGTCACCTTCGTCGACACCCCCGGCTTCTACCCGGGCAAGGACCTCGAGTGGCGCGGGATGATCCGCCACGGGGCGCAGCTCGTGTTCGCCTACGCCCGGGCGAGCGTGCCCCGTATCGGGGTGATCCTGCGCAAGAGCTACGGCGGCGCCTACATCGTCATGGACTCCAAGCGGATGGGCAACGACGTGTGCCTCGGGTGGCCCACCGCGGAGATCGCGGTGATGGGCGCCGGGCAGGCGGCGGCGATCCTGCAGCGCCGGGCCACCCCCGAGGAGCGGGCCGCGTTCGAGGCCGACTACACGACCCGGTTGCTGAACCCGTACGTCGCTGCCGAACGCGGCTTCCTCGACGCGGTGATCGACCCGGCCGACACGCGGGCCGCGATCGCCGCGGCGCTCGCCTCGCTCGACTCGAAGCGGGAACGGCTGCCGGGCCGCAAGCACGACAACTGCCCGTTGTGACCACGTCGCCGCGCGATGCCGCCGCCGGGTGCGCCCGCGCCGCGGTCGGCTGAGCGCTCGACGTCGCCGCCCCACTAGGGTGCCGACGGCCACACGTCAGGTCAACGGGAGGAAGCCCAGGTGCCGGACACCATCACCATCATCGACGATCGCACCGGCAAGAAGGTCACGGTTCCGATCACCGGGGGGGTGTTCCCCTCGTCCGCGATCCGTGAGCTCGATCCCGACCTGTACATGTACGACCCGGCCTATCTGTCGACCGCGGCCTGCCGTTCGGCGATCACGTTCATCGACGGTGACGCCGGGATCCTGCGGTACCGGGGCTACCCCATCGAGCAGCTCGCCGAGCATTCGAGCTTCCTCGAGGTGGCCTACCTGCTGCTGAAAGGGGAGCTGCCCAACGCCGAGCAGCTCGCCACGTGGACCCACGACGTCACGCATCACACGTTCATCCACGAGAACATGCGCAAGCGGTTCGTGGACGGGTTCCACTACGACGCCCACCCGGTCGGCATGTTCATCTCCGCCGTCGCCGCCCTCGGCACCTTCTACGAGGACGCGAAGGACATCTTCGACGCCGACGCCCGCGAGAAGCAGATCCTCCGGCTGATCGCCAAGGTGCCCACCCTCGCCGCGATGTGTCACCGGTTCTCGGTCGGTCTGCCGTTCGTCTACCCGAACAATGCGCTGTCGTACCCGGCGAACTTCCTCAACATGATGTGGAAGGTCGGCGACTACGAGCTGCACCCCGACCTGGAGCGGGCGATGGACATCCTGTTCATCCTCCACGCCGACCACGAGCAGAACTGCGGCACCACCGCGATGCGGGTGATCGGCTCGTCGCAGGCCGACCCGTACTCGGCGGTCGCCGGTGCGGCCGCAGCGCTCTACGGCCCGCTGCACGGCGGGGCGAACGAGGCCGTGGTGCGCATGCTCGAAGAGATCGGCTCGTACGAGAACGTCCCGGCGTTCATCGAGGACGTGAAGGCCGGCAAGGGCAAGCTGATGGGCTTCGGACACCGGGTGTACAAGAACTACGACCCTCGCGCCCGGATCATCAAGGACGCGGCGTACAAGGTCTTCGACGTCACCGGGAAGAACCCGCTGCTCGACATCGCGCTCAAGCTCGAAGAGGCGGCGCTCGACGACGAGTACTTCAAGAGCCGCCGGCTGTACCCGAACGTCGACTTCTACTCCGGGCTCATCTACCAGGCGATGGGCTTCCCGACCGACATGTTCACCGTGCTGTTCGCCATCCCCCGCACGGCGGGCTGGTTGGCGCACTGGCAGGAACTGCTCGGCGACAAAGAGCAGAAGATCTCCCGGCCCCGCCAGTGGTACGTCGGTGCGGACGAGCGGACCTACGTGCCGATGACGGCACGCTGATCCCCCGGGCGCTGCGGCGCCCGTTGCGGCCGGGCCCAGATCACGAGCGCGGCGATGCCGAGGGCGGAGAACACCTGCACCTCGGCCGACACCCAGATGGCCAGATGGAAGGCGATCGCCACGGCGATCGCCTTCCGCCGCGTACGGGGCCACCACAGGCCGAGCCCGATGAACCACTCGGTGGCGATGATCGCCTTGGCGGCGACGGTGTGGAACCCCGGGTCGACGAGCAGCTCGACGACCGGGCCCGGCAGCGGGGAGGCCTCGACGAGGCCGCGGACCTGCACGACGCGCTGCCAGGTGACCGTGCCGGCGAACCAGTCGGCGTCGAGGAGCTTGGACAGCCCCGAGCCGAGGTAGACGCAGGAGGCTTCGAACCGCAACAGCCACAACGGCCAGGCCGGACCGACCGCATCACGCCGGTCGCACGGACCGATCGCGAGCGCGGCGAGCACCAGTGCGAGGTAGGCGCGGTTGTTGTGGAAGTGGGTGCTCGACACGAGCAGGTTGCCGGCGACGACGCAGGCGGCCACCCGGGTGGCGGCCTGTGCACGCCAACCGACGGTCATCGCGACGGCCGCACCGGCGCCGAGCCACAGCGCCACCAGGTACAGCGGGGTCGGGACCTCGGGCAGCCACGAGGCGTACGGGCGCCAGTAGGCGTTGCGGTAGGTGCGGCCGTCGAGGCTGCCGGCCAGGAACGGCCACAGGTGCCACAGCGTGATCGGGCCGCACAGCATCCGCAGCCGTGCGAACGAGCGGAACACGACGCGGCGCCCCAGCAGCTCGTCGAGCGCACCGAGCCACGCCGCGGCCCGCCGGCGCGGCCCGGGCGCCACCGCGCCGGGCGGGGCCGTCACCGCCGCTCCGGGCTGGTGAGGCGCACCTCGGGGCCGGGGCTCGCGTCGTTGCGCCAGGTGCGCACGACCGCATCGAGGCGCCGGGTCTCGGTGTCGGCCGGGGTGTTCGCCGCCACCCAGGCCAGCGCATGCTCGAGGTCGTCGAGCACGGCGGCGAGACCGGCGTCGGCGTGCTGGCGCTGATCCGGGTACGACAGGCCGCTGCCGCGCACGAGCGTCGCCCACGTGTAGCCACCCGGCCACGGCTCGCCCACCGGCACCCGGCGGCCGTCGTCGAGCACGCGCACCACCTCGGCCTGCCATTCGGTCGACTCGGGGAACATCTGCCAGCCGAGCTCACGGTGCGGGCTGTGGTATCCCCGCACGAGGAACCCGAGTTGGGCGACGACGACGGCCACGACGACGACCCGGCGGGCCAGGACACGGCGGCGGGGGTCCATCGCCACGCGAGGCTAGGGGCCGGGTCGCTAGCGTGCGTCGGCCACGCGGGTGTGGCGGAACTGGCAGACGCACTGGATTTAGGTTCCAGCGGTTCACACCGTGGGGGTTCGAGTCCCCCCGCCCGCACCGGCCACACCGCCGCACCGGCGGCTTGCGGGGCGCGGGTTCTTGGGTGACGGGGCGGCCGAGTCGTAGCGTCGGGGAATGCCGCACGCGCTGGGGGGCCTGCGGGTCCTCGACCTGACCACCGGTCCCGTCGGCGGGATCGCCACGATGGTGCTCGGCGATGCCGGTGCCGACGTGGTCAAGGTGGAACCGCCCGGCGGCGACCGGTTCCGGTCCCTCGCTGCGAGCCCGTTGTGGTTGCGGGGCAAGCGCAGCGTCGTGCTCGACCTGCACACCGACAGCGGCCGGGCCGACCTGCACCGCCTCGTCGCGACGGCCGACGTGCTCGTGGTGTCCGGACCGCCGTCGCGGGCCCGCGGCTGGGGCGTCGACGCCGAGGCCGCCGCACTGCTGCGGCCCGACCTGGTCCACTGCTCGATCACCGGCTGGGGGCCCGCCGGCCCGTTCGCCGAGTTGCCCGGCTACGACGGTGCCGTCGCGGCCCGCAGCGGGCGGATGCTCGCCTTCGAACGCCAGCTGCGCCGCGGCGGCCCGGTGTTCAGCGCGGTGCCGGTGTCGCACCACGTGGCCGCCATGGGCGCGGTGCAGGGCATCGCTGCGGCGCTGGTGGCCCGTGCCCGTCACGGCGGCCCGCAGCGGGTGGAGACCAGCTTGTTGCAGAGCCTGTTGCCGTTCGATCTCGTCGAGCTGCTGATCGTCGAGATGGCCGAACGCCAGGGGATCGAGGCGCCCAACATCACCGCCGCCGGCGGCGACCTGCCGACGCTCAACTACCACCCGGTGATGGCGGCCGACGGGGTGTGGATCCAGTGCGGCAACCTGCTCGAGCATCTGCTGCTCGCGTTCCTCGACGCGATCGACCTCCTCGGGGACCTGCTCGCCGACGAGCGGTTCATCGATCCGCCTGCGCTGTGGGGCCCCGAGGCCGTCGAGGTCGCCCGGGACAAGATCCTCATCCGGGTCCAGGAGCGCACCGCTGCGGAATGGATGGCGATCCTCCACGCCAACGGCAACGTCGCCGCCGAGCCGTTCCTCACCACCGCCGCCGGGCTCGATCACGTCGATCTGGTGGCCAACCGCGACGTCGTCACCGTCGAGGACCCCGCCCGGGGCCCGGTGCGGATGGTGGGCCGCTTGGCAGAGTTCACCGGGACGCCGGCGGTGATCGATCGCCCGGCCCCGACGGTCGGCCAGCACACCGCCGAGGTGCTGGCCGACGCCCCCGCTGCGCTCGTTGCGCCCGCAACGGGCACGCCGGGCATGCCGGGCGGTGCGGGCGGACCGGCAGCCCGGCCGGGTGAGCCGTTGGCCGGCATCACCGTCGTCGAGTTCGCGACGATCATCGCCGCCCCGCTGTCGACCAGCATGCTGGCCGACCTCGGCGCCCGGGTGATCCGCGTCGAGGTCCCCGAGGGCGACCCGTACCGGCACCTGGTCGCCGCCGGCACCGTCGCGGCGAAGACGACGGCCGGCAAGGAATCGATCTGCCTCGACCTGAAGACCCCCGAGGGGCGGGCGATCGCCCGGCAGTTGGTGGCCGGCGCCGATGTCCTGGTGCACAACTACCGGCCCGGGGTCGCCGAACGGCTCGGCCTCGGCGAGGCCGAGTTGCGCGCCGAGCACCCCCGGCTGATCTGGGTGTCGATCGCGGGCTACGGGCGCCACAGCCCGAGCGCCAACCGCCCCGCCACCCACCCGTGCGCCGGGGCGGCGATGGGCGGCGCCGCGTTCCAGTCCGGCGTCGCGCTCGACACGCCGTGCCCCACCCTCGCCGACGTGCGCGAGATCTCCCGGCAGCTCATCCGGGCCAACGAGTCGAACCCGGACCCGAACACCTCGGTCGTGGCCGCCGCGGCGACGCTGCTCGCGCTCGTGGCCCGGGAACGCCACGGGATCGGCCAGGCGGTGTACGTGAACATGCTCGCCGCGAACCTGTATGCGAACGCAGACGACGCCGTCGCCTACGCCGGCAAGGCCCCCCGCCGCCGACCCGACCCGGCGCTGCACGGTCTGGGCTCGGGATACCGGCTCCACCGCACCGCCGGGGACGGTTGGCTGTTCCTGGCCGTGACCAGCGACGCGGAACGAGCCCGGGCCGCCGCCGTGCTCGGGGTCTCCCCCGTCACGCTCGCCGACGGTGCCGGCGAGGCCCTCGCGGCGGTGTTCGCCACCCGCAGCTCCGCCGAGTGGGAGGCGGCGTTCACCTCGGCCGGGGTGGCCGGCGTGCGCGCCGATGCCGCCACCCCGGGCAAGGCCTTCGCCCACGATCCGCTGTTCCTGGACAACGGGTTCACCCCGGAGTGCACCCATACCCGGTTCGGGACCCACCGCCGGTGGGGGCCGGTCGTGCGGGTCGACGGTGGCCGTGCGGCGTACGGGCCCGGGGTGCTCGCCGGGGAGCACACCGACGCCGTGCTCACCGAGCTGGGCTACGACCGCGCAGCGATCGCCGACCTGCGGGCCCGGCGCATCGTCGCGTCCGAACCGGTCTCGTGACCGTCGAGCACACTGGCGCGAAGCGCTGACCTAGGCTTCGGCCCTCGCATCGGGGGGTGCGCACATGGAACGACCGACCAGCGTCCAGGACGATCTCGTGCCGTGGCTCGGCCACGTGCTCGCCGACCACGGGGCCCTCGCCGGCGCCGAGCTCACCGTCATCGGGCAGGGTGAGGGCTTCGTCGGGCAGCTGGCCCGGGCCCGGCTGCAGTGGTCCGAGCAGGCGCCGGGGGCACCCGCATCGGTGATCGTGAAGCTGCCCACGGCCGACCCGACCGGGCGCACGATGGGTCAGCTCATGGGGCTCTACGACCGGGAGCACCGCTTCTACGCCGAACTCGCCGCCGAGGTGCCCGTGCGGGTGCCCCGGGCGTACGCGAACCTCGCCGATCCCGCCGCCGGGTGGTGGGCCCTCGTGCTCGAGGACCTCGCACCGATGCGGCCCGGCGATCAGGTGCTCGGCGCCGACGCTGCGACCGCCCGGGTGGCCGTCGAGCAGATCGCCCGGTTCCATGCGCACTTCTACCGCCGGTCGCTCGACGATCTGGCGTGGATGCCGCCGCTGATCGGGCCGATGACGCAGATGGTCGTGCCGATGTTCGAGTCGTCGTGGCCGGCGTTCGTCGAGCAGTACGGCGCGAAGGTGCCCGAGCGGGCCTTGCGGTGGACCGAGGCGTTCGCCCCCAAGGTGCCGGCGTGGATGGAGACCTACGCCTCGGTGCCGGTCACCGTGGTGCACGGCGACTACCGGCTCGACAACCTGTTCTTCGGCGACGCCGGCGAGTTCGCCATGATCGACTGGCAGATGCCGATGCGGGTGCCCGGCTCGAGCGACCTCGTCTACTTCCTGCTCACCAACCTGACGGCCGAGGTCCGTCGGGCCCACGAGCGCGAGCTGATCGAGTTGTACATCGACACGTTGCGGCGCAACGGGATCGGCGAGGACCTGCTCCCCGGCGAGATCGTGCGTCGCGGTTACCGCGAGGGTGCGTTGCTGTACGCGGTCATGTTCGTGTCCACCGTCGGCTACGAGCGGGCCAACGCGCGCGGTGAGGCGTTCTTCGACGCGCTCGTCGGACGCACCTTCACCGCCGTCGACGACCTCGACGCCGGTACGCTGCTCGGGGTTTGACCGGCCCGCCGTCGTCAGACCGGTTCGAGCGGCCGGAACGGTCCCGGGGGCGTGGCGAGCTCGATGCCGTCCCCCGGGCGCACGGTGCCACCGGCGACCACGACGCCCATCACCCCGGCGCGGCGCACCAGCTCGCCGGCCGGGCCCCGGGCGAGCACGGCGGCCTGCAGACCGGGGGCGACACCGTCGAGCTGCGCACAGGGGTTGCGCAGCCCGGTCACGGCGACGAGCGCGTCGCCGAGGCCGAGCACCGTGCCCGTAGACAGGCCGAGCAGGTCGATCCCCTGCGTCGTGACGTTCTCGCCGAGCACGCCCGGCGCCACCGGGAAGCCACGGGCGGCCAGCTCGTCGAGCAGCTCGATCCCGAGCAGGTGCACCTGGCGCAGGTTCGGTCGGGTCGGATCGATCACGACCCGCCCTCGGTGCCGGACCGTTGCGCCGCAATGCGCATCGCCGGCCACCCCGAGCCCGGCCAGGAGCACGACCGCGTCCTGCGTGACCTTGGCGAACCGGTGGGAGCCGTCGGCATGGACCGCCACCACCGTGCTCATGCGCCGGTGACGAAAGCGCGCACGACGGCGAGGGCCCGCTCGGGTTCGTCGCGGTAGACGCCGTGCCCGCTCGCCGCGAAGCGTTCGAACCGGACCGACGGGCTACGCCGCAGTCCGGCGACGATCTCCTCGGACAGCTCGATCGGGCAGATCGGGTCGTGCTCACCGGCGAGGACCAGCACCGGGCAGGCGATCCGGGCGAGGTCGTCGCGCAGGTCCATCGCCCGGTGCGGCCCGTTGAAGAACCATTGCGAAACATCGTTGCGCCGCACGATCGCTTTGGATTCGAGCGGGTTGCCGGGCCGGCGGGTGTAGTGCGGGCCGCAGACCTGCAGGTAGTGGGCGGCCTGTTCGGGGGTGGGTCCGGCGAGGAACACCGCAGCTGCGGCGGCGGCCTCGTCGCCGCCGAGCCGGCGGAACACCTCGACGGACCGGTCGGCGTCGAGCCGGGCGGCGGTGGAGCTGAGCACGATCCCCGCCGGGTGGTCGGGGTGGCGGGCGGCGTAGCGCTGGGCGACGAACCCGCCGAAGCTGTTGCCGAGCACCCAGGGCCCGCTCACCCCGAGCGCATCGCACAGCCGCACCACGTCGTCGGCCCACACGTCGAGATCCCATTCGTCACGCGGCCGGTCGTCGCTGCGCCCTTGGGAGCGGTGGTCGTACACGATCACCTGGGCGACGTCGCGCAGTTCGGTGAGCACACCGGTCTTGAACGAGGAATGGTCCATCCCCGGGCCGCCATGGAGCAGCAGCACCGTCGGACGTTCGACGAGCCCGTCGCCGTCGGGCACCCAGCCGAACCCGTCGACGTCCACGAACAGCCGGACCCCACCGCCGATGTCGATGCGCACCGGCCCAGGCTACGCGGGTGGTGCGACGCTCAGCCCGACCACCCCGTGGGCGGCGATGCGTTCGGCGACGAAGCCGCTCGCCTTGCAGTCCTCGACGAAGGCCCGCAGGTACGCGATGCCGGCCTCGTCACGCCCACGCGGGGTGCCGACGGCTTGCTGCACCGACGAGAAGCTGCCGGGCAGCACCCGGGAGCCGGGCAGCTTGGCGGCGTCGCCCAGCAGGCCGGGCCGCAGACCGGCGAGGGCGTCGAGGCCCTCGTCGACGAAGAGCTCGAACGATCCCGACAGCGTGGCCGGACGGCGCAGCTCGGCGTGGCGCAGGTTGCGCTCCAGCCACAGGTCGAACGCCGCCCGGGGCGCGGACGCGATCCGGACCCCGGGCCGGTCGACCTCGGCGGCGTCCGTGAACGGCGAACCCGCCGGCACGAGGTAGGTGCACTCGATCTCGCAGTAGGCGGCCGTGAACGCGATCGACTCGGCCCGGGCCGGTTCGGCTCCGATGTTCCCGATGTCCCACACCCCGGCGGTGGCGTCGTCGGCGAGTTCGCCCGGCGAGCGGTAACGCACCAGGGCGAGCCCGACGCCGAGCCGGCGGGCGAGCTCGGCGGCCAGGTCGGGCGACACCCCGACCGGGTCGCCGGTGTCGGTGCGGCCGGTGACGAGCAGGAAGTTGCTCAGGTTGATCGCGGCGCGCAACACCCCGGCGGGTGCGAGTGCGGCGACCGCAGCGGGCGACGGGTCGGCGATCAACGGCGGTAGCCCGGGTCCGACGGCCAGTTCGGTTGGAACAGGTGCCATTGCTCGGGTGAGCGGCGGATCAACGCTTCGAGGCGGTAGGCCAGCTCCTGGGTGAGCGCCGTGACGTCGTTGCGGAGCGACTTGGTGCGCTCGAACAGGATCGGCGGCCCGGTGGAGCCGAAGTGCCCGTCCCGGGTGCCGGTGAAGTACACCGCGGTCGGCAGCAGCGCGGCTCCGGTCCGCAATGCGAGGGTCGCCGGGCCGGCCGGCAGGGTGGTCCGTTCGCCGAAGAATTCCACCTCGACGCCGCCGCCCTGGAGGTCTCGATCGCACAGGAGGCAGACGATCTCGTTGGCCCGCAACGCCTTCAGGACCGCCGAGCCGGCCTGCGGCCCGAGCGGGACGACGTCCATCCCCAGCGAGCGCCGCCACGACACGAACCATTCGAACAGCTCGGGCGGTTCGATCGGTTCGACCACGACGGTGAGCCGGTGGTTCCGTTGCGCCAGCCACCGCCCGGCCCATTCCCAGCCGCCGAGGTGCGGCAGGGCGAGGATCACCCCGTTGCCGGCGGCGAGGCCGTCGAGGACGTGGGTGTCGTAGCCGACGGTGTACTGCCCGGCGTCGATCTCGGCGTCGGTGAGCGACGGCAGCCGGAAGCTCTCCACCCAGTACCGGGTGTAGGAGTCGAACGCCGCCTGCACCAGCAGCCACAGCTCGAGGCGGCCCACCCGTGGCCCGAGCGCTCGGCGCAGGTTCCGCTCGACGATCACCCGGCGGTTGCGCATCCCTTGGGAGAACAGCAGCCCGAGCCACGCCGCCGAGGAGTCGGTGAGGGTGCGCGGCAGCGTGCGCACGGCCGCCGACGCCAGTTTGAACGAGGCGAGCCCGAGATCGTCGAACAACGGGTCGCGCGCCCGGTCAGCGGGGGGTGCCACGGGTCAGGCGGCGCGACGCCGACGGATAGCCGACCGCTGGCTCGACCGGGCGGTGCGCCGGGTGGTGCGGCGCAGCCGGCGGGCTTCGATCCGGGCGGCGGTCACCGGGGCCACCGCCGCCTGCTTCCACACCTTCACGAACCGTTGCACGGCCGTGATCGACGTGAGCACCAGCATGAGCCACAGCACGGGGACCAGCAGCACCTCGAGCAGCAGTCCGACGCACAGCGCGATGACCCGTTCGGCCCGTTCCATCAGACCGCCCTTGGCGTCCAGGCCGAGCGACTCGGCCTTGGCCCGCTGGTAGGAGATCAGCTGCGACACGACGAGCACGGCGACCGGGAGCATCGCGAGCGCGCCCTCGTCGGTGAGGTACCAGGCGACACCACCGAACAGCAGCGCATCGGTGACCCGGTCCGCGACCGAATCGAAGAACGCGCCACGGGGGCTCGAGGCATTGGACGCCTTGGCGAGCGCCCCGTCGAGCAGGTCGGGCACACCGGCGAGCGCGACGAGGACCAGCCCGATGAGCAGGTGTCCCTGGGCGATCACCACGGCGGCGGCGACGGCGAAAAGCAGCCCGATCGCGGTGAGGTGATCCGGCGTGAGGCGGGTGCGCCGCAGCCGATCCCCCACGGGCTTGACCGCCCGTTCGATCGGGGCGCGAAACCGTCCGTCGAACATCGGAGCCACGCTACACCGGCCCTTCCCGTCTCCGGCGGGCATGCGTACGATGCGCCCGTCGGGCTTCGCCGGCCGACGAAGGGGGGTTCGTCGTCATGGTCACCTTCTCCACCGCCCAGTTGCGCAACGTCGCGCTGGTCGGCCACAGCGGCGCCGGGAAGACCACCCTGGCCGAGGCGCTGCTCAAGCGGGCGGGGGCGATCTCGCGAGCGGGCCGGGTCGAGGACGGCACCGCGGTGTGCGACACCGAGCCCGAGGAGCACCGGCGGCACCTGTCGCTGTCGCTGGCGCTCGCGCCGTTCGAATGGACGAGCGAGGAAACCGGACCGTGCCGGGTCACGCTGGTCGACACCCCGGGTTGGGCCGATTTCGCCGCGGAGGTCGACGCCGCGCTGCGGGTCGTCGACTGTGCGGTGTTCGTCGTCAGCGCCGTCGACGGCGTGAGGGCAGGCACCGAGCGGGTCTGGCGGCGCTGCGAGGAGCTGGGCCTGCCCCGGCTGGTGTTCGTCAACAAGCTCGACAAAGAGCGCGCCGACTACGAGGGCACGCTCGCGCAGCTCCGCGAGGCGTTCGGGCAGGGCATCGCCCCACTGGAGCTGCCCCTCGGGCTCGAGTCGGCCTTCCGCGGCGTGGCCGACCTGCTGTCGGACACCGCGTTCGTGTACTCGCCGGACGGTACGCACCGCAGCGAGCCGATCCCCGACGAACTCGCCGATCTCGAACACGAGGTGCACGACGCGCTCGTCGAAGGCATCGTCGTCGCCGACGACGGGTTGCTCGAGCGGTACCTGGGGGGCGAGGTGCCCTCCGTCCACGAGCTCGAGCACGCCCTCGCCCACGGCGTGGTCGCCGGATCGGTGTTCCCGGTCGTGCTCGGCTCGGCCGCCACCGGGGTCGGCGTCGACCGCCTGGCCGACTTCTTGTGCGAGATCACCCCGTCCCCGGCCGACCGGCCGCCGGTCACGGTCACCGCCGGACCGACCCAGGTGGAGGTCGCCCCGACTGCGTCGGGGCCGCCGCTCGCGTTCGTGTTCAAGACGGTGGCCGACCAGTTCGTCGGGCAGCTTTCGCTGTTCAAGGTCCTGTCGGGCACGATCCGGGCCGACGAGGTGCTCGTCAACCCGGCCTCGGGCACCGCCGAGCGCCTCCACGGGCTGTTCCGGCTGCGGGGCAAGGAACAACTGCCGGCCACCGAGCTCGTCGCGGGCGAGCTGGCCGCGGTCGCGAAGCTCGCCGCCACCCGCACCGGTGACACCCTCGCTCCGAAAGGCACGCCGGTCACGGTGGCGCCGCTCACCGTGCCCCCGCCGGTGTACGGGGTCGCGATCCGGGCCCGCACGCAGGCCGACGACGACAAGTTGTCGAGCGCGCTGCACCGGCTGGAGGCCGAGGACGTGGCGCTGCACACCGCTCGCAACGACGAGACCCATCAGACGGTGCTGCACGGCACCGGCGACATCCATCTCGCGGTCGCGCTCGAACGCCTGGCCCGCAAGTTCGGCGTGCACGTCGACGTCGAGGACCTGCGGGTGCCGTACCGGGAGACGGTCCTCGGGCGGGCCGAGGCCGAGGGCAAGCACAAGAAGCAGAGCGGCGGGCACGGCCAGTACGGGGTGGCGTGGCTGCGGGTCGAGCCGCTCGAGCGGGGCCGAGGGTTCGAGTTCGTCGATTCGATCGTGGGCGGGGCGATCCCCCGCCAGTTCATCCCGGCGGTGCAGCGCGGGGTCGAAGAGACGATGGCGGCCGGCGGGGTGCACGGATTCCCGGTGGTCGACGTGCGCGTCGAATGCTTCGACGGCAAGTACCACAGCGTCGACTCCTCGGAGATGGCCTTCAAGCTGGCCGCCGCCAACGGCTTGCGCGACGCGCTCGGCCGGGCCGGGGTCTCGGTGCTCGAGCCGGTGTCACGGTTGCGGATCGTCGTGCCGTCCAGCCTGCAGGGCGACGTGATGGGCGACATCAACGCCCGTCGGGGCCGGGTGCAGGGCACGGCGGCGCTCGGCGCCGGAGAGCAGGAGATCACCGCACTGGTGCCCACCGCCGAGGCGTTGCGCTACGCCATCGACCTTCGTTCGCTGACCGGCGGCCGGGGCCGGTTCACGATCACCCACGACCACTACGACGTGCTCCCCGCCCACCTCGTCGATCGGGCGGCGGCGTCGTTGAAGGCGTCGCGGGCATGACCGGGTCGTCCCCGGCCGACCTTGCGGTCGCGTTCCGGTCCTTCGCCCGCCGGGTCCGCGAGGCCGCCGCGCGCGCCGACGACGCCGCAGCGGTCGCGCCGCTGGCGGCCGAGGTGGCTGCGCTCGTGGCCGGCTCTGCCGCCCGGCTCGGGGTGCGCCCGGCGCCCGGCGCCGATTGGCCGACGGTGGCCGCCGCCGTCGCTGACCACATCGCACACGTCCGCGCGTCGGAGTGGGACGAACCCGGACTCGACGCCCTCCGCCGGGACTCGACGCAGATCGCCTCGGTCATCCGGCGGATCGAGGCCCTCGACGCCCGCTGAGCACCCCCGGCGCGGCCGGGTCAGCGGGTGGTCTCGGCCCAGTCCTCCGGGTTGTCCTCGACGACGTGGTCGACCTCGCGGCCGTCGACGGCATCGATGAGCACGAAGCCTCGCCGGCGGGGCGGTTCCTCGGCCGAGTAGCACAGCACCCGCCAGGTCGGCCGGCTGCGCAGGCCCCGCCAGGCGAGCTGCGCCGACGCGTGCCCGATCGGCCAGCCCACGATCGCGCTCGCCCGCTCCAAGGCACCTTTCTCGTCGATCCCGAGCCGCCACCCGGCTGCGATCGAGAACGCGCCGACCGCCGCGAGCACGATGGCGGCGAACAGGAAGCCGTCGTTGACGAGCGGGGCGTCGTCACCGGCCGCGAACCAGGCGGTGGCGCACAGCACGGCGATCGCCAGATAGAGCACGCCGGGGACGCGGCGCCGGCTGTTGTCGGGGAACCGGTACGGGCCGACGTGCCCCCGGGCGTCGAGGTCGGCGGGCAGCTCGTCGCGGACGTCGTCGCCGGACGCGTCCCCCGACGGGTCGCCGGGCCGGTCGCTCGTCGGGTCGCTCGTGTCGCTCATCGGGGCGGAGCCTACGACCGGGTCGGCCACGCGGCCCGGAGCCGGGCGGCCGAGGTGCCCAATGCCTCGGGCACGGTGCGGGCGTTCGCGATGGCGGTCATGAAGTTCGCGTCGCCGGTCCAGCGGGGCACGACGTGGACGTGGAGGTGCTGCGCGATCGATCCGCCGGCGGGCCGGCCGAGGTTGATCCCGACGTTGACGCCTTCGGGCCGGTAGGCGGCCTTCAGCGCTCGCACCCCGTCGGTGACCGTGGACCACAGCTCGGCGGTCTCGGCGGCGTCGAGGTCCTCGAGTTCGGACACCTCCCGGTACGGGAGCACCAGGGTGTGCGCGGTCGCGTACGGGAACGCGTTGAGGATCGCGAAGCACCGCTCGCCGCGATGCACCACATGGGTCTCGGTGTCGGGCAACCCGGAGGCGAGGATGCGGGTGAACACCGATCCCGCCGGCCGTTCTGCGTCGGGAACCGGCGGGATCGACGCCACGTACTCGGCGCGCCAGCCGTTCCAGAGGCGATCGAGCGGGCTGACGAACTGCACCGCTCAGCCCAACCGGGCGACGGCGACATCGGCGGCGAGGCGTTCGACGAACGCGTCGACCGCCACGCCGCGCTCTTCGCGCTCGGCACCGCGGGCGTTCACCCCGACGGTGCCGTCGCGCACGTCGGCCTCGCCGACGACGAGCACGTACGGCAGCTTCTGCATCTTGGCGGTGCGGACCCGTTTGCCGATCGAGTCGTCGGCGGGGACCAGCTCGACGCGGTACCCCTCGGCGGCCAGCCGGTCGACGAGGCGGCGGGCGTAGGCCTCGTGGTCGCTCGACACCGGCAGCACGGCCGCCTGCACCGGCGCCAGCCACGCCGGGAACGCGCCCGCGTAGTGCTCGACGAGCACCCCGAAGAACCGTTCGACGGACCCGAACAGCGCCCGATGCAACATGATCGGGCGGTGCCGGGCGTTGTCGGCGCCGACGTACTCGAGATCGAACCGCTCGGGAAGGTTGAAATCGCACTGGATCGTCGAGAGCTGCCAGGTGCGGCCGATCGCGTCCCGGACCTGGATGTCGATCTTCGGGCCGTAGAACGCGGCGTCGCCTTCTTTGACCGTGTAGTCGACGCCGTGGGATTCGAGCGCGGAGCGCAGCGCCGCCGTCGCCCGGTCCCAGATCTCGTCGGATCCGACGTACTTGTCGGGGTCCTTGGTCGACAGGTGGAAGGTGAAGTCCTCGAACCCGAACGCCCGCAGAACGCTCATAACGAAATCGAGCAGCGAGGCGATCTCGCCGGGCAGCTGCTCGGCGGTGCAGTAGAGGTGGCTGTCGTCCTGGGTGAAGCCGCGGATCCGCAGCAGGCCGTGCAGCGTGCCGGCCCGCTCGTAGCGGTACACGGTGCCCAACTCGAACAGCCGCAACGGCAACTCCCGGTACGACCGCTGCCGGGACCGGAAGATCAGGCAGTGCATCGGGCAGTTCATCGGCTTGGGGTAGTAGACGCCGTTGTCCATCTCCATCGGCGGATACATGCCGTCGGCGTAGAAGTCGAGGTGCCCGGAGGTCTGGAACAGCTTGCCGTTGGCCAGGTGCGGGGTGAACACGAACTGGTAGCCGCCGCGCTCGTGACGGGCCCGGCTGTAGTCCTCCATCAGCTTGCGGACGGTGGCGCCCTTGGGGTGCCAGACGACGAGACCGCCGCCGAGCTCCTGCGGGAACGACACGAGGTCCAGTTCGACGGCGAGCTTGCGGTGGTCCCGCTTCTCGGCCTCGGCGAGCTGGTGCAGGTGGGCCTCGAGCGCCGCTTTCGACTCCCAGGCCGTGCCGTAGACCCGTTGCAGCATCGGGCCCTTTTCGTTGCCGCGCCAGTAGGCGCCGGCGACCTTCTGCAGCTTGAAGTGCCCGAGCTTCGCAGTGGACGGCACGTGCGGGCCGGTGCACAGGTCGAGGAACTCGGGTGTGTTGCGGTACACGCTGACCGGCCCACCGGCTTGCACCTCGCCGGCGTCGTAGGCGTCGGCCGAGCCGGAGGTGACCTTGCGGATGATCTCCTGCTTGTACGGCTGGTCGGCGAACACGGCGAGCGCAGCCTCTGCGCTGAGCTCGCTGCGCTCGAACGGCTGGTCGGCTTTCACGATGGCCCGCATCCGGTCCTCGATCGCGGCGAGGTCGGCATCGGTGAAGGTCCGGCCGCCCGGCAGCTCGAAGTCGTAGTAGAAGCCGTGCTCGATCGCCGGGCCGATCGTGTACTTCGCCCCGGGGAACAGCTGCGTGACCGCCTGGGCCATCACGTGCGCCGTCGAGTGCCGCAGCACGTGGCGGCCGTCGTCGGAGTCGGGGGTGACGATCGCGACGGCGGCGCCGTCGGCGAGCGGCCGGGTCAGGTCGACCACCGTGCCGTCGACGCGGGCGGCGATCGCCGCTTTGGCGAGGCCCCGGCCGATCGACGCGGCCAGGGCGCCCGCCGTCGACCCCTCCGGCAGCGAGCGGGACGAGCCGTCAGGGAGCGTGATGGAGATCTCGGCCATAGCGGACGGACACGTTACCGACCGGCCCCGCCCGGAGCGGGGCAGTTCCGCCCGGCGGGTCTCAGGCGCCCGCCGCGAACCGGCCGGCACCGACCTCGTCGCCGACGTGCGCGATACGGGCGACGTCCGACGGCGCCACCTCGGCCTTCTTGGTGGCGTACACGTCCCGGTAGGTCTGCCCGGTGATCTCGCGGATCTCGTACATGACCTCGTCGATGTAGGCCCGCAGGTCGGCCCGGTCGCCGCGCTGGTAGCGCTTGGGCGGGATCGGGCGGCCGATCGTGATGTACGCGTCCTTGCGGAGCTTGGGCAGCTTGGCATCGGGCGGCTGGATCACGTCGGTGCCGACGATCCCGACGGGGTAGATCGGGCAGCCGACCGTCACCGCGAGGCGGGCGGCGCCGGTGTGCCCCTTGTAGAGCAGGCCGTCCCGGCTGCGGGTGCCCTCCGGGAAGATCCCGAACAGTTCGCCGCGGCGCAGCACCTCCTCGGCGGCGTCGAGCGCTGCGGTGGACTTCTCGCCGCCGGAGCGGTCGATGGGGATCATGCCCATCGCCGGGAACAGGAACTTCGTCTTCCATGAGTCCATGTACTCGGCCTTGCCGACGAAGCTGATCCGTCGGGGCAGGGTGAGCATCAAGAACCCGGAGTCCCAGAACGAGATGTGGTTCGGGGCGAGGATCGCCGGGCCGTGGGCGGGCAGCCGGTCGTAGCCGGAGAGGTGGAAGCGCCACAGCCGGCGGGCCACCGGGCCCAACGCGGCCCGGCAGCGGTCCTGCAGCGCTCCTGCTCCCCGAAGCTCCTCGACCACCGCGCCTCCTCCGGGCTCCGGCGATGCTACGACGCGAGGCACCCCGGCGTCGTGATCCGGAATCGAAGTTCTCGTGAATCTGTCGCCGGTCGTCGGTCACCCGAGCCGGACGCCGAGCAGACCGGCAGCCGCGCCCACGTCGAGGCCGGCTGCGGCCCCCCGGTCGATCGCGGCGATCGCGGCCGGGGTGTCGAGGTCGTCGTCGAGCGCGGCGCGCACCTCGGCCAGCACCCCGGCGCCGTCGGTGCCGCCGGCATGGGCGGCCTGCCATGCGGTGAGCCGGGCAGCGTTGCGGGGCATCAGGGCGTCGTCCCACTCCCAGGACGTGCGGTAGTGGTGCTCGATGATCGCCAGGCGGATCGCCCCGGGCGCCCAATCGCGGCGCAGTGCGTCGACGAACACCAGGTTGCCGAGGCTCTTGGACATCTTCTCGCCGTCCTTGCGGACCATCGCGACGTGCATCCAGTGGCGCACGAACGGCTGACCGGTGGCCGCTTCGGACTGGGCCCGTTCGCATTCGTGATGCGGGAAGATCAGATCCGAGCCGCCGCCGTGCAGGTCGATCGTGGTGCCCAATTCGCGCAGCGCGAGCGCGGAGCACTCGATGTGCCAACCCGGCCGGCCCGGGCCCCACAGCGTCTCCCACGCCGGTTCGTCCGACGCGGACGGCTGCCAGAGCACGAAGTCGAGCGGGTGGCGCTTGTGCGGATCGGTGAGGTTGCCGCCGCGCTCGGCCGCGTAGGCGAGCATCGTGGCCTCGTCGTAGTGGCTCACCTCCCCGAACCCGGGGAACGTGGTGACGTCGAAATAGACCGACCCGCAAGCCGCGTAGGCGTGCCCGGCGTCGAGCACCATGCCGATGAAGCCGCGGATGTCCGAGATCGCCGACGAGGCGCGCGGCTCTGCGTACACGGGGAGCACGTCGAGCGCGACCATGTCGGCCTTGAACCGGGCCTCCTCCGCGGCGGCCAGGTCGAGGTAGTGCACGCCGAGCGAGCGGGCCTTCGCGAACAGCGGGTCGTCGACATCGGTGACGTTGCGCACGCAACGGATCTCGTGGCCGAGGTCGATCAGCCGGCGTTGCAGCACGTCGTAGGTGACGAACACTGCGGCGTGCCCGAGGTGCGTGGCGTCGTACGGGGTGATCCCGCACGTGTACATGGTGACGAGCGGGCCCGGCTCGAAGGGCACCACCGCCCGGCGGGCCGTGTCGTACAGGCGCATGGTCATCGGTGGGTCCGGATCCCCGTGAGCTTGGGTGCCACCCGGGTGCGGTACCGCACGTTGAGCTGCAGCAGCACCGCGGTGAACGCTTCGATCGCCGTGGCGTTCGACAGCTCGCCGGCGTCGAGCGGGCGGCAGCCGGGGATCCGCTCGACGATCTCGAACACGATCGCCGTGGCGCTCGTGTCGTCGGAGCAGATCAGCACGTCGGACTCGATCGGGTCGCCGAGATGGCCGAGCTCCTTGGCCGGCAGGTGGTGCAGCGCTGCGACCACCCGGGCCTGGGGGACGGCGGCCTGCACGTGGGCGGCCACCGAACCGCGCGGCGGCACGAGCGGCTGGAACTCGTGACCGACTTTCACGAGCGCGTTCGCCATCGAGATGACGACCTTGCCGGCGAGGTGTTCGGACACCGACGCCGCGGTCTGCGCCGCCGAATCCCACGGGGTGGCCAGCACCACGACGTCGGCCATCGCGGCGGCGGTGTTGTCGCCGCAGTCGAGCTTCAGGTCGAGGTCGGGCCAGCGCTCGATGACCTCGTCGCGGGCCTCCATGGCCCGGTACTTGGAGCGGCTGCCGAGCACCACCTCGTAGCCGACGGAGGCCAGACGGGCGCCGAGCGCAGTGCCAGCCGGGCCAGTACCACCGAGGATGCCGATGCGCATGGGCCCGCAGCCTTGCACAGGTACGGTGCGGTCCCATGGGTCTGCTCGACGGCAAACGACTGGTCATCACCGGGGTCCTCACCGACGCCTCCCTCGCGTTCTCGGTGGCCCGCCTCGCCCAGGAGCAGGGCGCCGAGGTGATCCTCACCGGTGCCGGGCGCGGCATGGGGCTCACCACCCGGACCGCCCGCAAGCTGCCCCGGCCCGCACCGGTCTACGAGCTCGACGTCACCGTGCCCGAACATCTCGAGACCGTGCGCGCCGCGGTCACCGAGCAGTGGGATCGGGTCGACGGGGTGCTGCACGCGATCGGGTTCGCGCCGGCGGTGTGCCTGGGCGGCACGTTCATGGAGGCCACCTGGCCCGACGTGAGCGTCGCCATCCACGTGTCCGCCTACTCGCTCAAGGCGCTTGCCGATGCCTTCGTGCCGTTGATGCCCGCGGGCTCGTCGTTGCTCGGGCTCGACTTCGACGCCACGGTCGCCTGGCCGGCCTACGACTGGATGGGCGTGGCGAAAGCGGCGCTCGAATCGACGAACCGGTACCTGG
>Ga0169931_10002747_pt1 | contig 28398 bp, 21 predicted proteins | sample Kivu_15m_20L_FD_129675 | JGI IMG/M metagenome (GOLD analysis project Ga0169931, IMG submission 129675) | Freshwater microbial communities from Lake Kivu, Western Province, Rwanda to study Microbial Dark Matter (Phase II) - Kivu_15m_20L... | ecosystem: Environmental > Aquatic > Freshwater > Lake...
TGCCAGTCACGAGGAGACTCATCCTGCGTAGCCTTAGCACAAAAACTAAGAAAAAGAGGCAAAAGTATAGAGCGTAGCTCATGCCAGTCACGAAGAGACTCATCCTGCGTAGCCTTAGCACAAGCATGAAGAAAAAGAGGCAAAAGTCGCAATTCCAGCTAATTAACAGCATGTTAACTCTAATTAAGTTCTCAAAGCAGAAAATAAGAATATACTAGTTTAAAGTTTGACACATCAGGCTCCTATTAAATCTTTTGTTTAACTTTAAATGAAGTATCTTGAATTTAACAATTAAAACAAAATTCAGGCTTAGTCTCATACTAATTCAAATTAGTTTGCACAAAAATAGTTATTAAATACTCTTAATCCATAACCTTTCGGTATTCTTGATGATAAATTAGACAAAGTATAAGCATCTAATTAAACTCCTTTACATATTGCAGAATCTCCGATTATTTCCAATCAAAATAGCTCGGCCCCTTCACATATTTTATAGGCTGTTATTAATTAGAAATAAATACCTAGAATCGTACATAACGAACTATAGACTATGTATGCTAAAATTTAAAGTAATCATAACAGTTAAATCAAACCTTAAGTGGTCGCTTCATAATGATATCAAACATCATATTATATTTCATCATCAATATATGACTAAAGGTATAAGATTTTATTATGATAGTTTAAAACATTACTACCAGTAGTATTTAGTGCTTTTATTGTATTTTTAAATATAAATTTCTATTTATTCGATGTTTTCCAAGCCATCGTTTCCCATCATGTACACAGTTCTCAAACCAAATACATAAGTCAATAGCCTCAAGACGCTTTTCACAAAACAATAATCAAGGCCTTTCGAGCTTGCCAGAAACTCTTAATCATCCGTTAGAAAATACAAAACTTCCTATAGAGGCGTGTAAAACTGGCTACAATTGTGCTAATGGAGAACCTGTGGCGTTCCGCAAATAAATAAATGCCTGTATGTTTAGTTTTTTGGAAAAGGAGCTAGCCCATCTCAAAACGAAAAATAAGTTTATATACAGCATATGGAGATAAGTTTGCTAGAGATTCAAAAACTTGTTTTAAGCTAAGCTCTCTACTTGCTTAGATAAAGTCTTATTGGATTTTAGTTTTTACTTTGCAAATTCAAAGAAGTTTCAGTGAATATGGGGACTATAGGACTAGATAGGCAAGGGCAGTGCTTTGTTTGGCTAAATAGCTCGCTAGAATAGTTGCGCCCTTAAGCTTAAGCTATCAAACTTGAAAATGAAGTGATTATCAGACTTATTTAACTGATAAAATCTAAATGCTAGACAAAAAGTGCATTTAATTTGACTTCTTTGGGTCATTATGCCCTTTCTGATAGGTAAAATTTAATTTACTTAGACCTACAATTAAACAAATGTTAGACTATTTGAAGCTTTTTGTCTAAGTAAATAACGTTAAGATCGCAAAAAATCTTAAACATTTGGTCGATTGTCAAATAATAAACAATAAAGTTGATTCTTATGGCCTGAAATCGAGTTAAACTCCAAGATTCGCTAAAAGATCCCCAGCTCATAGTCACTACGCTGCCTTCGCTGGTGCAAACAAAAAAAGATCTATTCTTTTGTAAAAGCTTACACTAAGTAATTAAAAAATAAACCAAATAAAAAGTTCTATTATTATAAAAAGTCATAGGAATTCACATAGGTAGCATCAATTTTAGAGTTTTCAGCAAACAGCTAGAATGTAGACTTCTGTTAAAGTGTTTGGAAATAAATAGAATTCTCAATATATCAAAAAAAGCAATTCTACGATGAATACAGCGAAGTTTTCTAACAATAGATGCCAGACTTCAGGTATTCAAAGTGTCAAAATTGTGGACGTTCAATCACCTAAGAAACGTTTTACTTCTAATAAATAAAACTCAGCTGATCCCAAGACTTTCGTTAGCTGCAAATCTTTAACGAGATCCAAACAATCTAAATAGAAAATTTCCCTAATTTAGCAATCTGAAAAATTAAAACCCTATCAATCGCTTGTTGGACACTCTCGCCTAAAAAATGAGTGCAAAAGCGATCAAAAATCAAAACTTTTCAAGGGCAATTAATCGAAGAAAGATAGTATTATTGTTAAACATAACTGGTTTTAAAATTCTAACAAGTAAAATAACTAGAAAGTACAACCGAAATAAAATAATTTGTTTAAGCTAACCAGAAATCTTCTTTGGGATGAAAGCAAAGTGAAAACCAGCATGACTCTAGGTCAGTGCGAAAATACTTACTTATCTGACATAAAGCTTTAGAAATTAGACATACTAGCACGAAGAATGGCAATTAGCAAAATTCCCTAACAAAACGACTCGCTATATTCTTAAGAAATGATCTAATGATGTTAAAGTAATCCGAAAAAATATCCGGATTCGTATTTAATTTGTCTTTTTATTAATTTTTAGTGTTGATAGTTGCAGCTAGTATTAACATAGTAAGTCTTAACTAATAGTTTTTATGCGTATTGTTGTTTTTATTTGATCAGTAGGGATGCTCATAGATCGATTAAGTGGGTTTAACTCTTTTGAAAAGATGCCAGCTATAGTAGTTATTGGGTCTATTTTGATACCACCAATATGCACTATATAAGTAAGATATTACTTGATTGCTACAGCTGTCGAAAACAGACCAAAGAATGCGATGTTGTTAAGGCCAATACGATTGACTACCCGAACTCCCGTATTGTAGTATCTCATCAATGTCTCGACGTCCATTTTCTGTTTATTATTACAAAATCAAAAGCTATCAATAATGATTACTACATGCAAAAAACTAGCGAAAAACTTTAAAATATGCAAAAAATTATTTTTATATTAGCCTATACTCTTAGATTGATAGGAAATCTATATTATGAGAGTATAATATTGATTTAGTAGATAATCCTGACATGTAAGGAAGCGACAGAAGAAAAGAAGCAGAAATGATCAGGAAGTTTCATCCCGACAAAATACCTATTCTCATAAACAGAGTGAAGCAGAGCAAACTTAAAGATTTCGATAACAACAAGTACCACCAATCATATGCAGAATCTTAGTACTAAAAAGCTTTACCATTTTCAAGCTCATAATGATCATCAAGAAGAAACTGCAACTGAACCACACCTAAGCTATTTATCTGTTCGCCAGAAATACGCTTCTTCATGCCGAACAGAATTTAGAGGAAGTTTACGAAAAATATGCTTCCGAGGATAGGTTTTTGTACTTAGGTTATTGTGAGTACCCTACTTTCGGATAGATTAGCTAAATCTTGATGTAATAGAATAGCTAAAATTGATAAATCAGTCTTTATTTACTCTTTTCAAAATATTTAGTATGCAAAGATAGTTTAAGCTAGTTTATTTAAGACATGCTTAAAGAGTCAAAATTAATTTTGCTTTAACAAAAATAAAAGACGATCAGTTTAGCCAGAGATCATCCCATCCAGGTTCCTTTATTTTCTACCATTAAAATGGTTTCTACGGGTTCTTGATGCGCTAAGGTTCTGAGTTGACAACATAGGTGGCGAAATCAATCACAAGTTTAGATTGATTAGCACATATATCAGAAATGAAGATCTATGATTTTTTTCTCTTCATCACGAATTTTCTTAACAGTTCTTCAAATCTGTGTAGGTGTTAGTCCTCGACTAAAAACTCTTTTAGTCGCAAAAGTTCAGACTATATTCCAGAATTTTAGATTGGCTAGCTCTCTGATAGTTCTATAGCGCTCTTAGGTTTGCTTTCCATTTATGAAAGTTATTCATTATTAGATCGTGAAGGATGCAAGACTGATCGTGACTGAGTGATATTTTTATTGACTATATTCCGAATATCAAGATTGGTCAATAACTATCTGATTCGCCTATCTCTCTAGCTCTATATTTCGTGAGTTTCTGTATCTGGATAATAATCTGCTCTACAGAACTTGTTGGAATTACATATGTTGCCCATAATGGATTATACAAAACCAAGAACTAAGCTTATAGTCAATGATAAATCTAATTGTGAAAGCCATTAAATTAATTTTCTTATACAAACTTTATGTTCACAGCTTCTGAAAAATAATTAAAACAATTCGATGAGGCCTTGCGTATTTATCAAGCATGCAAACCTCATTGTTATAAACCTCAAGCGCCTTTATTATCTGAACAGTTAAATTGTTATGGTAAAAATAGAGATATTTAGAGAAATGCGGGAAAACTTACAAAGATCTGGAGGTCAAGATGAAAACAACTCTAAAGTTCAATATAGAATGATGGTAAAAAGTGATTAAAAATTGTTTTATTCAAATCGATTTTTTTATTTATATGCACCCTAAGAGTTTTTATCAAATCTAAAAGATGACTCTCTAAATTGTAAAAATTACTAAAATTCTTAATGGATATCACGTTACTATTCTTCTTGCGTAGTTTTGTTTTGTTTGTTTTTAAGAATATTGCTGAGTTTTTTATTAAATATCACTTCCAGGTATCTCGATATTAACCCTTGAAACCTTTAGTTGATTTTCTTCTTAAGTTTTATTTTTTCTTTTCTGGTGACTAGAAATTTCCTATTTGTTAGAGCAGGCTCCCATCAGATTAATAAAATCAAATTATTTAATTAAATTGACAGCGTTGTTTTCCGATCAAATCAAATTTCATTCTAAAAGATCAACTAGCTGATTGATACAAAAATAATAAAAGAATACAGCAGATTTAACAACAAGCATTTATTGTTTAGTGTATTAAAAAATTAATAACTTCAAAATTTGTAATAATCGCTATTTATCTTTATGGGCCAATAGATATCTTTGCATAAATACGAACTTTCCTTAGTCGGTCTAGGTCTTTCTTGGGGACTTTTTCTCAAATGGCAGAATGATCGAAAAGAATAACTAGCTCAACTGTCCCAACTTATCAACCCTTAGATGCTCAGCATTATTAAAAATCAAGTTTAGATTCCAGAATAGATAAATTAAAGGACTATCTGCTAGAAGCTAGTAAAATATAAACAGTTTCCAATATTCAGAGTGGCATTGACAGGTGGTCCATGTGCCGGCAAAAGCACTGCTTTAGATATCATTAAAAAGCATTTCACATAACAGGGTTTTCAAGTTTTTACAGTGCCCTAAGTACCTACTATCGTGGGCTAAGGTGGAGGTATGAAGGACTTTGCAATATATAGTTCGAGAGATGTGATTTCTTTCCAAACAGGACTCATAAAATTCAAAATGTATATCGAGGACTACTTTACAAAAATTGCATAGATGAATAAGCAACCCACACTGATCATATGCGATCGAGGTACTGCCGATTGCTCGGCCTACATGACCACGTAAGAATACCAGAATGTCCTTGATGAGTAAGCCTGGACCTGGTTCGATATCAGAAATCGAAGATACGATAGTGTCATTTTTATGGACACGGCAGCTGAAGGAGCTGAATAGTTTTATACTTTAGCTAATAATCAAGTTAGACACGAAACTCCATAACAAGCTCGAGCCCTTAACAAAAAGACTCTTAATGCTTGGATAGGGCATCCTTACATGACTATATGTCCTAATGTACCTGGTAAGCCTTTTCAGTATAAAATGGATTTGGCCAAGAAAGCTGTGCAAAAATCAATAGGTCTGGAATCCACTGACATAATCTACCACAAATTTTTGATTTCTAAAGGTAAAAATTAAATAATTTAGTCTATTTTCCGCCATAACTCACAAAAGTTTAGTCATAGATCGAAGAAGTTTACTTAAAAAACGATAATCCTCGTTACTTACAAGATAAAATAAAAAAACGAGGATAAGGAAACTCACATACATACGTAAGAAAATACGTGGCTCCATACAACCCTGATATACCTTTCAGATAAGTCATCAGAATCTCTTTGAATGCTCTTCAGTATGTTACTTTAAAAACCAACAAGGCAGATCCACATTTTAGACAAGTGAACATCACAAGAACCAATTTTTGCATTAACAATACATACTTTTCACTCGATTAAATAGACTACTAATAAACTGGGCTGATAAGACCTTTAATTTTGAGATTTGAAACTAGTAAAGATCGTGACCCTTTGGAGTTGATTCCTTCATGGATAGAAGTTCAATAAAATGTTCTGAAAAATAAAAATTTCGCAATGAGCACAATAGCAAGAATAAAGTAGGCTTAATGATAGCAAATATCATATATTATATCTATAGAATCAAATTTAGAAATAACCCCTTTTGAGCCCAGGTGCATAATCGTTCGAAAGCAGCTGCTCTTGCCTTTCTTTTTCCTTCACTAGTATACTTTTTGTATTATCTTTGTAGCTTCTATGAACTGGTGCAAGCTACTATACGCTAACCTAAGCATTTTTTATTCTATAGTAGCCACCTCTTGGATCGAATTTTGTAGCGTAAGGACCTCTTACATGCTTAACACCTGAGTTGTGAATAGATTTTTTTTCTGAGCTGCTTTCGCTTGACTTTTCATCGACACGTTACCCGCCTATTATATGTTTAATATCTTTTCGAGTTTCTTCGGCAAACCTGTACATTTGTGAATTCAATTTTTACTAGTAAATGTAGTTATAGTAGTTCTGCACCACAAAATATTTATCTTAACAAACTCTGACGTAATCTTTTTCTTCAAGTTTGTAGTCATCTTCGTTAAACCCTATATATTGATTTTCGTTTATGACAGGCTCTACTGTAATTTACTTAATCTAATTCCTTCCATACTTCTAAGGCCCTTTACTTTTAATCGAATTTCCAAGCTAGTTTTTAAACTATTACAAATCTAAAGCTCTATTCGCTACTAAATAGTTGCTTTGCTAATTTTTTCTCTTCATCTATTGTTTACGTCTAACATAATAAGGCACAGAATTAATGCTTCTATCTGGCGTTAAGTTGACCACATTGAAATGAATCGGATTTTACGAAATGCTAATGTTAGTTTTACCGACAATACTACCCGCTGGAGCTGCACCTCGTCTATTATATGACTGGCTAGACCACATCAATATGATTTATAAGCCTAATCATAACTCTAATCACTAAATTTAATTTTTAGGATACTAATCATTTTTTTTACTTTTTAGGTCAGTAATGATCGGTAGAGCCTAGACTAACGCATAGCTTATAAAAATAGAATAATATTTTAAAATGGCATAGACAAAATCTTCAATACCCGAAATCCCTCAACTCGACCTCAGCAATCTCAGCTTCGATGAGGCTCCTCAAATTCTCACCCTCAAAAAATGTTTAACGGAACGATTAACACTTCACGAGTCGTTAAAACTTGAGGTTGTTTTTGACACCAAAAAGAAATACAACACAGGTAAATCTATTTTTATTCAGACCGTATGAGTGTGAGATCATTCGCTATGGATACACTTGAACCTCTTCGCAAGATATCTTTCAAGGAACTGAGTGAAAAATAATGTCTGGATGTGTGCCAACGCAATCCGTTTTTACGCAAAAAAATAGAATGCGAAACCCAGCATATCCTCAAAAACGCATCTAAAAACATTTAACGCTAATAAAAAACTGCTTTGAAGCAGTCAGTTGGAATTTTTATTCCTTTATAAAAATCTGTAAATCTAACCGAAGGAGATCGAATGACAAACTACAAAAACATCAGACAAACAGTATATAGCAAAGACATGAACGACCACTAAAGATTGAACAATATCGTTAACAAGATAGGAAAAAATCCACTTCAACGGTCTACTTTTTTTTGATCTGACCCAGATCATGATTACATTATACTTATATTCTTTCCATGTGATTCATATATATTAGCTATGATCAAAATTAGAAAAGCTCTTGCTTGTTTTTGACCAAGTTGGTGTCCATGCCAAGTTCGATTACTCGTAACTATAGCTCTCCTTTTTTATGCAAAGCATTTGTGACTTCCTCGAGCAAAGATTACAACTAAAGATACTTAAGGGCCACGCTATCTGCCTTGTTGCGCGCTTCTATATATTGCGCATTCAGATGATCTCTTTCTTGTTCCAAATGTGCTACTTTTCTTTGATAAAAATCTTCCATTTAATCAATTCTCTATTTCTATATTGCCTGCCACTCAGCTTTAGCTTAGTTCACTATTAAATTGGCCTAAAAAGTTATTTTTTCTTGCTCTTAGTTGAGCTGCCTTACCTTGTCTTAAAGCTGACTGCACTTATCTTACCAATCCTTTTGAATGTTGACCAAATCAGCTATCTTATTTTTTAGTTAAGCGATTTCTCCTAGGTATTTTTCATAATCCGGCTGCGAAAGGATTAATGTTTTCTTGATTTATTATCTCAGCTGTTGATTTTTTATTTATTTATCTGTTAATTATTTTTTCAAAATAGACTACTACTCCCTCCAAGTCGATTATGCCTTGGCCAATTCTTTTTTGAAAGCAGCTCGATCGTTCTCATAATCTTGTCTTTCTTTTTCATTGGCACTCTACAACTGTTGGATCTGATTGACTCGTTCTTACAGAGAGAGCCTCATTCTTTTTAACTCTTACTCTTTGAACGCGACATTACCTGCCTTTGCTTATATCAGCTTGATCGACTGTGTACTCTGTTGAATTATCAAGGATTTTTGTGTCTCGAAACGTATTCTGAGTGATTACTCTGCATTTCCGTGCATCACTCGCATCTTGGCCATTTGTTAGTTAAGTTATGAATCTCTTTGTTTCATTTGAGTAAGCAAACTACCTGTTTTTGCCAATTGTTTTTCAAGCTATTCATGAAGTCTTTTGATCTCCGCTTAACGATCAATAATTATTTGCTACAGTATCGAAAGTTTATTTGAATATATCTTTTCGATAGACTCAAGATCTGTGGCGTGAAGCTGACTCACTTTTACTTATGTTAACTCCATCTATTGCTGTCGGGTGCGATGAGCTGCTTATAATTTTGCCTGCAATTAATGGATCAAAAAATTATCTTCTTAGAACTGTTTATGCCATCCTTGAGCTCTTAATTCTGCAATTTCTTTTAGCCATTTGATCTATTTTTACAAGGATTGCACTGTTTCTTTTAGTCTTTTAATCTGCTCAATAAATACTGATTTCTGTACCTCTGCTGCATCCTCCAACACCTTGACTTCTTCTTTACTTCTCTATATGAGCAATATCTTGGTCCTATGATATTTTTGTTTGAGTTGTGCCATATTAGTTTGATGCTATTGTATTAGTGTCAATTTGTTTTCTTCAGCTCTTCTATCCTGCCTCTAGATATCTTCCTGCAGATCTCTGTACTTTTGCTTCCAAGCGACTACCTCTTGTCTGCTATCATCTAGCTTATCATTTAATATTTTCAACGCATTTTCTTGTACCTGCTTGTTTTCTTCAATTTTGATCTACAAATTTTGTTTAATTTTTTGATACTAAACTTAATGCTGCTGTGCTAGTGCAAAAACTTAGTCATTTTTCTTCTATATAAGAGTCTTTATATGTGCTTTCATTCGTTAATTTTACTGTTAAAGCATTTCTTTCTATTTTTTGCTAATCTTAGCTATGCCTTAGCATTCAAATCCTTTCTAGCGTAACTGTTCCTTCATTTTTCGGATCTAACTTTATAATCCTTCTTTTTCTTTCTGGCTAGCTTCTCTTAGCTTAACTAATTGTTCCTGTAGATCCACACAACTATCCTTGAGTTCCTCTTTGTCTCCTTTCAAGTAGCATATCACCTCTTCAAGCCTTCCTACCTAGTCGATTAGCTAATTGTAAGTAAACTTAGGAACTTCAGGGAGGTCGACTGGGACAGGGTAATCTAATATTGTAGGCGGAGGATAGTCCAGGAATGGCGGATGAGGGAAAGATAAGATAGGAGGATTATCGAGCATATACTTGTGGCGTATCTGAAGCAACTCAGTCTATGCGAGCGGAGAACGAGTCAAAGTCGAGTGAGGCAGATTTTAGTTATTTGAATACGGGAGCACTCTTTTGTTCTAAGGCTTTGAAGATGACATTTAACAGACTAACAGATAATATTTCAATTTATAAATGCTTACGTACATTCAGCTTCGATTTAAAAATCTTCTAGAAACAAAACATAATAATTTTTAAAGCACTTAGAATAAAATATACATATGCAAGGTCATAGCTAATTCTTAATCATTTAATGAAGTTTATAAGTTTAATAGTTAATTTTAATTAAAGATATAATTGTCTGATGAACAACTTTGCCAAATACTTCAGCAAGTACCAGAACGCCTCGCAGTTCAAAGGCATCTTTTTCCTACTAGGTCTGGGTTGGCTCGCCAAGTAGTCTTACTACTACGGTATTTATTTCGCTATTCAGTTGATGTCGGTCATTATGCCATCAAGTTTAACAAATTGACAGGAACACTGCCCTCACAAGTTTACCGTGAAGGCATCAATCTTAAATTGCCAATCATAGAGTTGCCTATCATCTACAATGTACAAACTCGTTAAAATGAAATATTCGCCTAGACCGCCAATCGAGATATGCAGACCGTCAAGCTCTCAGTACGCATCTTGTTCCACCCCGAAGTCAATAAACTTGATGCCATTTATACAAGACTTGGCAAACAGTACTAACAAAAAGTATTACCTGCACTCTGCAACGAGATTTTGAGAACAGTCGTCGCCCAGTTCTCAGCCTCACAACTTCTCAGTCAGCGAGACCAGGTCTCCGAGAGAATCAGAAGTTTACTATCAGAAAGAGCTTCACATTTCAACATTATCATCGATAACTTGGCTATCACTGATCTCACTTTCGGCAAAGAGTATCTGGAAGCAGTCGAAGGTATGAGTATGACTATTCAGCCAAGCAAGTAGCTCAACAGTAGGCTTAAAGAGCCAAGTATGAGGTCGAACAGGCTCGTTAGTCAAAGAAAAGTACAGTTATCAAGGCATAAGCATCGGCAAAATCCATCTAACTTGTCGGAAAATCATCCATGAACAACCCATGTAACTCATCTTTCATTAAGCCTATCTGGCAGTCCGAAAGATCGAATACGCCGAAAAGATCTCCCAAATCCTTGCAGAATCTCGCAATAAAGTTTTACTTAACAACTAAGTACTCAGCATGCAACTGCCTAACATCACTGTCGAGCAACCTGCACCTAACCAGAAAAAATGATAGTTATAGAAATATAGCTTCAGATAAATTTTTAAGATTGTATATCATTCTTGAGGGGACCTTTTTTGACATATGGCAGTCAAGTCCTATCCTATCGTACTTATAACTTAGATTTTTGTTTTAATGTTGAGAGATTATCCGCTTTAGCTCATATCCCAGGTGTTTGAAGGTTAAAGTTTGACTTCTTACTCGATATTTTTCCAAGCACTCATCCGATTAGGCGTAGGAATCAACTTCTGATTCTTGAGAATATCGACTATTTTAGTCTTCTTAGCCTATCTAACTATCTCCTTGGCCGTCGAATAATGTATTTTATACTTGCTGGCGGCCTATGTCAGACAAGACGTACTTGCTTGATGGTCGTCCCTTACAGGAAGATGCTTTTGAGGAGACTGTAACGATGTAGCTGAGAAATGTTAGAGTGTTTTTTGTTTTAGCGGTATACGATAGTGCACTGCCTAGCCATCGAGGGCAGTATACTGCAATACTGCAATTATGTTGTTCTAGAATAAAAATTAGAATCATCAAAGGACAATAGATACAAACCTACTGTCATTATAAATATATTTTAAAACTATTGACTAGAAAACAGTAAAATCACTACGTGATCATCTATATAGTATTTTATATAGCCACTGGGCTCGTCTTTTTAGGCGGGAGTTTGGGAGTACCCAGAGTGGCTTCTGTCTTAAAACTTGAAGTATTGTATGTCTAGATCTGTGAGCCTTTCTTGGGCGTTTTTAAGGGAGGTTTACTTGGTTTTTACTTACCATTTTGTCGACGCGGCTATTATTTTTTCAGTGGTGGCTTTGAAGGAGAAGTCACTTTTTTGATAGGCTTTAACTTGTCAATCTACTGCTTAAGCGCTTACTTTTAAGCTTAGAGTTAGCTTATTTATTTGATTAACTGTTTTTTCATGTTTTAAAGTGTGATAATATTCTGCTAACTTTCTTCTTAAGCTTGATCCTATTTTAATTACATTTTTTCTTGTTACGTTTTGCACCTGGAAGCCACCATAATGTTGTTTTGTTTGTTCACTTCTAGCTGACTTTTAAGTCTTAGAGATGAAGAAAATTCGTTGTTATTCTTTTATTTGGTCAATTAGGCTTCTAATCGTGCTATTTAATGCTTGAGTGATTCAATTTAAAGAGCCATTTAAGCGTTTTGTTGCTTCTGTTCCTGCAATTAGCTGTGTAACTCTTAGTTCATTTAAATGATTTCATCTTTTTCCTCAATTACCTTAAAAGAAGTCTTAAACACAGGTTTAACCTAAATAATTTATTGAGTAGACTTAAATCCAGCATCTTTTCTTATCAAATCCTATAGAAAACTTATATAGCTTAACGCTTAACTACTTTTTTAAACCTACAAATCCAACATTTCACTCAAAAAACTGTTTTCCATCTTTTGTTACTCCAACATTCTACGGCATTAGGCTAGTGCTAGCTGCACCTAAGCTATTTTAGCCTAAAATTCATTCATTTATCTATGACTTTTTTTCCCATTTGAACATTCCTACTAATTATCTATCTATTTTTTTATCGTAAAAAGCAGCTGTTATGATTTGACATGATTCAGCTGTTTTTTGACAGGAGTAACCTTGGCAAGTCTCTATATCTACTTCTATACTTTCACATCTTTGCCATAACGTGAATTCCGAGGCGTTACTCTCTAGCTGCTATATTTAGGCTTGACTTCACTCACTAGCTAGTTTTTTGCAGTTTTAGTTTTACTGTTTTTTGCCTAGACCAACTTAGTCGTAAAACTTAGTTCCACCTAGAAAGCTTTATCCTTGCATGAGCACTCCGACACTTGACATACCTGTACGCCTTCTTTCTTGTAATTGACAAAAACGCTTCCGAAGCTCTTGACATCGCCATTGGGTAAGATCGCACTGACTATCAGACTAATCTACATAAGCCTTAACTAACCTTGGGAAACGAATCGTATGAATGCTTATCTGCGTGTAGGGAGAGGTGCGTGTCCATATTTATGAGAAAATCTTGGGCTGTCTTAAATGGGGTAGCGATTGGCTGGTCTTTGTCTAAGTTAAGTAAGGTTTACTTGTTTTAAGAGCCACTGAGTATTTGTTACCGGTGGAATGATGTAAACGGCAAGTGAGGATGTGGGCATCGATAAGGACGTAGGAGCCGGCTTTCATATAGGCTTAAGCCAATTATTTATTCTATTTAGCGAAATTATAATGAGCAACAGTAATCTATTATCAAGATAAATAGCAGTAAATGATTCTAAGGATACTTTTCTGTCACAAATTTTCATTATGTCATATGTTAGAAAATCGAAAAAATCAGATCAAAAATATGAAGAATCATTAATACTTTACTTTTCGATTTTGAAAAAAATGAATCTTTTTGATAAAATTTTAATAAAGCTCATATATTTTTTGTAATTTTTTGATAAAACTTTATACAGTAGATAAACTAAATATAATTCTAAACATTTGTTGAGTATGATTAGTGATTATTATATAAATCTTAATGCCTGGCCCAAGACTCGAAAACCTGGTCCGCGAATACGTCGACACCATCCCCATTTTACCCCCTAAAGTCACCTCGGGCAGTTCTGCTTGGGGCTACTTCAAAAAGAAACACCAGTTCACTGACATATCGCTCTTCAACAACTAATTTTTCGCAGTCAAAATCAGATAAGTCGCAAGGAATCCAGTTGAAGCCGACTCGCTTTGGTCATTAGCTAATCGTGTCAATAGACGTGCTCAGAGTGCCTTTGATCATCTCGATGGCAACAACTGATTAACCTAAATAAATAGCAAAAGCAATATTTCATACATATAAACATATAGCACAGCTATTTATATACAAATATAGTCGAAACAAAGAAACAAATCGAATTTTACGAGAAAAAATGTATTTTTTGGACATTTTTTTTGCTATAAATCCTTAATCATTTTCTTTTCATATCTTTATTGCATGACGCCTATAATCTAGTTATCAGTTATAATCGAATGCGCACAAGTTTTCTCCACAAACCTCAATAGTAACTTCGGTAGCCTCCCAAAATCAAATGCGTCTTCCACCCCTAATAGTACTTGACTAACTTCTGCAACGCACAAGGGTGCTTACTTCCACTTTGTCCTTCTTGTATCAGCATACACGTTAATTAACACTTACACATGCATAGCAATCCACATTTCCTTAATATTAACTAAGCAATGAAAGGACTCTATGGACAGCTGGGAACACATGGACATACTTGCAGCCAGCTACATAAATAATTTGTAATAAATGATAGATTCAGGTGCATATATAAGCCAAAGTCGAAAACGTGCGTTCGAACATTAGACGAAGTCTTTAAGATCTCAAACAAGATGCGATCCTTACAGTTTAAAAAATGTTTAGACAAATATAAACATAAACTCTATCTCGTTTCAATTAACTATAGTACGTAAGGAATCTTGCAAAATATAAATAGCTATCAAAACGCACTGTACTTGCACTCAAGACTTGCTAAAGAAATTTCTTTGCAGATGACAAAAAAGTTATGAGAATGCTCATCAAGTATGAAGCTAACAATCTTAAAGAATTGCTTGAAAAATTTTGTTATTAGAGCAAACACTTTGCAAATATGTACCATGAAAATTTCATTTCTTTCCATCTGAATGACATTACAGACTCACTTAATCTTTAAAATTTAAGCTAGAATATTAAGGTGAATCTAGTTGAAGAAGTTGGATCGATATAACCTCGTGATTTGACTGCAAAACTCAAATAACTTTATGAAAAACCAATGTAGAAAGCAGAAATAAAGAAGTCTCTACATAAAATGCTGAGTCACAAGAACACTCCAATTAAAAATAACACACAAATTCACGAACATTCTTCGTCAAAATTGGCAGTTGTAGCCGAATTCAGTGAACGATAATGCATAAACAAAGATATGCCAATAAGTTATTTCAGACCTTAGCTAAGTTAAGTACCACCAAGAAGCAACACTGTAGCCGGCATGAAATCAAGTAAAATTTAATCAAATTACGAATCAGTTAAAGACAGCATAATTCAGGCTACAAATGACCTGAATACTTCACTTCATCGCAGAGTTCACGTATAGAGCGTGATAAAGAATCATCGTCAGAGGACTAGCTCAAGTAAAGGCAAAGGAATATCAGTAATGCAATCGAGTCCAGTTGCAGATTTGAAAAGACAACATCAGTTCAGTACTCTCGGTTGCGAAATGGATCTCAGGCTGTTGAATGGAAGAAGTTAGCAAGTTGGAAGAAGGTATAGATGACCATTGATTTTTACATATGATTCATATACTGATACATTCTAAAATTGAATAAAAAATAAATATTTATTGAGCAAAAAATCAAGTTTTTGATGATTTTTAGATTAAAAAATCATAGTTATCGCTGTAAAAATAATTATTAGCAATTACTATAGCTTTTTCTTTAGTATGATATATGTTATACTGGTTGAATTCGAATATATAAATTACTTCAGTTGCCATTCAAATTCAGCCATGGACAAACAATCAAAACTATCCAATGACATCAAAAAACTGCAATACCAGCTGTCCTACAGCTAGCACATAAGTACCGATCCTGTACTATAGTTCCTAGATCGCGAGCTATCTGACTAACTATCAGCTTTACTCTAAAAAATGGGTCTTCCTGCACGCCAGACACATACTCTCGAGAACATCAACCTTATCAACACTCAAATCCACCTGCAAGAACTGTATTACGTCTAACCTTTGCTCCTCGCTTACCAACATAAAATCCATTTGCTGACCACTTAGCTAGGGCAGTTAAGGTAAGATAGCCATGCCTTGATTAGGTTCGGATAGGAGATCGTGGCCGACAATACTTTTTTGAGAAAAGAGTTGTAGACCAAGAATCAAGTCATACTCAAATCTGAACAAATCGGACTTAATGTAAACTTCTTAAAGCTCGATAATCAAAATCTTATTGAGAAAAACAGTATTCTTCAAGAAAAGAATGATTTTTTACTTGAAAAAATACATGAGCTAGACCAGGAAGGACAGAAGAATAAGCAAAATTACAGCAAACCTAGTATTTTACTTCAGGAAAGCGAAAAACAACTGCAGGCTGAGAAAGACAAAGCAAGAGTTAAGGTTGTGGAGATGTTGTAGATTTAAAAAAAACTTGAAATCGTGACTAATCAGTTGCACAACTAAAAATCTATGCTTGCATAGCAAGAAAAACGCAACTATTAGTTATAAAACTAGATAGTTAAACTTAAAAATGAGGTCAAAATTGGCAAGCAACAGCTTGAGGCATATCAGATCGCACACTAGGGCACTTCCAGTAATTTAAACATGGAAATTTAAAGCCTAAAAAGTCAGTTATCGGCTTCTCAGAGAAGATAGAACTAACTTTTCACCAAAACTATGTCACTATAGACCTAAGTCCAAGACAAGACAGTAAAAAGTCATAACCTTTCTTTGCAGACAACTCAACTTCAAACAAATAACAATAATCTTTTGCAAATGTTAGAAACTTACTAGACTAAATCGACTTCTCAGACCAAGCGTATCAAGCAGTTGGAGCAGTAGCTCAAGGAGCACAGTGAGGTAACAATGAGCCAAAGGAAAGAGTGTGAACTTTTGGAATGGAAACTATCAGAAAAAGCAAAATAAATTGAAAGAAAAGAGGGGGAGTGGAGAAAAGAAAGAGCTAGAATCGGATAAATGTGGTAAGATAGATTCGAAGCGTTGAAAAAAGTGATGGGTGAGGACAGAGAAGTGATATATGAAAGTATCTAAAGAAAGGACAAAGGTGGAATATAAATAAAGACTAAATGATGATTTTGACATTAATGACTCAAAAAAAAATAATAGACAATCATCTATTCAAAAATTACTTCTTAAAAATAAAATGTTTTTTTTTACTAAAACATATTTTTGTCATACTTTTTAATGAAATTAGTGCAATCTTGATGATATATGATGACTATAGGTTGGCAATACAAACATCAGGATTGATTGATTAGCTCTCTCACTTTTACTTTATCCTTCTTGCCGTCGGGGAACAACAAATACTAAACCCTCTGTACTCGAGCTCCTGGCTGGATGAACTTTAGCACGTAAGAGTTTGACTTCCAACTTCTTTCAAACTCCTTAGCTATCTCTGAGGGATTGCTCTATACCTTGGCGACTTCCACTCTTTTCTAGGAAATTATTCTTGAAGTTGTAGACTCGCTCACAACTTTTCCACTCTGAGCTGTAGTGGTATGAGTCTATTTAGTAGTAGTTTTTGGGGCAGGCTAATCTTTAGCTTTGTACACAATTTTTGAGGTTTTATAGGGCTACTGACTCACTGGCTAAGCTTTTCTTTCAACCTTGATCTATTCTTGTCTCTTAGGTTCCTCTTATTTTTTGGGTTCTTCTTTCTTTTCGATAAATTTGGTTTTCACTTCAGTTTTGGCCTTCTATTCTTCAGGTTTAACTTAAGCAGGTTTGTTTTCTGCTTGTTTAGTGTGAGCTGGAGCGGGTTCTGGCACTGATTTTATGATCGGCTTAACAGGAGCAGGAGTGGGCTCAGGGACTGATCTAATTACTGGTTTAGCGGCAGCTGGAACAGCTTCAGGTACTGTTTTGACAACAGGAACTTGCTTGGATTCATCTTTCTTCTATACAAAAGTTTCTTTTTTCTCCGCATACTTTACTTTCTGCTATTGTTTTACTTCCTGCTTATTCTCTTGTTTCTGGCCTTGCTCGGCATTCTAAACTCTAATTTGACTTTCCTATTTCCCATCTCTTTCTCTATATTTTTGTTTATTATTTGCATTTCCATCTCTTTCTCTATACTCCTGTCTTTTATACTCCCTTTGATCACCTCTTTGATTTCTATAAGCTCGATCTTCTTCATACTACTTCCCATTTTGATGAGATCTATTATTTTGTTGCTGACGAGGCTGATAATTTTGCCTTTGTCCTTTGCCACTTTACGACTATCTTGCGCGCTTGATAACTGGATTGAAAGATCAGTACGTGTTGCGTCTTCGAGGAAGTTGTAATGAGGTCTAGCGGGTGCAGATTGAACTTATTTTGCTTCGTTTTGTCTCTCTTGCCTTGGAGCAGTTTTGGAGACAATCCAGTCATCGTCATTGTTATTGCTGTACTGTTTGCGAGATTTAGCAATAATCTATAGCTTATTGAAAAAGACGACATCATTTTCGTAACATTCTTTGAATAGCCCTAACAGTCGCTCCTCCTTGATAAGCATAAATCTACCTCGAAGAAAGGAGCAATCTGCTTACCTTTCTCTAAAATTTCAACGATTCTGTTCTAGAGACGTTTTTCTTGAGCCTACTGGCTGGAGACACTCGATTCGTTGTCAGACATCGTAAAGCAATATATTAATATCAATTCTTTTAATATCCAACATTTAATAAATCATCAACTTTTATACATATTCAACTTAATTATTGAAAAAAGACGTAAGCTACTACCTTTGTTTGATTAAAACATCAATCATCGTTTTCTTATTTATCTTTTACCACTTTAACTCCACCTATCGTACTTTTATCTTTATAATCCTTATACTGCTTACTAGTGTCTTTGATCATCTTTGATAAATCTCTATTTTGATCCTCGCTCATCTCATACAGCCGGCAATATCTTCCAACAATTATTCTTACATTTTTATTACTAATTCCTTTGTAAATGCATATTTACCAAGCATGACCATGTTGTGACAAAATGAAGCCAGATGACTAAAAATCATGTTTTTTTATCTTAAACTAGACTCAGCTTGTGTTTAGCCTTTTTACATTGCGAATTCACTCATTTTTTAAAAACTTGTTTAGAAAATAGCTGCCTACCAGAAATCATTTTTCTTCCATATTTAGCATTTTGGAATATTAGAGCTCTGATAAAGAAGTTTTTTACCAGACTATTCAGTCCAATAAAAAGTGAAGATCAATCCAAGAACACAACGTACTATAAAAACATCGTTTTATTTAGAAGACTAACTGATGATGGTCCTCAATATTTGTCCACAAACACTGGCCTGAGTTGAAGAAGCCAGGTTTACTCCATAGAGACTTCTGTAAGTTTAAATGAGCAAAAATGCAAACAATCTGCAAATAAAGTGAGTGGAAAGATGTTTTTAAAGTGCCATCAGGCCTTCAGCGATGACTAACTGATCAGTTTATGTACTGTTCCACAGACTGGTTATCAATTTGCTTATTTACAAAAAAGGCTCTTGTAGTGTTTACTTAGAAATCGTTGATTTTTTAGAAGAATTTGAAGGCTCTCTAAGCTATAAAGATGCTAAAAACTCTCTAATTTATTACTAGAAAGCAGCTGATGGAGTTTCCTATTTAGTTTATGAAGCTTTTTACACAGTTTATTGCTTAGGAATAGCTATCTCTTTATTCTCTTCAGACTGTTAATTTTACTAAACATTTGTTACTTCACTTTCCGCCTCTTTGTATCCACGATTCTATTATGTTTTTTATTCATTCTGTGAATTATTTTAAGCGCCATTTTATTTTAATTATCTTTTGTTTAATTTCCATATTTTTGACACTAAATCTTGCATTTTCGCATTTTTCTATTTAAATCTATATTTACTTTACTTTTAAGCATCCAGAATAGATAGTCTTAATCAGCAAAATTTAAGCTTTGATTGAGCAAAGATTTGCCGATAATTTCTTTCTTTTTAAGGTCGTTTCCGCTGTTTATTTACAGTTAGCTCAGATTTTAGCCGCTCTTCAAGCTTTTTCTTGAAACCTCATCATCATCATCTTTTTCTTTTTCTTTTTCTTTTTCTGACTGTTGCTTGGGAACGTTACTCATTTTTTCTTGATGGAAGATCTCCACATCTTTCTGCGTATCTAGCAGTTCCATTTGTTTACTTATATTCAACAAATCGTATTAAATATTTTTGAACATGCTGACCTCAGCAACGATCAATTTTCTCAAACAATTTCCTTGCAAAGTCATCTGATCCCTAACTTGTTGTTATGCTTGATCGAGATGCTTTCTAATTTACCTAAATCAGCTAAGATGTACGTATTGTATATATCTACAAAGGCGTTATAATCTTTAGCTGCACTTAAATACATTTTTTCGTATTATTTATTGTTATTTATTTGCTACAATATGCGTCCGATCATTTTGTTTTTCTTATCTTGAGGTAAAGTGGTTGTAAATCTAAGATTGTTGCGTGTGATTAGATTCTACTAAATCTATTTGACAACGTGCTGATATTTTTATAACCCGTAGACGTAGTTACTTTAAAATGTCTATGATTATTTTATGAATTTTTTTACTTATTTCTACATCTTTTTATAGTTAGTTGTATTCTATCTCCACACCTACATGCACTGCGTTTATATTTATGTTTTTAAAGACTATGCAAGTTCCTGAGCCTGTCTTGATCGTTGTTCATGCTCCACTTTAAAAGCAGAACAAACAAAAGAAGACCCTAACTCAGTTCCTGGTTTGATGTACTTATCTAATGCCTTACTTATGGTTGCTAACTGTCTGGCATAGCTAAATTCAAGTTATATTCGTTTTTTAAAAGCATCGATAAAATCCTACATTTGTTTGTTCATGGCACCTGAGTACTCAACGACTTCCTGAGGACGTGTCTACATGAATACATAGATACTATAAATGATTTTGAGAATATCGGGAAAGTTGATTAGCGTTTAGGAGTTGTCTCTTAGTCGTCCATTGGATAATTTTTTTTATTATTAAATATCCAGGTATCTGACGGTATGATTTTTTATCAATCATGGTTCATAAGGATCATTATAGCATTTGTTACGGTTCAACTTTCATCTTCTGATTTTAGCTGCTTTCTTATTTCTAGATTTATTCTTTGAACTTGGGCTTGGTCAAAAATTTATCTACTTTTTGCCTTGTTCGATACCCACCGGCTTTACTCCTATCTGCTCTAACGATGATAAATGTATCGTCGCTTCTCACCGGCCTAACTTTACTTCTGCCCTCCTCCTATTGCTACTCTACTTGCACCTTTCTCTTCCTACCCCTCTTAGCACCTCCAATTTTTTGAGTACCATCCTTGCCTTTGCGTTTCTTAATTTTAGAGCCCTTCTTGCGTCCTCTCTTGCCTGCATATGAGTCAGTTAGATCGAAGTCGCTATCGAACTCGTCTCTGCCTGAGCTGCTGGCCTCGTAATCCTACTCATCCTACTCTTCTTTCTGATTAAGATCACCCCCGAAGTAGCCCTAGTACTTCTGCCAAAAATTGTCCTTTCTGCCTTTTCCATTCATCAGCTACTTCATGCGCGTTCCCCTTTTAGGTCTAAAGTTCATACTTTTGATAGCCGGTTAGATCACTTACTTAGACCACGAATGACTCGAACTAGACGACTCAGACGGGTGCGGAGACTACTCCTAAGCTTCTTGTGATGAGCCCTAGGGTTATTCTGATGAAATAGATTCCGAGGACTATGGATCTATATTTTATTTTTATTATTAGCTTGACTCCTAATCATCATCCAATCGCTCTCCCTGATCTTGTTTTGACAAGTCGACCAACTACGACCAGTTTAATCCTTCGTCCATATGCACTTATGAAATAATACACAGTAATCCATAACATCATTTTAGCATCATATAACCACCATATAAACCTCACTGATTATTTAAAACATTATGATCAGAATTTAACTGTCCGCCATGTTCTTTGTTTCTTTTAAAATTCCCCACTCAAATTGACTATATAGTTGTTAGTTAAATGAGAACCATCAACCTCACCTTTATCTTTTTCGTTCTATCAGCTCTAAGCGTTGTCTAATCTGATGACCCTTAGATCGTGGACTTCACCTATGCTCACGTGCTTCGTTAGGCACAAAATACTCATTCCTCTTCGGATCCTATCAAAATCAAGCTCACTCCTAAAAGTTACAATTTATAGTTCCCTGCTGTTTGTTCTTTATAGGACAAACTTAACGAAGGCAGCGATGAGTCCACCGGCTCTGTTACTTCAGTTGACGACGATAAACATATATAGTTTTTGCGCACAAATATCATAGAAATGCTCAAAATCGCAGAGGAAATCAGCTCCAATAGAGCCATGATCGAAGGTAAATATACCCTTATGTAGAGATACAATCTCAATATGATTTGAGTTTGTAAAAGTCAAATTAGGCTTCATTTGAGTCAGATTTGAAGCAACTATAGTAGCACTAGAGCGGGCTAGCCGAAAGAAAAAACAAAATTGATGAACTGACTGAAAATCTCAATAAAAAGCTTGAAGCGTACAACCAAAACCCTAAAGGTAATAAACTTGATCAAATTGGCTACCACTATCAGATAGGCTTTGCTGAAAACAAACTGCTTCACTATCGAAAATTAAAAAATATGCTTGAGATTCAAGCTAGAGAAAAACGTCCTTTCAATTACTAATTTTTCTTCGATGAATTGAATAGTTCGATCCAAGATATGCACGGAAGACTTACTTAGATCGACACCCTTATTGGAAATTAGACACATCGTAGAAATCTCAACTAAAAACTGGCAAATTTACGAAACAAAATCTAGATCGATAGACTAACTCTGAACGAAAAGATAAACTGTAATAGTTCCAGAAGCAATATTCGCAGTCGTTCCCATCTGAATGAATAAATCTTTAAAATTTTTACATAGCTTAGAGAAAAGAAGTAGCAATTTAAAGGGATGAACAACACTCATTGCGAGGGTGTGGCTAAAAAACTTGAAGATAAAATCAGAAGTTGGCTGAAAATCATCAATCGAGCTTATATTTGCAGCGAAGGGCTACCAGCATTACAGTAAAAATTTGAACAAAAAAAGCTTTAGGAGACTCTCTTGGAGTAATAAATCAAAAATATTTCATTAGCTAGCATCGATTAGCAAAATAGAAACTACGAAATAGCAGTATAAAAAGTCAACAGAGATCTGGCTGTTATGAAAACTTTCTCCATAGGTATTTAATCACTTAGATAGATTCTTATTCGCACAGCATTCCACATATTTAGGCTCTTATAGCGCAAACTGAAGAATAAAAAGCTGAACTTCAAAATCAATTAAGTATGTTGCCAGTAGGCGATCAAAAAACTTTGACTTTTGCTGAACTAGAGGCTTTAGTACGATAAATAAAGCGAGAAAAAGCAAAGTACTGTTTGGAATATGACACTTATGAAGAGAAAAGTAGGGAAATATGGGGCAGAGTGCATAAGCATGAGAAAAGAGAAAGATAACGCAGACACATTAGAGAACACTTGATAAAGTACAGCAATAGAGTGCTTGATCTTTAGGCCAGGTATGAAAACATCGCTGGATTTATTGAGCAACATCTTGGGAGAAATTAGCTTACTCAGTGATCCTTCCTGCATATCCAGTTCTTATTTCTAATAGTAAAATAACATAAATTTTGCATTATTTGCACTGATCTTTGATTTAAGGTAGTATGCTATCATTATGATTATCTAGCGTCAGGAGCTTCAGGGGCACTGCTTTAAGCGATTGTGTGAAGCATCATGGTCTGACGATGGCATGTTTTATCATAATAATTTTGTATATTTTTTAGCACAACTATACGCAACTATTGTTTGAGATTATCTTCATATTTTTTCTTAGCCTCGATTATCTTATTCATGCAACTATTGTTTAGTTACTATTAGCAACTTACCATAGATTTTAGAGCCTTATTACGACGCTTAATACTGTCATCTTTCGGCATTTTTTTTCTTCCTTTTATATAAAAAATCTTCTAAATATTCAGTATTCATATCAACTTTTAAAAAACTATTCAAAAAATAAGAAACTGTCTTTTTTAAATAAATCTACAGAAATTAAGCTAAAATATATATTTTTTTCTATAAACTTAAAAATATTTTTATCTATTTCTCTGAAATTATATGATGAATAATTTTTTTTATGTACTATGTAATAAGGTTTGCTATCATATACCGAACAATTTGTTGAAAGTTTTCTTCTTTTCTTCAGGTTTTTTTTCTTACGTTTAGCTAGGTTTCTTCTCAGTGGTAGCAGTCGGCAGAGTCATCGGTTTAGGACCTAGAGGATTAGCCGCTGGTTGAGCAGCTGGCTGTCCTTGTCCGGTTCCGAAGAAATTAGTGAAATCTGGTTTAGTGTTGACTGGTTGGGTATTTTGGGGTGGAACTGAGGGTTTAACTGGTTGAGGTGGTTGCTGCTGAGGTGCCTTAGCATCTTTTCCAAAGAAATCACCAACGTTGAAGCCACCTGAGGAAGGTTGTTGTGGCTGCTGTGGCTGCTGGGGTTGCTGAGGCTGTTGAGGTGAAGTCTGGGTACGAGGCGTCACTTGAGGGACTTGTTGAGGGCTTGTTTGAGCTGCCACTGTAGGAGTAGTCTTAGGTTTAGGTGCCGGTGCTGGGTTATTGACAGGCGCAGGTGAAGGCGGTGGGGCTGGCTTATTGTCCTTAGGTTTAGGAGGATCTGGCTTCTTCATGCCTTTGTTAACAAGCTCATAATGCTCAGCTATTTTCTTCTCTTACTCCTACTTAATCTGATCAGGTGACTTCATGCCGAATTTTTGATACTAAATAACCTTTCGCATACATATTTAGACTATTTTTCAGTAGTTCTGATTAGTTTAGAAATATCTGGATCCATTCTGATTTTCTTCTAGGAGGCCTCAAACACTTTGATAGCTTTGATGCATTCTTATCTTCTGATACGCACTTAGGTTGGCTAAATAGAACAATATTTACTTAGTTAAGCCATTCTTTGAGCTTGTCAACATCAGAAGTAAACTGGAAAGACTCAAATTCTAGTTCTCTGAGACACTTATAGATCAAAAAATTAAAGATTTGTTTAGGGACTAGATCTCTAAGGTTTCTCACAGAAAGTTTGTAGTAGGCATCGATTCTGCATCTGAGTTCATTAACTAGTGGGTCCTTTCTGTTTTTGGGATCTTTGGGTTATGCCTGAATAAAAACAATTGTACAGGTTTGTTGAAATCTCCCATCAGGTATGCGATATCATTTGTATATAGATAGTTCAGTTAACTGTCAAGCATTGAGTTCAGGTAGCCCTCTAGACTCTTTCGGTACTAAGTACACTAAAAGTTACCTTATCGAGAATCTTTTTGATGAGATCTCTAAATCTTGCGTTGAAATCTGGGTATTTTGTAACCAAAACTTCAGAAATGATGTTCATGGCTTCAGCCTACATTAGTTCATGCACTTTGTTATTGATTTCGTATGCAGGATTTTGGAGTCGTTTAAGAAGAGGGTTTAAGATTGCCAGGAAGGCATCGATTGAAGGGAAACCAGGGATAGTTGAGTCTCCTGGGAAATTTATCATGGCTTTCTGGATATCTTTATCAGAGATCTACTCAGTAGCTGCCTAGTCATACTGGTCTTGATAGAGCAAGTTGAGTTCCTGTCGAATCTATGAGCTGACTGGATCTTTTGAATAGTCGTTGCTCTTGATTCCGTTGAGAGAATTCTTGAATATCCTGATGAAAGTAGCCACGCTTTTCCAAGCATAATTTACCATATCAGCATCAGTATTTGTCACACCTGGACCCAATTTTTCAAGCTCTTCCTGAGCTGCTTTCTTTTTATCTTTGATTTAGTTGAAAATTTCAGGTAATGAGCTCTTGATTTGCTGATAAAGAATTGTTGTTAGTTTTTGAGTAAGGGATTAAGTGCCGAAAAGATGCGAAGGTAGTGATGAGTAAATTGGGCTTGTTGTGAAGAATTTTTTTTACTCTTTGAGACTGGCCTCGACTGGCACATTGTTGATAACATCCTACTGGCATCTGTTTTTAATTCCGACATAACCGTATCTCAAAGGAATTTCTTAATTTTTAAGCATTTTTCGAGCATCGTCACCTCGATTCATAATATCGATCTTAGTTAGACAACCAATAGATCTAGAGCCAGTCGGATCGATCTCGCGCATGATTTTAAGGGCTTCGCTGACTGCCAAATCCTGATTGGCCGGAATCACACACAAAATAATCGATCGAGGTTCACCTATATACCTCAAGGCCATATTCTTAGTGATGTCGTAGATGTTTTGAGGCTGTTAGCCCACTGGAATCGAGGTAATACCCGGCAGATCTATCATGGTAAGGTTAGGGCACTGCTTTGAGAAAACATTCAAGACGATTGGCTTGTCAACGATGTCTTGCTTTTTACCGCACACTTGGTCAGTCACGAACTCAATACTTTTTCGCACTTAAGAGAAGTCAGTGAACTTTTTTTTGTTGCCCTTGTCGGTGATCTCATCGAACTATGCATATGGCTTTTCAAGATTCGGGATATTGTTCATACGTAGCTAGAGAGGTCTCCTTGTCACTACACCCTTAATAAGATGAATATTACTGATCCTCGAGGCAAAAAGTCGAGTCCGACGATTTGCTCGAGAAGTGAACTCTTGCCTGATGACTGGTTGCCCAACACTACAACTTTGGGGAGGGAAAGCTGATTACCCAGACCGATATCCCTGAGCAAATCGACTATTGAAATGACCTTACGCAGATCGTTCGCCAACAAACTTCCTTACATCACAAATTGATATTAAATCTGAGACTACCTACTCAACTCATATAAGCTTATAGATTCTAAAATATAACATATAAATCAAACCTTTTCATTTCAATACTCAATTATTACAAATAAAAAAGATTTTTTATTAAAAATAATGGTCAAATAAAAAGTTTTTATACAAAATTTTGTTTTTCAAAAAATTAAAAAATTTTATATATTAATATATTAGATTATTGATGATTGGATGTTTCAATCATTATGATGGCATTTGACAGTCTTTTTTTCTCCGATTATTTATAGCGTTCAATGGGTTCTGCTTATAAGATCTCGTATCACTATTAATTTTAATAAGTCTTTTATTGACAAGACTAACTTCCACGGCAGAAGACCTATAGTATCCTCCTTTATTTTTACCGCAACCAAAATTAGTCATGTGAAGATTAATACTTATAAAGTTTTCTTTCAAGCTATTAATAATGTCGACATTGCCCCAAAATCTTTCATGATTCTTTTGACTTTCAAAAAAATGTATCTCCATTACAATTTGATCAATATACTAAAGATCAGCCATCGGGAAACTTCTAAATCCTGGAAATTAAGCTGCTTCAATGTCTATCTTCAAAGTTATGTGTTTTTTGGTGAGATTACGAAGAACAAGCATATCTTTGAGAGAGTAAAACTGATAATTTTTGTTGTGTCCACTATATTCTGATAGACACGCTGGCTAGAATAAATTTAGTCCTTGGTTGGTATCGCATTGTGGTTCTATTTTATTCGTGCAGTCAAACTGATAATTGGGTATTTTGAAGGCAGACGATAGCTAACATCCGAACCCATCGCGGGCTTACACTCCCAGGTTTATTATAGCTTAAGACTTTTTGACAAAATTGTCGCAAAGAATGTATCCGCCATCGTGCTAGTCCCCATATCGTTTGTATTCACAGTCCGTGTCCTTGATTAGATATAAAGTACATTATAGGGGCGTATAAGAGAATCCATCGCTTTTTAATACTCATATTATTTGTCTCCAACCAATGAAAAATTGAATGTATCACCTATTTTTCTTACACCTAACGATTCGTAAGGATAGCCCTTGTTTTAGTGAGTGTTATGTTCTCTAAACGGTGTATTGGAATCATCAATAACTGGATTGTAAATTAAATTCGCTTGAGAATTGCTAACAATCGCTTTTGGAGAATCCATTTCAGCAAACTTTTGGATCATTTTTTTGTTCACTTTGCGTTTTTAAAACTTAAGCAGAATTTGTTTACTTTTAATATTTTACTTAATTGGGGTTTGAATTTATTCCAACAAAGGATGGTGGAGATTAAATTTGATTTATTTTTTAAGAAGGTGATTATCTACAGATGATTTATTTTTTTGATGATTGGAGAGAACTGTAAACACTCAATAGCAGAATTAGTAATAAAACTAAAGTGACTGTAAGCAAAATAGTTAATATAAAATTTGATGGATTCTTTTTGCATTTTTACAGCTAATTTATTGTTGACTATGCGATATTACTTTTGACTGGATGATTGAAATCGTCGGTTAATTCTGTTATTTCAATATTCTGCGATGATATCTCTTGATCTCTTTCATTTTTCGAGGCAGGAATATACTCGCTAGTATTAGTTTTTTCAGTTTTCATATATTGTTATTTTTTATCAACAACAATACAATTGGAATTCATATCTTAAATAATCGGTAAAAAATAATCTCTATAAAAATAGCTTGAAACTGCTAAATAATGTATTAAAATCAAATCTCCAGTGTATTCATAGTGTATGATATTCTCTACTTATTAGTGTCTATCATTGCTTGATTAATAAAATAAAAAAAATGTACA
>Ga0169931_10002748_pt1 | contig 28395 bp, 23 predicted proteins | sample Kivu_15m_20L_FD_129675 | JGI IMG/M metagenome (GOLD analysis project Ga0169931, IMG submission 129675) | Freshwater microbial communities from Lake Kivu, Western Province, Rwanda to study Microbial Dark Matter (Phase II) - Kivu_15m_20L... | ecosystem: Environmental > Aquatic > Freshwater > Lake...
CTTTTTCAAAACAAATATGGGACACAGACTGTCGGTTTGCAGCCCATCGATGTTCAGCTGACACCAGACATCAATAGTATTAGCGGCACACCCCATTTAATTTTCATTGATAAATCGAAAAAAAGCGAATGTGCATTAGCTCAGAAGAAGTTCAAAAATAAAAGCACTTTGATTGTCACCAACTTTGATGGCGCGCTCAAATCAGGCGCTCACATCAATTTCAAAAACATCAACGGTAGCATCCGGTATGAGTTGAATGAACTGGCCATGAATGATGAAAAAATACAAGCAGGCGTAAAAATTTTGCAATGGAAAATCAACGATTGAAATACCTATTTCTTGCGTTTGCTTGGTTCATCGGAATCATGACTTTATCGGCGCAACATCCGATGACTGACCAAATCATCTTGCGGTATCAAGAACACCAAGATCCAAAAATAGCGCTCCAAGAAATGGCACAAACCGTTTCCAAAGAAGAAAAAAAACTTGCCTTTGTGATGTATACAGAAGGCTTCTTACTCAAAGAGTGCTACAAGAAAAATCCCGCAGAGGACATCAAAATCAATCGGAGAGATCAAGCCATCGAAAAATTACAACAAGCATTACTCGCACAACCAGATGATGCTACAAAAGACAACATTCAAAAAGCACAAAAATTTTTGTTGGGTACTTATTTCAATGACGCGTTAATGGCTGCAAGAAGTTTTCAATCATCCAATGAGGCACTACCCTATCAACTCTTTGAAAAGTTTGAAAAGAAAATCCAGCAATCGCAATCCGATCAACCGGTCAACGCATTGAAAAGTCAATTCTATAAAAAACTAGCCGAGCGCCATTACGAGCTGTGGCAACCCGCTGACACCCTATTGACACATCCAAAAAGCTGTATTGATTTATACAAAAAAGTGCTCCTTCAAGATCCAACCGATTGCGAAGCTTTGCAAAATCTTGCTGTACTTTATTACAACATTGGAGTCAACAAGATAAAAAATGTTCCCAGTCAAGCAGAAATGGACCAGCTCATTCAACTTCAGGAAGAAGCCATTGGATTGTTTCGACAAGCGCTACCCTTTGCCGAATCCACTTTTCAAGATTGCCCAAAAAATCTGTCCCAATACAAGGCATTGATGTACATTCAAAAAGCGCTCGGCAACGATGAAGCATTTGAAAGACTGCAAACCGAAGTACAACAATTGTTTCCCAATGATTAAGCCATGAAATGGAGACTCAACATAAGAGGAAAATTGTTTCTAGGATTTGGATCTTTGATGCTCATCCTGGGAATTACCCTGATGATGACTCAACAAACATTGAAAAATAGTGAATCCACCAATGATCAACTGAACAATGTTCAACTCCCTTCCTTGATTCGCCTGGATCGCTACCATAAAGACCTTCAAGAAGTTGTCTCTCTTGCCAAACAGTGGGCCTTTGTGCAACAAAATGAAGACCATCCAGAGAGAAGAAAATTTATTTTATTATGTGATTCCATTCTCCCAAAGGATTTTGAATCATTACAAAAATCATCCCTTCAATGGTCCAAAGAACAACAAAATGAGTTAATAGAAATTGATACCGCACATCATCATCTGATGATGTATTGCAAGCGGTTAAGAGAATGGTTGTGCTGCTTTGAAAGATACCAAGATCCCTTTTACAGCCTTCAATCAGAAGATTTATTCCTCGAAAATCAAGGCATTCCTGCCACCATGCAATCACTCACACAGCATTGCAACCTACTATCTGATGCCATTCAAGTTCAAATGAATGAGGAACGAAATAAAATGAATGCTAGCTTCCACTCACTTCATTCTATACTGATTACCTTCCTGATTACCTTGATATTTGCGGGATTGATCATAGCCATATTAACGGCGCGATCCATCGTTCAACCCATTCAAAAACTAAAGGGAATCCTTCAATCATTGTCTTTAGGTATATATGACAACAAAGAAATGATCATCACCAAAGATGAAATTGGAGAAATGAACCTCGCCGCGAAAAAATTGATCTTCAATTTTGAAAAAACCAAAAACTTTGCTCAAGCCATTGGTTCCGGGAAAGAAGATATCGATTTTGAGCCGCTGTCAGACCAAGATGAAATGGGCAAAGCCCTCCTTCAAATGAAACGTGATTTGAGTTCCTATCGCAACGAAATGGAGCAAAAAGTAGCCGAACAAACTCAAGAAATTTCACTCCAAAAAGACGCTGCCGATGATCAGCGTCAGCGTATCGAAGGATTGTACTCCGATCTAAAATCGAGCATTGCCTATGCCAAAAGATTGCAAGATTCCATTCTACCCGACTCCAAATGGATACAGGAAATTTGTCCAGAACATTTCGTGCTCTTCTTACCAAAAGATGTTGTCAGCGGTGACTTCTATTGGTTCCAAAAACAGGCAGGAAAAAAATTATTTGCCGCCGCTGATTGCACAGGTCACGGAGTACCCGGGGCTTTCATGAGTTTGATTGCGCACAATGCACTGAATCACGTAACCAAGGTATATACCAAGCCGGCTCAAATTCTCAATCAGGTGAATCGAATCGCGGCTAAAGCTTTTAACCAAGACCGAGAAGATCAAATCCGAGATGGGATGGATATCTCTCTTTGCTCCTTGGATGAAAACACCTTGCATTTGGAATTTAGCGGCGCGCAGAATAGCGTATGGATCATTCGAAATGGAGAGTGCATTGAATTGAAGGGAGATAAACAAAGTGTGGGAAAAATCGATCAAGATGCCATTCCATTTCAATCGCAACAATTTACTTGTGAAAAAGGGGATTTACTGTATCTATTCAGCGATGGCTATGCAGATCAATTCGGAGGTGAGCAAGGAAAAAAATTGATGCGAAAAAAATTCAAAGAAACGATTCTTTCCGCCGCTGCCCTTCCCATCGCCGAGCAAAGAAACTTTCTTCAAAATTATCTCGACCATTGGAGAGGTTCTTTGGAACAAGTAGATGACATTTTGGTAATGGCAATTCAAGTGTAAATCACTTCCATTCGGATGGAATCTCACAAATCGGGATAGGCAACATTTTATGACGATTGGCATTGTGCAAACGGATGTATATCATCAAAACCTCCTGCTGCCTTTCAGAAATATTTTGCACAGTAGTATTATCCAACACCCATTGTCCGTGGTGTCTTTGCAAATGGCTTTCGCAGTAATCCATGGCCCATTCTAACTCTGGGTAAGTAGCCCCCATTTGATCTTCATCACTTCTATCGTCTTCCCATAAACCATCGGTAGGGGGCGCTGAAACGATTTCGTCATGAATGCCAAGGAAAGTTGCCAATTGGCGCACCTCTGTTTTCATCAAATCGGCAATAGGAGAGATATCCACTCCACCATCGCCGTACTTGGTATAAAAACCCACTCCAAAATCCTCCACTTTGTTTCCAGTGCCTGCCACCAAAGCTCTTCTGATACCGGCCTGATAATAAAGAGTAAGCATGCGCAAACGCGAGCGGGTGTTGGCCAAAGTCAAATGTTGCAAATGGGCATCTTCTGCTTTCTTCCACACACCAGTTAATCGATCAAAATCTTCTGTTAAATCCACCTTCACTCCCTCTACCTGTTCATATTGCGATTGCAGCCACAACACATGTCGATGGGCTCTAGACTCCTGATGAAAAGGCTGATGCAATGGCAACTCAACACAGCACGTGGGATATCCAGTGCGAGCACACAAAGTGGAAGTCAATGCCGAATCAATTCCCCCACTAATGCCCACCACAAAACCATTTTGCTTAGAACGGGAAGCATACTCTTGAAGCCATTGAACAATGTGATCAATGACTTTCTTAGGATCTTTCATTAAAAAATAATGCCGATATTCAACTCAATCAAATTGGCCGAAATCTTGCGCATTGAGGTTTCAAATGACATTTTATCAGCCGCAATGGTGGGCACTCCATTGGTCAATTTTGCCACCTCATCCTTTGGTTTGTAGATGGACATCAAACCCCCGTTGTAGGTAATGCCCGCCATGGCAAAAGTGCTGCCTGAGATGGGATACTCCACACCCGCCGCTATGATCATACTGCCTCTAAATGGATTCATTACTTTCTGAATTTCGTTACCATCTTCCTTTACAGTAGGATTGGCCGAGGATAAGGTAGAATACATTCCGTCATTGGAGTTGTCACTCAAAATTTTCGTCTCATCATCACCGAATCCTTTAAAAAGATAACCTACTCCTAATCCAAATTGTCCCCAAATAGTAATATCTCCGATGGGTGCAGTTCTCAACTTCAATGTCAATGGCACTTCCACGTAACTCAACTTATGATTTCTTGTCATTTGCGTAATGTAGGTGGTATCAGCTACTTTATTTCCGTATGTATAGCTGGCCATTCCACCTAATTTATAGACATTAATTCCAGTACCTATGGCATAATTCTCCGCAAACATTTTATCGAAGATCAATCCATACCCAAATTTCAACGGGGCCTTTTCAAGGGTAATGTCTCCATTTTCTGACTTCATCCATGAAATATTGGGAGAAGCTTTGATCCCAATCTTGAAGGCACGTGTTTGCGCTACAGCATTCCCTGAAACCAAGGCCACGATAGTAATAATTAAAAGCGCTTTTTTCATATTCGTTGTATTTTTGATCCCTGTTTTGATTTATTAGCGAAGCTAACGCATGAATTTGAAAAATAAAATAATTTTTATCCTTTTTTGCTTCCCCCTGCTTTGGATGTCTTGCCAATGCAATCAAGCAAAAGACAAACATTTTGATATTCCAAACACAGAAAATCGTGTGAGCTTACAGTCTATGCGCCTAGACTCCATTGTTTTTCATAGTCCCTTTATACATGCGCAACAGTTCCAATCTCACCTTCTCCAAACATCAAAAAATAGCATCTGTCCTTTGGTGGAGGATATTTTGAGGATGGGCCCTTGCGAGGACTCTTCCACATTCAAACAATTGTACCAGTTCTCCGTTTTCAAAGACATAGCAGACTTGCAACGAGCCGTTGAAGGCACTTTCACTAACAATGAAATTCGCCAATTCAATCAACATTTCAGCGACGCTTTTACTCGATTAAAACTCACGCTTCCCAATGAAGTGATTCCGCAAATGGTTTATATGAATGGTGGTTTGGCCGCCGCTTCCTACGCCAAAGACGAGCAATTATTCATTGGATTGGATTCCTATTTATATCCTCATCCCATTGTCAAAGAATTTCCTGCCGATCGTTTTCCCTTGTACAAAAGGAAAAACATGCAAGCCCAATATCTTGTTCCCAATGCCATTTTCAACTGGATGAGTTATCGTTACAGCCAATACGATAGTTTACCTCCAGAAAAAAACGATTTTCTGAGTTCATTGATTTATTCAGGAAAATTGATGTATGCCACAGATCTTTTACTGCCTGAAATGGCTGATTCACTCAAAATGATGTGGAGTGAAGAAGAGATGCTGTGGGCAAAAGAACATGAGTTTCAAATTTGGAAAGAGATCGCTCGTCAAGAGGTGATGTTTGGAACCCAAAGAAATGAAATCCTGAAATGGTTCAATGAGGCGCCGCATACCTTTGCGGGCAACATTCCCTCCGATAGTCCCGCTCAATTGGGCATTTGGATGGGCTGGCAAATTGTAAAAGCCTACATGAGCAAAAACGAAAACATCAGTTTAGCTTCATTGTTACAGGAGAGAAATCATCAAAAAATATTATCGGCGTATAAACCCCCATTGCCATGAGTAAATCATCCGACATTCAAATAAAAATTGACTTAGACAACAACAAGGTGGCTGAGAAAATCACCTGGACTGCAAGCGATATGCCTGAGCAAAAGGAAGCCAAAGCCATGATCATGGGATTTTGGGATAAACAAGAACGCAACACCCTTCGCATTGACCTTTGGACCAAGGAAATGACAGTGGACGAAATGAAATACTTTGTGCATCAAACATTATTGACCCTTTCTGACAGCTTCGAGCGCGCTACGGGTGACAATAAAATGGCCGCCACCATGAGAGATTTCTGTGATTATTACGCTGAGAAGATGAACTTTCAAGGTCCTCAATAATTCATCCGCTCCAACCTCCACTCTTCGGTCAGTTCCTCCTCAAAATTGGGTCGACCCTGTATGGTAATCCGCAGATGGGTTTTCTCAAAATGATAATGGATTGATTGAGGATAATCATGCTTTGGATTCACCGCTACAAAACCCGTATCCGTTATCGTTTGGATTTTAAAAAAAGTAGGGCGTTGGGCCATGGCTGGATGGGCCATGTAGTACCCAATTGTATTTTTTGCCATGACGCAACAAAAATAACCATCTCGGTATAGAAATGGAGGTTATTCCAACCTTTTGATTATATTCGCCTCTGAACGAAATTTACTTTTTGTAAAATATACATTAACTGAACGGTATGAACGCATCACAAAAAAAAGCATTTAGCGCACTGATTCTCGTTTTTTTCTTCTGGGGATTTGTAGCGGCTGGAAATGACATTCTCATTCCCGTTTTCAAGAGCGCATTGGATCTTTCCCAATTGCAATCGCAGATGGTTTCTTTTGCCTTCTATGTGGCCTATACCGTTGGATCATTGTTATATATTTTCATATCTAAATACAGAAAGCGAGACATTATAGAAAGCATTGGGTATCGGAAAGGATTGGCCTTGGGTTTGGTGATCAGCGCACTCGGTACTGGACTATTTTTCCCTGCAGCGCAGTATTACCAGAGCGCTAAAGAAAAATACCAGAGCGCTAAAGAAACCCATGATAAAAAGTTGACAGACTACTATTTGCGCATGAATATGATGTACCAGGGGCAATTGACATTGGATTATGCCGATGCCAATGAGCATACCCGAGTTATGCTAGAAGAAGAATATAACGATGCCACGACAGCGGAATCAGCAGCCAAAGGGATAACATTTATCATTTTCATTACCGGACTATTTATTGTGGGCATTGGATTTTCCCTTCAACAAACCGTTGCCAATCCATTGGCCATTATTTTAGGCAATCCCAGCGAGGGAAGTCAACGGCTCAGTTTGGCTGGTGGGATCAATAATATCGGCACTACCATTGGACCCTTGATTGTGGCTTTTGCCATTTTTGGAAAAGTCGGCGCCCATTCTGACATTGATGTTAGTGCCGTCAAAATCCCCTACTTGATTTTGGGATTGTCTTTTCTAGCCGCTGCGTATTTCTTTGTGAAAAGCTCCATTCCCGATCACATCGCCTCCACAGATCAAGCGGAACAAGAAGCAGGAAAAGAAAACAGAAGCGTATTCAGCTATCCTCAATTGTATTTAGGGATGATTGCCATTTTTGTTTATGTAGGTGTGGAAGTGAGCACCGCCTCCAATTTACCTGAATTCATGAAACAGAAATTGGGTGTAAAAGAAGACCAAGTGGCACCGTTTGTCTCTCTGTTTTGGGCCAGCTTGATGATTGGACGTTGGACCTCTGCCGGTTTGGTATTTGCCAAAACAGAAATGCAAAAAATGCTGTTTAGACTCGCGTTACCTTATGGCGCCTTTGGCGTTTTTCTTTTGGTCAATTGGATCGCAGGTCACGAGTTGCATCCCTTCTATCCTTATGCTGCCATCATCCCCATTTTGATCATTGGTGATATGTTGAGCAAAGGCAATCCAAGCCGACAATTATTGATTTATTCATTGCTCGGCATTGCGGCCTTGGTGGTGGGAATCATGGGCACTGAAATGGTGAGCGTCTATGCATTTATCAGTGTTGGATTATTTTGCAGTACCCTATGGCCTTGTATTTACACCCTTGCCATTGCAGGGTTAGGCAATAAAACCAATGAGGGTTCGGGCTACCTTATCATGATGATCATGGGCGGAGGATTTATCAGTGTGCTACAAGGCGCTTTGTCATCCGATAATATCCTCGGTATTCAAGGGGGTTATTGGGTAGGAGTGGCTTGTTTTGCTTACCTCGCATTTTATGCGTGGAAAGTGAACAATAGCCTCAAAGCCCAGGGCATCGCTTTGGACGGAATGTCTGCAGGCGGCCATTGATTGAAAAAAGCCTAAATTGTATACACCGTAGCGCTTTTCGCCTATTTTCGTGCGAATAAATTTTGTACGATGAAAAAAATACTTTCTCTATTCGGGATGGGATTAATGTTGGGGACTGCTGGTGTGGCTCAAAACATCCAATTCACTGAATACGATTTAAAAAATGGCTTGCATGTCATTTTACATGAAGACCACAGCACACCCATTGTCGCTGTCACCGTGTTGTATCATGTTGGTTCTAAAAACGAACAAATAGGGCGCACAGGCATGGCCCACTTTTTTGAGCATCTTTTATTCGAAGGCTCAGACAATATTGGAAGAGGTGAATATGCCAAATATGTGGAGAATGCAGGTGGCGGTTTGAATGCCAACACCTCGCAGGACCGCACTTTTTATTACGATCTTTTGCCCAGCAATCAGCTCGAATTGGGACTTTGGTTAGAAAGTGAAAGAATGTTGCACGCCAAAGTGGAGAAAGAAGGAATTGAAACCCAAAGGGAGGTAGTGAAAGAGGAAAAAAGGCAACGTTATGACAACCAACCTTACGGTAATCTTTTTCCAGAAACATTGAAACACGCTTACAAGAATCATCCGTATGCTTGGGCACCCATTGGTAGCTTAGAAGATTTGAATGCCGCCAAAGACCAAGACTTTGTGGATTTTTATCACACCTACTATGTCCCCAATAATGCGGTGTTGAGCATTGCGGGTGATTTCAAACCAGAGGACGCTAAAAAATTGATTGAACAATATTTTGGTGAGATTCAAAAAGGAAAAGAAATCAAACGACCTACCATCGTTGAACCCACCAATACGGGAGAGGTGAAGGATGTGATCAAGGTGAAAGATCAATTGCCCTTGATGGTGCAAGCTTATCATATTCCGGAACAAGGATCCAAAGAATTTTACGCCATCGACATGTTGAATACCCTGCTCAGCAATGGCGAAAGTTCACGTTTGAATAAATCGGTAGTCAATGAAAAAGAACTGGCTTTGTTCTGTGGCGCCTTCACCTTCAATTTAGAAGATCCAGGATTGACACTCAGCTATTCTGTAGCCAATATGGGTGTGGACATCAAAGAACTAGAATCAGCAGTGAATGCAGAATTTGACCGATTGAAGAATGAGCCCATTTCAGACAATGAATTTCAAAAATTGCGCAATCAGATCGAAAGTGATTTCATCACCAGAAACTCTAGCATGGCAGGAATTGCAGAAAGTCTTGCCAACTATCACACTTACTTCGGCGATACCAATTTGATCAATACTGAAATCAATCGCTACATGGCTGTTACCAAGGAAGAAATGATGGCCGCCGCTAAAAAATATTATATACCAGAAAACAGAGTAACCCTCTATTTCGAGCATGATCCTAGTCTATTGAAACAATAAAACTTGAACACAATGAAAAAATATATTATCCCCATCTTGTTGTTGTGTTTAAGCACAATACAAATTTGGTCACAAAAAGTAGATCGATCCAAAGCCCCCAAGGCAGGCCCTGCTCCTAAAATCCAAATTGGTTCGTACCAATTGTTTACCCTTGAAAACGGTTTGAAAGTGATTGTGGTAGAAAACCACAAATTACCTACGGTATCGTATTCACTTCAATTAGAGATTGATCCCATCAAAGAAGGTGAGAAAGCAGGATCAGTCTCTGCTGCAGGTGAATTAATGACTGCGGGTACTACCACTCGCAGCAAAGATGAAATCAGCAATGCCATAGATTTTATCGGAGCCCAACTCTCTTCTGGATCCGATGGAATTTATGCCTCAAGCTTGACCAAGCACAGCGAAACGATTTTGGATTTAATGTCAGACGTTTTGCTTCACCCCTCTTATCCTGAAGCCGAGATTGAAAAATCCAGAAAGAAAACCTTATCGGGTTTGGTATCTGAAAAAACAGACCCTAACTCCATCTCTTCTAAAATTGGAAACATGGTGAAGTATGGAAAGAACCATCCCTACGGTGAAATGATGACAGAGGAGACGGTGAATAATTACAAGCGAGAAGATTTAGTGAATTATTACAACACTTATTTCAAACCCAATGTGAGTTACCTAATCATTGTTGGAGACATTACCATAGATAAAGCCAAAGCCCAGGCGCAGAAGTATTTCGGTGCATGGTCGCAAGGAGCGGTTCCGAAAATGAAATTTCGCGCACCCAAAGCTCCAGCGGGAAATGAAGTGGTATTTGTCCCTGTTCCCGGTGCCGTGCAGTCCGTTATCGACATCACTTACGCCATCGATTTGGTTCCTGCTACCAATGATGCCTTGCATGCGAGTGTGCTCAATAACATTTTGGGAGGAAGTGGCTTTCAAACTCGTTTGATGCAAAACCTAAGAGAAGACAAGGCTTATACTTACGGAGCGTATTCAGAAATCACTCCCGATGATTATATTGGTTATTTCTCTGCAGGAGCCAGTGTTCGCAATGAAGTAACGGATAGCTCAGTAACTGAATTGCTTTATGAAATGCGCAAATTGACTACAGAAAAAGTAGATGATGCGACCTTGCAGATTGTCAAAAATATCATGACCGGACAATTTGCTCGTTCGTTGGAGCGCCCGCAAACCGTTGCACGTTTTGCCAAGAACATAGAAAAATACGGACTACCCAAAAATTTCTATGAAACCTATTTGGAGCGTTTGAATGCTGTAACGGCTGACGATATTTTAAAAATTGCACAACGCCTTTTACTTCCACAAAATACCTACATCACCATCGTAGGAAATAAAGAAACACTATCGAAGGTGGTTTCATTTGATGCCGATAAAAAGCCATTGGTGTACAATCCAGATGGAACCTTATTTGTGGATATGAAACCCGCACCAGACGGAGTAACTGCTAATACCGTATTGGGCAGTTATATCAAAGCCTGCGGCGGTGAGGAAAAACTTGGTAAAATCAAAACCATGACGCAAAAAGGGATGATCGATGCGGGAATGGCTCAATTGGACATGCAAGTAGATATGGCTTCAGGAAAATCATTGAAAATGACCCTTTCGATGAATGGGGCGCCTTTCATGACACAGCTATTCCATGATAACAAATTGACCATTTCTCAAATGGGACAGAAAATGGAAGGAGACGAGCAGGACATTCTGCAAGCTAAAATTCAGTGTGATCCATTGGCTGAATTGCATTTCGATCAATTTGGATTGAAAGCCAGCTTAAAAGGCATTGAAAAAATCAATGGTGCTGATGCTTACAATATGGAAGTGATTTATCCCAACGGTGATATCACCACTGACTATTATGATGTGGCCACTGGCCTCAAAATAAAATCCATTACAGTGAAAAAAGATGGCGAAAAATCAGTCACCTCTGAGACCAACTATGTTGAATACATGGACGTAGAAGGGATGAAATTTGCGAAGAAAATCAAGCAAAGCGGGGGCGGTCAAGATGCTACAATCATCACCAATAGCATTGAAATCAATCCTAAGTTCAAGAAAAATCATTTCGAATAATTCATTCAAATCAGATTGTCAATAAAACAAAAGGGTCAACTCGTCGTTGACCTTTTTGTTTTGTAATTTTCGATCAAATAGGAAATGCTATGGAGTGGGTTGTCAACATACAAGAAGGTTTTATACATCATGATAAAGTTGCTTTGATTGAGAATCTGAATTTTCAAATCAAACCCGGAGAATTTGCCTATTTGATTGGAAAAAGCGGAAGTGGTAAAAGTAGTTTCTTAAAAACGCTTTATGCTGATCACCCTATTTCGGCTACCCGAGCTGAGAGCTGTGGCTATGATTTAAAAACCATTAAGCGCAAAGAGATTCCATTTTTAAGAAGAAAAACGGGTGTCATCTTCCAGGAATTTGAATTGCTATTTGATCGAACGGTCAGCCAAAATTTAGAGTTTGTTTTATTAGCCACCGGCTGGAAAGATCAAAATGCCATTCAAAGCAGAATTGAATCTTCGTTAGATAGCGTAGGATTATCCAACAAAGGAAACAGCATGCCTCATCAACTCAGCGGAGGGGAACGGCAACGACTCGCAATCGCGAGGGCGCTGCTCAACACCCCTTATTTGATTATAGCGGATGAACCCACCGGGAATTTAGATCCACAATTAAGTTTAGAAATCACCCAATTGCTGTACAATATTTCGCAATCAGGAACCGCGGTAATCATGGCATCCCATGATTACATTGCCATGCAGCACTTCAACGGTAAAGTATGGGTGTGTAAAGAGGGGGCTATCCAGCTTGCCGAAAGCAAATGACATTCAGCATCATTATAGCTACCTATGAACCTGGAGCGGAGTTAGAACGCGCCATCACCTCCATCTGTAATCAAACATTCAAAGATTTTGAAATTGTCATTCAAGACAACCTAAGTCAGGATGAAGAAACCCTTTTGGTTTTTGAAAAATTTGCCCGTGATATTTCAATTGAAAGAGCACCCGACAAAGGAATTTACGATGCGTTCAATAAGGCATTAAAACGATGTTCAGGGGATTGGATTTTATTTTTAGGAGCCGATGATTTCCTTGCAGATGAAAAAGTACTCGAAAAAATACATGCCGTTATTGCTCCATCATCGCATTTAGTTTTAGGGTGCATTGAAAATCTGGATGCACAAAGCAGGTGGATTCCGCGGCGATTTGTTTCCAAAATGAAATGGAGTATCCTATGGAAAAACACCATCCATCAACAAGGTTGTTTCTATAATAGAGAATGGATACAGTCGATTGGTTTTTCCGATCAATACAAAGTACTCGGCGACTATGAGGTTCATTTAAAGGCTTTTCTGGTCAAGGCCCAAGTTCAACACACCGCTATTTTCATTTCCACTTGCGATGCACGTGGCCTTTCTAAAAACTTTACTTCCGCTTTGTACGACGAGGAGTTACAAATGAAAAAGCAAACGATACCCTTTTTGCTTTACTGCATCAATGTCCCATTGATCCTTTTCAAAAGGTGGTTGAAAGCCCACTAAAACTTCAGATCTTGGATCCACTGACGCAAGGGGAGGGATTCTCGTTGCCAATTACATTGTTCAATGACCGCCTGCGCATTTTGTTTCCAAAGGGCATATTCATCGGCATACAGTGTACTTGAAATGGCCTCCGCCAATCTTTGTGGCTCCCATGAATCGATACACCTTCCGAATTGAAATTGATGAATGAGCTTTTGAACCTCCGGCAATGGACTCGCTAAAACTGGAATACCTGCCAATGCGTAATCGAAAATTTTATTGGGCAGCGAAAACTCATAATTCTTATGAATGGGTTTATCCAAGCTCAATCCCAAATCACAACAAGCCGTTAGCTGCATTAATTCGATATAGGGCAATTTATCGATGAAGGTCACTTTTTGCTGATTGGCTTTATTCTTCAACTGGGGTATGGCTCTGCCATCTCCCGCAATGATCAAGTGCACCCCTTCCAAAAATTCCATAGCCGCCACCAACTCCTCCGCACCTCTATCGGGATCTATGTATGCCCCTTGGAGAATGATCCATTTTTGTTGTTGAGGCATGGGCCAATCCGACTTGATTTTAGTGAAATGCAAATCCCGATTATCTGGTACATTTCTAATTACTAACATATCAATTCCATAAAGTTCTTTGTAGGCCTTGGCAATCGCCTCATTTACCGTAATGGCTTGTTTTATTCGTCTTAATAAAAATGATTCGATGAGTTTCCAGAATCCCTTTACCCAAGGTCTTCCCGCTAGCCCTTCCGCCTCAGTAAACCATTCATGACTGTCATAAATCAAGCGCTTTCTTCTCCATTTGCTCCAACAATAAGCAGGAAGTAAAGTATCCAAGTCGTTGGACCAAATGATATCAGTGGTAATAAAAGACAACTTAATGAAAAGACGAAGATTTAAAATTGCATAAAACAAAAATCCTCGCTGAGCAAAAACCTTCAATCTGCTTACTTGATAACCCCTTGAAATAGGTGCCGAATGCGGTTTGAGTACCCCTATCACCTCCACCTCCCATCCTGCTTGTAACCAAACCTTACACGTCTTATCTACCCGCTTATCAAAAGTGACATCATTGGAAACCAAAACCGTCACTTTCCCCTTCATGCCATACTTTCCTTGATGTCTTTAAAAACTTTCTTGGTATACAAGGGAAAATCCGCTTGCATCAGCCATCCAAAATAACCCGGCTCGCTTTTGAAAACTTCTACCACCAATTTCCCCTTATGCTTTCCAAAATTAAAAACCGGATCACCTCCCTCATTGAGCACCACTTGTCCCATCAAATCCACCTTCTTCCGTCTTTCACTGATATGATGCAAAACTTGCATTTCATTTTCGATGACCACTCTTTCATCCTTCCCCAGCGTCAATTCTTGGCCCTCGTACTTGGCTATCATCGCATTGAGCACCTCGGCAGTAGCCATAACATCTGGCATCGCTTCATGAGCATCCATCAATTCCTTTTGACAATAATATTGATAAGCCGCTGAAAGATTCCTCGGCTCCATCAGGTGAAATAACACCTGTACATCCACTAAATTTCGACCTTCTACATCGAAATCAATTCCAGCTCTCAAAAACTCCTCTGCCAACAATGGTAAGTCAAACTTATTAGAATTAAATCCAGCCAAATCACAATCAAATAGGAACTGATAAATTTTTGCAGCTATATCCCTAAAAAGCGGGGCATTTCTCACATCCTCTGGATAAATACCATGAATCAGAGAAGACTCCAATGGAATAGGTACTTCCGGATTTACCACCAAGCGATCTTGCCCTTCTGCCGGCATCTTGTGCACTTGACCATTGGGCATGACTTTAAGAATGGCTATTTCTACGATACGATCGCGTCCGACGTCGACTCCCGTCGTCTCGAGATCAAAAAAAGCCAATGGCTTTTTTAATTTAAATTGAAACATTTAGTTCTATTAAGTTGAAAAAAAACAACCCCCGATTTGGGGGTTGTCAGTAACATCATCCTTCAGCAGACAATTGCACATATTGATACTTCTCGTACTCTTCCTTATTCTGTCTTGCATCATTCTCAAACTCCTTACCATTTACTTCTGATTTCACATTTCTAAAGCGGTAATGCACTCCTTCTTGATAACCTAATTTACCCAATTGCTTTGCAATGGTCTCCAAAGCTTCTTGCGCCCTCAACCTAGAAAGTTCTTCGTTGGATTGCTTGTTAGATCTAGGCACTTTGGAAGCACTGGCATAAACATCAATGTCGGTAATCCCACGTTTCTCCATGATCTCGATCAACTCCTCCATGAACAAATCCGTATCCTCCATTTTCACCTTGAAAATTCCATAAGTAAAATAAAATCTCGTCGGGGCAATTTTCTTAGTAGGACCTTCTGGCTTCACCACTGCTGGTTTCACATTTTTAACCTTAACATTCTCTTTTCTCTCCTGTGCTGTTTCAGCGGGATCTATCACACTCTTCTTAGGGATTACCACTGTTTGTTCCCCTTTCTTCTTATCCTTTTTATCTTTACGATCATTGCTCGCGAGCACCTCTTCTGGTCGCTTACTTACAGGGAAAATATAAAACTCTCTTTCAATGGTCATGATGGATTCATCACACACAGCATCAGCAGCAAATTGATATAATGTAGTTTCACCGAGCATCAATTTTATCTCATAATTGGCGCATGGGGGAAGCTTCAGTTCGAATGAACTGGTCTTTAATTCACTCTCTATTTTTATTTCTTCGGTTGTGGCGTTAGCCATTAACTTGAGTCCGTCTGGGATGTTTGTTCCCGCTAATAATTGAACATTCCCCTTCAATAATACAGGACTTTCGTCTGCTTCTCTTTCTATTAAGACCTCATAAATATCTTGTAATCCTTTACCGCCAATTTTTGAGGAGGTGTAATATCCCTTTCTGGAAATTGGGACAGCTTGAAAATAATAATCATCATCACAAGTTGACAATGGAAAACCCACATTGACCGCATTACCAGCACCACTCTTCTTATCCAACTTCGTGTAAAAAATATCATAACCACCCATTGTGTTATGCCCCTCCGAGGAGAAATACAACGTCTTTCCACCTCTGGCCAAGGATGGGGAAATCTCATTGTACTTGGTATTGACCAAATCACCTAAATTTTCGGCCGGACCCCACTCGCCATCCTTATCCAATGTCGATTTCCAAATATCGTATCCACCAAATCCACCGGCACGATCTGAAGAAAAATAAATCGTTTTTCCGTCATTCGAAATGGTCATGTCCATTTCCTGATCTTTCGAGTTGATGTTTCCTCCCAATGCAAAAGGCTGCGTCCATTTCTCACCCACCAATTTGGTCATCATCAAATCCGCATTTCCCAAATCGCCTTTTGCTAAATACAAGGTATGTCCATCCGCACTTATGGCCATTACTCTATCACCCTTATCATCCGTAATGTTGAGTAATTCCGCTGGACCAAAATCTTTGGAAGCACCTTTAAAGCAGACATAAATATCATCTTCGTACTCCATCGTTTCTGGATTCACAAATCGCGCATTGCTTCTATTTATATCGGCACGTTCCCTGTTCGAGGAAAAATAAATCACACTTAAATCTTGAGGCGATACTCCATTGAAATCTCGATATTCTGAATTCATATCCCCGTTTAAAGCCTTGATGACATGCTTTTTAGGAGATTTCATTTGTAAGCTGGCTTCCGCGCATTGCTCCTCTCTGCGGGGTAAATCTTTTAACAAAAGATGTCCAGGATTTTTAATTTTTGTCTTCAACAATTCAGTGGTCTCTAATGCATCATCGGGCTTATTGCTCACATGCTGTGCAATGGCCAAGTAGTACAATGCATCGATGGGAGGTGTCTCTTCGCTCGCATCGGTGGGATCATAATTTTTTTCAAACTCCCCTTTTCCTGTTGCAATTTCCAAATGCTCTAAAGCATCTTGCTTTCTTTTGGTTTGCAACATGCACATGCCGACTTTGTAATGGTAATTCGCATTGAGAGGATAGACTTCCAACAAGCGCTCCCATTCTATCACTGCCTGATCCCATAGCTTCTCTTCAATCAGCGTATTGGCCTCTTCAAAACTGGGAGGTAACTCCTTTTTTTGTGCTGCCACGTTTTGACTCAACAAGAAAATCAACGAGGATAATACAAATGAAAAGATGGTTTTCATATCGTTATTTATTTAAATTAAATTTCTCTATTTTCATCCCAGTTCTCCAAATAATCCGCCACTCTTCTCACAAATCTTCCTCCCAAGGCACCATCCACAATTCTGTGATCATAGCTGTGAGACAAGAACATCATGTGACGAACGCCAATAAAATCTCCGTGAGAAGTTTCAATCACCGCTGGCTTCTTTCTAATTGCGCCGACCGCTAAAATCGCCACCTGCGGTTGATTGATAATGGGCGTGCCCATTACGTTTCCAAAAGATCCGACGTTGGTCAGTGTGTAGGTACCACCCTGAATTTCATCGGGGGTGAGTTTGTTTTCTCTTGCTCTATCGGCAAGGTCATTCACCTTTTTAGCAATACCCACCAAATTCAATTGATCTGCATTTTTGATCACGGGCACAATCAAATTTCCTGAAGGCAACGCAGTAGCCATACCAATGTTGATGTCCCCGCGAAGAATGATTTTATCTCCATCCACTGAAGCGTTAACACCTGGAAAATCTTTAATCGCCCTGGTCACCGCCTCGATGAAAATCGGAGTGAAGGTCAATTTGGTTTTCTCCTTTTGCTCAAAATTCTTTTTCACTTTCTCTCTCCACACCACCACATTGGTGACATCCGCCTCTACATAACTTGTGACGTGCGGTGAAGTTTGCTTGCTCATCACCATGTGATCGGCAATCAGCTTGCGCATGCGATCCATTTGCACAATCTCGTCATTTCCATTCACAGAGATGGCCGGCTTAGCTTTGGGTGCCTCTTTTGCTGCCACAGCCGGGACTTCTTGCACTTCTGACTTTTGCGCAGGGGCCTGAGCCGCAGCGGGTGCAGATGAGCGACTGGCGATGTACAACTTGAGGTCTTCTTTGGTCAACCTTCCACCTTGTCCACTGCCTGGGATTTGATCTAACTCTGCTTGCCCTATTCCCTCCGCCTTGGCCATGTTTTTGACCAAAGGCGAATAAAAACGATCACTTGATACGATCGGAGCTGACGCTGCAGCAGGCACAAATGGAATGGCCTCTATTTTCACTTCTGCTGTTGGCGCTGACTCAGCTTTTGGTGCCGGCGCCACGACAGCGGCATCAGCGGCTCCGGTTTGAATGAGTGCAATGGGTTGCCCCACTTGCACCACCTCACCCTCTTTCACCAAACATTTTAGCAACACCCCGTCCTCTGGTGAGGGCACTTCACTGTCCACCTTGTCTGTTGCAATCTCAATGATGGGCTCATCCGCCTTCACGGACTCTCCCTCTTTCTTCACCCATTTGATGATGGTTGCTTCCGCCACACTCTCTCCCATCTTGGGCAATAACAATTCAATCTGTGCCATAGTATAGGGAACAAAAATAAGCAAAATGGCACGTTCAAAGGGTATAATTTGGGGGTAAAATTGGGAGTTGTTAAGATTGAATTTTTAATGCTTTTCCCGCTAAGGTTTGGCCCTTACGAGGAGCACTGAACCACGCTGCGCATCGCCACTCTGGCCGGCCTTGGGTGTGATGATCCAAAAATAAGTGCCTGCAACCGCACCTTCACCGCCCCAACCCGTCTTCACATTGTCCGTTCTATACACTTCAGTACCCCAACGATTGAGGACAAGTAGCTCCCAATTACCTGGATACTCCTCAAACGGTGCAAATGCATCATTGTATCCGTCACCATCAGGAGTGAAAATATTGGGTAAGGTGATCTGACCATCATACTCAACCGAGATAAAGGTGAAAACAGAATCCACACATCCCGCCAGATCCTCCACTGCCAATCCTATTGAATAATTGCCAGGAATAAGTGGGAAAGAAACAATAGGATTGGTATCAGAAGAAAACGACGGAGTAGCTCCCTCAAAAAACCATGAATACTGATTACCCGATTGTGGATCCAACACATTAAAATTGACCAGTGAATCGGGAATAACCAAACTTGTTGGATTGAAAACAAAGTTGACCTCCGGTAATTCTGAGTAATCAACATTCACTGAATCAGCAAAGGAGCATCCATTTTCATCTATCACCTCAACGGCATAAGTACCGCCATCACTAACGATATAATTCTCATTTACACTTCCGTCTTGCCATTGATAACTCTTAAACCCAGGTGCAGATAGAATCAGTGTTTCGCCTTCACACAGGTTAGTATTAGAACCCAAATCCAAACTACTGGCTTGACTGATGGACACTACAATATTGTCAGAACATACATCCGAGGAGGCGTTTGGAGGAAGAGCATAAGTCAAAGTTGTAACAAAAGACAATGGTTGTTGACAAGCTACCTCCTCTATCAATTCTCCTGTCAATTTATTAATATGAAATAAACTCCCATTGGCAATTACAATCGATTCTGAGGAAATTTAATAAAAATTAAGTCATCCAACTACATCTCCGATTGACCTATTTCTTTCAATCGACTGAAATCGATCCGCGTAATCGGAAAATTCTGTTTTCATCCACTTATCCCAAAAAGTAAAATACAATCCATAATTGCCTTTGAATTTTTCGTGGTGCATGCAGTGGTGTGTAGAGGCCGTTTTGTATTTCAAAAGGGGCAAACGAAGCCAATTTTTAGGGTAGATTTCGTAGCCCAAATGAGCCAACAAATTATTGAACAAATCGAGTGTTTGCCATAAAAAGAGCATAGGCCAAAATATCGGAACTATCATAGGTAAAACGAGAAACGGTAGAAATTCAATTAAATTTTCCAACGGGTGAAAGGCAAAAATGGTCAAGGGAGAAGGATCCGTGCTTTTGTGGTGAGTTTTATGCACCCAACGGTAGATTTTCGGATGATGCATCCAGCGGTGCGTCCAATAGAAATAAGCGTCGTAGAAGAAGAGAAGAAAGAACAATTGTAAAATACCCCAGGTAGTTCCATATATGTTGATGTCCCAATATAATTTCATGCAGCCTAATTGATTGAGCAGCGTAATCAACGCTGTCAGAAAACCCGCGAGTAGAATAGAACCGAAAGAAAATAAAATATCGTGACTGAAAAAATGCTTACGCTGCTCACTTTTTGGTTGAATTCTTCGCCATCGCCAAACGCTCTTCAATCCTTTCCAAACCAACCAGAAAACGGCGATTCCGAAAATCACATACAAGATAAAATTAAAGAAAGACTCTTTTAAGGCGCTTTGAAGAAAGTCAGTGAAGTTGGTCATTGTTTAACTTTAAAAAAGTTTGTACACCAAATTTAATCCTTCTCCTTGTTGCTCCAAGGGACTAATTTGTCTGGTTACTTCATGGGTTTTACCTTGCATTAATCTTACTTCTCCAAAAATAGAGTTGAGCAACGAGTCTTGCCAATTAAAATCTGTCCAGTTTTTATATTGGTAGATGTATTTTGCCATCGACTCATTAGTTTGCGGCAATTTAAGAAATAAACGCCGTAATTATGCGACGAATAAGTTGGGTTTTCGTTGCATGAATGAATAAATATTCTCAGCAATATCTCTATCCAGTAATTTCAACTATTGGCGATAACAATATGCTCAACGACACAATTGTAAATGTTCAATAATCTCATCTCAATATTTGTTATCGCAAGCATAACTTCTTTCATAACATCATTTTTATTGTACAAAAAAACAACCCCTCCATAAACATGAAGGGGTTATTGCGTTTTTACATTATTCAGTTATTACTCAATCACCCTTCTTGTATCCAAATCAATTTGAAAAGTCTTATTTCTTCTCTTGGAATACACCTCGGCCACGTTATCGCATGTTCCATCGCCGAAGTTGATCACCACTCCTCTGCGTTCATTGCCCACATCCACTTTTCCTGACAATGGATAATTGCATACTCCTGGTTTCACATGGATCGCCTCAGTGATCTCTTGAGGAATCTCCACTCCCCGGCGACCCGTTACCGTTCCACTTCCGGTTATCATGAATTCATCATCCGATATCTCACAAGTGTTGATGCCTGCAATCCACTCGCGGTAACGCTCAAAAGTTCTGCTTCGGGCATACTCTCCGTTGGTGGCCGTAATGTTTCCATTCACTTTGATCACCATGTTGCCAGACGCATTCAGCCCAATATTCTCCGCCGTCCGGCTGCCTTGTATATTGATCGTATTCACATAAAAATTCTCAAATGTAAGCGTGCGTGTATTTCCTTCTAGGCGCATGTCACCCGACACCTCTACTATGATTTTACCCTTTTTGGTTCTGCCACGCGCATCCACACAACCCGTTCCATAGTCAATGGTAATGGTTTTAGGATAACTACTGGAACTCTCTGTTACAACCGCACAAGAGGCGATGAACTGCGTAAAATCATAATTACAATCTGCAGCAGTCTGTTCCTCCTCTGTCAAGATGTCTTGATCTTCCATCTCCATTTTCAAAACATCCTCTGTGTCTAATTGACTGTCTTCTGTCATTTTGTTGCAAGCCATCCACCCCAATACAGTGCAGCAAGCCAATACATACCCAATGGTCTTTTTCATGATTTTATTTTTTAATTTATTTTCTTGTTTTCTGTTAGATGTCATCGCAAATAAAAAGGTTGGGCAATGATAAAAAATTAATGCCAACGATATTGCAATCCCCATTGAATTCCAATACCCGATGAACGAACCTGATAGCCATTGGCATTGATCATTTTGGTCAATGGAAAATAGTAGATGCCCTCGGTGTAAAACTCAAACCGCTCATGAAGTCGCATCGATACTCCCAACGCACAATATTGCTGCATACTCCTGCGAGGCTGCTGAGCCGTAATCACCAAAGGAATATTTCTAATAACGCCATTTTCATTGACATCAATGCTCATCTCTCGTCTTCCGATACGCTCCCAATTCCATCCCAACCTAAGCATTGGAGACACCACTTGATTCGTCATTCGATAGCGCACACCTATAGGAACGGTGAGCATGCGGTAAGAGTAATTCAATCGCAACTGATACACTCCTCCATTTCCATTGGTGATTTGATCTATCAACGATGGATCATTGGTTACTACATCACCGTCCGATGATTGCATTCTCAACTCCTGTGTGTTCGGCTCCACGCTCAAATTTCTGAACACCCATCGCGATTGTATGTCTCCTCCGCCCCATTGACAACCCCATTGCAACGAAAAATTTTCTGTCCAATGCCAATTCATGGAGGCGTGGACCAATCTCTTGGGTAAGAACCATCGCTTGGCTCCCACAGCCCGCGACTGAACCCCTTCGCCATCATAATTTCCTTTCACAATGCGAATACTTCTACCTGTTTCTACACCCAACTGATAAGAGAATTGAATCGGCTTTCTATACTTCACGGGAGCCGGAATTTTTATTGAAAATTGTGTATGAATAGGAAGCGCGTACAGTGGCTTTGAAGCGATGATCAAAGGATCAAAAAGTGCTGAGTCATCTGCCGCCCTTTCGATCATTTGCTTTGAATCTTCACTCCAACCTTTTTGTAGCATCGCTGTGCTTGAATCCTTCCCATCTTCATTCAAAGCATTGCCATTTTTTACTTTTTGCCCTGATTCAAATATATTGCTCTGCCGCTCGCTCTGCTGCTTCCTGCGTTCTCCTATCGATTCTTTGACTAATGGCTCTCTCTCACCTTCTTTCAAATCGGCATTTCTAGCACTATCATGCACTGAGCTTACTGAAGTCTTCCTTTTTTCTTCCCTCTCAGCATCGGCGTCTTTTGATTGGTTCTGTTGCGCATCTTCGGATGAGTTGTCTTTTTGTACAACATTGGACGAGGCTTTACTCACTCCATTGGACTTTTCAGTGGGAGCTTGAGAGCCACCCGTTGTCACTGAATTTTGAGTTGCCGCGGATTCCATCTCAACAGGAGGAACGTCTTTTTCAGCGACAATAAAATACCCCAATCCAAAAACAACCATCAGCATTAAGGAGATGAAACCTAACACCCTTCTTTTCCTATTTTTCCTCAACACATGTGGAGACAATTGCTCCCAAGTCAATTGAGGTGCAACAGCAGCATCCTCCCTCCATTCAGAATGGAGAGCACCTTGCCAATGCTCTTCTTTTTCATGTTTACCTTGTTCCATGATCCAAATTTTTTGCGGTTGTAACACCATTCTCTAAAGCCCATCTGATCTCCCTCCTAGCGTCAAAAAATTGTGACTTAGAAGTTCCCTCAGAAATATTCAACAATGCACCGATTTCCTTGTGCGTAAACCCATCGATGGCATGGGCTATAAAAACTTGCTTCCTACCGGGTGAAAGTCGGTTAATCAAAAAATGCAATTCCTCGGTATCCATTCTCTGTAGCAATTCCAAATCCACCGGTGATGATTCGTGAGAGAAAGGAACGGCCCTGAATGACTTCTTCTTTCTAATCATTCCAAGTGCACAATGAACGGTAATCTTGCGCATCCAACCTTGAAAGCTCCCTTGACCTTGGTAAGAGGATAAATTTTTAAAAATCAGAATAAAACTTTCTTGCAAGGCATCCTCCGCCTCAGCAGTATCGGCCAGATAGCGACGACAAATCGCAAACAAAACATTTTTGTGGGCATCAAAAAGCCTTTTACAGGCGAGTTGATCGCCCTTCATACAAGCTGCTATTTGATCGGATTCCGTCACCGCCATTGCCCTAAACAATGATGATGTGAAAAATGAAAAAAAGGTTGGGTAAGACTCAGAAAAAAATTATTTCGATCCATTGAAAGCTTAACAATCCTAACAAAAATATTAGAATTCCCTATTCTTTCATCCACAATCACATTGGTACGTGAATCAATCATAAAGCTAAGGTTACCGAAAAATTATTGATCAATATCAACGGATTAATTGTTCTTTGAGCACATTGGCCCGCTTCATTGCCAAATATTCGATAAAATTCAACATTTTCCAACCATTCGAAAAAAAGTATTTTCCATCTGCACTAGAAGGACATCATAACCTTAATATACCTTTTTTCCTCAAGGACGATGGGATCAATCAAATCCCATTTGGCTCAAGGAGAAGGTTCTACTTAAAAATGAAAAGTGCACGTTCAACAAGCACTTTGCTATATTTGCTTCCACATGGAGAATGTAGGGAACGCACCTTTTTTGAACCAATATTCCCAGGTGGTTCAGCGATTACAAATTCCCGAACTTTTGTCCGCGGAGGCGGGAAAATTGCGCCTGAAAGGATTGGTCGGATCGGCGCAGGCCTTAATAGCTGCAGCCACTGCGTTGTCATTTAAAACCACTCACGTATTTGTATTAGAAGACAAAGAAAAAGCGGCCTACTTTCTCAATGACCTAGAGAACATTTTGCACTACCAAAAGGAGCAACATGAACAAGCCAATATTCTCTTCTTTCCACGCAGCGCGCGTGTCCCCTATCAATATGAAACGGTAGACAATGCCAACGTCGCCATGCGCGCGGAAGTATTGAATCTGCTTCGCAAAAAACCACTAGGGCAATGGCTCGTCACCTACCCTGAAGCCTTAGCGGAAAAGGTTATTGGCATACAAAAGCTAGAACAGAAGACCTTTGAAATGGAAGTAGGTACCCGCCTCAATCCAGAAATCGTGGATGAGGTATTACAAGAATATGGCTTTCATAAAGTAGATTTTGTGTATGAACCAGGACAATATGCGGTTCGTGGAGGCATCATCGATATTTTCTCTTTCTCTTTTGACCACCCCTATCGTATTGAGTTATTTGGTGACGAAATAGATAGCATTCGAAAATTCAATCCCGTAGATCAATTGTCCCTGACGCCCATGAAAAAGGCGACCATTGTGCCCAATATTCAAGACGAAACCCAAATGGAAGGGACCATCAATTTTCTTGAATTCATCCATCCCGATGCTGTCATTTGGATGGTGGAAAGCGGCAATGCTACTCAAATCTGGGAAAAAGAACTGGAAAAAGCCCACGCACAATTTTCGAAATTGAGCGGGGTGATTCAACACAAATCACCCGAGGAATTGTATGCCCATCCAAAAGATTGGTTTCATTTACTCAAGGACAAAAGAGTGATGGAATTGGGTAGCACTTATCTCTTCCATGAGGGGCCATTGTTGACTTTCTCCATGACGCCTCAACCCGCTTTCAACAAGAAATTTGACATGCTCAGTCAACACCTGATTGAACAGCACAAGAAAGGATTTGAGCAAGTGGTAACCGCAGGACAAGCCAAGCAATTGGAACGACTGCATCAAATTTTTGAGGATCAAAAATGGGTCGTGGAATTCACCCCTCATTTGATTGAACTCAGTGAAGGGTTTGTTGACTTAGAGAACAACTTGGCATTGTATACGGATCACCAAATTTTTGAACGCTATCACCGATTTCGGCTCAAGGAGGGATTCCAACGCAACAAAGAAGCGATTACCCTCAAGGAGATCCTGAGTCTTCAGCCTGGAGATTACGTGGTCCACATCGATCATGGCTTGGGACAGTTTGCCGGACTGCAAAAGATAGATGTTAACGGCAAGGAGCAAGAGGCCATCCGCTTGGTGTATAAAGGCGGGGATATGTTGTACGTCAGTATCCATAGTCTTCACCGGATCAGTAAATACAGCGGGAAAGAGGGAAGCCAACCTACCATGGATCGGCTCGGTAGTCAGGTTTGGCAAAACTTAAAACAAAAGACCAAGGCAAAGGTCAAAACCATCGCCTTTGACTTGATTAAACTTTACGCAAAAAGAAAAAATACGCAAGGTTATCCCTTCCTTCCCGACGGCTATTTGCAGATGGAATTGGAAGCTTCTTTCATGTATGAGGACACCCCGGATCAGATGAAAGCGATACAAGCCGTTAAAAAAGACATGGAGTCCAACTATCCCATGGATAGGCTGGTATGTGGTGATGTGGGATTTGGAAAAACAGAAGTGGCGATGCGCGCCGCCTTCAAAGCAGCAACCGATGGAAAACAGGTGGCGGTGTTGGTACCTACCACCATCTTGGCCTTGCAGCACTTTAAAAGTTTCTCCTCGCGTTTCAAAGATTTTCCCGTGACAGTAGATCACATCAGCCGATTCAAGTCTGCGAAAGAAAAAAAAATCACCCTCGAAAAAGTGGCGAAAGGTCAGGTGGATATTCTCATTGGTACCCATGCCATCATTGGGAAGGATGTCAAGTTCAAAGATTTGGGATTGCTGGTGATTGATGAAGAACAGAAATTTGGTGTGGCTGCTAAAGACAAGCTCAAGACCTTCAAAGCCAATGTCGACACACTGACTTTGACTGCTACCCCCATCCCTAGAACCCTTCAATTCTCTCTGATGGGTGCAAGGGATATGAGTATCATACAAACGCCTCCACCCAATCGACATCCCATACACACGCAGATCATCACCCTGGACGAAGAGCTCATCCGAGATGCCATCAGCTATGAGATTCAACGCGGAGGACAGATCTTTTTTGTAAACAATCGTATCCAAAACCTACCTGAAATTGCAGGCATGATACAACGGCTGTGTCCCGATGCCCGCGTAGGAGTGGGTCATGGACAAATGAAGGGCGATCAATTAGAAGAAGTGATGACCACCTTTATCGAAGGCGGATACGATGTATTGGTGAGCACCTCCATTGTAGAAAGTGGTATTGACATTGCCAATGCCAATACGATGATCATCAACAACGCGCATCAATTTGGGATGAGTGATTTGCATCAACTGAGAGGCCGCGTAGGTCGTAATAATAAACGAGCGTTTTGCTATTTGATTTCACCACCCTTGCACCTCATGCCCGATGATACTAGAAAGCGATTAACAGCCATTGAACAATTCAGTGATTTGGGCAGTGGTCTGCACATTGCGATGCGCGATTTGGACATACGAGGAGCGGGCGATTTATTGGGCGGCGATCAAAGTGGTTTTATCAATGAAATGGGATTAGAAACCTATCAAAAAATATTGGCAGAAGCATTGGAGGAATTAAAACAAGAACATTTCCAAGATCTTTACCAAGAGGAACTTGAGCGCGAGTCCAAATTTGTCAAAGAAACCAATTTGGAAACCGATATGGAGTTGTTGATTCCCGATGATTACATCAGCGATATCACCGAGCGCATTGCCATTTACAAAGCCCTAGACGACATTGAGACAGAAGATAGCATGCAGCAATACATGTCGCAATTGGTGGATCGATTTGGCCCCATTCCTGAGGCCACCTTGTCCTTGATCGACACCATGCGCATACGTTGGATAGCCAATCAATTGGGTGCAGAAAAATTGGTGTTGAAAAGCGGTAAGATGATACTGTATTTCATCTCCAAGCAAGATTCACCCTTTTATCAAAGTGAGGTTTTCACCAAAATACTGGAGTTTTTAAAACATCACAGCCACGAGGCCAAGATGTATGAAAAAGACCAAACGCTTAGAATGAGTTTCAATTCTGTGACCAGCGTGCAGCAGGCTTTGCATTACCTGCGCAAAATGACAGATTATCCCATTTTATAAACTATTTCAAACCCGCAATGGCTTCTTCCAAGGAAGATAGGGCGTTCAGCACATCTTGTTCCGTGGCCGTACCAACAGAAAGGCGGTACCAATTGGAATCTTTGGAAGCGCCAAATGCACTGAATGGAACAACGGCCAATTTCGCCTCTTCCAATAAAAATTGTGTAATATCCGGGGTACTTACCAGTCGCTCACCATTGACCTTGATTTTGTCTTTTAAGTCAAATTGAATCGTCAAATAAATTGCTCCCTCAGGAGAGACAGAATCCACAGGAAGTCCTTTTTGTTTCAACCCTTGCATCCCCTTATGAAAAGTAAAAAGACGATGGGAAACCTTTTGTTTCATCTCCTCGATGAATCGCTTATACTCCGCTTCATTCGACATAAACTGAGCAGAGGCAAATTGTTCAGGCCGCGGAGCCCATGCACCGACATGACCTAAAATACTTTTCATTTTATCAATCACCTGCATCGGACCAAATGCCCAGCCCACACGCACACCGGTAGCGGCTAATGATTTAGAAATACCGTCAACAAAAATGGTGTAAGGTCGCATTTCAGGTCGCAAGCTAACGGGATCTTCGTGCTTTACTCCATCAAAAGTGAGCATACTGTAAATCTGATCATACATGACATACAAGGGCTTTTGATCTGCCCCTCTTCTCTCATTCTCCTCCAATACTGCATCACAGATCGCCGAAAGATCTTCTTTTGAGAACACTGTTCCGGTAGGATTCAATGGCGAGCACAAGGCCAATAAAGCCGCCTCTTTGAGATAAGGACGTAGCTCTTCTACCGTAGGCATAAATTTATTTTCAGGGCGTGTCTCCACAAAAACTTGTTGAGCAAAAGTCAAGTGGGTATAGTGGTTATTGTTCCATGAGGGAACAGGAAAAACCA
>Ga0169931_10002750_pt1 | contig 28390 bp, 17 predicted proteins | sample Kivu_15m_20L_FD_129675 | JGI IMG/M metagenome (GOLD analysis project Ga0169931, IMG submission 129675) | Freshwater microbial communities from Lake Kivu, Western Province, Rwanda to study Microbial Dark Matter (Phase II) - Kivu_15m_20L... | ecosystem: Environmental > Aquatic > Freshwater > Lake...
CCATCAGCCCCTCGCGGGTGAGCAGCGCCACCACCGCGTCTCCCAGCACAGCGGCTTCCCCCAGGGGGACCTTCCAGCCGTCCTGGAATTGGACCAAATGGCTGCCGGGGGATTTTTCCATGGGCTGGATCGAGTTGATCTGGGACGTGGTCTGGCCTGGTACCTCACGGGTATTGTGAATATTGAGGCTCCACAACTCCTGGCGGGTGGACTCGTGCTTCTGCACCGCATCCAGGACCGATACGGCGTTCAATGCCTCCACCAAAACAAGGTGGCCCCGCGTCTGGAACTTCAGGCGGGGTGCGTTCACTCCGCCCCCTAGCATCAATTGGGCTGCCTGGGGTTGTCCGATCAGGTTTTCCCGGGACAGCAACTCGGCCAGCACCTCCGCTCCCGTTTCCGAATCCACCATGCGGAACTGATTGAAATTGGAACGGCCCGAGTTGAATTGCAGGCTCAACTTCTTCCCTCGGAAAAAGGGCAGGGGGGCCCCGGCTGGTCGAAGCGAGATGGCTTGGGTGTAACGGGGGTTGTTGCCGGGGTTCGATTCCACCGGCAGGGCCTTGACCGGGCCGTTGGCAAACCACCTGCCTTGGCCCGAAAGGAACGGGGAAAGCCGGGGGTCAGACCATGCCATTGCCAGCCATTCCGAACCTGTGCGCCCGGCCACCTGCGCATCCTGACACGTGGCCGCAAGATCCTTGAGGCACTCGGCGGCGTCCTCCGCCAAACCTTTTTCAAGGTAAAGGGTCGATAGCGCCAGCAGGGCCTCCCCGGCCTGCGACGGGGTGCGGGCCGATTGCCGCAGACTGATCCAGTCCTGCTCCGCCTGAAGGAAACCCGCCGCGCTGCCGTCGGACGCGAATCGTCTGGCAAGCTCAATTTGGGCTGCCCGGCCGCTTTCCAGGAGCGAACCGAAAACTTGGGCGAACTTGCGCAACTCGGCAACGGGAGCGTTACCCGATTTCATGCCTTCCCAGCGGGCAGCGACTTTCTTTTCCAATTCTCCCCGGGAGTTGGCCGCGGTCTTTTCCACCATGGCGGCTATTCTTCCCCGGGCCCAGACCTCGGGGGTGGCCTTCAGTCCATTGTCCTCAGGTACTGGATCCAAATCGCCTTCCATCCCCAAACCTGCGATTTGCAGGTAGGTGTCAAAGGCCTCCAGGACCTTCCCCTGGGATTCCCTACCCCGGGCCAATAATCTCAGGTACACGGACCTGCGTTTCTTCTCATCCCGGCGAATCTGCTCGAGGGTTTTGGCGTCCGCCTGGGCCGGCACCTCCATGGTGCAGGTGGACTCGAAGGCTTGCAAGAAGGGCTCCGCCTTCGCGAAGTCCCGGCCAAAATACTCGACAAACGCCTCATGCAGGTTTTCCCTGGCCTTGGCCAAAATCTCCGGTCCGGGCTTGCCTTGGATGGACCGGGTGAGGTCGTCAACCGCACCTGCCCAATCTCCCTTGTCCAAACGCATCTGCCCCCGCTCCATGAGGCCGATGGGATCATTGGGGTTGGCCATGATGCGGGAGTCGATCTGGGCCAGCTTCGCGGACAGCAAGGGGAAGGAGGTGACCTGGTCCGAGGTCAAAGACACCATTTCACCGTCGTGGAACACCAGGTTCCCAACTGGGGCAGCCTTGCGGCTCCTGGTTCTGGAAGCCACTTGCCCTTTTTCCAGGTCGATGACGCAAACCTCCGCCTGCTTGCTGCTTTCATTGCTCCGCAGGGGAAGGTAAAGCTGACTGCCGGCGACTGAACCGTAACCGGCCGGGGTACCGGTCTCCACGGCCCAAACCTTCTTGCCACCGTCCCTCAAATCGAGTGCCCGGACCTGTTTTTTGCCGACTATGATCACTTTGCCCTGGGCAACGCCGGCCACATAAAGGTCCCCTTCCTCCCGGCGGGCCTTCCATTGTTGGCCACCGTCCTTGAGCCCAAGGCAAACCACCGATTGCGAATCGGGCGAGGTGAATACCAATCGTCCTTCAGCGATGCGGGGCGGGGTTGATTTCCATCCCCCGGGGCTGTTCGGCTGGTTGCCCATGCCGGGGTTGGGAATTCGGGGCATCATCGGCCGGCCACCGCGAATCGGTGGAGGCATGCCAGGCGGAAAGCCTCCCATGTTGCCACCCGGCGCCGGACCGTTTTCATTGGTTTCGCGGTAGGAATACGCCCAGACAAAACTCCGGGTCAGCAATTCCACACCCATCACCACACCCGCGTTGGTGGGGCAGATCAAAATCCCATCGGCGTAGGCCAGATGCGCGGCGGAGGTTCGGCGTCCCACGTCCTGTTGGGCGCGGTCGCGCACTGTGCACAAACGCTGGATGCCCAGCAACCTGCCGCTGGCTGCATCCACCGTCACCAGCCTGAGCTCCTGCTGCTTCTCGTTCAACACGAAAAGCCGATCCCCCATGGGCAAAGGGGCACCCAGGAAAAGGCTTTCCGCCAACTCACCGTTGGGAGCCCCCTCCTTGCCACCCAGTCGCCATAACAGTTTCCCAGTCACCAGGTGGTAAGCCTCAATACGGTTTTGCATTACCGCATCAGACACATCGGTCCCGAAGCGGTTAAACATGCTACCGGGACCTTCCATGGGCCCGCCCATTGGAAAACCGCTGAAGGAGGCGGCGAATGCCGGCGGCACCTCGAAATCGACCACCGTGAACACTCGCTGCCCGTCGCTGCTGATGGTGCCGACGGTGGAATTTTCAAACACCACCGAGGGGCTGCCGCCAACGGACATACCATTGGCGCTTCCCGACATGTATCCAGACAGCCAGGAGTCCAGCGCGTCGCGATGCTTGGGCTTGCTCAACAGGCCGCCGTGGGCCATCCGGTCAATTGACCAATCAATGGGATTGGCCCAATGGATGGATCCGTTTTTCAGGTTTCTGGCGACCAATCCCCCGTGGCTGCGGTAGACGGCCAAGGGAGTGCGATTTTCCTGGGTGCCGATGTCCAAGGCCAACGGCTGCTGCGCAGGAATAATCGCCATGTTCCGGTCCTGAACCAGGTTCCTCTCCAGCTCATTCAGTTTTTCGGCGGTGTTGATGCCCCCGGAAACCGGCAAGGAGACCGTCGCCCGGTCCGGCAGGGGAATGAAAATGCGTTCCAAAATGGTGGGCTCTGACTTCCAGTTCGGCTCCAGGAAAGGAACGCCCCCTTGGACGGTCGCATTGCGGGTGGGGTCTCCCCCCACCATTTCCCAGTCCAAAAGGTTTCCGGAAGGCTTGGCCCCCCCGCTTGCAACCTGGCTCTTCAACTCCTGCAGACTTCGCTTGCGTCCCCCCAAGGCAAGTTCGCGGAGGCCACGGTCTTCCATGCGTTTCCAAAGCGCTTCTTCACCCGCCTTGTCCCCGGCCATGCGCAGGGCCAACGCTCCCTTCAACCAGACAGATTCCGGAAGATTTGCCTCGTTGCGGGGGTCACTCTGGAAAAGGCGTTCGTAACACAAAGCTGCTGCCAGCGGATCGCCCCGGTCCAAGTGGAACGAAGCCAAAAAAACTGCCGCCTGTCGTCCGGCATCCGTGTGGAGGAAGGAACGGAACACATTGGACAATTGTTCCAAATCCCCTTTGTCACGGGCTTCCTTGAGTTGGTTGGTCGCGGTTTGGCCGTAGGCGGCCTGATAGATTTCCCTGGCATCCTTGGGAAGGGAAGCGATCATGCGCCCCGCCAAAGCCCTGATGCTCACATCCTTGCCCTGGATGGAAAACCCGGGGAGGGCATCCCCTAAATTCTTCACCAAATCTGGATTCAACCGGATGAAAACATCCTCCCCGGTTTCAACCAGACGCTGGAGGATGCCAACTGCCTTGGCCCAATCCTTCTCGCGCAGGTAGTCAGCGGCGGCATCCAGGCGCTTGTTCAACTCCGGGTCCCGGGGCAATTCCACCCCGGATTCCATCGCACCTTCTGCTCCTCCCCCAGGCTGAAAAACACCGGGCGCGACCTGAATTTGGATTTGCCGGGAAAAAACCAGCCCCGCGGAAAACATCACCAAAGCCAACACCGCCAAGCTCAACCGGCCCCCCGCGAAAAATCGTCGGGGGAACGCGGGAATGCCACTTGCCTGGTCGACTTCCCGGGGGTTAGCCAATGGAATACCGGGAGATGCCGGGGAAGATCGCCAGTCGGAACTCCGTTTCCGCGGCATCGATAGTCTCCGTAAGGTCCCGACAAGGAACGGGGTGTGCACAAGCCTTCGCCTTTTCCCATTCTGCCCGGATGGTTCCCTCCGGGCAAGCACCGGGCCCAAAGTCATCCCCGAGACCCGGTTCGGGATTTTTTGGAAAAACCGTACAGCTGAAAAAAAAGCGACAGACCTGTCCGTGAAAGCCGGAAGGGGTTAACAGAAACTCATGAACCCAGCTTCGATATTTGGGCCACCAAATCGGCTGTTTCCTCGGGTTTCCCACCAATTAAACCGGGTTCCCTATCCCCTGATTTCAGCAAACCAGACCAACCTTCCACACCGGTTCCCTCCACACCGAAAAAAAACAGCCTGGCGGGAGGATTGGCGGCCAAAAGACCAAGCAATCCCCCAAAGCGAAGCGCCCCGGGCAGAAACCATTCCAACTCACCGGTTTTGCCCCAATCCGCCTTGGCGTGATTGGAGTAATTGAACTGATTCAAATCGGCCACAACCGCCTTGACCTCGTCCCCCATCAGGCACCCCGCCACAGCGGCCACGGTGTTGCCAGCCAGAACCGGCCGCCCCTCCTTGAAGCGCAAACCTTTGACCACCAAGGCCAAATCGCGAACAGATTCCGCCAGGGCGGGTCGGTTGTAGCAATAGGTGTAAGTGGCGTTCCCGCGGGCGAACGCCTTGTTCCACACATCCCCGCTACGCCGGAAAGAAGCTCCGGGAACAATGACCCGCCACCCTTGGGTCAGCAATCCGGCAACTTCAGGGTCCTTCGATTTTCCGACCCAAATGACCGTACCCCTGCACTCGGACCGTGGTTCCAAACGGTCACATTCCAATTGGCGCCCCTTCCCGGAATGGGAAATTTCCAAACGGGTGGAAAGGCATTCGGCCACGGGCGCACCCAGGCCGATTTCCTTCACCTGGATTGCCTCCGGCAGGATGGATTCCAGGTCGAAAACCGTTCGTGCAAAGGGGCCAACTGCCTTTTTCCAAGCCTGACTACCCTCTGCAGCCCTGGAGCGAATCCATGCCTCCTCTTCCTTTTCCAGCCCGGTCCTGAGCGCTTCCACCCCCAACGCCGATTCCGGTCTCGTGTGTTCCTTGTCAAAAATGGCCAGCGTGGACGGCGGCACCGGTTGAAAAGCCTTTTCGCGAACCGGTTCCTGCCCCTCCAAGCCAAGATGACGGACCATCCATCCGTACATGTATTCCCGGGATTTTTGGTTGTAATTGTGCCCGAATTCCGGCCAGCATTTGGCTTGAACCAGCGATTCAACCGCGCCCAGGGAATACAGTTTCTTCAACTCGGGCAAACCTTCCCTTTCGATGGCAACGGTCCAGTCATTGGCTCCACTCATGGCCAAAGGCCGCGGATAAAAAAGCCCGGCAATTTCCACATTGCCGGTTCCAACCCGAAGATAAGGCGCGTTTTCACAATTGCAACCGCCCTGCATGCGGGAACCGACCATCACGGCGGGAAACGCCACCGCCGGCCTTTCATCCAGTGCCCCTAGCAGGAATGTCTGGGTCCCTCCGCCACTGGCTCCGGTCACTCCGATCCGTTTGGGATCCACCTTGTCCATGGAAACCTGGAAATCCAGGGCACGCAGGCTGTTGAGGGTTTGCAACTGGGTTTGCCCTTGCAGGTGCAAGGTGGCCCGAGGATCCTGAAAACCCTCCCGGTGTGGCACGGGCCCGCTGTCCGCATACCCGACCATGTCGTAATGAAAAACCACAGCGCCCAGCATCGCCAGGTTGGCGCACCGTGCCTGGAGCGGAAAAAGCGCCCCTTCCATGGTTGATTCAGCCCCGGACTCGACCTCCTTTTTGGCAGCCGCTTCGGTGTTCTGGTAAAAACGCCCGTTCAGCCAGTGACCATGGGGACAAAGCACCCCGGGCCTTTTGCCATCCTTTACCGACCGATTGCCTTTTGGCAGGTAAAGGGACCCCGTAACCAGCATCCCGGGGACACTCTCAAAATGAACCGCATGGACCGAGTATTCGGGTCTGTCCGCCACTTCCCGGATCACTGGTTTCAGGGGTGCAAACGCGGGCCTGGGATAGAGTCCCAAGGCAACCTGTAGCTGCTCACGCAACTGGGCAGACCGGTTGTTCCACTGCTCCATTGTTTGGGGCGGAACAAAAAAGAAATCCGTGTCATTCAGGGTCCGCAAACGGCTGGCACCCGTTGGCGGCACTTCCTTGGCTGGAACCTGTCCGTGGACCGTTGGGTTCATTCCGGCAAAAGCCAGCACTCCGATGGCCCGTAGGATTGCCCACCCATTCTTTGCCATGACCGAACTGCCCATGGAATTCCCCCGCCTCTCGCCCGAACTCTTCCACGCCTAGCGAGATTAAGGTGAGGGATCCTTTCGGTCAAACAAGGCCTTTCCATCCGAAAGCAGGCAGGCAGCCCAATTACCCCAATTTCACCAGGAACTCGAATTCCGCCACGGCCAAATAAAATTCCCCAGTTGTGCCAGCAATGCTTTTGGGGGTAATGGCAGCCATGTGAATCCTGTGAGTTGAGGTGCCGGATGGACCCATTGATTGCCTTGGTGCTTGGGGTTTTTGTCGGCTCCCTGCTTTCAGGTTGCCTGGTTTGGATGACAACCCGACCGGACAGGCACCAGTCTGTTTCCGAGCCGCTTCGCGTATTGCGGGGGATGGTGGGAAAAGGGATCCTTCCCAGCCACGTCTGGGAACAGGTATCCCGGGAATTAAGGCTTCAACACCAACCCGGATCGGAAGAAACTGTCCCTTCGCCGGCCCCATTCAAAGGGGCCGGCTACACCTGGGAGGATGCTCCCCGATCGTGTCCAACCCATTGGGATTTGGGCACACGACTGGTTCTGGCGCTTTGGTGCATTTCCGGGCTAGCGGTTTTGGCGCAATTTAATCCTTCGTCCTGGTTGATGGCAACTTGCGCCGCCTTGTTGGGTGGAGCCGTCTGGGGGTTGGTAAAGTATCCGGCGTGGCTGAAGCGGACCGGAATACGGTTGGCATGGTTTTGGGCCGGAGTGGCCGGATGGACCATGGCATCGCTAGGCAGCCAAGGGGCGGAAGTTGACCCGCAAAAACTGATTTTTGCCGGATTGGCCGGCCTTTCCAGTGGCTTGGGTGCCATGGTGGCACTGAACGCGTCCCTGCGCCAAACGGCCCCCTCCTTGGCTTCCATTCTCGGTCAGGCCCTTCTTTTGTTTGGCCCGATATTCCTGATTCCGGCGGATTTGGGAAAATGGGATGCTGAATCCCGTGACTGGGCCCATGTATTGGCAGGGAACTGGTTACCCTTTGCGGGTGCGGCATGGGCCCTCAGTCTGGCGGCCCGCAACGGTTTCAACGGAACCGGATTGGTGGCCGGGGTTTCGTTCTTTGGTTGCTGGATGGCCGGATGGATGGCTGTTCAATTTTCCGGATCCGGGCAGGGCAGGGGACTGCCGGGGTTTGCCTTGGGAGCCTTTTGCGCCACAGCGTTCACAGCCATTATGTCAAGGTTGTTCACAAAACCTGAAGCACGGGCCTTGGGAAAAATTCCTACCGGGCCGCTCAGTTTTATGGTGACTCTGTTCCTTGCCGGCTGCGCCACCATCCTCTTGATGGCCAAAGTTGGTTATTCACCCGCATTGGAAGGCGCCCTTTTCCTCGCGGGCAGCGTTTGCGCCTGGGTTGCCCTGGCGCTCCTTGGCCGCAACCTGTGGGGGGTGGCTTCGCAGGGGTGCCTTTTGGGATGCATCGCCTACTTTTCGATCTACATGCACAACGGGGTCCCGGTTCTGGCCTGGTGGCCGTTCATGGCCAAGTTCATCGGGCTGGGGTTGAGCCTTGGAACCTTGGGCTGGTGCCTGGCCCAATGGCGTTTTCCCAGTCGCAAAAGCCAGCCTTTTGTTTGCGCGACTTCGCTTGCCGGGGTGATTGGATGGCTGCTGCCCACACAAGCCCTGGTGATGGCCACCCTGGTGGAACCAACCTGGATGTCTGAAGTGATCAGGGCCCCCCTCGCCGGTTGGTGGAACCTGCCTCTGGCGGTCCTCTCCATTGGGATGGCATGGTGGATGCACCGTTCCCTGCCCGGAATGCGCGCGGAGTTCTGGTTGACCCAGTTTGTTCTCGTTTTTTCAGGGCTTGCGACAGCCTGGGCCACACTGGGATTGGACACCGAGGAAAGCCCGCAAGGGGTTTTGGCAGTACTGGCTTCCTGGTCACTGGGCGCATTGGCTCTCGGCTTGTTCCGAAGTCGGTGGTCCGCCATTTTCGCGACTGTTTTTCTGGGTTTTGCCTGGTTTCTGGCGTGGAGCCAGACAGGCCGCTTGCCTGCAGCTTCCCCTCTGTGGAGCCTGGCCCCGGCTTTCGCCGCCTGGCTTATGGGATCGTTCCACAGTCTGATTCATGGCAAACGCTGGGTTTTGCTTGGTTCGACCGGTTCCATCATGGTCGGTCTCTCGGCGTGGTCGGCCTTTGAATCTGTTCATTTCGGTCCGGGTTTGCTGGTGGGTGCCCTGCTGATTGCCCTGAACTTGATGGCTTTGGAAGTGCGTCACAACCGGGATTGGCTTGCCCCCCAAAGTTACCGGAAGGCCCTTCGCCTGGGGGAGCCTTCCCTGTGGCTGGGGGTATGCCAGGCACTCATACTGGTTGGCAGTTTCCTGACGGTCCGGGAATCGGGTCATGGCGGTTGGTTGGCCCTCGCATTGGTCGCCCAATCCGTTGTCCTTTGGATGGTTCGCGGGGGTCAATCGGCCACCCTGGGCCAACTGCAAAGTTTCGGCGCCGCTATGGCGGGAGGCTTGCTCGTTTTGGGTGTGGGGGAAAGTCTGGACGCCCAAACCTGGTTCCCCAGATTCCTGGAAACGGTCCCCTCTCTGGCGTTTTTTGTGCCGGGAGCCCTTGCGGGTATTGGAGTCCAACAGTTTGTTTCCAGCCGAACCCGTGGATCAATGGACCACGGACCGCGGTTCGCACTGGGCATTCTGGCCGCGCCGACCCTGTTCACATTGGGGCAATCCGTATTTCCTTCGCCTGACCTTTCCCAATGGATCTTGGCCCTGATTTCAGCTTGCCTATGGCCTGCCTTGACCGGGATTGCCGGGACCAGGGCTGGTCAGTCTTCCCGCCAGTGGTACCAAACCGCCTTGGGCACCTTGGTGATTCCGACCACCATGTTGGTTATCACCCTGTGTGGAATTCAGGGAATTGGTGTGCAGCAGGTATCCATGGCAACCCTGCTGGCTTGCGCCTTAACCGCCGGGTGGTGCTTGGTCGCCCGGCATGTTGATGTTTCCTGGTCAATACAAGCCCGTCAAGCTTTCGCCGCCACCGGGAGACGCGTTCTGGCTTCGGCCCTGATTCCATTGGGCCTGTTGGTTGGTTTTGCCCAAACACCTGCCGAATCAGGCTTTGCCGAGGGCCACTGGATGGCTTTGACCGGTATCGCCCTAGGTTCCCTGGTGGCCGCCCTGTTGGCGAATGAACAACGCAGCTCCCAGCAGGCCGCACGACTTCAAGCCTTTTGTCTTTCGTTCCTCTTTTTGGGCTGGGTTTGGGTCTGCGGCTCCCTGCAATTCACACCCCAATTTTCCAGAAGTTCCACCGTGCTTCTAGGGTCGCTTTGCATCCTCCTCAGTGCCTCAGACAAAACCCTGGCCTCCGGGTGGAAATCTGTCCTTCAAATTGGCGGAACTTTATTGCAAATGGCAGTATTGGCCAGCATCGGACTCTCACTGATTGCAGGCAGCAGCCAAGGAGGATTGCTGGCCAACTGGGGTATCGATGCCTTCGCGGAAGATTGGAAACCGTGGGTTTTGGAAATTTCGGCCCTATCCCTTTTGGTGGGTATAACAGGCCGCTTTGGGGCCGGTGAAAACTGGCATCCGTCCGTGCGGCTAGCTTTCCTTGCCTGGGCAGCCATGGGTTGGGTGGGGATTGCAGTGGCCACACAAGGCGCGAACACCCAAGGAGTTCTTTTGTCGGTCGCAGGGCTGATATCCGGCATTTATTTGGCGTTTCGACAACCGGCTATCAATCAGCATCCAGGTGGTGAAATCCTGAACCGGGATGCGGCTTGAGCGCCCGGCTTTTCACCTGACCAGCCGCTTTTCCAGGCGCTGGAAACGTTCGAAACCAGGTGATCCCCGGATGATCGAATCCCAACTTTTCCGCACTACCCTTGCACAAAAGTAGCCAGGGGAGGCCCGTTTTCGCATCCAGAGCCCGGACCAATTTTTCCAGCTTTTCCCGACACGGACTGGCAAGGATTTCCAGTAAAAGGTGTTGCCCCGAGACCGGGTTTGATAATTCAAAATCAGGGACCCAATAAACCGAATCACCGCACGGGATTACCCTTCGGGATATTTCCAATTCCCAGCCGGGTTCGGCTTCACCCCACAGTTTTTGAAACCCGGCCACCTCCGCTGTGGAACCGGATACAGATGGGTGCCTGTTGGGCAGCTCCGCCATTCCGGCGGAATATTCCCACTCCACCTTCCTTTTTTGCTTTTTACCCCATTGAACCAAAGCCGATATCCGCACCCCAGGAAGTGCCAAGGCGGTCGGCAAATAGCAGGCCAACCTCAGCCCGTACTTGGTGGTGCAGTCAAAAAGACTCAAGGGACCGTCGAGTTGGATTTCCAACGGGCCCCCCGTCCCATCCGAGGAAATCCGCCAATGCAACTGGTGAAACTTGGCAGCATGGACCAACGCGCGTAGCTGTCGGCTGGTTTCTGGTTCCAGCCGAACCCGAAGGTGCTCCGCACGAAGGACGATGCCTTGGAGCAACGCGAGATTGTACTCCCCGATCAGGCGTTCCCAGGTGATATCCTCGAACGATTCCACCTGCTCATTGCCTGGCACATCCGCATACAGGGAGTGGAGCAACGTTGCCGGATCAATGCCAAGAACTTTTGCCTCCCCAGCAACCAGAGCCTGCCTGGCCAACACATCCAAACCACCGGCCGAACGGATTTCGGCGGCTTTGAAAAACAGTTTGAGCCGGTTCTCCCAACCCAGTTGCACAGGAGGCGGAATCAGAGAGCACCGGCCCTCCAAAACCCGCGCCAGCCCCTTCCAGACAATGGGTTGATCCTGGGCCTCCACCAAGGCGGCCACTTCCTCACGCAGACCCGCCAGTGATAGACCGGGCGACTTGCGGAATAGGTCCAGAAGGGACTCCGCCGAATCCTTTTCCTGGGAATCCTCGAGGCGCAAAAAAGCGGGCCTAAGTTTGCCACGGTAGGTGGTGGCCCGAAGCAGTTCACTGGTAAGCATCGTGCCTTCGCCTGCGATTGCTGACAAACTCTTCCTTGGTACCCCGAACCACCACCTCGTAGAGGACCGCCTTTTTACCTTCATGGCGCCTGAGAATCCTGCCAAGGCGCTGGACATGCTCGCGAACGGTCCCGCTACCGGACAAGACAACAGCCACGCTGGCCTTGGGAACATCCACCCCCTCGTTCAGCACCCTGCTGGTGGCCAAAATGGGCAGTGTCCCGTCATGAAAGGCCTGCAGCAAGGACTTTCTTTCCGCCGGCTTGGTCAAATGTGTCAGCGCGGGGACCAGGAAACGACGGCTAATCTTGTAAACCGTGGCGTTGTCGGCGGTGAACAACAGCACCCGGTCACGGTGGTGATTCTGGAGCAACCGCTCCAGCGCCTCCATTTTCGCCTCGCATTGCTGGAGCAACCGGCGCTGAATAATGAAAGCTTTAAATGCCCTTCTGGCCTCCGGACTTCGGGAGCACTCCCGAAGGAAACGGTTCCACCCCCCCCCTCCCCCCAGACTGTAGCCTTGGGACGCGAGATATTCACGCAAAAGCAGACTCTCGTTGTCGTATTGTTCCCTCTCCTGGGGCGACAGTTCCACCCAGACCCGTTCGGTCTGGTATTCCGCCAAGTGAGTTCCGGAAAGCTCCGAAATATCCCGTCGGTAGACGACAGGGCCGATCAAGTCGTCCAGGACTGCGTGGCCTCCGTCCTCCCGCTCCAGGGTGGCCGTCAAACCCAGGCGAAACGGGGCGATTGCCCCTTTTGCGGACAATTGTGTGGAGGCACCGGGGAGATGGTGCACCTCGTCGAAGACCAGCAGACCGAAACGGTTTCCCCATCGTTCAACCTGCAGATAGGCAGAATCGTAGGTGGCCACCGTGATATCCCGCCATTCCAAAAATCCACCTCCTGCCAATCCCACCTCCTCGCCGAATGCCTTGCTTAATTGCCCTTGCCATTGGTGCATCAGGTCAATGGTGGGGCAAACCACCATGGTGGGGCGTCCGGTCCTGTGGATTGCCAGTTGCGCGACGAAAGATTTGCCGGTTCCTGTTGGCAAAACCACCACGCCGCGCCCACCCGCCTTCCACCACCCATCCACCGCGGCAGTCTGGTGGTCAAAGGGAGTCTTGCCTTCCTGGAAGACGAAAGGCCGCCGGTTGTACCCCCTGGCCTCATCCACGTGGGGAACCTTTCCTCCCACCAGCCACTCCACCAAAGGCCTGTATCGAATGGCTGGCAGGCGATGGATCCCGTCCTGCGGGTCCAACCTTAATTCCGGAAACTGCCGGGCGATTTCCTCGGCAGCTTGTTTATTCGGGATACTGAGGGCCAATGTTCCGGAGACAAAGCGCAAAATGATGGAGGGGGAATTTCCGGTTGCCATGGTGGAATCATCTTAAAGGGAATGAGCGCCGAGGGCCCAGATATCTCCTTGAAACCGCTGATAACTAAAAATTAACCCAGGGCCCGGTAGAAGAAACGGTACTAAGATTTCGAAAATCGATACAATTTCCATAAGAAACCATATTCGAAATCGGGTTCATGAAATCCCGGATTTCAACTCTCCCACCCTGGTTTAATGGCATGCTATCCCACCCCCTGAAAGTATTTTCCGGCCGAGCTAATTCACCGCTTGCCTCAAGGATTGTGAATCACCTGGGTGACACCCTGGGGGCCATGAGTGTCACCAACTTCCCTGACACCGAAACGATGGTTCGCATCGATGAGGATGTCCGGGGAAGGGATATCTTCATCGTCCAACCCACATGCCCGCCGGTGAATGAAAATCTGGTGGAGCTTTTGGTGATCATGGACGCCTTTAAGCGGGCGAGTCCTTCCCGCATGACCATTGTCCTGCCGTATTACGGGTATGCCCGGCAAGACAGGAAGGATGTCGGCCGCGTTCCAATCACCGCCAAATTGGTTGCCAACCTTTTGACAAGCGCAGGTGCGGACAGGATTTTGGCGCTGGATCTCCATGCCGCCCAAATTCAGGGCTTTTTTGACATACCAGTGGATCACCTCCACGCCGGTCCGGTTCTGAACGAGTACGTGCGCAGCCTGAATTTGGCGCCGTCTGACTATGTGCTGCTGAGCCCTGATGAGGGTAGCATCAAGAAAACCTTGAATTACCAGAAAAAGCTGGGGGGTTCGATCGCGATCGTGGACAAAAGGCGTTCCAGCGCCACCGAAACCAACCAGGCAAACCTGATCGGTGCGAGCCTGGAGGGCAAAACTGTTTTCATTTTTGACGACATGATCTCCACTGCTGGAAGCGTGGTGGGGGCTGCCAATGTCGCCAAACGGAATGGCGCCAAGGAAATCTATGTCCTAGCCACCCACGGCGTGCTTTGCGGCAACGCCATTGAAAGGCTGCGGGATGCCCCCATCAAGGAAGTGGTGATCACTGATTCGATCCCGCTTCCACCTGAAAAGCAACTGCCTAAAATCAGGGTTCAATCAGTTGCGGCCCTGTTGGCTGAGGGCATTCGCCGCATCCACCATGATGAATCGGTCAGCAAGCTTTTCCTGTAAGCGGTTCAGATCGATGGAGTTTTTGATTCGCCATCCCATTGGGGGATGGTCAAGGTTGGATTCTGAATCATAGCCCCAAACCTTCAAGCCGCTTTTCCCTGGCTGTTCATCCGGCGGAGCAATTCGTCAAACAAGGTTCCGCCTAGCAGGGCCAAACCGATCACTGAGAATTCCAGATCGCTGGGTACCCCAGCAAAATTGACCAGGTTCTGGAGCAAGGGCAAAACCGCGGTACCCAGGACCATGCCTATCACGGTTCCCTCGCCGCCGCGCAGACTGCTGCCACCCAAAACGGCCCCGGTGATGGCATACAGTTCGTAGAAATTGCCAGCGGTGTTGGGAGAGGCGGTTCCGACATCCATCAGAAACAGCAATCCAAACAATCCCGCCAAACCGGCGCACAGGGTGTAAGCAAGAATCTTGTAAGCGTCGGTGTTGATTCCAGAGTACTTGGCCCCCTTTTCGTTGAAACCAATGGCCAGCATGTAACGACCGTGGGTGGTGGCATGGACGAGCACCCAGGCCAGGAGGGCGACCACAAACAAAATCCAGGCTGGCATCGGCAAACCAAACAAATGGCCATTTTCCAATTGAAAAAAGCCCCCAAGGTCCTGCCTTCCCCCCACGCCGACATCCCGGCATGCATCACGGAACAAGGCCTCGCCTTCCGGCAATACCCCCTTCAACCAGTCCCCCACCTTGTCAAAACGGACCTGGGTCAGGAATTTGGCCAAACCACGCCACAAAAATAAGCCGCACAAGGTAACGATGAATGGCTGCAACCGCAACTTGGTGATCAGTAGCCCTTGACCAAGGCCGATGAGACCACTGCCGGCCAGCACAATCAAGCTGGCAGCCACCGGAGACCATCCGGCCTCGAGAAACAAACCGAAACTGACCGCGGAAAGGCAAACCACGGAACCGATGGACAGGTCGATCCCACCGGTCAATATGACCAATCCCACCCCGATGGTGATGATGCCCCGCTCCCCGATCCGGCGAGCCAGGTTGTTGAGGTTTTCGTTTTGCAGGGAATTGGGGTGGCTGTAGGCCAAAAGGCCCACCAGAACCATCAACAAACCGATCACCCCCAACAAACGCTGATAATGGGCCCAATTGATACGCGAGTCCTGGGACTTCATCTTTATCTCCCGCCAGGCATGGCAGCTTCCGCCGTGGTGCCGGTTGCCAGGCCCATCACCGCTTCCTCGGTGAACTCCGCCCTGCCAAGTTCCCCGGCCAGAGCCCCCTCGTGCATCACCAGAATTCGATCCGAGACGGACAAAACCTCCTCCATGTCGGAGGAAATCATCAGGATGCCCATCCCTTTGGAAGCCAGGGACCGCATGATGCGGTAAATCTCCTCCCTGGCGCCCACATCCACCCCACGGGTAGGCTCGTCGAGGATCAGAAGGCGGGGGTTCCTGGCCAGCCATTTACCCAAGACCACCTTCTGTTGGTTACCCCCCGAGAGCATCCCCACTGGCTTGGCAGCGTTAGGAGTTTTCACACCCATCCCGGCAATTTGGTCAGCCACCATCCGCCTTTCAGCCTTGCCCATTATGATCCCCAGACGGTTCAACCAATCGAGATTGGGAAGTGAAAGGTTGTAGCCAACCCCTGTTTCCAGAAGGAGTCCATGGCCGCGCCGATCTTCGGGCACCAAGGCCACGCCCATGTCAATGGCGCGGCGGACATCGTCTGGAGGCAACTCCTTGCCCTCCAGCAAAACCTTTCCGGCCACCCTTTTCCGCAGACCGAAAAGGCATTCGGCCATTTCGGTTCGACCGGCCCCCATCAAGCCTGCCACGCCGACGATTTCACCCGCATGGACACGGAACGATACCCCTTGCTCGGCGGATTGGCCGTGGCGCAACCCCTCCACCTGCAGGACAGTGCCTTGCGAAGGGAGATCCTGCCCGGGTCGGGCTGGGGGCTTGATTTCACGGCCAACCATCAACTTGATGAGGGCCTCATGGGAAATCTGGCTTCGCTCCAGATTTCCGGCGTTTTTGCCATCTCTCAGCCCGATCACACGGTCCGCCATCCGGCCCACTTCACCCAGTCGGTGGGTGATGTAGATGATGCAAACCCCCTGGCCCTTCAGATCCCTGACAACCTTCTCCAGTTGATCCGTTTCCTTTTGTGTGAGACTCGAAGTGGGCTCATCCATGATCAGGAAGCGGACGGTCATGGACAGGCTGCGGGCAATTTCCACCAGTTGTTTCTGGCCGGGAGAAAGATGAGAGACAACGGTTCCGGGATCGAGCTTTAACCCGACTTTTTCCAAAAGCTTAAAAGCTCCTTCTCGAGTCGCTGAATGATCAATCAAGCCAAGGGGACCGCCCCAGCGGATTTCACGGCCCAGATAAAGATTGTCCGCGATCGACAGGTTTTCCGCCAGGTTCAACTCCTGGTGGATTAGGCTGATGCCCCCGGCCATGGCTTCCCGCGGGGATGGGAAGGAAACCTCCTTCGCATCCAGGAACAATTGCCCGGAATCCGGCTGGACCACCCCGGACAGGATCTTCATCAGGGTGGACTTGCCGGCCCCGTTTTCGCCAATGATGGCGACCACCTCGCCGGGGAAAAATGCGGCTGAGACGCGATCCAGGGCCTGCACCCCGGCATATCGCTTGCTGATCCCTTTCGCCTCCAGGGCGGGCCGACCGGAAGCGCTGGTCATTTGCCCAGGGTCTTTTTCAATTCAGCCTGAAACTCATCCACATTGTTTTTCTTGATCACTTTGTGGGAGACATCGATGATCCCGCTGGGAGGCGCCTTGAAACTTGCCGGATCCTTGGCCAACTTGGCCATGATTTTCACCGACTGAAACCCGAATTGGTACGGTTGCTGGACCACGGTGCCCACGATGGATCCGTCGCGGATCCCATCGAGAGTGACTTCCTGTTCATCAAAACCGACAATCTTAACCTTTCCCACACGTTTGGCATCTTTGACGGCGGACAGGATCGCGGGGGGGTTATAGGCCCACAAGCCGACCATGGCCAGGTCTTCGGTGGCCGTGTTTTTGGAAAGCACATCGGCTGCGTTGTCCTTGGCTTTCTTCTGGTCGGTTCCGTCGGTGTAGGTTCCGATGATCTCGTATTTGCCGTAGGTCTTGTTGTCCGGGCAATCACGAAGCCCCTTAGACTCGGCTAGCCCCTCCAAAACATCAATCACCCCCTGGCGACGCTCCTTGGCGTTGGCAGGGTCCATTTGCCCCACGAAAATGGCGACTTTGCCTCCATTGGGCATGGCTTCCTTGACCAATTCTCCCACAGCCCGCCCGGCCTGAAGGTTGGCGGTTCCCAGGTAGGCCAGGCGGCTACTCTTGCTGGCGTCATTGTCCACACAGAGAAGAGGGACTTTTTTGGCCACGTTGTTCAGGAATTCGGTTTGGTTTTCAGGGCTGATCACACTGACAGAAATAGCCTTCACACCTTTGGCCAACAAATCCTCAATGATGCTTTTCTGGCTGGCCGCACTGGAATCCTGGGGGCGCTTGAAAACCAAGGTCACCCCTTCCTCCTTGGCAGCCGCTTGTGCGCCGGCCTCGCAAATCGTCCAAAACTCGGCGGGGTTGTTGGAAACAAAAGCAACTGTGTCCCCGCCCTTGGCCTGCGCACCGCCGACCTTGCCGGTTTGTGGCTTCGACCCACAACCTGACAAAGCCAGAGAAAGGGCCAATGTGCCGGCCATTCGAAGCATTTGGGGCAAACGAAGCGAGGAGGAAGTCATCATGTCACCAATTCCCCATAAGGACAGGCACACGCTGTCCAGGATGGGCATTCACCCACCTCTTGGAGAGGTGCCCCGTTGGGCCAGGATCTGAACAGTAGACTCAGCTTAAGGGAAGGGATGCTGACTGCAAGAGGCTGCCCAACCCGGGCTTGGGGAAATCAGCCCGGATAAATTTTCTGACCTGATTGGGTTGGCGATTAAACCACGCCTTTGCCAGATTGCCGACGGAGGTCCCGAACTTTCGCAGGGTCTTCCGGCTGAAAGCCTGAACGCCGCAGGATTTCTTCCCCCAAGCGAATGCTATCCGTGGTTTTCAAACCGTAGCTAAGATCAGGTGCGGCCTCCACCCCTCGACTTTTTCTGGACATAATGGCTGCCTCGGCTAATTGCACCCCATCGGCAGGGCCGAAGGAGCCACCATCCCTATCCATTCCCCCAGCCATAGGTCTGGGATTGGATGATCCGGGTTTGACTCGGGTCGCCAGAGATTCCTGTTCCACCACCATTCGCCCCAACTCATCGGCCAGGAGCGCGGCCAGTTCGCCTTCCCCGCATTGTTTTGTCAGGGATTCGCTGATCACAACCACCTTGGCGGCCTTGTGACTGAGAACCAGTTTGGTTTCCCCGGTGGTTTGGAAAATCGGGTGGACCCCAAGTCCCGGATTTTTGGTGAGGATTTCATGGCCAATCTTGGCTACCCGCACTGCTTCACCGGTGGTTGCGGTTTGTTCCCCTGGATTGGGTAGCTTTGCTGGAAGGTTGGAAGGTAATTGCCCGTTTTCCTTTGCCTCGGCGGGAATGTTCCACGAATCATTCACCCCCAACCCCAAACAGCCTGTTGAGGTCATGACGGGGCATGCGGCAAGCAGAAGTAACCAAAACAGGCGCATGTACAGGCTCCTTCCAATCAAAGCCTCCATGCCGCTTCACGATCACCCTGTCTAGGCCAAGATTCGCAAGGCTGCCATATTTTTATTTCAGGATATGCGCAAAAGTACTTTTCCAACTTTTCCAGGCCGATCCGCTTCTTCAACCGCAGATCGGAAGTCATCAAAAGCAAACACTTCGCCAACCGGACTTTGCAAAACACCTCTTCTCATGGCTGCGGCAACCTGTCGAAAAGTGGACCACATAGTCAATTTGCTTTGATCCTGGGTCCACTCAGATAGCCAGAAACTTTCCACTTTGCGCATTCCAGCCATCAATTGGCCCGAATGCACCGGAATTGGGTCTCCGGATAGCCTGCCATAAATCATAAGGGTTCCATGACGCCTCAAGGTCGGAATGAAAGCTGCCCCTGTCGTACCGCCCACCGGATCCAGGGCCGCATGCAGTTTTTCATTCCCGAGTGCCGCCTGGATTTTTTCAGTCAACTCTTCCCCTGACCCAACAATTACCTTGTCCACACCCAAGGATTCCAGAATCCGACGCTGATCTTCCCTTCGGACAATGTTCAGGGTTTTGAAACCGAGATCTTTCCCCAGGCGAATCACCATTTGGCCAACGGCTCCAGCCGCGGCGGTTTGCCCTATCCAAGCCCCCTTGGGCGGCCGGATCATTTTCCGAATCATGGCCCAGGCAGTAACCGGATTCACAAAAAAGGAGGCTGCCTGTTCATCCGGGATTTCTGGCGCCAGGGGAATGGCCCGAATGGCCGGGATAACACAGTGGGTGGCCCAAGATCCGCCATCCTTGGCAATCACGGCCACTCTTTTCCCCATAACCCGCCAAGCCAAAGGCCCCTTTCCTGCCTCCACCACCCCAACCCCCTCAAAACCAGGGCAACAAGGGAGACCGGGCTGGCGGCCATACCGGTTACGAACCATCAAAAGGTCTGAGGGATTGATGGGAGCCATCACCATACGAACCCGAACCTCGTTCCAACCGGGTTCTGGTAGATGGGACTCCACAATGGCCAATTTTTCCTTGGGTTCACCCCATTCTCGAACCATCAAAGATTTCATTTTATCACCAAATATATGCTAATGTTCCAGCTAAAACCCAAATCCATGTAAAGATAGGCAAACCCTGAGGACGATACGGGATGTAACGATCATTCCGTTTTCAGCCATAGGGTCGCCATTCATGCTCAACCGAAATTCAGGAGGTGAATGACGATGGCATTAGCCTCCCAGAAAATCCGCGGTTGGATTTGGGTCACCCTTCTTGGCAGTGCCTGCCTTGAAACGGGTTGTTCCCGCAGATTTTACAGAAACCAAGTCGACAAGGATGTGGACATGGTTTTGGCGGGTAAGGACCACCACCCAGCCTGGAAAATCGAGGAAATGAATTATTATCCGGATCCCCGGTCCCGTTTTGCCTCCCCAGGCAACCAGGACCGGCCACCGATGCCACCCGATGATCCGGCGGCCATGCAGGATTCACCTAGGCCTCAAAAGCCAGGCAAACAGGGCATTACCTACATAGAGGGTGCCGGCTACCTGGACATGTTGGCTGCCTGGGACACCCTCAATCGGGAAAACCTGAAACTCAAGAAGAGGAAAGACACTTCGCTGGCCAGCGATGATGAATCCGGCACTTCCCGGCGCGGATCGGGCTACGGTTCCGATTCCTGGGAAAGCGACAACAAACTGGCGGAAGCGCTTGGCCAGCAGCCTGGCACCATTGATGTGCGCGGGGAAAAAGAAAGCCCGGGGGCCCAACCCGCCTTCCGCGTCACCCTGGAACAGGCCAGCGAATTAGGCCTGATCAACAGCCGCGAATTCCAGACCCGACGCGAAGAGGTTTACCTGGCCGCCCTGCCGGTCACCTCAGAACGATTCGCATTCACGGCGCAATTCTTCGCCCGTGAGCAAGCCCTGCGCGAATGGTCAGGCTCGGAATTGCCAGAAGGACTGAGAAACCGTTGGAGGCCCGACACCGAGTTGGGTGTGACCCAAAGGTTTTCCACAGGCGCCTTGCTGGTTGCCAAGTTGGCCAACGCAACTGTCGTGGAAATGGGCAACAGCAGCACCAAGGTGTTCAGTCCGTCGGTCCTTAGTCTGGACTTTTTCCAGCCCTTGTTTCAGGGGGGTGGAAAAGCTGTGACTTTGGAACCTCTAACCTTGGTGGAACGCGGCCTGCTGTATGAAATCCGATGGTACGCGCGTTTTCGCAAACAGTTTTACACCTACCTGGCCTCTGGGGGCACGCTGCCAACCCTTGGCTTAACCAGCCAGCCTGCGGTCCGGATTCCCATCGGCGCGTTGCCGGGCGCAGGGTTGGCCGGGGTTGGCGAGGTGCAAGTTCCTGTTGGAACAAACGGTCCATTACCCGTGGGCGCCGAGGTATTTCCCGCGCCGAACAATGGGTATTTCGCGACTTTGCTAAATGCGGCCATTTTGGCCAACGAGCGGGAAAATGTGGAGTCTTTGGCCGGCTTTTTCGACCAGTATCGCGAGTTCCAAGCTGTGGGCGATATCGCCGAACTGCAGGTGGCACGGGTACGCCAAAGCCTGATCGGTTCCCAAACCAATGTGATCACCGCCGAGGTGAACCTGCGTGACTCCCTGGACCGCTTCAAGGTCCAGCTAGGCGTCCCACCCATCACTCCCCTGGAACTGGATGATGCCTATTTGGACAGTCAGCGTGACCAACTGTTCAGATTCCAGGAACTGACTTCGCAGGCGGCCAACGCAAGAAGAAAAGCGCGTGCTCTGGGTACCCCGGACAAGCTTGGGATTCTGCGAAACGAGATGGGGATCATCCTCGAAAAATCCGAAATCAATAAAGAGACCAGGAAGGGCAAGGATACCCTCCGTTTCCTTGAGGAAGTCGGAAAGTTATCCGATGAGGACCTTCAAGCCCGGTCCCAAGAAGCGGTAATAACGAGGAGAAACCTTGAAGAAAGGAAAGAATTCCTGGCCAAAAAAGGTGAACCATTCCCTAAGGCAGAGAACGAAAAGCTTCAGGAAGCGGAATTGATTGTCTATGTGACCCGGTTTGAGCGCTCCATCCGACGGTACAAGGAAAAGATGGCCAACAAAAAGGAGTTGGGCCCCAACGACATCAACGAATTCGAGAGCCTTCTGGAAGATTTCGTCCTGTTGTACGTTCAACCTCGAAACGAACTGCTCGCCAAGCTAAAGAACGAATGGCCGGAAATGCCCGCTATTTGCGTCGAGGGAGTGGATCTCCTGAAATCGCCCCTCGATATCGCACTGGAAAGCGGTGTACGGTTCGCATTGCTCAACCGGCTTGACCTGATGAATGGCCGGGCCCAACTGGTGGACGCCTGGCGCCAGGTCGCAGTGGCTGCAAACGGTTTGCTGGGCGCGGTGGATGTGCGCTACAATATGCAAGCGCTTTCCCCCGAAGATGTTGCCCGTCCCCTGGCCTTTTCGGGCAGCAGGGTCCGACATCGGATGGCGATCAACGCCGAAGCGCCGCTAGTGAGAATTGTGGAGCGGAACGCCTACCGCGCCACCCTGTTCAACTGGCAGCGTCAACGCCGGAACTTGATGGCTTTTGAGGATACCATCGCCCTTGAGGTTAGAAGCCAAATTCGGGCACTGAGGGCCCAGGCCAGAAACTACGAGTTACAGAAGCAGATCGTGGAGTTGGCTTACCTCAACCTCGACAACGCTTTGGAAACCCTTTATGCTCCGACTCCCGGTAGCCAAGGCCCCCAAAACGATGCCAATCAGGCTGCGCTCACCCAACAGCTTCTGGACACCCAAAGCAGCAAGATTCGAGCCCAAAACCAACTGTTCACCATCTGGATCAACTACATTCGGTTCCGAATCCAACTGTATCGCGACTTGGAACTGATGCCGCTGGACCCCCGAGGAGTCTGGATCGATGACATCCAAACCTGCCAATGCCAACCTGGAAAACCCGGTGACCTCGAGCCCGTCCCCCAGCCAGGGGCAGCCGACCAGCTCCCCGCTCCACGTCCCGGAAATGGGGAGAACGCGCCTGAGCGGAATGCGGGCCCTGCCAACCCCTGAGCCGAAAACCGGCAAGGGCAAACGCTGGATCGTGAGCCTTGGCGGGCTGGCCCTTTTGGGGGCGATGGGTTTCGCCGTGGTGAAGTTCCTGCCGTCCCGTTCCAACGCGGATCCCTCGGACTGGATCACCCAGAAGGTCACCAAGGGCAACCTGACCGTGGCGATCACCGAGCGTGGCACGCTTGAGGCCGCGGAAAACAAGGATGTGATCTGCCAAGTGAAGGCAGGCAAGGGCAGCACCATCGCCACCACCATCCGGGCGGTTCTGGTGGATGACGGCGCCCGCGTCAGGGCAGGCGACCAATTGATCCATCTGGACGACTCCGGCCTGCAGGAGCAACTCAAGGCGCAGAAAATCGTTCGCGACAAAGCCAAGAACGAGTGGAACGCGGCGGTTCAGACACTGGAAATCACCATCAGCCAGAACGCCAAGGAGATCGCCAGCGCGAAGGTGGCGGAGGAACTTGCGGCTCTGGATCTGAAGAAATACCAGGAGGGCGACCTCCCCCAAGTGACCAACGAAATCAAGGGGCGGGTCCTTGTCGCCGAATCCGATCTGGAAATGTGGAAAGATCGCGAGATCTGGAACGACCGGATGGTGAGCAAGAACTACCGCACCGGCAACCAGGCGATGTCAGACCGGTTCAAGCAGCAAAGCTCCCAACTGAGCCTGAAAAAGGTGAAGGAGGAATTGCAAGTCCTCGAGAAATTCACCGCCCCCAGGACCATCAAGGAGATGCAGAGCAAGCTTGCCGAGGCGCAAAGCACCTACAAGACTACTCTCATTCAGGCCAACGCCAAGGAAAAGCAAAATCGCGGGGATGCCGAAACCAAGGATTCCGTCTACAAGCAGGAGGAAAACCGTTGCGCCGAACTTGAGGACGAAATCCGCAAGTGCAACATCACGGCCCCCCAGGATGGCCTGGTGGTCTTTTATGTTCCGGAGCAGGCCCGATTCGGTTCCGGTTCGCAGCAGTCGATCATCGCGCAGGGCGAGCCGGTGCGCGAGGGGCAGAAATTGATGCGGATTCCCAACCTGGACAGAATGCTGGTGAATGTCCGCGTTCACGAGGCCATGCGGGCCAAGGTAAGGGGCGATGTTTTTCTGGGATTCAATGAGATCAACAGCCTTTTGACCCTTGGAATCCGTTCCAGGCTTGGGCTGCTGGTCAACGAGGCGACCAATGTGCTGGATCGGGAATCGTTTAGGGAATTCAGCCCCATCAAAATCCGCAGCGGCCTGAAAGCGGTGGTGCGGATCGACGCCTTCCCGAACAAGGTTTTGAACGGGCATGTGAAAATCGTGGACGAGGTCCCGGCAGCCACCGATTTCTGGACCTCGGATATCACCGTGTACCGGACTTTGGTTGAAATCGACGAGGAGTTGACCCCCACGTCGTCTGAGGAAATGCAACTGAAGCCGGGCATGAAGGCTTCTGTGACCATCCAAACCGACAGCAAGGTGGAAAACGCCATCCTGGTACCCATCCAGGCGGTCAAGGGTAGCGCCAAGGAAGGCTTCACCGTGACCGTGAAAACAGCCACCGGGACCGAAGTCAGACAGGTGAAACCCGGCTTGACCGATGACAAGGTGGTGGAGATTCAATCCGGTCTTTCCGAAGGCGATGTGATTGTCATGAACGCGGCCGATTCGGGCAAAACAAGCTCTTTTGGCGGTACGGGTGACTGGAAAGGCGGAGGAAAGGGAGGCCCCAACGGTGGAAAGGAAGGCAAGGGCGCTCCTGGCGGGGGCGGAGCAGGTGGCGGCCCCGGTCCCGGAGGCCCGGGAGCGGGCGCGTCAGGCAAGGTTGGCAAGGCTTTCAGCAAATAATCCAACTCGGGTCCATGGCATGAAACCGGCAAAGGACTTCCACCATGGCCAATGAAGTGCTGGAACTAGAGGACATAAACAAGTTTTATTCCGGGACCCTGCATGTTCTCAAGGGAATTGAACTGACGGTCAGGGAAGGGGAGTTCCTTGCCCTAATGGGCCCTTCGGGCTCAGGAAAATCGACCCTGCTGAACATTCTCGGCTGCCTGGACAAGCCCACCAGCGGGTCTTACTTTCTGGGCGGCCAGGATGTTTCCACGATGTCCGACGCCGAGTTGTCTTCCATCCGAAGCCGCTACCTTGGATTCATTTTCCAGCAGTACAACCTGCTTCCCCAGTACACGGTGGTGGAAAACATCGAGGTGCCCCTCATTTACCAGGGCATCCGATTGGATCACACCACGAAAAAACGGTGCGAGGCACTGGCCGAGTTGGTAGGCCTGGGGCTCAGGCTTGACCACCGGCCGATGCAATTGTCAGGTGGCCAACAGCAACGCGTCGCCATCGCGCGCAGCCTGGTAAACCGGCCTCACCTCATCCTGGCGGACGAGCCGACCGGCAACCTTGATTCCAAGACAAGCGTGGAAATCATGGTGATGCTGGCCCGGCTTAACCAGATGGGAAAAACCATCGTCATGGTGACGCATGAGAACGATATCGCCGGGTGGGCCCGACGCATCGTGCGAATGCGCGACGGGAATATTGAATCGGACGAGTCAAACGAGCCTTGGCCCCTTCCCGAAGGGGCGCCGGAATTGCCCGTTCATCTACTGGAAGGCGCTGCCTGAATCCGGAGCCCGACATGGATCCACTTTCGCTCGCCCTCATCGCCGTACTGACCGGGGCCATCGCCTTCCTTCTGACCAGCGACAAGGGACGTCGTGGTCTGGAACTGGCCCTGCGCAGCCTGTGGCTGCACAAATTGCGGTCTTTTCTCTCGATGCTGGGCATCATCATCGGCACTTCCGCCGTGATCATCCTGATGTCCTTCGGCGAGGGTAGCGAGAAGGATGTGCTGGATGACATCAAGCGGCTGGGCACCACCAACATCATTGTCAGGTCGGTCAAACCCCCGGAAGACGCGAATTCCAACATGCGTCAGCGGGTGGCAACCTACGGTTTGACCTACGACGACATGGACCTTTTCCGCACGATCCCCGCCATTACCCGGATGGTGCCCATGCGGATTTTCCCACAGGAAACCCGTAGGGGCGCCAAGGGCCACAACAGCCGGGTAGTCGCCACCATCCCGCAATACGCGGAGGTGAACGAGTTGAAGCCGGTCCAGGGCCGATTCCTCACCGAGGATGACGAGGCCCTCATGAACAACGTGTGCGTGCTGGGATCGGAAACCGCCAAAAACCTTTTTCCCTTTGAGGATCCGATCGATTCCTCGGTGAAGCTGGGACAGTTCGCCTACGTGGTGGTAGGCGTGCTGGCGGACCGGATGCCCACTGGCGGGACAGGCGGCAGCCAGGCCGCGGAGGATTTCAACCACGACATCTATATTCCCCTCTCCACCTCCCGCGGCCGATTCGGCGACCGGATCATGATCCGGGCAGCGGGCAGCCGGAGCATGGAAAAAGTGGACATGCACCAGATCACCATCACGGTCCAGGACATCGACAAGGTCCGTCCGGTGGGAACCATGATCCGTGAGATGCTGGCCGACGCCAAAAGGCACCCCAGACAGGACTGGGCTTTGACGGTTCCACTTGACCGGCTGGAGTTGGTGGAGCGCACCAAGGCGAACATCCGCCAGAGCCTTGGCATCTACGCATCCATCTCATTGCTGGTGGGCGGAATCGGCATCATGAATGTGATGCTGGCCACCGTGACCGAACGCACCAGGGAAGTGGGAATCCGGCGCGCCCTTGGCGCCAAGCGCTCCGACATCACCTTCCAGTTCCTGGTGGAAACCATGGTGCAGACCGGAATCGGTGGCATTTTGGGGGTGGGTTTCGGTTGCTCCTATGTTTTTGTGCATGCCTTGCTCCACAGCATGCCCCAGTTCAGCTTCCTGTTTCAGGACGGGAGTCCCAGTCCTATTCTGCACTTGCCCAGCATCACCTGGTCCCTGACCACGGCGGTGGGTGTGGGCGTGATCTTCGGCATTTATCCGGCGATGCGCGCCGCGCATATGGATCCGATTGAAGCCCTGCGTCATGTCTGAGAATCGGCAAGGGACCCATCCCGACCGATTTTGCGCAGATTGGGGCATTATTTTGGGATCGGGTCTTGGAGACTGCGGAGCCTCCTGGCCCCTGCTGCAAACCTTTACTTTTGAGCAGGTCGGACTGCAAAAGCCAACTGTACCCGGCCACGAAGGCCTTTTGGAATGGAGAAGGGGGCCGGACAACCGGGTCGTTCTTTTTTGCAGGGGTCGCCTGCATTCCTACGAGGGGCATTCCCTCCCGGCAGTTTGCCAAATGGTCGAATTTTTCGCGGCCAACAGGATCCAGCGATGCCTTCTAACCTGCGCCGCCGGCGGGATTCGGAAGGATTTGACCCCTGGCGACTTTGTCCTTGCCCGGGAAATCCTGCTGGCCCATTACCCGGGCAGTTGGCCCCAGTTTGCCGCCCATTTGGAAGCCGGAACAAAAATCACGTCCAGCGGGTCCGACCTGCGGTTCACGCGGTTCGCAACCAAACTAACGGACGCAACCGAGTTGAAATGCGGATTACATGCCCAAATGACCGGCCCCAGCTATGAAACTCCCGCGGAGGTGAGGATGCTATCGCAACTTGGGGTATGGACCGTTGGGATGTCCTCCGGGGTGGAACTGACCCGATCCCGGGAACTGGGCCTGGTAACCGGGGCGATAGCGGTGGTTGCCAACCCGGCCTGCGGGTTGGGGCTCAATGCCATCTCCCATGAGGATGTCTTAAAAACCATGCGGAATGCCGCCCGCAAATTGGAACGGTTGATCCATCACCTGGTTTTGGAAACCAGATCGTTCCAGGTAGACCAATAGGCACGCAGTCCCTGCTGGAAAAACCACACATCCATCCCAAGTGAAAGAAGGTTGCACCCTTGCTCCAAGGCGAACGCTGCATGAGCGGGATCCCTGGGCAGAATTCCCCATGCCACCCCATGAGCCTTGGCCGCCTTGGCAACCCTTATGGTGGCCTCCCGCATTTTCGGATGATCCCATTGCCCTGGAATCCCCAAGGATTGGCTTAGGTCGGCCGGGCCGATGAAAAGCATGTCCAATCCCGGGACTGCGGCCATTTCCTCGACCTCATCCAAGGCCTCCACACATTCCACCTGAGCGGCCACCATGGTCTTTTGGTTGGCTGCGGAGAAATAATCCACCCCACCGTAGGATCCATAGTTCCCATCCACACCAGTCCCGTTCACCCCCCGCAGGCCTTCCGGGTGAAATCTGGACCAACGGACGAGGTTAACTACTTCAGCAGCTGACCGCACCATGGATGCCATGATGCCATCCGCCCCGGCTTCGAGAGGACGCATTGCAGCCGAATAATCGGTGACTGGAAGGCGGACAAAGGTGTGAATACCCGAAGCCCGGGCAGCCCGGGTACCGTCTTCGATGTCCTTGCTGGTCCACCCGGCATGCTCCTGATCGAACCAAACAGCCTGGTAATTGCCTGATTTGGCAACCATTTCCACCAATTTGGGGTCACGCAATTGCCCCATGGCACAGCAGATGACCGGTTTGGAGCTCCTTAACAATTCACGGAGGGAAATACCCGGAAAGCTCATTCCTATTCCTCATCGAAGGTTTGGCTTGGCTTTTCTGGCCTGAATCCGGTCCAGAACAAAGAGCCTATACTAGTCTTTCCTGCAAAACCCTGAAAGAGCTTTGGAAGCAGGGTGAATCGTTTGAAATGAAAGGTTAGGATTTGCAAGTCGGGAGCGGGAATATCCGTCTGTACGCCCTGAAGGCTTGCAAA